>Ga0182030_10000713_pt1 | contig 64779 bp, 57 predicted proteins | sample 812S3MmetaG_FD_121299 | JGI IMG/M metagenome (GOLD analysis project Ga0182030, IMG submission 121299) | Permafrost microbial communities from Stordalen Mire, Sweden - 812S3M metaG (Illumina Assembly) | ecosystem: Environmental > Terrestrial > Soil > Wetlands > Permafrost | place: Sweden... | reverse complement strand
TCCAAGACGACCTGCTGGCGATCAATCGGTTCGTAGCGTGGCGTAGCGTCATTGGTCACGAATCCAGTCTACGAATCCTGAAACAGAATTCAAGAGAAATGTTTGATTATTTCACGGCTTCCATGACACGAAACTCCCAAACCCTCCACGACGGGTTCGGCAACCCGGAACACTTGGGTCAAAGCTCATATCCCACTCCACCTGCTCTATTTCAATTTATTTTTTATTTAAAATCAATGCTTTACAGCCATTTCTTTGTTCTAGTCATCTGTTACCATCAAACCGGGTAGAGATTCTCATCCCGGAAGCCATGCTCTCTGATCGCACATCGACCCTCGGCCGCCACCCACCCCACCAAACCGCCAATCCTTCGGCGGTCCCCAACCAGCAACTCTTTTATTTTCAGCGGCGGCACCCCGAAAAACCGCCACAGCTTCGGCGGTCAAATGCCCCACCACCCCTCAAATCTGTCCGCTATCGCACCGCGCTCGGCGCCCCACAAGACCCGCGCTTCCCCTCATGGAATAAACACGGTACAATGTGATTTGTGAGTGTCGAACCCTGCGAGTGGGCGAAAGCCCACTTTTTTGTTGGGATTGAGAAAATGTCGGGACAGTCGGGACAAATGGCGGCCAAAATCGAGGAAATCGCTCAGCGCGTGGCGGAAGCCGAAAAGCTCGAATTGGTTGAGGTGGAAGTGAAAGGCGGCGGCAATCAACGCCTGGTTCGCATCTCGATCGATAAGCCCGAAGGCGTCACACACGGCGATTGCGAGACCGTATCGCACCAGATCGGCACCATTCTGGATGTGGAGGATGTGGTGCCCGGTGGACGCTACACGTTGGAAGTCAGTTCGCCCGGATTGGAACGGAAACTTCTCAAACCACAGGATTACCAGCGCTTTCAAGGGAAGAAGGCCAACCTGACTCTGCGTGATGCGGTGAATGGACGGCGGAATTGGGACGGCACACTTGCCGGCCTCGAAGATGGCCAGGTGCTGATTGAGACCGCGCCCGGTGAGACCATGCGCTTCCCCTACGAACAGGTTCAGAAGGCCAATCTGAAGTTTGAGTGGTAAGCCCGCCGAAAAGACAACTCAGAAAACAAGAGGGATAGCGAGGGCATTTTGGAAACGATATTTCAGTCCATCGAAATACTGAGCAAGGAAAAAGGCATCGATCCGCAAATCGTGCTGGACGCGGTGAAGGACGCGATGCTGATTGCCGCGCGGAAACACTACCGCACCAACGAAGATTACGTCGCGGATATGGATCCCAAAACCGGCGCCATCCAGCTCTATGCCGTGAAAAAAGCCGTCGAAACAGTGGAAGATCCGGTTCACGAAATCGCCCTGGCGGAAGCCCGCCGCATCATGCCGGATGCCGAAGCCGGTTCTGAAATTCGCCTCCAGAAAAAGACCGACGCCCTGGGCCGAATTTCCGCCCAAACCGCCAAACAGGTAATTTTTCAGAAGGTCCGGGAAGCCGAACGCGAAACCGTATTCAACGAATACTCGGGCCGCACTGGCGAACTGGTGAACTGCACCATCAAGCGCGTGGAAGGCCCGGATTACGTTCTGGACCTCGGCAAGACCGAAGCCAAACTGCCCAAGAAGGAACAGTCGCGCCTGGAAAGCTACAGCGTGGGCGACCGCGTCCGCTGCGTCATCCGCCTGGTGGATAAATCCAGCAAAGGCCCCGGCGTGCTGGTCTCGCGCGCCGCGCCCGAACTCGTCATGCGCCTGTTTGAACAGGAAGTGCCGGAGATTTACGACGGCACCGTCGCCATTAAGGGCTGCGCGCGCGAGGCCGGTGAACGCACCAAGATCGCCGTCCAGAGCCGCGACCGCGATGTCGACAGTGTCGGCGCCTGCGTCGGCATGAAGGGCATGCGCGTGCAATCCATCATTCGCGAACTGCGCGGCGAGAAGATCGACATCATCGAATTCTCCGACGACGCCGTCACCTTCGCCACCCATGCCTTGAGCCCGGCCAAGGTCAGCCGCATCACCATACTCGATCCTTTGGAAAAGCACATGGAAGTGATCGTGGATGATTCCCAGCTGTCGCTCGCCATCGGCAAGAAGGGTCAAAATGTCCGCCTGGCAGCCAAACTCCTCAACTGGAAGATCGACATTAAGAGTGAAGAGGAGAAGCGCCAGGAAGTGGAATCGCAGATGGCCGCGCTGGTCGCTCCCGGCGCGCCGGTCTCCGTGCTGATTGAGTACGGCCTCTCGGAAGTGCTCGTGGAGAAGCTGGTGGAAACCGGGATCGGCACCATTGAGCAGCTCGGCAGCATGACGCCGGAACAACTCGAAGAGATCCAGGATGTCGGCCCGCAGGTGGTCGAGACCATCCAGGAAGCGGTCAACGCCTATTACAGCCAGTTCGAGGACCCGGCGGCGGAGCCAGTCGCGGAACTGGCGGCGGATGCCGAACCCCCGCTTGAAGCGGCTGCGGACCCCGTCGCCGAAGCAGCGGCCGAAGTGGAAACCGCGGTCGCCGAGGCCGCCGATCCGGTGGCTGAAGAAACAGAATCTGAAGCGGCGGCGGAACAGTCTGGTACCATGGAAGACGCGGGGTCCCCCACTCACAAACCGTCGGATGGTCACGGCCCGGAAGGTGTCGAACCGGGCGAGGGCAATCCGGCTGAAGGCGGCGCATAAAGCTGCTGTGGGGCGTGCCACGGGGAAGTACCGCCTGTGCGGTGAAAGCGGTAGAAGCTGATAGTTCTCTCTATGAAGAAGATTCGAATCAACGAGCTTGCGCGGGAATTGGAAGTCAAGGCTCATGAGATCCTGGAGCTCTTGCCTGCACTCGGCGTCACCGAAAAGAAGACCCACTCCAGCTCGATCGATGAAGACGTAGCCCTCAAGCTGCGCCGCCACTATGGCCTGGACGGACCGCTGGAATCGACGGCCCACAATGAGCCGTCTGACGACAGCGCGGAAGACGCCGCGGTGGAGGAACCGCCCGAAGCGGCGCCGCCTCCGGTTGTCCATGCGCCCGCCCATCCGGCCGCTCATGCCGCCGTCGACGTTGCCGGTCCGCAATCGCCCGCTGTCGAAACCCCCGGCACTGTGGCCGCCGAGGAACCCCAGGCCATCGTACCCGCGGCTCCGGCGCCCATCCGCCCTCCGCTCGCGCCCGGCCGCCCCATTCATCCGCCCGTTGGGGCGGTGGGGGTCGCGCCGCCGCGTCCCGCTGGCCCGCGCGCCGCCCCGGTTGCTCAGCCGGCGCCGCAAGCGCCTCCAGCCGCGGTGATCGCGCCCGGCCGTCCCGCGGCGCCCGTCGCGAAGCCGCTGCCGGGACCAGCCGCATCCACACCGCGGCCCGGACAGATTTTGTCCGGCCCCCGCCAGCCATTTCCCACGCCGCCGCCCGAAGCCGGCACGCGCACCTCCGGACCCGGCGCGCCCATGCCCGGAATGGCTGCCAGACCGATTATTGTTGGCAGGCCCAGAGTAGGTGTCGCTCCCGGAGCGCCACACCCCGCGGTCGCGCCCGGCTCTATGCCGTTACCCGGCGGCCGCCCGTTAGTGGGGCAACCCGCCGCGCGGCCGGTGGTTCCACCGCGTCCGGACATGGTGACTAAACTGGGCGCGCCCCGGCCAGCCATGCCGGCGCCGCCTGCTTCGCCCCGTCCCGGCGTGCCGCGGCAACCCAGCCTGCCCGTGCCGGGTCAACCGATTTATCGCGGACCAATCCGTCCCGGTCAACCCATGGTGGCGAAGACCGTCGTCCGCCCCGGAGCTCCCAGCGTGCGTCCCGGGGGACCCCGCCCGCAGCATCCCACGTCGCGGGGCCGCATGGAGCCCGGTCTGGCGCCGCCTCCCATGGAAGCGCCGCGTGGACGTCCAGGCGACAAACGTCCGTCCCGCCCGCAGCCCAGGGAGCGCCAGGAGCAGGAACGCATGCTCCGGCCGGCCCGCCGACAGGTGGAAGCGGGTCCGCCGCCCATCAATCGCGAGATCACCATTTCGGAAGGTATCACGGTGAAGGAGCTTTGCGAAAAGCTCGACGTGAAGGCCGCGCTGGTGATGAAGAAGCTGATGGACCGCAGTATTTTTGCCACCATCAACCAGACCCTGGATTCCAAACTGGCCACCGAAGTGGCGCGCGAATTCGGCGCTTCCACGGCCACCGTCAGCTACGAAACCGAAGCCATGCAGGCCGTCGAGGAAGCCGAAGAAACCAAGGACCTGCAGAAGCGCGCCCCGGTGGTCACCATCATGGGGCACGTCGACCATGGCAAGACCTCGCTGCTCGACGCTATTCGTGAAGCCAACGTAGCCGGCCGCGAAGCCGGCGGCATCACCCAGCACATCGGCGCGTACCAGGTGGAGATGAACGGCAAGAAGATCGTCTTCATCGATACCCCGGGCCATGAAGCCTTCACCCGTATGCGCGCCCGCGGCGCCAAAGTAACCGACATCGTAGTCCTGGTGGTGGCGGCGGACGACGGCGTGATGCCGCAGACGCTCGAAGCCATCGACCACGCCAGAGCCGCGAAAGTTCCCATCATCGTGGCCATTAACAAGATCGACAAAGCCGACGCCCAGCCCGAACGCATCAAGCAACAACTGGCCGATCGCGGCCTGCTGGCGGAAGACTGGGGCGGCGACGTGGTGATGGTCCCGGTTTCAGCCCGCACCAAGGTGGGCATTCCGCTGCTGCTCGAAATGATTTTGCTGGTGGCCGACCTGCAGGACCTCAAGGCCAACTGGAATCGGCCCGCCATGGGCACCGTCATCGAGGCGCAACTGGACCGCGGCCGCGGTCCCGTGGCCACGGTACTGGTTCGCAATGGAACGCTTTCCGTGGGCGACTTCTTCATCTGCGGCGCGGTATTCGGCAAGGTTCGCGCCATGCAAAACGACCGCGGCGCGCAGATCCGCAAAGCCGAGCCCTCAACGCCCGTGGAGGTATTGGGCCTGGATTCCATGCCCGAGGCCGGCGACGATTTCCAGGTGGTGACCGACACCGCCAAGGCCAAACAGATTGTCGGCTTCCGCGATCAGAAACTGCGTGAGCAGTCGCTCTCCAAATCGAGCCGCCTGACCCTGGAACAGCTCCACCAACAGATGAAGGCGGGCGAAGTGAAGGAACTGCCCATCATCATCAAGACCGATGTGGGAGGCTCCGCCGAGGTGCTCAGCGAATCCCTGCAAAAGCTTTCGAACGACAAGGTGAAGGTCCGCGTCATTCACTCGGGCGTGGGCGCCATCAACGAATCCGACGTGCTGCTGGCCTCGGCATCGAACGCCATCATTATCGGTTTCAATGTGCGGCCGGAGCGCAACGCTTCCGCGCTGGCGGAGCAGGAAAAAGTGGATGTCCGCCTGCACACCATCATTTACAACCTGACCGACGAGATCAAACTGGCCATGACCGGACTGCTCTCCCCGGTTTACAAGGAAGTCTACCGCGGCAAGGCCGAAGTGCGCGATACCTTCCGCATCACCAAGGTGGGCAACGTGGCCGGCTGCATTGTGCTCGACGGGCACATTATGCGCGATTCGGAAGTCCGCCTGCTGCGCGACAACGTGGTGGTCCACACCGGGAAGATCGGCTCGCTGCGCCGCTTCAAGGACGACGTCAGCGAAGTGAAGACTGGTATGGAGTGCGGCATTACGCTGGACAACTACGGAGACGTCAAACAGGGCGACATTATCGAAGCCTTCAAGACGGAGCGCGTCACCAACGAAGCCGCCTGAGGACATGGCTGCCGTCGGCGTTGTTACTTTGGAACTTCGGCTGGATCAAGCGCATTCGCTCAAAGAGAAGCGCCACGTGGTGGAGAGCCTGAAGGACCGCCTGCGCCACAAGTTCAACGTGGCCGTGGCGGAGATTGATTACCAGGACCTGTGGCAGCGGTCGGCAGTAGCCGCCGTGACCGTTTCGAGCGACCGCGTTCATGCGGAAAAAGTGCTGCGCGGCGTGGAAGAAGAAGCCGCCGCGCTGCTGGGCCCGGAACTTGCCGGCGCGGTGGTGGAATGGCTGGCATGAAGTGTTTGGTGGGGCATGCTTTAGCTTGCCCGTTTCTTGAAGTGGGAGTAATTTCTAAGTTTTGCTATGGACGAACGGCGGGCATTACGCGTATCTGAGGCGCTGCGGGAAGAGTTATTCGAAATCATCGGGTTTGAATCCGACGACCCGCGCCTGCTGGCGGTGGAAGTATCGGACGTACACGTCAGCACGGATGGCCGGCACGCCACTATTCGCGTGGCCGCGCGGGGAACCGAGCGGGAACAGACGCAATCCATGGCAGCCCTCGAACACGCGCAAGGTTATCTCCGGCACGAACTGGCAACCCGATTGAACCTGCGCAGGGTCCCCGAACTCCATTTTGAACGCGATAAAGCGCCGGATGCGGACACCCGGATCGACTTTTTGATTAAACGGGCCAAAAAATCTCGTGGACGAGCTCAAAATTAGCCCAAAGGCAAACAAAATATGATAGTTTTGTTTCTGTTGGCGGCTCCGGCCGCGACCCGCGGGAAACTTCTCCGCCGGCTAAGCTGCAAGCCGAGGCCAAACCGGGCTGCCGAGCCCTTCCAACGAACTCGAGGTATGTTTCTGAAGAAAGACAGGGTGGTTTAAGCAATGCGCGCGGCTCCAATGACAAGCCGGTTTCTGGACGCCTGCCGGCGCAGGCCCACGGATGTGCGGCCGGTTTGGTTTATGCGGCAGGCCGGCCGGTATATGAAACAGTATCGCCAGATCCGCGAAAAGCACGGGATTCTGGAGATCTGCAAACGCCCCGACCTGGCGTCAACCGTCACGTTGCAGCCGGTGGAAATGCTGGACGTGGATGCGGCCATCATCTTCGCGGACCTGTTGCTGCCTGTCGAGCCCATGGGGCTGAAGTTGAAATACGAAAAGGGCGAAGGCCCGGTCATTTCGAATCCCGTCCGCACCAGCGACGACGTGGATTCGCTCTCCACCACCAATACCGACGACCTGGGCTACGTGGGCGAAGCAATCCAGAGCGTGGTGCGCTCGCTGGCCGGCCGCGTTCCGGTGATCGGATTCGTCGGCGCGCCGTTTACCATGGCCAGCTACATGATTGAAGGCGGAGCGTCGCGCAATTTCATTCGCACCAAGAAGCTGATGTACAGCGATGAGACGCTGTGGCGCCGCTTAATGGGCAAGATTGTCGACGTGCTGGCCCCCTTCGCGCACCTGCAAGTGACTGCCGGCGCGCGCGCCATTCAGGTATTTGACAGCTGGGTGGGCGCGCTCGGTTCGGACGATTACGTGCGCTTCGCGGCGCCGTATTCACGCGCCTTGATCGAACGCATCCGTTCCACCGGCGTGCCGGTGATTCACTTTGGAACCGGCGCTTCGGGCTTCTTCAAGGAACTGCACGCCGCCGGCGGCGACGTGATGGGCGTGGACTGGCGCATCAACATCGACCAGGCCTGGATGGACATCAGTTACCGTTCGGCCATTCAGGGCAACCTGGATCCGGTGGCGCTCTTCGCGCCGCTTCCCGAACTGCGCACCAAGGTGCATGAACTGCTCAAGCGTACCGGCACCCGGCCGGGACACATTTTCAACCTGGGGCACGGCATTCTTCCGGAGACTCCCGTGGAAAACGTCAAAGCCGTAGTGGAGATGGTGCGGGAATTCAAGCCGTGAAACAGGCAGTTCTGCTACTCGCTCACGGTGCGCCGGAGCGGGTGGAGGATGTCGGGGAATACCTGCAGTTTGTACGCGGCGGCCGGCCTGGTCCCACGCCTCCTGATGTGCTGGATGAAGTGCGGCAGCGCCTGGCGGCAATCGGCGGCTCTTCCCCTTTGCGCGCCTGGACTGCCATGCAGGCTGCGGCACTTGAAAAGCTGCTGGGCATCCCCGTGTTCTTCGGCATGCGCAACTGGCGCCCGTTCATCGCGGAGACCATGGAGAAAGTGCGCGAAGCCGGCGTGGAACGTCTCGCGGCCATCTGCCTGGCTCCGCAATACTCGGAACTGAGCGTGGGCCTCTACATGAAGCGCACCGAAGAGGCCAAACAGAAATCGGGCGTCACGGCGGAAATCGTTTGGGCCCGCAGCTTCCACAGCGAACCGCTGCTGGTGCAAGCCTTCGCGGAGCGTCTGCGGCCCTTGTTAGCCGGGCAAGCCGTGTTGTTCACGGCGCACAGCCTGCCGGAAAGAGCGCTGGCCGCGGACGATCCATACGTTAGGGAGACGCGCGCCACGGCCGCCGCGGTGGCGGCCCAGGCCGGTCTGGCTGAATGGGATTTCGCCTACCAGAGCCAGGGCATGACCAACGACCAGTGGTTAGGCCCCACGGTGCAATCCTGCCTCGACCGTTACGCCGCTTCCGGAATTCGCAACGTGGTGGTCGATCCGATCGGTTTCGTCTGCGACCACATCGAAGTGCTCTTCGACATCGACATTCTGTTTCGCGGCTATGCGCGGGAGCGCGGCATTACGCTCACGCGCCCGGAATCGCTGAACGGATCGGCCACGTTTACGGCGGCGCTGGCGGCGGTGGCGCAACGATGCCTGGCGTGATTTATGGCGCTTAGAATCGTCATCATCGGCGGCGGCATCTCCGGCCTCTCGACGGCCTACTATCTGGCTAAAGGCGGCGCGGCCTCGACCATTCTGGAATCGCGACCGCGGCTGGGCGGGGTGATCCGCACCGAGCATCTGGAAGGCTGCACGCTGGAAGCCGGACCCGATAGTTTTCTTGCCATTAAACCGGCCGCTCTCGAATTGATCGGCGAGCTGGGGCTGAAGAACGAAGTGATCGGCTCGAACGACCATCTACGGGTGACGTTCGTGCGCAAGAATGGGCGGCTGGTGGCGCTGCCCGACGGCCTGATGATGATGGTGCCCACCAGGATTCTGCCGCTGATCACCACCGGGCTGCTGAGTTGGGGCACCAAGCTGCGCATGGGAATGGAGTTGCTGCGCGCGCCCAAGCCGCGGCAGGCAGATGAATCCGTATCCGACTTCGTGGAAGAGCATTACGGCCGCGAAGCGGTGGAGTATCTGGCCGAACCGCTGCTCTCGGGCGTCTATGGCGGCAACCCCGATGAAATGAGCGTGAACAGCGTGCTGCCGCGCTTCGTCGAGTTAGCGAATCGCTACGGCAGCCTGACGCGCGGCGTGCTGGTGGAACGCGCCAAAGCGGCGAAGAACCCCAGAGCGGCCGGCGCATCGCCGCTGTTCAAGACGCTCAAAGGCGGGCTGGGCCAGATGGTGGATCGAGCGGCGGAGGCCATCCGCGGCAAAGCGGAGGTCATTCAAGGCCGCGCGGAAACCGTGGAGCGCAGCGGCAGCGGATTCCGCATCAAGATGAATGGCGACTGGCTGGAGGCCGGCGCGGTGGTGGCAGCTTGTGAAGCCCATAGCGCGTCAACGCTGCTGAGCCCGGTAGACGCGCGGCTGGGCGAGTTGTTGGGCGTGGTGCCTTACACTTCATCCATCACCGTGGCGCTGGGTTTCGCCAGTGCGGATTTCGCCCACCCGCCGGTGGGCTTCGGCTTCCTGGTGCCCAAGAAAGAACGGCGCCGCCTGGTGGCCTGCACGTGGGTGGGAACCAAGTTTTCTTATCGCATTCCCGAAGGCAAAGTGGTGGCGCGGTGCGTGCTGACTACGTCCGAAGAAAATGACGCTACCATCATCGCTCTGGCAGCCCAGGAACTGCGGGAGATTGCCGGCAGCCCGGCTACGCCACGGTTCGCACACGTGGCGCGGTGGCCGCGTTCCATGGCGCAATACGCCGTAGGCCACGGTCTGCGCCTGGCTGAACTGGAATCCCGCGTGGCAGCCATCCCCGGACTGCACCTGGCCGGCAACGCCTATACCGGCATCGGCATTCCGGACTGCATCCGCATGGGAAAAACAGCCGCGGAGAAGATTCTGGCCGGCGAACCGGCTTAGTGCGCGGGCGGCGTGAGCTTCAGGCTTCCCTGCCCTTCCTTGCCGGCGTACGTCAGGTTGTAAACGCCCCGTCTGTCCTTGCCCGGCTTCGGAAAATAGACATATCCGGCTAGGGGGTGCGCCGTGATGCCTTCGGGAAGCGACTGGTCCTCCAGCCTTTGTTCCAGAGCGACCATCGAACGATTGGGGGGCGGCGGCGGAGGAGCGTTGGGATCGCGGCCGACGCCCACGCCAACGTTGGTATCCGTATAGACGCCGCTGCGATTGGCGCCGGGGCGGCTCCCGGTACTGGTCGAATAGCCAATGGTATCGGACGAGCGGACGGAAACATTGCCGGGCGTTTCCGGTTTGGAAGAGCGTTGGGGATAGATGGCGGCCGCGACGTCGTGTGGCGGCACGGCGCGCGCCACGGAGGGATCGGCTCCCTGAGACAACCGGAATCCGGCCGTTGAGACGTCGGCCTGTTCGCCGCTGTTCGGGAACACGCTGACTTCGAAGACCACGTAGCCGTGAGCGTTGAGATCCGCGTTGAAAATCTGCTTCGCAGTGGTGGCGGATACACAGGCGACGCCGATGGTGAGGTTGCCGGGAGACATGCTGGCCGGGTAATCGGCAGCGCTGCCGCGCGGAGGAACACCGTCACCAGCGTAGGCCAGCGTCATGAGGATGAATGGCGGCAGGAGGAGCGATCGTAATGACATGGAGCCTCCGTATATAGCTTATACGCGCAGCATGGGAGCAGGTTTCAGGATTAGCGGGAGCGGGAGTGGCGGCTAATGACCGGCGCCGGCTCGAAAGCCGGCGGCGGCCAGGATTGGCTGCCCCACTAAGGAGCGTCATATGCTGACTTAGTGCGTCATGGCGTAGACGATGTAGTTCACGCCGATGCGGATGCCGAGCGCGGAGAAACGCGCGGGGTAGGTGGGCTCGTCGGCGTTTTCCCAGGAATCGCCCAGATCGTTATTGTGCGTCATCACCGCAATGAGCCGGCCTTTGTCGTCATAAATGCCGCGCCAGTGGCCGCCGGAACCGCCGCCGCCGTCGGCGCCGTGGAACCAGTCGGTGGGACACTTTTCGCAGATGCTGTGGGTTTGCGTGAATTGCATGCCCGGCACCTGGTAGCGGTCATCCAGATCGTAGACGGTATGAAAGATGGGGTCGTTATTCGGAATGTCGACGATCTGGCGATCGGGCTCAATGCGCTTCATGCAGTGGATGAAGACGTTCCATTCGTCGTCGCCATGAAAATCGTCGCACATGAAGAAACCGCCGCGGTCCAGGAACTCGCGAAACTTTTTTACCATCTGGTCGGTCAATTCCCAGTGGCCCACTTCCACCGCATAGAGCCAGGGATAGTTGAACACGTCGTCGTCCTGCTCCAGATTGACCACTTGTTCGGCCGACTTGCCGGCGATGCGGGTAAGACGCCGGATGGCCAGCGCCAGATGACGATCCGACCGCGGATAGTCGATGGTCCAGTTGGTGTTGCCATCATGCCAGTCATAGCCGCGCTTTTCCGCCGCCTGCCAATCGATATTGAGCGGCGTGGTGGGGTACATGAGGCGCGCGAAGGTCCACTCGCCGGGGACCTTGTAGTCCTCAGGCAGCGGGAAATTGTTATATTCCCAGGCAGGGAACTCACGGAACGGGTTTTGCGCCCACAATGTACAGACCACAAACCCGGACGTTACTAACCCAGCTAGGATGAGACCTCGCATGATCTATCTTCAGTATAGACGCGCCATCAGCGTCCTCGTCTTGCCGCCCCCGCAACGGTAACCCGTTCGGGCATATCGGCCAGGGCGTAACTGAAGACCGCTAGCGCCGCCACGCTTTTGCGAAAGTCGTCAGGATTGACCTTGTCCAGGGTATCGGCCTCGGAGTGGTGCCAGTCGAAATAGTGAGTTCCGGCGGCGCGTTCGGCGAATCCCGGGACGCCATCGCGAAGCAGCGGAGAGATGTCTTCGCCGCCTCCGCCCCCCACAATCTCCCCGGCGCCGATGGGCTCGAGCAGCTTGCCGATCTGGCGAACCATGTCCATCGACCTGGCATCCACGCCGGCTCCGAAGCCGCGTGGGGTTTCGGCGCCGCCGTCCATTTCGAGCGCGGCCACCTGGTTCCTGATGTTGTCACCGACGAAAGTGCGGTAAGACTCGCCCCCGCGTCCGCCATTCTCTTCGTTCACCCAGAACGCCACCCGCAGCGTGCGCCGCGGCTGCAGGCCCAGCTTATGGATGAGGGCTAGCGCCTGAAGGCAGGCCATGATGGAAGCGCCGTCGTCCTGCGCGCCCTGCCCGACATCCCAGGAATCGATGTGACCGCCGATGACGACCACTTCTTCGGGGTGCTCGCGGCCGGGAATTTCGCCGATGACGTCGCCGCTGTCGGCGTCGGGAAGCATCTGCGCTCCCATTTCCAGGTGGATCTTCACGGGCACGCCTTCGGAATACAGGCGGCCGATCATCAGCGCATCTTCGGGCGTGATGGCGGCGGTGGGAATTTTCGGCTGCGCTTCGTCATACTCCATGGCGCCGGTATGCGGGGCCTGCATGGCCAGCGGCGTGGCGGAGCGCACCAGCGCGGCCACCGCGCCCAGCGCCGCCGCGCGGGATGCGCCGCTCTGGCGATAATTCCGGCCGGAGCCGTAGCCCTGAAAGACGTAATTGTAGACGACGATCTTGCCCTGCACCTTCTCGCGCCCCAGCTTGGCCAGGTCATCGAAATTCGAAACGGCCACCGCGTCGGCGGTGATTCCGCCGGGAGGCGTGCCGATACTCATGCCGAGGCCGAGCATGTGGAGCGGCTTGTCCAGCGGCGTGAGGATGCGGCCGGATTCCACGCCGCGCACCCAATGCGGCACCTTAGTGGGGATGACACGCACATTGCTCAAACCCACGGCTTTCATCTGCTCCACGGACCACGCGATGGCCTTTTCGAGCGACGCGGAACCGCTCAGACGGCTGCCGATGCGGTAACACAGATAGGCCAGGCGATCATAGCCTTCGGTATCCGCCATGGCGGCCGCGATGAGTTTCTCGGAAGTGGCGCGATACCGTTCGGTGAGGTCCGCGGATGGCTCCTGCGCCAAGGCAACGGAGGCGGCGAATGGCAGTAAAAAGAGCGCGAGAATGCGACGGTTCATTACTGACATGTTACAGCAATGGCATGGTGCGCCCATAACCCGGACCGTTGCTAGGCGCCGGCGAATTCTCTTTCAAATTCGATGCCGATGCGCCGCAGGCCTTCGGCGAGAAACTCCGGGCGTCCACCCAGCCAGAGCCGCACGAAGCCTTCGAGGCCTAAGTGCACACCCGGCACAATCAGCACGCTCTGGTTGATGCGGATGCGCTCGCACAAATCAGAGCTAGGCGTCGCCGACTGGTATCGGACCAGACTCAGAGCGCCGGCGCGCGGCTCGCGAAATTCCAGGCGTCCGGCGAACGACTCCACCCAGTTCCGCATCGCGGGCAGATTGTGCTGCAGGATGGCCCGAGTGCGCGCGTACAGCTTCTCGCGAGTTTCCCTCTGCACCGCGACGCGCGCCACGGCATCCGAAATCTTGTTGGGTCCGATGGTGATGTAATCGTGCTGGCTCCAACAGCCGGCCACCACTTCCGGCGGACCTGCAATCCAGCCAATGCGCACACCGGGAATGCCGTAGGCTTTCGAAAGACCGCTGGTGACGATGACGCGGTGGCTCATCCCCCAGAAGCTGGGTGTGCGCTCGCAATGAATCTCCGCGCCGAGATACACTTCGTCGGCCAGCAGATAAGCGCCCACCTGCTCGCAGCGTGCGACGATGCGGCGCATGGCCTGGTGGCTGAGCACGCTGCCGGTGGGGTTGTTGGGATTGGAAACGTAAACCAGCCGCGTCTTCGCATTGACGGCTCGTTCGAATTCCTCCCAGTCCGGTTCCCAATCGCGATCGAGCAGCAGGCTGAACGTGCGCAAACGGGCGCCGCAGCTTTTCGGCAAGCCGCCGTACTGCATATAATTCGGCACCTGCATGGCCACTTCGTCGCCCTCGCGCAGCAGAGAAAGCGCCAGCAGATAATTCGCTTCGGACGTGCCGTTGGTGACTTCAATATGTTCCGGCGAGGCGCCGGCGTATTGCGCGGCCAGCGTTTCGCGGAGGGCCACGGTGCCGTTCGACTGGCTATACCCCAGCGGCATACAGAGGATGGCGTTGAGATCGAGCCCCATCTCACCCAATTCCAGCAGCGTCACGGGACGCACGCCGCTCTCGCTCATATCCATTTCGACCAGATTTTCCCAGGTCGATTGCATGCGCTCCATCTCAAACGGTTCGATTTTCAAATGAGCCTCTCATAACAATATTCGGCGATGTACAGGTCTTCGACGCCCAAGCCGGTGAGGTCGCATAGCGTAATGCCGGCGGCATCCCAGACGGGCGGCGATTCGCAGAAGGCGCCGATCTCCACGGCGCGCGGCCATGCATCGGGGGCGTGCTGTAATTCTCCCAGTTTCCGGCACTGGCGTGACGAATCCACCAACAGCAGGGCAGCCTGCCGAAGGATGTCCGCATCCAATTCCTGCTTGCCGGCGGAGTCCGAGCCGACGGCGCACAGGTGCGTGCCGGGCTGGAGATCGTCCGCGCACAACAAGGGCTGGTGCGACGCGGTAGTGGTAATGATGAGACGGGCGTGTTGGGCGACATCCCGTGGCGTAGCGGCGACGTGCACTTCCGCGCCGGGAACGGCCGAAGCAAGATCCCGCGCACACTCCCGAGCCCGTTCCGCGGTGCGGCTCCAGATCCAGATATTTTTCAAGGGGAGAACCTCGGCGTGGATTCGGGTTTGCTGACGCGCCTGCACACCGGAGCCTAGAATGCCTATGGATTCGTCGCGCCGGCCCAGTTCACGGCTTACCATCGCGGCCACGGCGGCTGTTCGCAAGTCCGTAAGATGACCCTCATCGGCGAGGACCGCGAGCGGCGCTCCGGTTTCGGCCGAGGCGAGCAGCAGCATGCCGTTCCCGGTGGAAAGTCCGCGGGCCAGGTTGCCTGGAAACGTCGTAGCCAGTTTCAGCGCGAAGTAGCGGCCGCCACGCCGGTAACTGGATTTCATGTGGACTTCGGCCAGTTCCGCCGGGAGGTCCAGATGCATCGGCATGGGAGTATCGCATTCGCCGCGCGCCTGCGCAATGAGAGCGGCGCGCATGCAATCGATGAGTTCGGGATACGATAAGCGACGCCGGATTTCGGAAAGTGGGAAGATGCGCAAGCTGGCTTATTTTAGCGCGGGGCCGCACAGGCAGTGCGGCCGCGGAGCGGCCCATGGCAGACAAGACTCCGGCGGCAAGACCGCCGGCGCACCAGGCTGGTTACACTCAAACACCCTAAACACGATAGAATTTGCTTATGCGAAAAATTGCCCTGTGGCTCATCCTGCCTGCAACCGTGGCGCTGGCCGGCGACATGGACGGGCGCTGGGATGCGACCATTACTTCCGGTGCGGCTGCCGTTCCGTTCCGCCTGGAAGTGACCGAATCTCCCGCGCGCGCCTGCTTCTTTGAGGACACGCAGCCGGTCTGCTCTTCCTCCGCGGAAATCAAAGACGGCACGATGACAGCGCGGTTCGACTTCCTGAACACGGAACTGCAATTGACGGCGAAGGATGGCGGCCTGACGGGAAGTTACGTGAGCCTGCGCGGGCAAAGGGCGCGGCCCAGCGCGATTGCCGGCAAACATTACCAGCCGCCGGCGGCGCCGGCACAACCGCCGGCCAAGCTGGCCGGAGAATGGGAAGTGCATACGAAGGCGCAGACGGCGGGGAATCAGCTCCTGCTGCAACAATCGGGCGCGGACCTGAAGGGCACGATTCTGCGTGTGGACGGTGATGAAGGCACGCTGCTCGGCCGCGTGGATGGCAACCATTTCGTCATCAGCCATTTCTCCGGCGACCGCGCCAACTTGATGGAAGGCACGCTTCTGGCCGACGGCACGCTCGACCTGACACAGGGCACGGCGAAGATGATTGGATACCGCCCGGCGGCGGCACGCGCGCTGAGTCTGCTGGCTCCGCCCGATCCCTCGACCTACGCGCGCGCCAAGGATCCCCAGGCCAAGTTTCATTTCAGTTTTCCGGACTTGAACGGGAAGACGGTGACGGAAGACGCCTTCGCCGGCAAGCCGTACGTGGTGACGATTACGGGTAGCTGGTGCCCGAACTGCCGCGACGAAGCGCCGTTCCTGGCTGAGTTATACAAGACGTATCACACCCAGGGCCTGGACATTGTGGGGTTCTGTTTTGAATATGCCGACGACCCGACCTATGGGCCGCTGAAGGCATTCATGCGCAAGTACGGGATTGCGTACCAGATGCTGGTGGCGGGTCCGCCGCCGGCGCGCGGCCTGGGCGAGGCGATTCCTCAGGTTGAGCATATTTCGGCCTACCCCACCTCGATTTATGTCGGGCGCGATGGACGCATTAAGGCCGTGCACACGGGCTTCCCCAGCATTGGCAGCGGCGACGAACTAAACCGCGTGAAGAAGGAAGTGAAAACCATCGTGGAAGAAATGCTGGCGGATAAGCCGGAGAAATAAGCGGCGGGGAGTGGAACACTTTCGCCCCGTTCCGGGGCTCTGCGCGTTCTTTGCGGTTCCCACGGCTTTACGCCGTGGGCTATGATCTTCCGCCCTGATGGGCTCTGCTTGGCTCACCGGGGTTGATAGCATTCGGGATGCCATCCGGCTGACGGCTTATTTCTTGCTGCGCTCGCGCCGCTTGCGGGCCCAGTCTTCTTTGACGATCTGGTGAGCGCGTCCTACGGCCAGCGAATCCGCGGGCACCGCCTTGGTGATGACGGAGCCGGCGCCGATGTAGGAACCGGCGCCGATTTCGAGAGGCGCGACCAAAGTGGAGTTGCTGCCTACGAAGGCGCCCTCGCCGATATGGGTGGGGTTCTTGTGCACACCGTCGTAATTGCAGGTGATGGTGCCGGCCCCGATATTGGAACGCGCGCCGATGAACGAATCGCCCAGGTAAGCCAGGTGGTTGGACTTGGCGCCGGCGCCCATGTGGGTGTTTTTCAATTCGACAAAGTTGCCGATGCGCGCGTTTTCTTCCACGTGGTTGTTCATGCGCAGACGCGCGAAGGGGCCGGCGTGCACACCGCGGTCGAGGCGAGAATCCTCCACCAGGGTGAACGGGGCAATCTCCACGGCCTCACCGAACTGGCAGTTGCGCACCACAGAACAGGAACCAATTCGGCAGTTTTCGCCGATGGTGGTACGGCCCAGGATCTGCGCGAAGGGTTCGACCACGGTGTCGATGCCGATGGAGACATCGGCATCGATGGAGACGGTCTCGGGTTTTTCAATGGTGACGCCGGAGAGCATCAGCTCACGCAGTTTACGCCCGCGCAGCAGATTATCCACTTCAGCCAACTCGATGCGTGTATTGATGCCGAGCGCTTCGCGCGCGTCGTCCATCTGGAGTGCTTCCACTTCATAGCCGGCGGCGGTGAGAATGGCGGCCATATCGGTGAGATAGTATTCACCGGCCGGGTTGTTGGTGCGGAGCTGGTCGACGTATTGCCAGAAAAGATCGGCGCGGAAGCAATAGATTCCCATGTTGGCCTCGCGAATGGCGAGCTGGGCCGGGGTGGCAGCCTTCTGTTCGACAATTGCAGAGACCAGGCCGCGAGCATCGCGGATGACGCGGCCATAACCGGTGGGGTCTTCCATTTCGGCGGTGAGGAGCGTGGCGGCTCGGCCGCCGGCGGTTTCGATGGAGATGAGGCGCTCGAGGGTTTCGGCGCGGAGCAGCGGAGAATCGCCATAGAGCACCATGAGGTAGCCGCCCAGCTGGGCCAGTTGCTCGCGGCCCACCATGACGGCGTGACCGGTGCCTTTCTGCTCGGTCTGTTCAATGAAGCCGATGCCGGGGGTGGACACGGCGCGGCGCACTTCATCCGCCTGATGGCCCACCACCACGAAGATCCGCTCTGGTGGAGCGAGAGCGAGCGCGGTAGAGATTACGTGTTCCACCAGGGGTTTGCCGGCGGCGCGGTGCAGCACTTTGGCGCGGCGGGACTTCATGCGCGTGCCGAGTCCGGCGGCGAGGATCACAACGGTAAGGGGAATAGCCATCCCTTCTATTATGGCTGTCCGTTCACCCGCATTTCTCACACATTATCCGCGACGGCGCGCGATAAGGCTGCGCCTTAGTGGTTGCGCTCGCTCACTGTGATCAACGTGAGCTAAGCGGGTAGCGCTCCCTCACGGTCGTGGCTCGGCATGGGATGGTCCCGACGGGAGTGTTTGTGAGAAGCGGGTTAACGTCTACGGCGTCTTCCCTCCTGCGCCAGCTTCACGGCCACGGCGGCGGTGGCGAGGGGATCGTGGCGTACCTTTTCGCTCCTCCACACCAGGTTCGCGGCGATGACTTTGACGCCCAGCTTCACGATGGCGGAAATGTCATTCTCAACAGGAGTGGCTTGCTGGCGCGCGTACCGCTTCTTCATGGCGGCGGCGATGGGCGCGGTATTGATGACGGCATAATCCAGAAGCCGCGTGCGGGCGTGCTGGTGGATGGCGCGAATGTGGTCGGAGGCCAGGAAGTGGGTGGTCTCGCCGGGCTGCGACATGAGGTTCACGAAACAGGCTTTGACGGCCCTGGAGCGCTGGATGGCGGCTGGAATTCCGGCCACCAACAGGTTGGGCATAATGCTGGTATAGAGCGACCCTGGGCCCAGGGTGATGACGTCGGCCGCCTCGATGGCGGCGAGGGTGGCGGCCAGCGGACGGACGCGGCGTGGAATCAACTGGACGCGTTCAATGCGGTGGCGGCTGCGGCTGATGCGCGTCTCACCCACCACGTGCGCGCCATTTTCGAGAGTAGCCTCGAGAGCCACGTTGGCGGCCGTGGCGGGATAAATGCGGCCGGCGATTTTGAGAACTTCGGAGGAAACGCGCACGGCCTCGGAAAAATCTCCCATCACGGCGGTGAGAGCGGTGAGAAACAGATTGCCGAAGCTATGGCCTTTGAGGCCGCGTCCGGCGGAGAAGCGGTATTGAAAGAGCCGGCCGAGCAGGGCCGAATCCTCACTGAGCGCCACCATGCAATTGCGGATATCGCCGGGCGGCAGGATGTCGAATTCGCGGCGCAGGCGGCCGGAACTTCCGCCGTCGTCCGTGACGGTAACGACGGCAGTGATATCGAGCGCCGGCACGGACGGATTGCCGGCCCTGGCAAAATGTTTCAACCCCTGAAGCAAGGCGGAGAGGCCGGTTCCGCCGCCGATGGAAACCAGCCGGAGTGGGGATGTGTCTCCCATGGAGAAGCGTCCGCGGGGGGCGCTCTACCAGCCTTTCTTTTCGGGAAAAATGAGGGTGTCGAAGGGCGGTTGGTTGGCCAGGTGAGCGAAATCGGCATCCTGGCGGGCCATCTGGCGGTTGCGCGGTTCCAGTTCGATGGCGCGTTTGAGGTTGTCGTGGGCGTTCGAAAGATCGCCGCCCAGCGCCTGCGCCAAAGCCAGGGCGTAATAGATGTGTTCGGAATCCGGGGCAATCTCCAGGGCTTTTTCCAGGTGCGTCCGGGCTTCCGCCACGTTGCGCGAATTGATCAGCGCGACGCCGTAGTTATAATAATCTTCCGCCGAGCGAAGGTTGAGTACGGTCTGCTGCAGGCGCCGGTCGCACATGGCGATATGCATGCGGGCGCGGTTGGCGATGTCGCGCTCCGGACCCACGGCGGCTTGCTGAAACAGGTCCCGGGCCTCCTTGAGCTGCCGCGCATGGAACAGCTTAATGGCCGCGTCGAAGCTGCTCAGTTGACGCGGCCCTTCGCGGACCGGAAGGCCCGCGGCGGCGCGGGGCGCGGGCGGGGGTTCCACTGCCTTGACGGTCTTCGATGCGGTTGGTTTCGTCATGCGGCCTTCGGTATTCTTGGCAACGGTCTGCGGCTTCTTCTTCTCAGGCATAACAGCCAGTCAAGTCCTGGTATAAGGAACGATTAGCGTTTATACCAGACGGCGGAGCCGGCGCGCAAGCGGGGTCGGTTTCCGCGGCGCGTCCGCAGCCCGGGCGCTACCCCAATCCGGCTTCCCGCAGGAAGCGCGCCGACTCTTCCGGCGGAGTCGGATTGATGTAAAAACCGGTTCCCCATTCGAAGCCCGCCACCTTCGTGAGTTTGGGAATAATCTCCAGATGCCAGTGATAATGCGGGAGGGCGACTTCCTGCGACGGGGAGGTATGAACCACGAAGTTGTAAGCGGGCCGCTCCAGCGCCTTGTCGATTTTTCGCATAGTGGAGCGGAGCACGGAGGCGAGGCCCTTCAACGTGGGGGCATCGGCATCCTCAAAATGAGAGGCGTGTTGTTTCGGCAGAATCCAGGTTTCGAAGGGGAAGCGCGGCGCGTAGGGTTCAAGCACCATGAAGCGGTCCGTCTCCATCACCACTCGGATGCCCGCGGAACTTTCGTAGCGGATGATGTCGCAGAAAATGCAGCGCTCTTTCAGAACGTAAAACTGGCGGCAGGCTTCCACTTCCTCGAGGACGCGCTTGGGGACCACGGGCAGCGCAATCAACTGCGAATGGGGATGTTCGAGCGAAGCGCCGGCCGCTTCACCGCGATTCTTGAAGAGAAGAATGTAGCGGAAGCGGCGGTCCTTCTTGAGGTCGTTCACGCGGTCGCAGAAGGCCCACAGGACCTCTTCGATCTGCCGTTCGGGCATGTCGGCCAGGGTGGCGGCATGATCGGGCGTTTCGATGATAATCTCATGCGCGCCGATGCCGTTCATCTTGTCGTAGATGCCGTCGCCCTGGCGGTTGAGTTCGCCTTCGATACCGAGCACGGGAAATTTATTGGCCACCACGCGGACGCGCCAGCCGGCCTGGTCGCGATTGCCGCTGGTGCGGTAGGCCAGAATCTCCGGCGGCGTTTTGCTTTCATTGCCCGAATCGAAGGGGCAATTGCCGGGGGTGGCGGCGGGCACGGGCTCCCGGATGAAATCGGAGGGGCGCTTCGCGCGGTCGGTAGCAATAATCACCCAACGGCCGGTGATGGGGTCTTTACGCAATTCAGGCAACTGAGGAAAAGCCTCCGCAATCGAGGGTATGAAGCAGCAAGAAACGATTATAGCGTCTACTGGAATGCGTCGCGGATCCACTCCATGCGCGGAGGCTCGAGCAGCACGCTGACGATGTCGAAGCGGGTCTGTTCCCAAGGCACGCCGGCGCGGCGGGCATAGTCGCGGGCGGCGGTGCGGAGGTGAAAGCGCTTTTCGGCATCCACAGCCAGTTCGGGCGCGCCGAATTCTTCAGAGCGGCGGGTTTTGACTTCGACGAAGACCAGCGTGGGGCCCTGCCAGGCGACCAGATCGATTTCCCCTGAACCGGAGCGGGTGTGGTAGTTCCGCGCCACAATGGTGCAGCCGCGGCGGCGCAGGAAGCGATGCGCCAGATCCTCACCGACGCGGCCGTGATCGGCCGCCATGGCGCGGCGGCGCAACACGCCGGCCGCGCGGTAAAGGAGTCCCATCATTTCACTACTTCGAATTCGAACGTGATGGCTTTGCCCCGCACCACATAGCAGAGATAGTGTTCCCAGAAACGGCGGTACCGCGGGAAGTGGTTGACCAGGAACTCAAAGCCCAACCACGTCCAGAAAGCCAGTAGCCTGACGTGGACGGAAATCTCATGAAATTTTACGGGCGAGTAATAGCCGAAGCCGGCGTTGTCGTCGCCGAAATAGCGGAAGCTGAAGCTATTCAGGTGGCTCTTGTGGGTGGGATCGCAGAAGGAACTGAAGTCGGTGTAATGCGGAGTTTCAACGCGCACGGTGCCGCCGGCGCGCACCAGGCGGTGAAATTCCTCCATGGTGCGAATGACGTCGTTGACGTGCTCAATGACGTGGATGCAGGTGAGGCGGTCGAAGGAATCGGCGGCGAAGGGATACGGGAAGCGGTCGAGATCGGCCAGGACGTCGGCGCGGCTGGCGGGGTTGCGGTCGAGCCCGATGGCCCCGGGCTGCTTATGGATTCCGCAGCCGACATCGAGGATACGGGGAGTGGTTGAGCGGTTCATGCGGGTATTCCACTAAACGGCGGCGCGCACCAGGTCAAGGGCTTGCTGCAGGTGGCGGCCGGTGGTGAACTGATTTCCGACTGCCAGGTGCAAGGTGAATTTTCCGTTGAGCACGGTGCTGGAAAGGAAGATGCCGCCGGCGGCGTTGACCTGTTCGAGGATGCGACGGTTGTCCTCATTACTGCCTTTGAAACGGAAGTTGACGACGGAAAACAGCGCGGGCGCGGCCAGTTCAAAACGGGAGTCGGCTTCGATTTCGCGGGCGAACCAGTGGGCCAGACGCACATGTTCACGGAGCGCGGCGGCCAGTCCTTCGCGGCCATAGGAACGCAGGACGAACCAGAGTTTCAGGGCGCGGAAGCGGCGGCCCAGAGGGACGCCATAATCCATCATGTTGACGGCGCGGGAATCCTCGGCGGTGTCCAGATATTCGCGGCTGAGGGAAAAGGCGCGGCGCAATACGTCGGGGCGCGCCGTGTAGAAGACGCTGCAATCCATGGGCACGAAGAGCCACTTATGCGGATTGGTGACAAAGGAATCGGCGTGTTCACAGCCTTCGAAGGCCCAGCGGAACTCCGGCATGAGGGCGGCTGAACCGGCGTAGGCGGCGTCGATATGGAGCCAGATGTTGTGCTGCTTACAGATTTGGGCGATGGCGGGGACCGGGTCGACGCTGGTGGTGGACGTGGTGCCGATGGTGGCGGCCACGCAACAGGGGCGCAGGCCGGCGGCGAGGTCCCAGCGGATCATTTCGTGAAGGGCGTCGGGACGCATGCGGAACACATCGTCGACCGGGACCTGGCGGACATAATCTCTGCCGATGCCGAGAGCGATGGCGCCTTTTTCGATGGAAGCGTGGGATTGCTGGGAGGTGTAGACGATCAGACCGGGGACGGAACCGGAGGTACGCGCATCGGGATCGACGGCTTCGCGGGCGGCGGCGATGGCGTGCATGCTGGACGTGGAGGCGGTATCGAAGATGGCGCCAAACCAGTCCTCCGGCAGGCCGCTCCACTGGCGCAGCCAGCGGAGTGTGACCTGTTCCAACTCGGTGACGGCGGGAGAAGTTTTCCAGACCATGCCGTTGCCGTTGATGGCTGCGGCATAGAGTTCGCCCAGAATGCCTTCGGGAGTAGAGGAGTTGGCGAAGTAGGCGAGGAAGCCAGGATGGTTCCACTGCGTGGAGGCGGGAACGATGAGGCGCTCAAAATCGGCGACGATGGCGTCCATGGGTTCACCGTGCTCGGGACCGTGGAGCGGCAGGGCGTCGGTGAGATCGCCGGGCCGGACCGGCGGCAGAACGGGATAGCGCTCGACGTGCGCTAAGAACTCGGCGATCCAATCGATGGCCTGGTGGCCGTAACGGCGAAACTCTTCAGGTGTCATATACCTATATGGCGGAGTATTGGCCGCGGATGAACACAGATGAACGCCGATAGTTTTCTTGTTTTCAATCCGCGTTTATCGGCGTTCATCGGCGTTCATCGGCGGCCAGCCATTTGGAAGGGTCTTTCCGCATCCTGCTAACTGAGTCCTTTGCGGAAGAGCTCCCGTTCGGCGCGCAACCAGTCTTCATGGGCCGAGCCGCTCTGGCGGCCGCTTTGTTCCCAATACGAATAAGCGAGCCTGGCGATCTCTTCATGAGCCGGGCGGACCACGACTTCAGCGCGGGGAACCAGCCGTTCGGTGCGGCTGGCATGCAATCTTCCACTGGAATGGCCCATAACGTCGGGAAAGTTCACTATACCTCAATAGCCGGCGATCAGGCCATGGGGTCTTCGGGCCAGGCGTGGCGGGGATAGCGGCGGGAGAGTTCGCGGCGGAGCTGGGGATACAGGCGGGTCCAGAAGCCGGCGAGGTCGGTGGTCATCTGGACAGGGCGCTGATTGGGAGCGAGCAGGCGCACGACTAACGGCGCGGCGCCCTGAGCAACGGAAGGGGTGGAGCGCATGCCGAAGAAATCCTGCAGACGAGAGGCGATCCAGGGCGGCTGTCCGTCTTCATAATGGACCTTGACGGCGCGGCCGCGGGGGAGAGAGACGCGCTCGGGCGCAATCTGGTCCAGCAAGCGGCGCGCAGCGGGCGCCATCTGGCGTTCGAGGGAGCGCACCAGGCCACCACCGCGCGCGGCGGCTTCGAGTTCGGCAAAGCTCTTGAGGCCGGCGGAGAGAGCACGGAGAGCGGAGGCGGCGTCGGGCGGCGGGGCTCCGCCGTGGAGCGCGGCGAAGCGGGCGCGCCGCAGGAAGCGATCCAGTTCTTCGGGGTCGGTGAAGCGCGCGATTCCGGCTTCGAGGGCCTTGGCGGCCAGCATCTCGGCGGCTTCGTCGCCATGCGGCGCTCCGCGACTTTCCTGAATGGCAATCTGATCGAAGAGCAGGGCGGTGAGGCGTTCGACGCGCCCGGCGGGGCGATTCCATTCGAGAGTGACGCTTTCGCGGACGCGTTCGGGGAACAGATCGAGGAGCCAGGCGGGGTCGATGCCGCTCGCGATGCGGACGAGCGGGGCTTTTTGGTCGCGGCGATCTTCAGCTTCGACGGCGACCAGGAATTCCTCAGCGGTTACGGTGCTGGATGGGGCAAGCTGCGCGGGGCCGCCGGAGGCCAATTGGAGGTCGGAGCCCTGGCGGCGGCGCGCCACACGATCCGGAAAAGCCGTGAGCACGGACATGAGGAGCGCATCTTCGGCGGAGGCCTGGCGACTGGTGGCGGCCTGGCGAAGAGGATTGACGATGCGGCGAAGCTGGCGGACGGTCTGGGCGGTACGCGGCTCCCACTGGCCATCGAGCAAAGCCAGCAGATCGGACCGGGTGCGGTGACGGGCTTGGGCGGGGAGGCGCTCACCGGCGCTGAGCAAAGCGGCGACGGTGCAACCCTCTTCGGCGACACCGCGCTTGCGGGCTTCGACGATGAGCCTGGCGAGGCGGGGATGCACGGGGTAGCGCGACATTTCGCGCGCGACGGCTCCCTGCGCGCCCAAATGGCGGAGCAAATTGCCTGCCAGTTCGACGGCGGCGGCGGGCGGAGCGTCGAGCCAACCGAGAGCTTCGAGCGGCGGGGCGCCGATGGCATGGAGGAGCAGCGCGGCCGGCGCGAGATCGGTCCGCATGACCTCCGGAACGTCGTGTGGCGGGCGGCGCGAGAAATCTTCCAGGGGATAGAGGCGAATGGCGCAACCGGGCGCGGTGCGGCCGGCACGTCCGGCGCGCTGGGCGGCGGAAGCCTGGCTGACGCGGGCGACTTCCAGAACGGGCAGGCCGGACCACGGGGAATGGCCGGCGACGCGGGCCAGGCCGGAATCGATGACGACGGTGACGCCTTCGATGGTGATGGAGCTTTCAGCGACGTTGGTGGAGAGGATGATTTTGCGGCGATCGGACGGGCCGACGGCGCGATCCTGTTCTTCGACCGTTTGATCGCCGTAGAGCGGTGCGAGCAGCCATCCTTGACGCGCGGCAAGGGAGGCGCAGGCCGACAAAGCGCGGCGGATTTCCGCTGCGCCGGGGAGAAACACCAGGATGTGGCCTTCCGTGTGGCGTGCCGACAACCGTTCCAGCGCAGCGCGAACCTGCTCTTCCAAGGGGGCAGCGGAGTGCGGCGTATATTCGATGTCGAGGGGATACTGGCGGCCCTCGGAGCGCATCACGCGCGCGTCCAGATACTCGGCCAGGGGGGTTGTCTGAAGAGTGGCGGACATGACAACGAGGCGGAGATCGGGACGGGACTGTTCTTGCAAGCGGCGGAGCAGCGCGAGCGCGAGATCGCCTTCCAGGTGGTGCTCGTGGAATTCGTCGAGGACGACGGTTCCCACGTGAGCAAGAGTGGGATCGGAAAGCAGGCGGCGGGTGAGGACGCCTTCGGTGAGGAAGCGCAGGCGGGTGGTGGGCCCGGCAACCTCTTCGAAGCGAACCTGGTAGCCGACGGTGGCGCCAACGGGTTCCCCGTGCTGGGCGGCAACGAAGCGGGCGGCGAGACGGGCGGCCAGGCGGCGGGGTTCGAGGACCAGGACATCCAGGCGATCCAAGGCCAGCAGGGCGTTGGGAACGCGGGTGGTTTTACCGGCGCCGGGCGCGGCTTCGATCACCAGATTCTGGGCGGTGCGGAGGTGCTGGAGAATATCCGGAACGAGGGAATCGATGGGCAGGGGCACCGTCCTTTATCTTGGCATGACCGCGAGTGGGGCACTGGTGACGCAAGGGTGTAGCGGCGATACCCCCTTGCAGGGGTATGCTGCGAATCCCCACATAGTTTTCCTTGAGAAATCATGCAAATTGGATTATTTTGAATTCGGGATGAAACACAAGATTGTCTGTGTTACTTGCAAGAATAAAGGCTGCGTGGCACGTTGCCAGTTCCAGCGGCTCGACCCAGAGAAGCTCCGAACCGTGTCAATCAAGAAAGAGGTGTTCAAATGATCAAGCTGTATCATAGCGCGGTCCATCCGAAGCAGTGGATTGCTTTTGTGGAAGGGTCCGGCTGGGTGATTTTTCCGGCCAAGGAAAACGGCTGGGAAATGCGCCAACCGGCCAGGGGGCTGGACCCGATGTACCTCCGGCAAGTGCCTCTGGAGTTGGCGGATGGCTGCGGGGTTGGCGCGCCGGAACTTTGCGACGTGGCCTAAGCGGTTTGCGCGGGGCTGGTGAGATGCATCGGCTCCACTCCACAGTTCTTCCTCTCCAGGTTTTGCTCCCCCCGACAAGCTGCATTCCCGCCGCAAATCTGCCACACTAACCTTTTATGAAAGTCAATAAGTGGTACCTTGGCCTGACTGCGGTGGCGGTGGTGGCCGCAGTGCCATTGACCCTGAAACTGCTCAGGCCCCGAACCATCACGGTCCACTTGTACAGCGATTACGCTTTTCGCTTGAACCACGCCAACTGGCCGGATCTGCTGACGTCCCGATTTCGCGACGCCAACCTGCTCTTTCAGCGAAGCGGCACGGGTGTCCGATGGCAGGTAATCAGCGCTAGCGAGACCGATCCGGCGACCAACGCGAGCACGCTCGACGCACGCAGAACGATATTGAGCCAGCAGGGGGACAACAAGGCGGACGTTTTGATCTCGATTTCGGGAGCGCAGGAGGCGGCTCGCCTGGGCAGCACGAATCCGTTTTCCCGCTCAGTGATTGTGGTGGACTTCCCGGATCGCACAGAAACTGCCAATACGCTGATTCTGGCGGATAACCTGGCCCATTTGTTCGCGGCGGTGACGGATCCGAAGTGGCTGGATTCGGCCTCGGCGGGGAAGCTGGAAGACGCGCGATTCGAGCCGAACGTGGCAACGCAGATTCACAAGCTGCGGGACTACCCTTTTGCGGCCGGGGTGGACGGCCTGCTGCAGGGGAACTGGTCGCGGCGCGCGGTAGACGCCATTGCGCAATCCGACAAGACCAGCAAGATCAACCGCACGGCTCGGGCGGAGCAAGTGGTTGGGATAGCCCTGCTGAACGACCGGCGGCGGGACGCGGCGGTGGCGCACATGCGGGAGGCGACGCGGATTGAGCCGAAGAATGCGGCGCTGCGCGTGGAAACTGCCCTGGCGCTTTCGCGCAACGGGCAGGATGCGGACGCGGTTACGGAACTGACGGCGGCCAGCCGCCTGGAGCCGAAGAGCGCGATGCTGCATCAATCGCTAGGTTCGCTGCTGGTGAAGATGCACCGGCCGGAGGAAGCGATTGACGAACTCAATATCGCCGTGAGTCTGGACCCGAACAGCGCCAACACACAGATTGTTCTGGCGACGGCGCTGGCGCAGGAAATTGGACGTTACGACGCGACGGCCGCGGCGCTGCACGAAGCGTTGCGGCTGAACCCGTCATCGACGGCCGCCGCGCGGGACCTGGAGGTGCTGGCGCGGAATCGGGAGCTTCTGCAGGACCAGATCGCGAAACAGCGCCAACGCGTGCAGCAGTGGCCGGACAACTCTGACGGGCACTACCGGCTGGGTCTGGCAATGGCGCGCGCGGGCGATCTGCAGGGAGGGCTGAAGGAGATTGAGAAGTCGATCGGGCTGCAGGCGGGTTACGGGCCGGCATACTCGGAATCGGCGCAAATTTATTTCGAACTGGGCGATTATGCGGCGGCGTGGCGCGCGGTGAAACAGGCGAGAGCGCTGAGCAGCGAACCGCCTCCAGGGTTGATTGCGGGGCTGACGCTGAAGATGGCGCCACCACAATAGAGGAAGTTCGGGCCGGGGACAAGAGAATCTTAAACGCGGAGACGCGGAGACGCGGAGAAGAAACGAGCAAGGCTGCGAAGTGCGGGGCTCGGGAGTGCTGCGGGGGTAGCGCCGGCTGGAAAGCCGGCGGCAGCCAGGATTGGCTGGCCCACAACGAGGCCGACGCGACATGCACCAGCGCGTGCGCCGCGAAAAGCAGGGTGCATGGGTATTAGCGGCCGGGCCAGAGGACGGAGGCGGTGCGGCCATCCCAAATACGGAGTTGGCCCTGGTAATCGCCAGCGATCGCCAGGCTGCCGTCAGGGGACACGGCTACCTTCGTCAGAAGAGCGTCGAAGGCCTGGCTGGCGCCGCGAGGTTTGCCGTCGGCGGACCAGACGCGGATGGTGGAATCCCGGCCGACACTGACTAATCGACCATCCTTCGTAAATTGCAGACTGAGCACTCCGCCGGGCGCGGGTTTAGAGGGATGCGCTTTGGCGATGGTCGAGACGGGGAAACCGTCGCCGACGTTCCAGACAATGATCTGGCCGTCTTCACTGGCGGAGGCGAGCAGGCGGCTGTCGCCGCGCCAGCTGAGAGCGGTGACGGAATCCTTATGGTCCGCCAGGGCGCCGGCCACGCCGCCGCCGGCGCTATCCCAGAGGAAGATGCCGCCGCTGCGGTCGGCGGTGGCCAGCATGGCGCCATCGGGACTAAATTCGATGGCGGCGATCCAGTCGGTGTGTTTGGCAATCTGGTAGAGCAGCTTGCCGGTGGCGACGGAAAAAACTTTTACCAGTTTGCCCGGACCGCCGAGGGCGACGAGTTTGCCATCGGCACTGACGTCGGCTGCGAGCACGGCGTCGGTCTCCTGGCCCACTTCGGCGAGGCGCTTACCGGTGCAAACATCGAAGAGCACAGCTTTGCCGGATTCAACGGCGCGGCCGCCGGCAGCCAGCAGCATGGCGCCGTCGCGGCTGAAGCGGAGGACGTAAGGAATGCCCTCGGGGAACGGCAATTCACCGGCGGGCGTTCGCTTCTGAAGATCGTAAAGATAGATACGTTCATGACCGGCCACGGCGACAAGCGGCGCCCACGGGCTGGCGGCGAGCGCGGTGACGGGTTGGGCGCGCGCGGTTTCCGGCAGAGTGACGGCATCTAGCTGCCGCGGCATGGCGGGCGGACCGGCGGGACGGTTGGTATCGGCCGGTTTATAGTCGAGCGACGGCGCGACGGCGCCGCGGGGCGCGCTGGAAGCGGTTTCGAGAAGGCCTTGCTGGATCCAATCGCGAATGGCGGCGATATCCGCGTCGGGCAGTTTGGCCTGGCCCAGGGGCATTTGCGGCGCGCCATCTTCGCGCGCCACGGCGCGGTAGAGGAGGCTGGCCGACGCGCGGCCGGCAATGACGGCATCGCCCGATCCCCCGCCCTTGAGGACACCGCCGAAGGATTCCAGATTCAGGCCAGCGCGCATCTCTCCCGCGTTATGGCAGCCCAGACAGCGGCGCGCGAAGATAGGCTTCACGTCATCGTCAAAGGTGACGGGGCGAGGCTGGGCAAAGCCGGGGATGGCCAGAGCGACGAAGAGCAGCGCGCGTTGAAGGTTTCCAAACATTTCTAATGGTTGAATTCGAACTCCGTGGAATTCAGCAGCGCCCAGAAGATGTCGTCGTAAATTTTTCTATCCTTGGGGTTGGTCACGAGCGCGAGCATCTTCTTCTTTTCGACGGGCGACGGTTTGCGGCTGAGCGCGCGGATATACAGCTCATCGACAATCTCTTCGGGATTGCGGCCGGCTTTGAGGGCGGCGGCGACGACCGTGCTGCGGGCCAGCTTGGTTTCCACGGTGTCGCCGTTGAGCAGGTGCAGAGCTTGGGCCAGTGTGGGCTCCAGGCGCGTTTCCGAGGCGTTGACGGAATCGCGCGGACACAAACCAAAAGTCTTCAGAAAATAATTATTGGCGCGGCGGCCACCTTCGTACAGTTCGACGGCGCGCAGGCCGTTGGGGGACTCATTGAAAGAAGAAGGCGCGGCGGTGACCTGTGAAATGGCATCGAGCAGAACGTCGGCGCGGAAGCGGCGCAGCTTCTGGTGAGAGAACAGGTCGTCATCATCGCGGTTGGTGGCGTTGGGAGTGGCGGCCAGTTGATAGGTTCGCGACGCGCAGATATCGCGGATGAGCTTGCGGGCGTCGAAATTATAAGCAGCCAGGCGGCGTCCCAACTCTTCGATGAGTTCGCGATTGCTGGGAGGATTGCTGACGCGGACGTCGTCGACTGGCTCGACGATGCCGCGTCCGAAAAAGACGGCCCAGATGCGGTTGGCCAGGTTCTGGCGGAAGAGCGCGTTGTCCTTGGCGGTGAGCCAGGATGCGAGGGCGATGCGCGGATCGGCGCCTTTGAGATCGGGCTCGGCGCCGCCGAGGAAGCGGGCAGGCACCAGGCGCCCATCGAGCAGGTGCTTGGCGGGCGGCGCGGACGGGTCGTCATAAATATAGAACTCGCGCGCTTCCGAGGCCACTTTGCGCTTGACGCCGGTGAAGAAGCTGACGAAGCCGTAATAATCGTCCTGGGTCCAGCGATCGAAGGGGTGGTTGTGACACTGGGCGCATTGCACGCGAACGCCGGTGAAGACCTGTGCGACGTCCTGCGCCACGGCCTTGGCGTCGAACTGGCCCTGGGGCAACATGGTGTAGAGATTCACCGGCGGGTTGCGGAGGTTGCTGCCGGTTCCGGCGAGTTGGGCGCGCACGAATTCATCGAGCGGAGAGTCGCGCTTCATTTCGGCGCGAATCCACTCATAGTAGGCGTTGGCGGCTTTGCGATCGGTGCCGAAGGCGCTGTTGTTGTCGCTGCGGACCTTGAGGGTCTCCGCCCAGCGGGCGGCCCAGAGATCGGCAAACTCATCGCGTTCGAGGAGCGCGTCGACGAGGCGGGCGCGCTTGTCCTTGCGGCGGTCATGGAGGAATTGCGCGTACTCTTCCGGCGTGGGCGGCAGGCCGATCAAATCGAAATTGACGCGGCGGAGGTAGTCCTCATCGGTGGAAAGCAGGCTGGGAGCTATTTTGAGCTTCTTTAGTTTGGCGTCGACCAGATCGTCGATGTAATTGTTGACGGGAGTTTTCGGCCAGGAGAAGCTGCCCTGCGGCAGGACCATAACCTCGGCGCCTACGGTGTAGCGGGCGAAGCGGGCGAAGACGAACGTGTCGCCGCGTTTGCCGGCGGTGACGACGCCCTGCGCGTCGATATCGGCGGTGGTCTTGTTGTTGGTGAAATAGAGGGCGAGGCGATTGACGACGCGGGTGGAACCGTCGGAGTAAGTGGCGACAACCTGCAGCGGCGCGGGTTTGGACTTGCCGCTGAAGACCAGCTTGTCGGGCGAGAGAGCAATGCCGGTGACCTGGGGAACGCCCGGCGCATCGTCGGGTGCGCCCTCGCGAATCCAGCGCAGGAGGGTGTCGTAATATTCGCTGTCGGGCTTGAAGCGGCGGCCGCCCGAATGCGGAACGGCGCCGAGCGCTTTGCGCAGGAGCAGACTCTGCTCCGGAACAGCGAGATCGATGCGGCGGCCGACGATTTGTTGCGTGAGGCGCCAATAATCGCCGGCGGGATCGTAGCCGAACAACGAAAGGTGGAATCCGTCTTTACCGGCGGCAGCGCCGTGGCAGGCGCCGCTATTGCAGCCGGCGCGGAAGAACACGGGCATCACGTCCAGACGGAAGCTGAGCGGCTTGACGGGCCCGACGGTGGCGGGAGGCGTGGCAACAGCGGCGGAGACAACGACCAGAGGCACGGCAATCAGCAGAGAGCGCAGCTTCATTGGCGGGCCTCCGAGGCTTTTGCTTCATCGATGCGCAGCACGCCGGCGCCGGTCTTCTGGCGCACTAACTGGCCTTGCTCGTGAACCGTCACTTCGCAGTTGACACCTTGATATAGCCCGGCCAGCGCAGCCGGATCGGCGGCGATATGAAAGACGACGGTGCGGTCGGCGGCGGTGATCTGGGGCGCCGGCTCCAGCATCTGGACGCCGCGGGGAAGCTGGCCCAACTTCACAGTGGCGGCGCCTTCAAACAGGCGCACCTGATGCAGCAGGCCGGTTAATTCCGCCTGCTTACCGCGCTCCACGGAACCGCGCTGCAATTCGATGGTGAGGTAGGGCTGGGCAATCTGCAATTCGACAAACTCCGACGCGACGCGGATGCGGCCGACGCCGCTTCCGGCGTTGCCAGTCGTGGTGGTGGCATTCATGGCTACTTTGTAGAGGCCTGGTGCGGCTTTATCGTTGGCCTGAACGCGGAAATCGATTTCGCTCTTTTCGGGCGGAACGGTAAGCGGTCCCTCTTTCGAGACGCCGGGCGGGAGCCAGTCGGGCTGAATCTCGAGCGGGCCGTGGAAATCGGCGCGGCGAGCGATGGTGGCGTGCAGCATGAGCTCACCACTCTGCGCGAGCGCGATGGAAGGCGGCTGCAGCACGATATCGAAAGGCGCCGGTTCCGTGACGGCCAGTGCATAGCGGTCCAGAAAGACGAAGTGCCACGGCATCTCACCACCGCGATTGGTGAGCGCGAAGCCCTGCCGCGATGCGCTTTCGAGCTTGGCGGTTTTGTCTACGGGTCGCGCCAGGAGCTGGATCAGGGCGGCTTGCGGTTCGGCATCAGCGGCGGCTGCGAACTCGACGGGCATGCGCGTGGAACCCTTGGGGAACCGCGGCGCGATCATGGTGACGCCTTTGGGCAGGCCGACGGCTTCGAGATCGACCTCGCCTTTGTAGTTATTGCCGAGGGCCTGGGCCAACTGGACGTCGACGGTCCAGCGGCCGCCTCGAGGAACGATGAGACCCGCGAAGCGCGGATTCTGATACGAATCGGGCGAAGAAATGTGCGTGTAAATGGTGTCGCGCACGGGTTCGATTTCGACGCGGTAAACGTGGTCGGGGCCGGCGGCGCCTTCGGCATCTTCGATGCCGATTTCGTATTCGCCGTCGGCGGGCGGACGGAAGATGGCGACCGGGTCCTGTTGATCCTTGATGTACCAGGTGCCGCGGGAAGAAGGCAGTCCGAGATCCTGCAAGCGGGCGTCGTCGGCATCGAGCAGATGTTTGGGAGCGTTCGAGGCGCGGATCCAGATTCGCGGGTCAACGGGAGCGCCGAGGGAGCGGGCATAGACCTGCACCTTCCAGGCCTGTCCCTTCTTCGCGTTGAAGCGGAAGGTCTGGGTTTCACCGGGCGTGGTGAGAATGCCGTTGAGCGCGATGGGGAGACTGGCCGGTGGGACTGGAACGGAACCGGCGGGCGCCCAAATCAAATTGGGATAAGGCGAGACGCGCAGCGTGTTGGCAGACGGAGGCGAATCCTGGGGAGTGAAGTATTCGAAATTACCGGGTTTGGCGGGCAGCGAAATGCGCTCGGTGCGCTCGCCGGCGGGATCGCCGAGGATGCGCGCATCGATGGCGGCGCCGGCCTGGCCGCCGGCGGGAAAGATGGCAGTGGGCCGCGAAAACGTGCCGATGTGGGCGCGGTACCAGGCCTGGCGCGGCGGGTAGAAAATCTGCTGGCGGATTTCTACGTAGTAACTGCCGGTGCGCGGCGCCATGACGGAGATCATGGGGTCCTGGACGAAGAGAGCGCTATCGTCATTGCGCGCCAGCTCCTTGCCGGCGGAATCCAGAACGCTTGCTTCCAGATCATTTTCGCCGCCCAGATGGAGCGTGCCAAGGCGGACGGATTCCACTTCGACGGAGATGCGCTGGCCCTGCTGGACGTCGACCCGGTAGAAATCACGATCCATATCCTGGCCGGGCAGGATTTGTCCTTCGACGGTGGAATTAGCGCGGACAGGCTGAGCTTTGGCGATGCTATCGTTGTCCCCGATCCTGGTTTCCGTTTCGCGCACAGTGGGAAACGGACCGACCCAGAACGTGACGGCATCGCTCAAAGCGGTGGTGGTGCGGACGCGCAGGACATGCTCACCGAGCGGGCAATCGGCGTCAAGCTGAAACATCACTTTAAAATTGGTGGGACTGGCGCTACGGAAACCAGCGGCGTGGATGCCGGGCTGGTAGAAGAGAATCTCGCGCGGGTTTTCGAGCGACAGACCGCGGAACTCGACTTCGACCGCGGTTCCGCGAGTGCCGCCGCGGGGCAGCAGATAATCCACCATGTAAACGGTATCGCTGCGCAGCGCCGCCGCTGCCAGCAACACAAGCAGGATGGCCCGTGGCATGGTTTACCCGATTAATCCGTCGACTACGTTGCCGTCACGCACAATATCGATGGGCCGTCCGCCGGGCGCCAGCAGACGGTCATGCGAATCGATGCCGAGCTGATGATAGACGGTGGCGAGAAAACTTTCGACCGGGACTGCATCGCGATCGGGCTCACTGGCAGTGGAGTTGGAAGCGCCGTAAATCTGGCCGCGTGTGATGCCGCCGCCGGCCAGCACCTGCGAATAGACACGGGCCCAGTGGTCGCGGCCGGCATTCTCGTTGATCTTGGGAGTGCGGCCGAATTCCGAAGTGACGATGACGAGTGTGGAATCGAGCAAGCCGCGCTGGTCGAGATCCGTGATGAGGCCGGCGAAAGCGTGGTCGAAGGCCGGCATGCCGTTCGAGACGGCATCTTTAATATGCAGGTGGTTGTCCCAGCCATCGGTGCCGTTGTACATCACGGTGACGAGGCGGACGCCGGCTTCCACCAGGCGCCGGGCGAGCATCAACTGACGGCCGATGCCGATGATCTGGCCCCCGCGCGGGTTCTTGTATTCACCATAGAGTTTGGTCATGGACTCCGGCTCGCCATCGAGCGAGAAGGCCTGGCGGGCCGCGGGCGAACTGATCATTTTGTGCGCCTGCTGGTAGAACTGGCTCATGGCGTCGAGTTCGGCAGGCTTGCCTTCCACCTGGCCGAAGTGATCTTCGAGGGCTTCGCGCGCGGTGCCGCGGCGCTCCAGGCGGTCTTCGGTGATGCCTTTGGGCGGAGTGAGATCGCGCACCTGGAAATTTTTCTCACCGGGTTCCGCGCCCACTTCAAACGCGCCGAACTGCGAACTGAGATAGCCGGTGCCGGCCTGGGCGGGCACATTCGGCACGCCGACGAACGCCGGCAGATCGCGGCGGGGCCCGAATTCATGGGCCACCACGGCGCCCAGACAGGGATGCTCGATAGCGGCGGTGGGCAGATAGCCGGTGAACATCTGATAAGTGGCCTGGGCGTGATCCGGAATGTGGCCGGTGATGGAGCGCACGACGGTGATCTTATTGGCGATCTGCGCGGTGCGCGAGAGATTTTCACTGAAGACGACGCCGGGGATGGACGTCTTGACGACGCCCAGCGGGCCGCGATATTCGATGGGCGCTTCGGGCTTGGGATCCCAGGACTCCTGGTGCGCCAGGCCGCCGGGGAGGATGATCTGGATGACGCTTTTGGCGCGGCCTTCGGGTCGGGGCGTGCCGCCGGTCAAGGGGCGAATGTCATTGGCGTGGGCGGTGATCTGGAACAAGTCCGCCAGACTGAGACCGAGGCCGCCGAGAAGGCCTACCTGGATAAAGCTGCGCCGTCCGAATGCCGTGGGATACCGAGGACCGGCACATATGCATTTGGGTTCTGCCATTCAATCCCTCCTGCGTGTCTATACCCTTGTTATACGTAGCATAGCGCGAAACCGTTGGTACTGATTTTGGTGCGATCGAGCACGGTGTGGCGGCGGGAGTGGCCGGCGATTGACGTGAAGTTCGCCGGCCGGCGGGTAGCGCTTGCTTACGCGCGCGGCTCGGTTGGGTGTCGCTGAGCTACCATAGCGGGTTGAATATCCTGATTCTCGGTTGCGGATATACCGGACGGCGCGTGGCGGAACGCTTCCTGGCTCAAGGAGCCCATGTCACCGTCAGCACGCGCGATCCAGCGCGGCTTGTGGTTCCGGGAGCGGCGGTGATTCGCACGGGTGATATGCCTGCGCATGCGCAGCCCGGCATGCTGGTGCTTCACTCCGTTCCGCCGGAAGGACCGCAAGATCTTCTGGCGCCCTGGCAGGGCATCGCGACGCGCGTGGTTTACCTGTCGTCGACCGCGGTTTACGGCCATCACCTGGTGGTAGATGAGAACACGCCGGCCGATGCGAGCACGGGGCCGGGTGCGGAGCGGCTGGCAGTGGAGCAGACGGTTGCCGCGGGCCCGTGGTCGTGGCTGGTGCTGCGTCCGGCCGCGATTTATGGGCCGGCCCGAGGCGCTCAGGAAGCATTCAAGCGCGGCACACATAGTCTGAGCGAACAGTTCGTGAGCCGGATCCACGTGGACGACCTGGCGGCGCATGTCGAAGCGGCGCTGGTTTCAAACCTGTCGGGAACCTGGCCGGTGGCCGATGAGGAGCCATCGACGGCTCTCGCAGTGTCGGAATTCTGCGCCCGGTTGCTGCACATGCCGATTTCGGGCGGACCGCGCGATGAGGCGGCGCGGGCGCCACGGCCCCCCAATAACCGGCGGGTGGACGGGTCCGGAGTGCGGCGTGCGTTGGGGATCCGACTTGAGTATCCGTCGTACCGGACGGGCATCCCGGCGAGTTTGTAAGGCACCTTCTCAAGCTGCCCGTGGGCTGGGATATAATTCGGCACGTATGGCGCGGGCGGTCCTGCCGAATGCTGGGTTACAGAGGAGGAGGCACGTGGCGATGAAGGATAGACTCAATCGGTCGAGATTGGCCGTTCTAGTGGGGGCGGTATGTCTGACCCTGATTGGGCTGGGGACTACGGAAGCTCAGCGGGGCGGCGGCAAAGGCGCGAAAGCCGATAGCGAGGAACAGGAAGCACCGCAAATCAAGATTTCCGATATCGCCAAAGCCAAGGCCGACCGCGAGGAGAACATCAAAGACGCGGAGCTGCTGGCGAAACTGGCTAAAGAAGTGACGGAGGAATTGAAGAGTGCCAGCCAGTTCACGATCTCCGTGGGCAGCGTAAAGAAGGCCGATGAGATGGAGAGAGTTTCGAAGAGGCTGCATGCGCGGATGAAGGCGGACAATGTGCCGCTGCCTGACGCGCCAGACCTTTTAGCCCCGCAGAAGGGCGGCAGATGAGCGAGCCAAACGGATGGGGCGTTCGGGATTGGCTGCCCCAGCAAGAGCGTCGGCATGAGTGCCGACGCGGCACGCAGGAGTGCGTGCGCCGCGAAAGTGTTCTGGGCTTCGCCCGGTGGACCGATTGACAATCGGTCCGCAGGTTACCAACCGGTTGCCAACCTGCCCCACAAGAAGCACCCAGCCCACAAGCGTGCTGTGACGAATTCAAGAACTGTGGCGCGCGGGCGGAACCGCCCACGCCACCCATGAGGTGTGTGCGCCCCGGAAGGCTGGCGGGCTTCGCCCGGATCATTCGGGCGGCGGGGCCGGCTTTTGCTCCTGATAGTCCATCTCTGTGTTGAGAGACCAGAGATTCGCGCGGCTGCGTTCGCCGGACAGGATGTTGTCGACAGCGGTCATGGCGGCCAGCATGGAGTGGTCCTGATTGTTGTAGCGGTGCATGCCGTTGCGGCCGATCAGATACAGATTTTCGATCTGGTCGGTGAAGGCGCTGAGCTCGGCGAAACGGCTGTAGGTTCCAAAATAGGCGGGATAGGCCTTGGGCATCCGCACGACGGTGCCATCCAGCACGTCGGCGGAATCGACAAATTGCAGGCGGGCTAACTCGTCCTTGGCAAGTAGCAACATTTCAGCGTCGGACCTCTGCCAGAGGCTGTCGTTCTGATCGCAAAAATACTCGAGCCCGATCCAAGTGGTTGACGGATCGGCCACCAGGTACGGACTCCAATTGTTGAAGATCTGGAGGCGTCCTACTTGCACGTCACGCTCGTGGATATAAATCCAGTTGTCCTTGATGCGGGCGCCATCCGGTTCGTGAATGGCCAGGCGGCGGCAGAGCAGACCGACGCTGATGAAGTCGCGGTAGACCAGGCCGTCGGAAACTTCGAGGATGGGGGCCGGCGCGGGAGGATGGAGCGCGGCAATCAGTTCCTTGACGGGCATGGTGGAGAAGAACAGGTCTGCCTCAAAGCGGCGGATCTCTCCCGTTGCGGAGTGGGTGGCTTCGACGGCGACGATGCGGCGGAAATGGTGGTGCTCCACGCGGTGAACGCGCCATCCGGTAAGGATTTCGCCCTGCTGTTCACAAACGCGGCGTGCCACTTCCCGCCACATCTGTCCGGGGCCGAACTTGGGGTAAAAGAATTTCTCGATGAGAGAGGTTTCGGTTTTCTTCTGAAAAATGTCCGAGCGCGCGGCGGGTATGGCGCTGCGCGCGACGTGAGCCAGGGCTTTCCACACAGAGAGCCCCTTGACGCGCTGGGCGCCCCACTCGGCGCTGAGCGCGGTGCAGGGCACGCCCCACACTTTTTCGGTGTAAGACTTGAAAAAAGTGAAATACAACTGGCGCCCGAAGCGGTTGATGAAGAAATCTTCCAGGCTTTTCTCCGGGCGCACGGGGAACAGGGCTGCGCGCAGGTAGCTGAGGCCGATCCAGACGGTGCGCAGCAAGCCCAGGTTGGCGACGGTCTGCAGATTGATGGAAATGGGATAGCGGTAAAACTTGCGGCGAAAAAAGATTCGGGAAAGGCGGCTACGCAGCAGCATGACGCGGTCTTCGCGGGTGGGATCTGGCCCTTCGGCATCCAGGCCATTCACCCAGCGGTGGCCGCCGCGATAGGCAACTTCAATGCCGCCGGCCACCTTTTCCAGAGGGAGAAACTGAAACCACCAATCCATGACGCGATCCGACTTGGAAAAGAAGCGGTGACCGCCGATATCCATGCGGTTGCCTTTGTAATCCACGGTGCGCGAAATGCCGCCCATGTGTTCGCTCATTTCGAGCACCACAGGACGGATGGCGGTCCGCGCCAGCAACTCATAGGCCGCGGTCAATCCGGCCGGACCGGCTCCGATAATGATGGCAGTCGACCTCTGCATGGGAACGCTTAGTATAACTGCGCCGCTTGAATCAACCTTCGAGGAAGCGCAAGGTATTGCGATGGGCGAAGGCCATGACGGAACCCTGGGGATTGACGCTGGGGGCGTCGCTGAAGATGGAGGCATCGTGCACGGAGAGGCCGGGGACATCGAAAACGCGGCCCCAGGAATCGACGGCGCAACGCTGGCGGGATTCGCCCATGGGGCAGGAGCAGAACAGGTGAATGCTCATCAGACTGGAGCCGGCGGGAAGAGCCTGGGGAATGCGGCGCAGGTGATCTGGAGTGGTGTAGCTGCCCTGGTCCGGCACGGTGGGGAACAACTCCGTGGCACCCGCGGCGAATAGCAGGCGGCACAGGTCGGCGACGCCGCGGGCCAGCTTGGCGAGGGCGACGACGCCTGTTTCATAGGTAATGTAAGGATCGCCAGTGAAGGGAAACGAGCGGACGGCGCCGGTGGCCGGGCCGCGGACGGCGGCGTAATAAATGGAAGCGTGCTTCCAATTTTCAATGATCCGGGGACGCTCATTGGGATGATTGGTGAGGGCCATCGCCATATGGGGCGGCGAAGAGATGGAACTGCCGAAAGTGATATCGGGAGCGAACTGCTTCACCTGATGAAACGGCACGCCGGCGCCTTCCGAATTGACTTCGTCGTCGAACAGTGCGATGACTTTCACGGTGGGATGAAGGGCGAGGGTATTGCCGACGTTGTGGCGGATGCCGGCGCGGCGCAACAGGAGCGGGGTTTGCACGGGACCGCAGCAGAGGAACACGTGGTCAGCCTGAATTTCGAATGCCTCGCGGCCGTGCGCGTGCGCCACCCAGGTATTGGCGCGGTGCTCCAGGCGGAGGATACGGGTTCCGGTGAGGATGCGGGCGCCGGCGGCGGCGGCGCGGGGAATCCAGGTGCGGGTCATGCCCATGCGCTCGCAGGCGGGAGTGCCATCGAGATTCTGTTTGCCGGGCTGATAGGCAACCCAGCGGGGCAATTCCATGACACTCCAGTTCAGGGCTTCGGCGCCCTGCTTCAGCTTCTGCGAAGCCGCTGGAATAGGGCCCGGCGAGTAACAGAGATTCAGTGATTTCTCAACCGCCTGGCAATGCGGCAGCATGTCTTCCATGGTGGCGCCATCGAGGCCATAGTCCTGGCGCCAGCCCTCCAGGATTTCAGGAGGGGTGCGGTGATAGAGGCCGCTGTTGATCTCACTACCGCCTCCCAGACAGCAGCCTTCGACGAAAGCAATTTTGGGACTGCCCATGGCGGGATTGAGACCACGGTTGCGATAGCGCAGCACCATTTCGTCTTTGGAAAAGGGCTCGCAGTCGCCGGCTTCTTCGCCGGGGCCTTCTTCAACCAGGACGACATCGCGCCCGTGTTCGGCGAGCAGACCGGCGGTGACGGAGCCGCCCGGTCCGGAACCGATGACGAGGTTCTGGCAGCGGAGGTTCACGCGATCTTCCTGGCGGCTTCGGGCCGCGAATATAACGCCATCATGGCTAGGGATTCATAGAAGCGGACGAAATCCCGAAAGGATCCCAAGAAAGGGTGGTTCCGCCAGTTTGCCCATTGAGCGGCGCGGGCCTCCGGAGAATTGCGGGAAAATAAGCGGCCGCCGTACCAGACGCCGGAGAACAAAAACAAGAGAGTGGCGCAGCGAAGGGCCAGACTCATGGCACGGGGCATGGTGAGGAGACCGCCGAGAACAAACGCGACAGCGTCGTCATAGGGTGGCTGCAGACCGGGTAAGTACCGGAGCTGGCGGTCGCGAGCGACGGTGTCCGAAATCATCGCGATGGTTGTGGTCAACATTGTTGTGTGACTAAGCGGTTAGAGTAGTAGGATAAACAGATAGCATACACGGTTGAGCTCCCATTCAATGACCTCGATCAGGACTACGAACAGGCTGCGCCGCGCGCTCGTCACGGTATTGCTTGGCCTTTTTTTCCTGTCGATCACTTGCGGACTGCATTACTACCGGGGCGACGCGGTTAAGCAGTTCAGCGACTTTAACGACGAGTCGTCTCATTTTCTGACGGGTGTTCTGATCCGCGATTATGCGCTCCACGGACTTCCCGGCAATCCTTTGCGGTTCGCCAAAGATTTCTATTTGCATTATCCCAAGATCGCCTTCGGCTCCTGGCCGCCACTATTTCACATGGTTCTGGGCGCCTGGATGCTGGTGCTGCCGGCAACGCGTTTCTCCGCGATCCTATTAGTTAATGTAACAACTGCGGTGTTTGGAGTGACAGCCGCGATTGTGGCGCGCCGATTGTTCGCCGCGCCGGTGGCGGCGGCGGTGGGCCTGGCGGCGATGCTGGCCCCGATCACGCAGCAGTGGGATGGCATCATCCAGGCCGACACCCTGTACGCGGTTTTTTCGGTTGCCTGCGCTTACTGCTTCGCGGCGTGGCTGGCGGATGGAAACCGCGGCAGCCTGTGTTTTTTCTCGCTCACTTTTCTGGCGGCGCTGGCGACCAAGAACAACGCCCTATTCCTGGGCATTACCCTACCGGCGATGGTGCTGCTGACGCGAAAGTTCGGCATCTTGCGGCGGAAAGACATCTGGCTGGCGCTGCTGCCGGGAGTGGTTTTTTGCGGGGTGTGGCAGTATTTCACTTTGCCTTTTGTCCGCAATAACCTGCTGCACGACACGACGCTGGCGGAATCGGTGGTGGGGTATCTGGATCAGACGGTGCACCTGGCCTGGATCGGATTTCTGCCCTTCATTCTGTGGTCGGTGGGAAAGCGGATTGCGATGCCGGTGTTACGCGGCCAGGCGGTAGCGGCGTGGGACGCGGCATCCATCGGAGTGGTGGCGGGAGCGTATCTGTTTCACGCGGCGCTGCCGCACAGTGTGAATGGACGCTACCTGCTGCCGGCCCTGGTGGCGCTGCTGCTCTTCACGGCGCAAGCGCTGGAGGATCTGTTCGCGATGGCGGCGTGGCGGCAACTCCCCGGCGGGGCGCGCACCGTGGCGATCGCCGTGCTGCTGGTGGCTCCGGAGGCCCTGGGCGCATTTTCGGTGGCTCCCGAACTTCCCTACGGGTACGCAGGCCTGGCTCAACAGATCGAGGAGCAATGTCCGGCGGCGCGCTGTCCATCGATCTTGATTTCGGCCTCGTTTGGCGCTGAAGGCATGATGGTGGCGGAACTGGCCGTGCGGGAACGGCGGCCGGGACACTATCTGATTCGCGCGACCAAGATATTGCAAGAGCGCGCCGGCGCAAACAACCATCAACGGGAACTGGTGCACGGCGACCCGCGGCAAATGGAGCAGTATTTCGAGGAACTGCCGATCCGCCTGGTGGTGATCAGCGACGACGGCGACACGGAGCCAGCGGCCACCCACGACGCCTTGAACAGCATCATCCAGCAGAACCGCGCGGCGTGGGACAAGATCATGACGGTTCCGGTGGGCGGACGGTGCAGCGGGGCTTCCTGCATGGTGGATGTTTACCAGCTGAAGAATGCGGCGGCCAGGGCGGATTTCTCACCGCAAAAGCTGCCTGCGGGAACCGGCTTGTGGACGCAAAAGTGAAAGCACAGCGGCGCCAGGTCCTTGACACCTGGATTATTACTTTTGCTGGCGTGCGGGTAGCGCTCCCTGACGGTCGCGGAATCGGATGGCAAGAAATCCTGCGGTCTGGGCGCTAGCGCGAGGTGATTTTCACAAATGCGCACCGGTGTAGAATGAACTTCAATTCCATGAAACCTCTGAAAAGCTGCTTCGTTTATTTGCTCTGCTATTTGCTGGCCGTCCCGATGGCATTTTCGGCGGAAACCGGGCCGCTTCGCGGCTACTCGACGGAGGCGGCAAAGGCGGAACGCGATTGGGAATCCAAATTCCGCGCGCTGCCGGAACCGGCCAACATCCGCGCCTACATGGAACGGCTCTCGGCGCGGCCCCATCATGTGGGGTCGGCTTACGATAAGGACAACGCCGAATGGATTATGGCGAAGTTCAAAGAGTTCGGGCTCGACGCCAAACTCGAGACCTTCGATGTGCTGTTCCCTACCCCGAAGGAACGCGCGCTCGAACTGGTTGAGCCCACCAAATTCACGGCAAAACTGCTGGAGCCCACGGTGGCCGCCGACCCCACGTCCGGGCAGCACGGCGAACAACTGCCGTCTTACAACGCCTATTCGATTGACGGCGACGTGACGGCGCCGCTGGTCTACGCCAATTACGGCATTCCGGAGGATTACGATACGCTTGACCGGCTGGGCATTTCAGTGAAAGGCGCCATCGTGATTACGCGCTACGGCGGATCGTGGCGCGGAATCAAACCAAAGGTGGCGGCCGAGCACGGCGCCATCGGGTGCCTGATTTATTCGGATCCGCATGAAGACGGCTACTTCATGGGCGATGTTTTTCCGAATGGACCGTTTCGCCCGAAGGACGGCGTGCAGCGCGGCAGCGTGATGGACATGCCGGTGTATCCGGGCGACCCGCTGACGCCGGGCGTGGGCGCCACCAAAGATGCCAAGCGACTGGCCATCGGCGATGCCGTAACCATCACCAAGATTCCCGTGCTGCCGATTTCCTATGGCGACGCGCAGCCGCTGCTCGAGGCCATGAAAGGGCCCATGGCGCCGGCGGCCTGGCGCGGATCTTTGCCGCTTACCTACCGGATTGGACCAGGGCCGGCGAAGGTGCATCTGAAAGTGAAATTCAATTGGGATACCAAAACCATCTACGATGTGGTGGCGCGGATTCCCGGAGCGGTATACCCGGATGAGTGGATCATCCGCGGCAACCATCACGACGCGTGGGTGAACGGCGCGGAAGATCCACTCTCGGGCGCCAGCGCCCTGATGGAAGAGGCGCGCGGCCTGGGTGCGCTGCTGAAGCAGGGGTGGAAGCCGAAGCGCACCATCATTCTGTGCGTGTGGGACGGCGAAGAAGAAGGCCTGCTGGGCTCTACCGAATGGGCGGAGACGCACGCCGAAGAGCTGAAGCGCAACGCGGCCGTGTATATCAATTCGGACGGCAACTCGCGCGGCTATCTGCAAGTGGAAGGCTCACACACGCTGGAGAAGTTCATGAACAGCGTGGCCAAGGACATCGACGACCCGGAAACCAGGCTAACGGTGTGGAAGCGGCTGCAGTTCCGCGAGATCACGAACGGCGGCGGTCGCGGCGCAACGGCGGGAGCGGCGCCGGCGAACGAGGCGCGCAGCCGGCCGGATCTGCGGATTGGCGCGCTGGGCTCGGGCTCGGACTATACGGCGTTCCTGGATTTCCTGGGCGTAGCATCCATCAATGTGGGCTTCGGCGGTGAAGACCAGGGCGGCATTTACCATTCGGTCTACGACGACTTTTACTGGTACACACATTTCTCCGACACCACGTTTGTGTATGGCCGCGCGCTGGCGCAGACCGCTGGCAGCGCTGTGATGCGCCTGGCGGACGCCGAACTGCTGCCTTACGACTTCGACGATTTCACCGATACCGTGCGGCGCTACATAGACGAAGTGAAGCGGCTGGCGCTGGACAAGCGCGAGCAAACCATCGAGCGCAACCGCCAGATTGACGAAGGCGCATTCGCCGCCACCGTGGATCCGCGGGTTCCGATGTTGGCGCCGCCTAAGGAGGCTGTGCCGCCGTTTCTGAATTTCGCGCCCCTGGACAACGGCATGGCGGCCCTGCAGCGCACCGCCGAACAGTACGACAAAGTGCTGGCGGGCGCCATGGAGAATGGCGGCGCGGCGCTGGCTCGGGCGGCGTTGAAAGAGGCTAATGACAAGCTGGTGGCCGTGGAACGCGCGTTGACTTTGAACGAAGGGCTGCCCAACCGGCCCTGGTTCAAGCACCAGATTTATGCACCGGGTTTTTACACCGGTTATGGCGTTAAGACGCTGCCGGCGGTGCGCGAAAGCATCGAGCAGAAAGACTGGAAGCTGGCGGACGAGGAGATTGGGAAAGTGGGCAAGGTGCTCGAGAACGCCGGCGAAGCGATTCAGGGAGCGACGGCGGCACTGGGAACCGCCGTGAAATAAGGGCAGCGGGCGGAGAGTGTTCAGTCTGGCGACGAGCGCCGCCTGAAAGGCGGCGGCAGCTAAGGCGCGACGGGGCTGGTCATGGCGGCTCGGGCGGCGCGGCCCCACTCGCCTTGGCGGTCGAGCTCGGCGGCCAGCTGATAGTGATGGGCGCTTTGCGCGGCGTCGGCCAGTTCTTCAAAGGCGCGCGCCGATTGATAATGCACCTGCGCGGTGGATGACACGGTGGTGGACCCGACTGCGGCGACGGCGTCCGAGACCAGGCGTGCCACTTCCCGCGGGTTATGCGAGGCAACTGCGGTAGCCCACGCCATGGTGGCGGAAGCTTCGCCGAGATTCAGTTTGACCAGTTCCGCGGAAATCTTGTCGGCGTGCGCTTTTTCGATGGCTAATCTGGCCCACTCGACAGGTTGGGATGGAGCGCAACGTTGCAGAAGGCAGGCTTCCGCCATGCACCGGTAGCCGGAGCTCCGCTCGGGAAAGTGGCGGATGCTGGCCTCAAAACATTCGATGGCATCGTCGCAGCGGCCCATCTGGAGCAGCAGGCGGCCGAGTGTGGTGTAGCCGATGGAGAGACGGCGCTTTTCGTCCGGCTGGCGCATGGCGATATTGCGGCGAAGCCAGATCTCGGCTTCCGGCAAACGGCCCAGGTGCGCCAGAGCGGAACCGCGGTAAAAGCAATAGGAGGCGGTGACTTCGCCATCCTGCCGGAAGCCATCCGTGGCGTCGAGCGCTGCTTGATAGTCCCCACGGCGGTAGGGTTTCATGACGGCATCGATGGCGCTCAACGTCGCCATACCGTAGCGCAGGGTGGCAAGAGCTTTCCGGTTGCCGCAGGCGGCCTTGATGAGAGTCCAGAGCAGTCGCAAATATCGCATGGTGTTGGCCCTGCCGATTAGAAATCGGCAGGTTAGAGTCTAACATTCCACTCAGGCGGCACGTCAGTTGACAAAAGTGAGCAGCAGTTTAATTACGGCAACGGGCGGCGTGTCGATCGCGGGCGCATCTGGTAAAGTCGCCTTCAGGCGGCCAACGCAGCGGCTATGAAGATTCCGGAGTATTATCCCTACCGTTCGAGCGAAGCGAAGGAGATCTATCTGGCCGCGGCGGACCGTGCCGCCGGACGCTGGCCGGTGGCCGCCGAGACGCGCATGGTGCGGACCGCTTATGGTGAGACATTCGTCAGGATCAGCGGACCTGAGCGGGCTCAGCCGCTGGTGATCCTGCCGGGTATGACCACCAGTTCGCTATTCTGGGCGCCGAACATCGAGGCATTATCGACGGCCTACCGGACCTACGCGGTGGATCGCATCGGGGACGTGGGCCGGAGCACCTGCACCCGCCGGATGACTCGGGTATGCCACCTGGTGGGCTGGCTGGACGAACTCTTCTCGGGGCTCGGGCTGGGCGATGAGATCAATCTGATGGGGTTGTCTTACGGTGGTTGGCTGGCGGCGCTGTATGCGCTTCACTTTCCGAAGCGGCTGCGCCGCATGGTGCTGTTGGCGCCGGGTGGCACGGTGCTACGGACGCGGGTTGAGTTCCTCTTGCGGGGCGCCCTGTTTCTGACCGGGCGGCGGAGCTTCGCGAATTCCGCCGTGCACTGGCTGGCGGAAGATCTGGCACGCGAGGACCCGGAGCGGGTGGCGGCATGGGTAGACCGGTCCCTGTTGACGCTGCGGTGTATCCGGCCCAGGCTGCCGGTGGCTCCTACGGTCTTCACGGACCGGCAGTTACGGAATCTGCGGGTGCCGGCGCTGTTTCTGGTGGGTGAACATGAGAAGATTTATTCGGCGGCGCGGGCCGTACGGCGGCTGACCCGCGTGGCTCCGCAGATCCGGACGGAGATCGTCCGGCAGGCGGGGCATGACTTGACGATTGTGCAGGCGGAGAAGGTGAATCGAAAGATCCTGGAGTTTTTACGGGGCGACGGAACGAGCGGGGCGGCAGGATGACGAGAAGGCTTACCATCTGGGCTGCACTGTGGCTGGCGTGCGTGGGGCCGCTGGCGGCTAAGCGGCTGCCGATTCGGACTTACACCACGGCGGACGGGCTGGCGCGCGATCACATTCGCTGCATCGTTCAGGATTCGCGCGGTTTCCTGTGGTTCTGCACGGCCGAAGGCTCTCGCGCTTCGACGGATATCAATTCACCAACTACCATACCGAACAGGGACTGCCGGGCAACGTGGTGATGGATTTCCTGGAGACGCGCGCCGGCGACTACTGGGTGGCAACCACCGACGGAGTGGCGCGTTTCGACCCGCAAGGCGCGGGGCCTTCGCGATTCCGGCGGTATGCGCTGGGCACGCAAGGCAAGCCGAAGCCAGCGTCAGTGCTTGAGGACGCCCAAGGCGGAATCTGGTGCGCCGCTTCAAGCGGCGAAGGTCTTTTCTACCTGGACCCGCACGGCACGACCTTCCGCCACGTGGATGTACCGATGACGGAAACCACCATTGCCGCAATGGCGATGGACCGCCGCGGCGCGCTCTGGGTGGGGACTTTGAACGGACTCTACCGCCGCGATGCGGATGGGTCTACGCGCGCTTATACCACCACGGACGGGCTGCCGAATACGTCGATCATGGCGCTGCGGGAAGATCGCGACGGCGGCATGTGGGTGGGGACACGGCTGGGGTTGGCGCACCTGGACGCGACATCGAAAGTGACGCGGGTGTACTCGACCAAGGACGGCCTTCCGGGTCCGCGTATCGAATCTCTGCTCGAAACCCGCGATGGAACGTTGTGGGTTGGGACGGTGGAAGGGCTGGCGGAATGGACTCCCAAACGGCCGGTCGAGGGGCGCGAGTTTCAAGGCTATAGCGCGGCGCAGGGATTGAGCGCCCGAACCGTTGGGGCGATGGCCGAAGATCGCGACGGGAATCTGTGGATCGGAACATTCGGCTCCGGAGCCATGAAGATGGCCCGCAGCGGGTTCACCACCTACACGGAAACGGACGGCGCACCGCAGGTAGCCTCCTTTCTGGAAAGCCGGCAAGGGGAACTGTGCATCTCCTACCGGGCGAAGGACGGCACGGCGATGGGCAAGTTCGACGGCGGGAAGTTCCTGCCCGTGCGGCCGGCGTGGCCCAGCCAGATCACGTATTTTGGATGGGGCAAGGGGCAGGCGGTGGTCGAGGACGCGGCCGGAGAGTGGTGGTTCGCCACCGGGCAAGGGCTGGCGCGATTCGCCCGGTCGGATAGCGTGACGGGACTAGCGGGCGCGCGTCCGAAAGCCATCTATACGAAGCGCGACGGCCTGGCGGGCGACGAAATCTTCACGCTCTTCGCCGACTCGCACAACGGCATCTGGATCGGCACCATCGGCCTGGGAACGGAAGATGGGCTGGCCTACTGGGACCGCCAGAGCGAGCACATTCATGCGTTTTCCGAAGCGGACGGCCTGCCGGCGAAGCCGGTTCCGACGGCCATCACGGAGGATCGCGGCGGCAACATCTGGGCCGGCCTGTACCACGGCGGCGTGGCGCGCTACCACCATGGGCGTTTCACGGTTTACGGAGAAAGGGATGACGTGGTGGGGATTGCCGAGTCCGTGTTCGTGGATTCCCGGGGACGGTTATGGATCGGCACGACGCGAAGCCTCATTCGCATCGACGATCCGACTGAGGAACAGCCACGCCTGACGGTCTACGGCACGGCGCAGGGTCTGAGCAGCAGCGATGTGAGCGGGCTGACGGAGGACGGCTGGGGACGCATCTATGCGGCAACGGGCCGCGGCGTGGACCGGTTTGAGCCGCAACCCGGCGGCCTGGGCCGCGTCCAGCGTTACACAACGGCGGACGGCATTGCTCCGGGAGCCCTCGAACTGGCATTTCGGGACGCACAGGGGAACTTGTGGTTCAGCACGCCGCTCGGTCTCTCGCAGTTAGTCCCCACGACGGATCACCCACAGGCTCCGCCGCCGGTTCTGGTCACGGGAGTGAGTGTGGGGGGCGTAGCGCAGGCGATCTCGGACCTGGGTGAGTCCGCCATCTCCGGGTTGCGGCTGCCGCAACGGCCTCTGCGAGTAGACTACGTGGGGCTGGGTTTTCTGCCAGGCGAGGCGCTGCGGTACCAATACATGCTGGAAGCCGCGGACAAGGACTGGAGTCCACCCACCGACCAGCGGAGCGTGATCTACGCCAACCTGGCGCCGGGCACCTACCGGTTTCTGGTGCGCGCCGTGTCGAGCGACGGCATGACCAGCCCGCGTCCGGCGAGCCTGGCGTTCCGGACGCTGCCGGCAGTCTGGCGCACGTGGTGGTTTCTACTGGCCTGCGGGACCGCGGCGGCGCTGCTGATGTATGCGACCTACCGGTACCGGCTGGCGCAACTACTGGCGGTGGCCAACGTGCGCACGCGCATCGCCACGGACCTGCATGACGACATCGGCGCCAGTCTTTCGCAGATCGCGATCCTGAGCGAAGTGGCGCAGCGGGGAGCCGGCGAGGACACGCGGAATGAAGCGCCGCTCTCCGACATCGCGGGGATTTCGCGGGAACTGGTGGATTCCATGAGCGACATTGTGTGGGCCATCAATCCGGAGCACGACCGCTTGAGCAACCTGGTCTACCGCATGCGGCGGTTTGCGGCCGACCTGCTGGGCGCGCAAGGAATCGAGCTTCACTTCGCCTCCACGGTGGCGGATCACGATTTGCGGATCGGCGCGAATGTCAGGCGGCAGATCTATCTGATCTTCAAAGAAGGAATCCACAATATTGCGCGGCATTCGGGCGCCAGCCGCGTGGACGTGGAACTGGACCGGTACGGCGACAGCCTGGTGCTGCGGCTCAAGGATAACGGCAGGGGATTCGAAGTCAGGGCCGAGAGCGAAGGCCATGGCTTGATCAGCATCCGCAAGCGGGCGGCGGCCTTGGGCGGCGAGGTGGAATGGGAGTCGGCGGCAGGCTGGGGCACGACACTGCGCATGACCGCGCGGTTGGAGGCCCCGCGAAACCTATCAATGTTGAGGGGTAGAATGGCGGGACGATTCCGGTAGGGTATTTATTTGGCAGTTAACAAAATGACAGGGGCACCGCAAAGCGGCGGGCGTATCGACGTGGCGATCATCGAAGATGACCGGCGTATTCGCGACGGACTGGGCACGCTGATCAACGGCACCGCCGGATACCGTTGCAATCTCTCATTCCGGTCGATGGAAGAGGCGCTGGCGCGCACCTGGAGCGACGTACCGAGCGTGGCGCTGGTGGATATCGGGCTGCCCGGCATGTCGGGCATCGACGGGCTCTCCAAGCTGCGGGAAAAGTATCCGGAAATGGCTCTGTTAATGCTCACGGTCTACGAAGACGACGAACGGATCTTCGAAGCGCTGTGCGCAGGAGCCAGCGGTTACCTGCTCAAAAAGACGCCGCCGAACAAGCTGCTGGAGTGCCTGGGTGAAGTGCTGCGCGGGGGCGCGCCGATGTCGCCGGAAGTGGCGCGACGGGTGCTGCGGCTGTTCCGCGAGATCCGGCCGCCGGAGCGAGTGGAGTATGACCTGACGCCGCACGAACTGCGCCTGCTGAAGCTGCTGGTGGAGGGTCACAACTATCAGAGCGCGTCTGTCGAATTAGGAGTCAGCTTCAGCACGATTAACTTCCACATGCAGAACATCTACGGCAAGCTGCAGGTGCATTCGAAATCGGAAGCAGTGGCCAAGGCGCTGCGGCAGCGACTGGTGAAATAACGGGCGGGGCAACCGCCGTCCCGAGGCGCCTGGCAGTGTTGAGGGTCCGCGGCAGGCGGGACATCGGCGACAATTTCTCCATGAACGCCCGAGAGGGCCGGTGCGCGCGGGATCCTTTCCGTCCCGCTTGCTCCGGCGATCCACAAGGCGGACTGGGGAGGATGCAATGGGCTGTTCGGCGAGGCGCGCTGTGGCGCTGGGCTTACTGGCGTTCACGCCTGCCCTGGTCAATCCGGCGACGGATTACTAATGCTTTGGCGGCGTTACTTGGTGGTTCTGGCAGTCGCGAACGCTCCCTGTCGATCGCGGCTCGGATTGGAGATTCGCGCCTCTGGCGGAGCGGCCTGCTTCGAGCCAGAGGCAACACGATCCATCTTGGTTGTCAGAGAATGAGCGCGGAGTTCCTGGAGTTGCGCGTTGAGGTGTCCCAGCGAGGCGTATTGGCGGGCCTGGGCGGGCGGACGAGCGAGGCGGCGCGGCGAGAAGTCACGGCGGCGGAAAAGATCGGACGCAGAGATCACGGCAGCGCCCATCGGACGATACTCATAGGCGCCTTGCGCCCAGGCAAGGTCGCCTTCCAACCAAAGAAAAAAGCCCACGAAGACTATTTTAGAACTGTCAGAGATTCCACGGCTTCGAGCAGTCCGTCGTTGGAGAATGGCTTGCACAACGAGCGAGCGGATGGGAAGCGGGAGATGAGCGACGAATCCGGCATGGCTGCCAGATAGAGCAGATGAACCCTGTCCGCGACGGGAAGGAATACCTGGGGAGTATTGGTGATGATCAGATCCGGTTGCAATTCACCGGCCTCGATTCGTTTCAGACCCTGTTCCGCCGGAGCTTTAACCACTTCAAAGCCGTGGCGGTGCAACAGGGTTTGAACAAAGGCCGCGATAAACGGATCCTCCGAGATCAACACCAATGGCGAGATATGCAGGAGCATAGGTAATCCGCCATCTCTTGTTGCAAATGCATCGGTGCAATTTCAATTGTCGCGCCGCGTGGAAGCAGACACAACCCCCCAAAAGGGGTGTGGGGGTAATTGAAATGCGGGTACCAATGACAACCCCGCACAGGAATTCACCCTAGCCCTAAAGCACATCGGCCCATCTGCCGAATAAGTCTTGAGCGATGACGGCAAGGCGGGCGGCGTTGTGGTGGGGGTCGATGGGACCGGACAGTTCCCGCAGGTCGCCACAGTTTTCGTCCTGAAGCTGCCAGTCCGCGATCATTTCGGGCGTAACTTCGAGGTGGAACTGGAAGCCGTAAATCAGGGGACCGGCGCGGAAAGCCTGGTTGGGACAGGCGTCCGACGATGCCAGAAGCGTGGCGCCAGGCGGCAGGTCCCAGGTATCGGAATGCCAATGGAAGATGGATTCCGGCGCGGCGAAGGAGGAGAATAGCGGGTCGGAAGAGGCGGCGGGTGTGAAGCGGACATCGAACCATCCGATTTCCTTGACGGGATTGCGCCGAACGGCGGCGCCCAGAACGCCGGCGATGAGTTGTGAGCCGAGGCAGACGCCGAGCAGCGGCTGGCGAAGCTCGATGGCCTGGGAGATGAGGCGGCGCTCCACATCAAGGAACGGAAGACGATCGATGGCGGACATGGGACCGCCGAGGAAGATCAGTCCATCGTAGGAAGCGATATGGGGGACAGGCGCGGCAGTGCGGTAGAGATCAGCGTAATCCAGGGAGATGCCGCAAGCGGCGAGGACGGAAGCGATATGGCCGGCGCCTTCAAACGGGACGTGCCGGAAGGCCAGGACTTTCTTCACGGACGGGCGGCCACCGCGAAATGACTGAGGCCGCTGGCATAGCGTTCAATGCCTTTATAGAGAGCTTCGGCGAGCTTGTCTCGATAATCGGATTTCTTCAGCAGGGCCTCTTCGCGGACGTTACTGAGGAAGCCGATTTCGGCGAGGACGGACGGCATGTTGGCGCCGATCAGGACGACGAACGGAGCGCTCTTGACGCCACGGTCCTTGGATGCCGGGATGTTCTTGTTGGTAAAGGAAAAGAGCGAAGCCTGAATGCGCTTGGCGAACTCCAAAGACTCTTCGGACTTGTCGTGGAGCGTAATCTTCTTGATGATGTCCTGGAGTTCAAAGATGGAAGTCTGGGCGCTGGCATTCTCGCGGGAGGCCAGATCCAGCGCATCGCGTGAGCCAGTGATGTTGAGGTAGAAGGTTTCCACGCCGGCGATTTTGACCAGGGAAGATGAATTGGCGTGGATCGAAAGGAAGAGGTCGGCCTTCTTCTCATTGGCCAGAGCGGTGCGGCCCTCAAGCGGGACGAACGTGTCGTCGGTGCGGGTATAAATGACTTCGGCGCCCATGCGATCGGCGATGAGTTTGCCGAGCCGCTGGGAAACATCCAGGACGAGTTCCTTTTCGAGGAGGCCTTTGGGACCTTCGGTGCCGTTATCGTGGCCGCCGTGTCCCGGATCGATGACGACACGGTTGATTTTGAGACCGAGCGCGCGGATGAGAGAGTTCTGGCCTGAACTGGTATGGCGCGCGGCGCTGCCGATTTCGGCAACCGGCGCAGGGGCTGGAGTCCTGGCCGGCGCCGGGGTTTCCGCAGGCACGCCAGCTGAGGAACTGGCGGAAGAGGTGATGGGAACGGTGGCGGCTTCGCGGGAAGCAGAAGTCGGCGGGGTGGGCCGGGGAGCGCCGGCGCCGAGAGCAACGGGGGGCTTGGCCAAGGACGGGGCCACTGGGCCGACGATGGCGGGAGCGGGGCCCAGCCGTTTCGTAGCCGCAGGCGGCTCATTCCCGAGGGTAGGCGCGACGAAAGGTGCACGCGCCGGCCTGGCTGGAGCGGTTGCTTCCGCCGGTTCGGATGTCTTGATTGTCGTGGGAGTGACTGCGGCAGGCGCGGCTGGAGCCGGCGCGGTGATCGCAGGCCCGGGTGTGGAGGTGGGCACAGTACCGGCCACGGGACGCAGTTCCACCATCAGGCGGTCCGGATTGGCCAACGTGGAAGCGATGGCTTCCACGTTGTCGCCGAGATCGAGCACGACGCGGGTGATGCCTATGACCGTCTCGGCAACGCGGATGCGAAGGAGCATCTTGCCTTCGACCGCCTCCGAGTACATGCGGGGACCTTTGACGATGTGGGGAGTGGAATTAAGGATGTCGTAATAAACGCGCTCGGGGTTGTGAAGCCGGTCGGTACGAAACTGGAAAGAGCCGCTGACTTCAATGGCGACGCGAGTGGCGTCGTGAAGGATAAAGTGGCGGACGGCGACGACGGACAACGGCGCGGGCGTGGGGTTCTGCGCGAGAAGCAGAGAAACCGGAACGGTGAGCGCCGCGATCAGTTTCATAAAATCATCGAGTGACGTAGCGGACTATTCCGTCAGCTCCGATTGTCTCCTGAATGTGGCGTGGTTCGCCGGCGGATGACTCTGCGGGCTGAGCGGGTTGGGGAACTGGCGCAGGCGCTGTTTGCGTCTTGCGGGAGAGTTCGATGGCGCGGCGCACCTGCACCAGATAGCTGCGCGTTTCCGGAAACGGCGGCACGTTGCCATATCTTTCGACTGCAGCTTCGCCGGCGTTATAGGCCGCGATGGTGAGTGTGTAATCGTTGTGATACAAATTCAGCAGATAGCGCAGGTATTTTACGCCGCCCTGCAGGTTATCGAGGGGATCGAAGACATCCGCGACGCCGAAGCGGCGCGCGGTCTCGGGCATGAGTTGCATGATTCCCATGGCGCCCTTGGGCGAAACGGCAAATGGGTTGTAATTACTCTCGACCTTGATGACGGAGTGAATCAGGAGTTCGGGTACAGACTGTTCAGCGGCCACGCGAGCCACGGCGGCATTGAAACCAGCGGCGGAGAAATCAACCGGGGGCACGGCGGAGGCAGCGGGGGACGGCACCGCAGCGGCCAGGACGGCCGCCGGCGCGACGGGTTTGGAAGTGACGATTACGCTTCTCACAAGCTTGCCAGTGCGCGGGTCGGCCCGGACCACCTGAGTCATCTGCGGCCGATCGGAAATGCCGGCAGCGGATAAGATGGCTGCCAGCGACGCGCTACCCAATGCCAGTCTAAAACATAAACAATTCAAAATGTTTTGCTCCTAAGTATACGGCATTCCCCGGAGTTTTCCAAGGGATCAGACGCGGAACGGCCCCTTACAAGCGATGGTATCATTTTGCTGTGAGCAGCCGGGCGGGATACGTGCTGGTGGGAGGCCGCAGCCGGCGTATGGGGAGTGACAAGGCGCTGCTGCGGTATGGCGGGGCAACGCTGGTGGAAACAGTGGCGCGGGCGGTAAGTCAGGCTGCCGGCAGCGCTCAGTTGGTTGGCAACCGAGACAGGTATGACGGCTTGGGTTATGAAGCGATCGGCGATCTGTACCCGGACGAAGGGCCGCTGGGCGGCATCCTGACGGCGCTGCACAATTCGAGTGCCGAATGGAACCTGGTGGTTGCCTGCGATATGCCGGAGCTGACGGGGGAATTCCTGAACGGGCTGATGCAGGCGGCAGAGGGAGTCTATTGCGACGTTTTGGCGCCCCACGCTCCGGGTGGCGAACCCGAACCGCTCTGTGCGGTCTATCACAGTACGGCTCAGGCGGGGCTGTTGCGGGCCTTTGAGCAGGGCGTGCGGCAAATGAAGAGCGCGCTGCAACAGGTGCGCACTGTAACCTGTCTTGTGCCGGAACTGGCGCGTTTTCAAAACGTTAATACTCCTGGAGATTGGGCAAAGTATGACGCCGGTTGATTCATTTCCGCATTACATAGAGTTCCGGCATGTCTATAAGACGTTCGACAAGCCGGTTTTAGTCGATGTCAATTTCTACGTGAACCCGGGCGAGACGGTGGCGATCATCGGGCGGAGCGGCGTGGGAAAGTCAGTGACGCTGGCGCACATCATGGGCTTTCTGCAGCCGGACGCCGGCCGGGTAATTGTGGCGCACGAAGACGTGACGGATTTTCCGGAAGCGGAGATGCGTCGCATCCGGAAAAAGGTGACGATGGTCTTCCAATCCGGCGCGCTGTTCGATTCGATGACGGTAGGCGAGAACGTGCTGTTTTCGCTGGAACTGCGCCAGGATTACGACGCGCAGAACAAGGAAGACGTAGTCAACGGCCTGCTACAAATGGTGGACATCGAGGCGGCGAAGGACGCCTACCCGTCCGATTTGTCTACCGGCTATAAGCGCGCCGTGGCGATTGCCCGGGCGCTGGCGGCGCAGCCGCAGTGTGTGTTGTACGACGAGCCGACGACGATGGTGGACCCGATCATGTCGGACCACTTAGGCGATTTGATGCTGAGATTGAAACGGCAGTTGAAACTGACGTCAGTAGTGGTGACTCACGATCTGGATCTGATGTATAAAGTGGCCGACCGGGTAGTGTTTCTGTATGACGGCGGCGTGATTTTCTTCGGACCGGTGAGCGAGCTGGAAAAATCGGAGCATCCGCATATTCAGGAATTTCTGGCGATGGACCGGGTGGTGCGAGGGTAAAGAGAAAGGCTTCAACGCGGAGGCGCGGAGAAGCGGAGAACGCGAGAAAAGCCTGAGAGAACTTAGTCCAGCAGGTCACCCTAGAAACTCTGGTTCATCTGTGTTTATCGGCGGCTAATCATGATTTTGAGATGGATTGGTTTACGGCGGCAAACAAGACTTGGGCCGCCGATGAACACCGCTGAACACCGATTTGTGGGGTGAACTCCTTCGGTGAGACACGAGGGAAAAGATGCCGCTACCGTTCTTACTGCCGGCAACGAAGGCGCCACCGTGAAAATGCACCACCGCGATACGCTTCTCGCTGCCCGCCGCCGGGTGATAGATGTCACAATGCAGTTCGGTGTGGCCGGCCTTGCCGATCAGAACATCCTTTTCCATTTTCACGCCAGAGTCCTTTACCGCAGCAGCGGCGGTTTGAGCCCATGAAAGCGAAGCCGTCGAGTGGCCCAAAGCAGCGGCCGCACCGAGCCCGAACAGACTTCTGCGACGAGACGTTGTGTTGCCGTTCTTGAGCATACTAATACTCCGCGGGGACAAGTTGCTCTCTTATGATGCGGGAACAACGGCCAACCCGGCGATACGGAATTGCGATCACCACCACGGCGAGTCATTATCGGCTTCCCGGTTGGCGGGAACCGCGCAACCGATACGCCAGCGTCGCGCGCTTCGGCTAAGAGTTTTCGTTTACCGGCTGATCGCGATAGGGCATCGGCTGCCGTTCACGGTACGTCCAAAGTGATCTCAAATTGGTAGCCGAAGCGCCGGGAATTGTCGAGGTAGCGCAGCCACTCCGGCTGGAAGCAATATAGCGTGCTTTTCGAAATGGCGGCTTCAAAGAGCGTGCCCAGGTGAAAACGTTCGGTATATTCTTTCGCAATTGCCCGGCGCAATACTGTGTCGGACAGTGGCGATGCGGTGCCGCGCAGTTGCACGCCACGGATTTCCTTCCACTCGCCGGTGCGACAATAAACCGTCCCGGCGGCGCGCGGATTCTGCCGCAGGTTGCGGCTATGCCGGCTCGCCCGTGAAGAAAACCAGAAGAGGCGGCCGTCTTCGCCAGGCAGATAGAAGAGGGGCGCCACCCAGGGCGAGCCATCCTCGGCCGAGGTGGCTAGCGCCAGTGTGGTTTCGGTCTCCAGGAAGTCCGCCACCTGTTGCAATCTCTTGCGATTCTTTTCCATGCGGCGCGCTTTGCGGAATGCTGAATATACCGTGTGCCGCCGGGCAATACAAGCAGTGGATCAGCGATTGCGATCACACGGACGCCAATAAAGTATTGGCTCTTAGCCGTATGGCGGATGTACGCTCGTGAGAGGCGGCCGGTCGCCGCGATACGGAGTATATCTCGCAAGCGCAAGGCACCGCGTGTAAGACAATCTTCGATTGCACCGTGCCGTACCACCTCAAAGAGCCTTTCGCGAGAGCCAAATTCAAGGACATCTTTGAAAGCGATCTGTAGGGCTTCCTAACACCCTCGAATCATCCCTTGGCGACCTGAGCGAAGCCGCCGGACTACTTGCTGGCGTTCACGGGCGCGTCCCAAAGGAATTTATGCAGGAAGGTTTCCATGCGGCCGAGCGTATAAAGCCAGCGGCTGTGCAGGAGCGATTCGTGCACGTCATCCGGGAAAACGATGAGTTCGTAATAGACATCGCGCTGCCGCAGGAGCTGGACAAGGCCGGTCATCTGCTGGAAGGCCACGTTGCGATCGTCATCGCCCTGGATCAACAGCACGGGCGACTTCCAGCCATCGACGGCGCTGATGGCGGAGGACTGGTAGGAGACCGACGCCGGGTCGAGAGAACTGCCTTCCAGGTGGACACCAGCGAGATCGACGCCGGCTTTGAAGATATCGGAGTTGCGGGCAAGGGCTTCGGAGGTGAGCAAGCCGCCGTAAGAGAGGCCCCAGATGCCGACGCGGTTGGGGTCGACATCGGGTCTGCTTTGGAGGTATTTACCGCCGGCCACGACATCCTGATACTCGGCATTGCCCTGCGCGCCGGTATTCGGAGCGCCGCGGAAAGAGCGGCCGTAACCGATGCCGAGGCGGTAGTTGATCGACATCACGATATAGCCCTGGTTGGCGAGCCACTGATTGATGCCATAGGCCCAGTGGTAGAACTGCATGTAGTGATAGGCGGGCATCATCTGCCGCTGGGGTCCGCCGTGCACGAAGACGATGGCGGGGCGGCGTTCGCCCGGCTTCAAATCCTTGGGCAGGAAGAGTTGATTGTGGATCTCCATGCCGTCGGCAGCCTTGGTGAGAACAATCTCGGGCATCACGTGGGCGTCAGTGGGGAAGCCGGGGCGCGACGTGGGGAAGATGATTCTCTGCGTGGCGGTTGGAGTGGCCGAACCCTCGGCTGGGATCTTCCAGACACCCAGGGATTGCGGCAGGTTCCAACTGGCGCTCAGGGTTGCCAGGTATTTGCCGGAAGCGAGCGGAGCGGGGTACGTTTCGACACCTTCCCCATTGGTGATTTGCACGGGCGCGCCGCCGGCTACGGGCACGGCCCAGATGTGGCGGCGCTCAATATCCTTGGCGTTGGTGCAGTAGTAAAACGTCTTGCGGTCGGCCGAGAGGGCGATGGAAGTTTGATCTTCAATCAGGCCGTCGGTAGAGGTGAGGAGCACGGGACGCGCGGCGGGGTCCATGATATTCAGCGCGTAGTAGCGATCCCACTCGTCCGCGGGAGGATTCTGGCGGGCCGGCGGGGTCTGGCCCGGTGTGGCGGCAACTGCGGTACCTGGCGTTGGGGTGTTTGCAGCGGCTGCTGCGCCATTGCGTCCGCCTCTGGCGCCGCCACCACCACCACCGCCGCGGCCACCCTGGGCGAACGGGAAGATTACGAAATCTCCCGCCAGGCGCGCATTGCCGAGGTTCGTAACTATCGTGTCGTTGGGCTGGTTATGCCAGGTCTCCACGGCTTCGCCGGTTGAGACGTCGGCCTTGTAGAAGGCAAGGGTGTAACCGCCTTTGAGGGTTGCTCGCATCAGGCCAGGTGAATTGTTGACCACTGCCGGGGCGGCAGCGGGCTGACCGCCGCGGCCTTCGGGCGCCGCCGCGGCGGGCGTTTCGGGAGCAGCGGCAGGCTGCGCGCCACGCGCCGCGGTTGCAGGCATACCGGCAGTGTTCGGAGTGGCCGCTGCGCCTCCACCCCGATTCCCGCGACCACCGCCGCCGCGACCGGCGGTGGCAGTGGCAGTGGCCGCGGCGGCCGGCTGGAAGCCCGGACCGTTCGGAAAGCCAATTCCGCCGCCGCCCTGTTGGTTCTGCAGGCCAAATGGCGTGCCCGGACGCCGGGTGAACATCAGGTGCTTGCCGTCCAGCAGCCAAAGCGGCATGGTGTCGAAGTCGACGCTGGGCGAGATATATTTTACCGCTCGCGTGGCGACGTCGTAGATGACGATGAAGCTGTGGTCGGTGCGGGTGCTGACAAAGGCGATCTTGCGGCCATCGGGCGACCACCTGGGGGCACTCTGCACGCCCCATTCCTTGATGAACGGCTTTTCGCCGCGATCGACCTCACTCACGGGCTTCACTGGGGTGAGTTTGGCGCGGAAGATCTGTCCTTCTTTGACGAACAGAATGCTGCTGCCATCGGGCGCAAGTTCGGGGTTGGTGGCATCGACTACGCGCCAGGCGCCGCCGGGGACGCTGGTGCGCGCGGCCCAGATGGCATGTTCATAGCCGTTGGGGTCGGCGGAGGGGTTGGGTGACCAACCTTCGCGGTTGGGCGCTTCGCCGCGCAGGAACACGACGGTGCTGCCATCGTCGGAGATTTTAATTCCCGACATCATGATGCCGTCGTCCTTGGTGAAGTTGCTGAGCTTGACGGGCGTGAAGAGCGGCGCCGCAGCGGTGAAGGCATTGCGCTTGCCCTCGGCATAATCCACCCAGGCAATGCGATCGACCTTGCGCGCCGAGACCACTTCCTGCGGCGATGCCGGACTGAGGAATTGCTGGTAAGTGGGGAGTTTAGGCGGGGCGGAGACGAGCGGCTTCAAAAGGAAGGCGGCTGCCGCCACGGAGACGAGTGAGAAACGGGTCAAGGTGCGCATACAAACCTTTCTAGATAACAGAACGGCCGGAGATGAAGGAGTATATCACGAGATGCGGCGTCCGCACCGGCCAGATGGGGTCCTGGGGCGGAGTCGGCCGCAGGCACACCAAAAAAAACTGCGGCCATGGAGGCCGCAGCTTGGAGGACTAAATAAGGAGAGGAAAACCGCTGTCTGGGTGAAAACTCCTAGCGAATGGGGCCGCCGGGACCGCCGCCGCGCGGGCCACCAGGACCACGGCCACCGGTGGTGACGGTGTAATCCGAAGGAGCCTGGAAGAGATCGGGGTCGGGCTCGGCGCGAACGATGTTCGTCAATTGAATGGTAGTCGAGCCAGAGCGGGGATCGGTGGTGCGTTCCATGACCGGAATCTTAAGGTCAGGGGAAACCCAGGTTTCGTGAACGATCTGGATCGCTTGGGCGTTGCCGATCTGGCCGGCCGGGATGGTGCGGGTTACGCGAGTGCCAGTGGCCTGCACACCATTGATGGTCTGCATGGGCAGGCTCTCCGTGATGGTGTTGGGATCGGTGCGGGGCGTGCGAACGGCGCTGGTGCTGTTACCCGCGCCGCCCTGGGGCATCGGACGGCCGGCGGGGCCGCCGTTGCCGCCACGGCCTGGGCCGGGCCGGACGACCACTTCATGCGAAGTCTTGTTCTGCGGATAGAGGGTGCGGCTGACGCCGGCCACGGGATCGTGAATGTTAATGATGGTGGTGGGGGTTGCGCCGGAACCCACCGGGCCGCGCGCGGGAAGAGTGGATTCGACGCGCGTCCGGCCGGAGCTATCGCGAGCTACATTCGACTGGGAATGGTTGGTAATGACATTGCCGTTGGGCAGGGTCTGCTGAGAATCCCGGACTTCCAGGCCCGAGTAGGGTGAACCTGTGACGGTACGGCCCTGACCAGGCATCCCAAATTCAGGGCCGCCGGGGCCAAAACCGCCCATTCGGCCGCCCCGACCGGGGGGTGGTCCCTGGGCCAAAAGGCTGGCAGCAGTGCACAGGCCAACAAGAATCAAGCTCTTTTTCATCAAATTACCTCCATCGAATGAAGCGGTTTGAACAACGCGCCTACTGTGGATTGCATCGGGGAGGCGGAAAGTTCCACCCGAAGCAAATTTTCTTTGCAAATAGCCTAAATCGGGCTACTTGTGTTTGGGTATATCGACTTTAGGGATGCCGAGGTGGCCGCCGAGGCTAGCGAGGGAATCGAGGTCGACGGGGCCCACGATGTTGACGATGGTGAGCTCTTTGGGACTGGATACGAGGATGGCGACGCCGTCGATTTTCTTATCCTGGCTGCGGACGTAAATTTCGGCATTTTCCCCTTCCTCACCGCTCTTGACGCCGACAATGCGGGACCATTCGGAGCCACGGAGCTGGCGGCGGACGCCTTCCAGATCGGCAGGCGTCCAGGCGCCAGGATTCTTGAACTCAAAGGTGCGGATGTAGATGCCTTCGAGGGAGGCAATCATCTTCTTGACCTTGGATTCGTCGGCGTCCTTGGAACTGAGGAAGCGGGCGGCGAACTGGAGGGTGGCGCCGTTGAGAGAGAGGTCGACGGAATCGGAGGCTTTGGCGGCCAGGTAATCGAGATTGAATTTCAATTGCTGGGCTGACAGCGGAGCCGAAAGCAGCACAGCGGCGGCAACGACGGCGAGCGGGCGAAGAGCGGTCATCGCGCGGACTCCTGGATGTGGGCCTGGATGTGGTTGACTTTAACAGCGGCAATGCGGAAGGCGAGCATGACCTGTTCCTTGGCGACCTGGCCTTGATGTTCGCGCCAGGCGGCGGCGCCCCCGGTGATGACGATGACGGCGGCAGCGGCGGCCAGCCAGCGGCTGTGAGCCCGGCAGGGCGACGGTTGGCGGCGGCCCACTCGGTCCAGGACGCGACCGGAGAAGCCGGCCGGAGGGTCAACGCGAGCGAGCGAATTCTTGAGTTCCTGTTCTAACCAGTCCATTTTTCAACTCCTACGCCGCGGCGCGCGAGTTTCTCGCGCAGCAGGGCCAGCGAGCGCTGTAAGTGACTCTTGACGGTGGCGACGGGCATGTCCAAAGTTTCGGCGATATCGGCGGGATCGAGGTCCTCCTGGTAGCGGAGAATCATGACCATGCGAGGCGATTCTGGAAGAGAAGCGACCAGGCGATCGAGGGCTTCAGAAAGCAAGGGATCGCGAGCGGGAGCGGCGGCGGCGGGCTCGGCGACGTCGGCGAGAGAGACCTGGGGGCGGCGGTTGCGCCTGCGGGATTCGTCGATGGAGCGCTGCGCGGCCACTTTGCGAAGCCAGTGCGCGGCGTGCTCGGCGGATTCAATGGTGGAGAGATTGCGGTGGAGGGAGAAGAAGACATCCTGGGCGACCTCGTCGGCGAGAGAGCGATCATGCAGGAAATGCCAGCAGACACTGAAGACCGTGGCCTGGTGGCGCTGGACGAGGCCGGCGAAATCGAGAGCGGTCTGGGGCGCGTTCTGCAAAACAATCACGAGAGCCGGTTGAGGCAACCCTTCACGGGTTATATTATCGGATACGAGGGGGAACGGCGGCGAGGAGGCAGAAATGAGAAGAGCGGTGCGGGCATGATCTTCGAACAGTTCTATCTGGGGTGCCTGGCGCACGCCTCCTATCTGATTGGGTCAGAGGGAGTTGCGGCAGTTGTGGACTCGCAGCGCGACGTCGACATTTATTTGGAAACGGCGGCGCGGCTGGGATTGAGGATCGAGCATGTGATTGAGACGCACCTGCACGCCGATTTTGTCTCGGGCCATGGAGAACTGGCGGCGCGCACGGGTGCGGCCATTTACCTGGGCAAGGGGTCCGGCGCTACGTTTCCGCACCGCGGGATGGGAGATGGCGACGCCATCGAAATGGGGCAGTGCCGGCTGGAGTTTCTACAGACGCCGGGGCACACGGTGGAAAGCGTCAGCGTGGTGGTGACGGACCGGGAGCATGGGGACACGCCTTACGCGGTGCTGACGGGGGACACTCTATTCATCGGCGATGTAGGGCGGCCGGACCTTTCCGACAAGCAGACGCCGGCGGAACTGGCGCGGATGCTCTACGATAGCTTGCGGGCGAAGCTGCTGACGCTGCCGGACGAGGTTTTGGTATACCCGGCGCACGGAGCGGGGTCAATGTGCGGGCGGAATATCAGTTCGGAACGCAGTTCAACGATGGGCAAGGAGCGGCGTACGAACTACGCTTTGCAGCCGATGACGGCCGAGCAGTTTGTCGCTGCGATGACCGAGGACCTGCCGGCGCGGCCGGAATATTTTGCGCAGGACGTAGCGGTGAACCGGCATGGCGCTCCGGCGCTGGAAAGCCTGGCGCAACTACGCCAATTGAGCGCGGCGGAAGTGCTGGAACGGCAGAAGCGGGGCGTGACGGTGCTGGATACGCGGCCGGCTACGGATTACTTGCCGGGGCATCTACCGGGATCGACGCACATTGGGCTGGGCGGACAGTTTGCGGCGTGGGCCGGCGCGGTGATTGGCCTCGAGCAGGACGTGATTCTGGTGGTGGAAGACGCCAAGGCGGCGGATGAGGCGCGGATGCGGCTGGCGCGCGTGGGAATCGACCGCGTGGTGGGAGTGTTGGCGGACGGCATCCCGGGTTGGGCCGGCGCGGGGCTGCCGCTGCGGATGACGGAACAGATTACGGTTCAGGAATTGAAAGAGCGGCTGGGGGAACTGGCGGTGGTGGATGTGCGGCGTCAGCCCGAGTGGGCGGGCGGACACATACCAGGAGCGGTGCTGCGTCCGCTGGACAAACTAAAGACGGGCGCGGCGGACCTGGACCACGGAAGAGCGACAGCGGTGCATTGCAAAGGCGGATACCGTAGCGCGATTGCGTGCAGCTTACTGGAAGCGGCCGGCTTCGAGCGGCCCATCAACGTGGTGGGCGGATACGACGCCTGGGTGGGCGCGGGACTGGCGACGGAATAGCGGCGGGCTCAACGCTACTTTCTCAGCGGCGCCTTACGAACGGCGGATGACGCGGATGCGGCTACGGCTTGGGCGGCGGCGGCCGTTTGGGTATTGCCGGCCTGCTGCTGAGCGGCCATGTGCTCGGCAATCAGCTCGGCCTGAAAACGGCTGATAGTATCGGGGTCGGTAAAAATGGACTGGGTGTTGTTCTGCGCCTTATAGCCGGGACCGCCGGGCATGCCGGTTTCGATGAAGGTGCCTTCGCCGGACGACGACCAGTTGGTGGAACCTTCGCCGCCGGCCCTGCCATCGGCGACAAAACCCTTGGTATGGCTGATCTGGTGGGTGGCCGATTGGCCCACCACGAAATGCGTGTTGTACGCGGTGGGGTTCTTAGCGATATCGGAATGAATCAAGGCCTGCTCATGCGCGCCGGTGGCCTGGCTCTTGTCCAAAGTGATGAGCATGGTGACGTGGGGATCGAGCGCCTTGGCCATGAGGATGCCGTTCAGCTCGTCGTCGTCATATCCGAACATATTGAGATAGAGCGAGACACTGACACGCGAGAGGACGTA
>Ga0182030_10000711_pt1 | contig 64865 bp, 36 predicted proteins | sample 812S3MmetaG_FD_121299 | JGI IMG/M metagenome (GOLD analysis project Ga0182030, IMG submission 121299) | Permafrost microbial communities from Stordalen Mire, Sweden - 812S3M metaG (Illumina Assembly) | ecosystem: Environmental > Terrestrial > Soil > Wetlands > Permafrost | place: Sweden... | reverse complement strand
TCAATAAAGAGCGTGTCCCCGCCCAACGAGACGACTGGGAGGACGAAGAGGGCAAACATCGCAAAACCGGTTCGAAAACAAGGGAGGAGATTCATACTCAAAGCAATACGGCAAAGGGGACGATTGTGAAATGCCCGCCGCGCCTGCGAGTTGCGTTACAGTAACAGAACGTCCGACCGGCCTTCCTCCGGCCAAAAAGACGTGCCGCCACATCACGGCTCAAACTTCAATTCAAACCGCTCCGAAGCTGGACGATTTACTGTAACACGATGCATTCTTTGACATATTTATTATCAGGACTAATGATCAGGGAACAAAACCAACCTCTCCCATGAATATTCCCAAATCCCTACGCTCAATCTCCCGCAACAAGGCCCTCCTTTGCCTTGCCGCCGCCAGCGCCTATGCATTGGGGGTGTGCCTTCCCAGCGCCTCCGCTCAGGTGCTCTACTCAACAACGAACGATTTTGCATTGTTCACAAGCGGAACAGTCAGCTCCTCCTATTATTCGGTGAACGGCGCTCTGAACGGCATCGGTAACCCGTCAAATCCCGGAGGAGCAGGTGGAATCGGCTCGCTTCAATTTGACGCCCCCGGCGGATATAATGTGGGTGCTGTGAGCTTTCCGGGTCCGACTGCTGCTTCCTTTACAGCACTTTCGCCAGGGTCCACCCGTCCATATAGCGCGGAATCAGGTTACGGACCGGGCAGCATGCTTGCCACTTCCGGGACCATAACGTTTGACATCTATACAGGCAATTTAACCGATTATAATTCATGGGGCATCAACCTGAACTATGACGGCAATTATCTTAATTTCTGGGCGACCCAAACCATTAACTTCACCGGGGCCGATGGTAACGCGTGGACGGAAGAAGTGATTCCCTATACCACAGGGGCTCAGTCGTCGATGAACTATTTTGGAATGAGCATCGCCGAGAACGCGGCTAGTGATATCGCAGGCGAAACCGTCTACGTTGATAACATCCAAATCCTCCAAGCCGCCGCCGTTCCCGAGCCCGGCGTTTCCGCCATGGCAGTGATGGGGGGCTTTGGAATGCTCGCCCTCCTCTTGCGCAAGCGCAAGTCAGTGCAACGGAGGGTTTCCTGAAACGACGCCGAGAAATGCTCAGCAACATGCCCAAACCGCCAGGCGCCATGCCATAGGCGCGGGGGTTCGGGAACGGGGCCATTCTCGTTGGTGGCACGGGTACTGTGGCCAGTGCTGCGACCCCCGTATACATGAGCATCGGTGATTATTCAACTTCGCCGGGCGCTCCGTCGCTCAGCTCGACCTCCGCCCTATTCCTTGGCAATGATGCGGAAGGGGATGCGGGATTCTCCGGCAGCCTGGACGATGTTCGCATCTATAACAGCTTGCTCACGGTTTCGCAGATCGATGATGTTCAAGCGGAAGGGCTGACCGGTGACGTTGTTCCTGAGCCTTCCGCCGGGTTGTGTTTGGCGGGAGGAGCTGGAATTCTCGTTCTCCTTCGCAGGCATCGGCGGAGCGCCAAGAGTGGATATGCCGCATGCGTTTGAGTTAACGCGAGATTCGCGACGCCCTACCTCCGCCGAGTTGACGGGTCTCGTGGCCGGATTTGAAATAAGACAGAGATTCGAAGGTCAGCGTTCGCCGCGCCGATTTCGCAAGCGGCTTTCGCGGATTAGCGATCAGTAGCACAGGCAGCTTGGCGTCGGCCAGCTCGCGGAGACCTGCGAAATCGGCTGGAGTCAGGGCCAACCCAAGCGCGAAAATGAACACTAAATCCAGATTTGCGGGTGTCGGCGTGCCCGCCAGCGGCCGGCATCCCTCCCCACCCGAGGCAGCGATGCCCAACCGGACCAGGTCCCATTTCGACCGCTTCCTCAAGCCGATCCTTGCGTCGCGATTCCTTACGATCTCCGCGCTCATCCATCTCGTCATTATCTTCCTCTTCGGCGGGAAGGTCCTCTTTGAGAGGTATGTCGAACCGCCGGACTTCCAATCCACGGGCGATGGCGCCATCTCCACCGATATGGCCGCTCCGCCGCCGGGCCCGCCCGAAGCTGCCCTGCCGCCGCCGCAATCCATGGTAGCGCCGCCCCCGGTTTCCGCTCCCGCCACCAGCCTTACCGCCATCACCTCGCTGAACGCCAGCGCCACTGCCTTCGCGATGCCGCTCCCAGCCATCCCGCCGCCCACGTTAAGCAAAAATCTCTCCACCTCGACGCCGGTCCAGCAATTCGGCCAGGGCCCCGCGGTTACGCTTCCCGGCCAGATGAGTTCCCGCAGCGATGCAGGCCGTGGAATGGCCGGCTCGCAATACGGCCAAAAGCCCGCCTCCGAGGCCGCGGTGATGCGCGCGCTCCAGTGGCTCCAGACCCAGCAGACCAGCGATGGCACCTGGGTCGCCGGCGACCATCACTGCGCCTATACCGGTCTCGCTCTGCTTTGCTACCTCGGCCATGGCGAGACGCCGCAGACCTCCCATGAGTTCGGCGTCGTCGTAACCAATGCCATCAACGCCCTCGTCGACGAGGCTGGCAGGAATCAGGGCCACCTCAATGGCAGCCCAGGTTTCTGGGGCAACGAAGCCGTGTACCAGCATGCCATCTGCACCTACGCCCTTTGCGAAGCCTACACGATGACCAAGGATGATCGCCTGGTCCCGGTCATCAAGGAGGCCATCGACTATATCGTGAAAGGCCAGCGGCCCGATGGCGGTTGGGCCTATAGCTATGACATCTCTGGCGACGCGCCCGGCAATGAAAAGAGCGATACTTCCGTCAGTGGCTGGCAGATACAGGCGCTAAAGGCGGCCCATCTCACCGGCATCCCGGGCCTCGCGGACCAGGTACAGCCGGCCCTCGACAACGCGATGAAAAACATGGATCGCGTCTTCAATCCAAAGGATGGCTCCTTCGGCTACCGTCATTCCGGCGACCGCGATTACGCCCTCACCGGCGTCGGCGTCCTGGCCAAACTCTTCTGGCTCGGCCGCGCCGATCACAACGTCCACGAAGGCCTCAAGAACATTGAGTCCAAGGATCTCGCCTACACCTCGCCCGATTGCATCCTTTACTCGTGGTACTACGACACCCAGGCATGCTACCAGGCCCAGGGCGGCGCATGGTCATGGTGGAAGGATCGCTTCCAGAACCAGCTCACCAGCAACCAGTCCGCAGACGGCAGTTGGCCTCCCGACAACTGCGGCGTGGCTTGGTTAAACCCCGAACGCGACCCGGGTGCCGAGGGCTCCGTGTACCGCACCACCCTCTGCTGCCTGATGCTCGAGGTCTTCTACCGCTACCTGCCCACCAGCCAGGACAGCGCCCTCGGCGGCACCGGCAACGTCCATGGTCTCTGATCCCTGTAGCATGGGCCGCTGGCCTGTCCGATTGTGAAGCTTGATTTCCGTGACGCCGATGGGGATCGGCTAATGCACGGAAATCGCAAACGGGCCGCCCAGCGTTTCAGGGAACGCTGCGGCAGCCTCTTCGTGACGCTGGGGCGAATGTTACATAAACATGAAATGTTAAGCCGCCGCTTATTTTCAAAAGGCGGGATGCGATTATCATTCCGATGTAACTCGACCTTCACTCCACCTCCACTCCTTATGTCTTCCCTACCCTCTTCAGATCAAACATTTGTCCTAGCCGGGCCAAGGCTTCGGTCCAGGGCGTTTTCGCTCGTTGAGGTTGTTCTGGCTCTCGGCGTTATGAGCTTCGGGCTGTTGAGCGTCCTTGGGTTGTTTCCGGTGGGCCTTGAAACATTCCGCAACGCCTCCGATAAGACCGTCAGTTCCCAGATCGCCCAACGCCTCCTCGGCGAGGCGCAACAGACCGATTTCACCCAACTGACCGCGACTCCGCTGGCTCAAACATTTCAATACCGCTATTTCGATGACCAGGGCAATGAAACAGCATCCTCCTCGGCCGTTTATCGCACCAACCTCTCGGTGAACGCGGGGACGTCCCTCCCGGGCGCCACGCCCAATCCGAACCTCGCCACGGTCTATTTGCAGGTCGCGAACAACCCAGGCAACCGAGTCCTCGCAATGACAGGAAGCAATAACGCCTGGGCCAAAACGCCGGGCGTACCAATGTCCTGTTATGCCCTCAACGTGGCGAGCAACAACTAAAGTGGCGCCAGGGAAATGGCACCGGAGCCGCCTGGGTTTCACTCTGGTGGAACTGCTGGTCGCGATGGCGGTGGTGCTGCTGATGGTGGTGGTATTGGCCTCCATCGTGAATCAAACCAGTTCGATCTGGCGCTTCACGACCGGGCGTATCGAAGAGTTCCGCGGCGCCCGCGACGGATTCGAGGCCATGACCCGCCGGCTCAGCCAGGCCACGCTCGACACTTTCACCGATTATGTGGACGCCAACGGCAATCCGCGGTTCTCCGCCGCCACCACCGGCACATTCGTCCCGGCCCAATATGCGCGGGTATCCTCGTTGCGGTTCATCACCGGCCCGTCATTGAGCGGCAGCGCCACCTCGACCCCGCCGCGTCCGACCCATTCGATCTTTTTCCAGGCGCCATTGGGATTCGTATCGGACCAAACAGACTTCAGCGGGCTGGAAAACCTACTCAACACCTGGGGTTACTACATCGAATTTAACAGCAATGGGAGCAAGGGGTTGAGTGCGAACGGCTCCGGCTTGAATATCATCCCCTCCTTTGTCAACAGTCCCCTGCGGTACCGCTTCCGCCTCATGGAATTGATGCAGCCCTCGGAGTTGCAGGGCCTCTATTATTATACCGCCCGGAACATCAGCCTCACCAGCGCGCAACCCACGGGGATGAATTGGTTCACCGACGCCCTGGCCGCCGTTCCGGCGCAGTACCATGTCCTTGCCGAAAACATCGTCGCGCTGGTGATCCTGCCCAAGCTGAGCCCCGACGACATCTCGCAGAGCGGGGGCTCGTATACGGACAGTTCGCTCTCTCCCGATTACGGCTACGACTCAACCCTTGACTATTCCCCGGGGGCGCCCAACACGACGGACCCCAACCTTGATACCCACGCCCAACTCCCGCCCGTAGTCACGGTGACCATGGTGGCCGTCGATGAAACCTCGTTCAAGCGATTCCAAGGGTCTTCGACCGCGTGCCCGGCGAGCCTGCTTGTCAATTCTACCTCGTCCACGCCGCTTTTTCAAGTGGCGGGCGACACCAAAAACGCCGCCAAACCCGGGTTCGCGCAGGACTTGCAAACGCTTCAGAACAATTTGCAATCCGGGCATCTCACTTATCGCGTGTTCACCACCGATGTAAGCATCAAAGGCGCAAAGTGGAGCCGGGATCAAACCAACTGAAAACGCTTTCATGAAAGCCCCGTCCTCCCCCTCCGCGCGCTCCGCGTTCGCCCTTGTCATCGTATTGATCTTTCTGGTCATCGTCACCGGCATCGCAATCGCCTTCTTCTCGAGCGTCACCACCAATTACGCCACGACCAGTCAATCCGCGAGCAGCGCGGCCAGCAAGGAACTTGCGGATTCCGTCGTCCATGTCGTCATGGGCCAGATCAAAACGGCGACCACCGACTCCGGTCTTGCCTGGGCTTCCCAGCCCGGAATGATACGCACCTACTATGCTTCGGGAATTTCGGGCACGAATTATAAGCTTTACTCCTCGGGAACCATGACAACTTCCGGGTCCCTCACACTCGCGCAAGTCAGTGATTACGATCCGGCCTGGAGCGGAAAGACGGCCGCCTGGACCGATCTCAACTCTCCCGTAACCGATACCAGCGGGACCGCGGATTTTCCCATCATCGACGGCAACAACATGACGCCATTTACGGAGGATGCGGCGGGAAACTCGGTTCCCCAGTATTTCGGATACGTTGGAGGGACGAATGGCCTGCCGGCTGTCGCGGGCTTTGGCGTCACCCCAAACTCCGTAAACTCCCTATCGCCCGTCACATTCAATCCCGGCGTGGCAGTCTCCGGAACCAACACGCCGGTGCCAATGCCGGTGCAGTGGCTCTACCAATTGAGCGATGGCACTCTCATCGCGCCGGACCCCGACAGCACCACCACGGCCACCTTTGCCAATGCCGCGACCCAACCCACGGCCGCCAATCCCATCGTTGGCCGGGTCGCCTTCTGGACCGATGACGAAACCTGCAAGGTGAATATCAATACCGCCGGGGAAGGGACCTACTGGGATACGCCGCGGTTCTATCCTGCAAGCAATGATTCCCAAGCGCTATCCACCGGCACCAGCGTCCTCATGCAGCCTTCAAACCTTGAAATGCAGAACGCCATCAATCAGCCGGCGATTGGCGAGTTTCAGCGCTATCCGGGCCATCCGGCCCAGGTGGCGCTGAGTCCCATTTTTCCAAAGCTGCTGGCTCTCGCGACGAACCCGGCGGCTCTGGCCCAAACGATGGCCGGCATCACTCCACGCCTCGCTTCGGGCGGTTCGGTCGCGGGAACGGTGCGCGCCACGGGTCCCATCGATCTCTCCGGGGCGTCGGTGGGCCGTCCGGCGCTCTATGCCTCCGTTGATGAACTCATGTTCGGCACCCCGGCCACGAGCGGTACCCGGCCGTTAACCGCGGATTCCTCGGGCAACTCGCTCTTTTCAAAAAACGACATTGCCCAGGCTCGTTTCTTCATCACCGCAAACAGCCGCGGGCCCGAGGTCAATCTCTTCGGCTTGCCGCGCATCTCCACCTGGCCGATCAACACCGACCTGCTTAATCACCCGGCGAGCAGTCCTTACACGACGGCCTATGACCGTTTGACCGCATTTTGCAGCACCACGGGAACCGCCCTATACCATTTTCAACGGCAAAAATTTAACGATACGACCTTCGACGCCACCATTCCGCGCAATATTCAACTCTACGAGTACCTCCAAAATCTCACCTCGAACCCCATCCCGGGTTTCGGCGGGACCTTCAGCGCGAAGTATGGAGCCGACCGGGACCAGATTCTCACTGAAATCTTTGATTACATCCGCTGCACGGACGACTTTGACGCAACTCTTTCACCCGTGGGAGCTTTGCCTCCCACTAAGGCCGGCGCGAGCACGACATACCAATTCGCCCAGTATCAGAATTACAACGACGGGAGTTCCTCGTTCGGCCAGATCACCCCGATTCATATCGCCCCGGCCCAGATCCCCACCGTCTCGGGGAGTACGATGGGGTTTGGACGGTTCCCGACCATCTCCGAAGTTGGTGTTGCCTTCATCTGTTGCGCCGATGCCAGCAACCCTGCATCCACCACCGCCTGCACATGGCCGGAAGCGGCGAAGCTCGCGAGCAACATCACGACTCCCGGCAAACTTGCGTCAACCACCGGCACAAATGCCACAAATCCTGCCTGGCTCAATCAGGTGAATAACTTCATGACGGTCAACGGCGTCAACTATTTCCCATCCTGGTCAAATCATGCGCAAAATCCGGCTTACAAGGGCGTTCAATTAACGGCCACGAATCAAAAACTATATCAAATGGCGTTGCTGCTGAAGACCTTTTGTCCCGAACAGGGCCTGTTCCCAATAAAAGGCGATTATATCATCAAAATCACCGGCTTGGACACCAATGTCCAAATCGCCGGCGCGACCCCGGCAAACCCATTTCCCACACCTCCTTACGCCACGTATTACTGCAACAAAGTCGGAGCGGATCAATATGCCATCGACGGCAACAGCGGCGTGCCCGGCACCTGGGGACCGGCGTTCCAAAGCGGCTGCCACCAGGATCCTTTTGGATACATACAGGGCGAAACTTACCAGGGATATCCCATTTATCCTTTCATCAGTCAGCCGTTTATCCTTACAAGTGCGTCCAATTTTGCATTTGCCCAGCCGGTCTCCCTGACAATCCAAATTTACCAGGGCCTCTATTCCGCGGACACCAATCAGTCGAATCTCAATTCCAACTATGCTTCTCCGACGGGAACCACCGTTGCGAGTGTCGTGAACAATCCGGCAAACCTGGTGCAAACCATAAACATCAGCCTGCCTAACAACCCCTTCCCACTGCCCACCCTCGCGGTAACCACCGGTGGGAGCGATTCGGGCGGCTGGGGCGATTCGGCCGGCTTGGGCCCCTGGGGCGCCGGCGTGCTGTACAACTACGGCCAACCAAACAATTATGTGTTTAAGAACTGGGATGCGTGGTTTATTCCCTCGCGAGTTGATTGGTATTGGCAATTGAATTTGAGTTACAGCGCGGAGCCCTACGCCGGCGAGAAATGGAATAGTCCGTGGAGCTGGTCGGATGTCGTCCGGTCCGTTTCGATCTACCACGGCGACGCGCGTCTCGTCGCCGCCTCGCCGGTGGTGTCCAGCACGGTTTTTCTGCCTCATCCTTTATACAACCAGACGGCAAAGCCGGTTGCCGATTACTTTCGGCTCTGGGAATTCGACAATTCCGCCGCGGACCCCAATCCCGCCGAGGTTCCGGCGTCTCAAGGAAAACTCGTGAACGCCAATTATAGTCCGGGTTTCAAGCCGCGCGCTCCGGATGTTCCCACCGTGCCTTTATGCGCCAACCCATCCGGAAAGGCGCTTTCCGACCCGACACTGTCCAATCCGTTTTGCGGCCCCGGCTATACGATGGATTGGGACAACTCCATTGTCGGAGAAACGCAGGACGGCGCCTACATCAACAAGGCGGACGATGGTGATTTTGAAGCTTTCAACACGAGCGGATGGGGCCTTCCCTATTTTAACTACATTGTCAGCACCAGTACGAGTAGTTTGACCAACGCCTCCACTTTTTTGACGCCTAATCGCCTCATGCCTTCCCCGGGCATTTTTGGCTCGCTGCCAACGGGTGTCATCCGCGGTCTTCCCTGGGAGACATTGCTCTTCCGGCCCGGACTTCAAGCCAACGGGCAGCTTCACCCGAACGCCGGGGCGCCTGCCTATGGACCCACTGGGGGGCCTCCCTACACGACGCCGCCCGACGATTTGATCATGGACCTTTTCTGGACTCCCGTGGTCGAGCCCTATGCAATCAGCGATCCGTTTTCGACCGCCGGCAAGATCAACATGAATTATCAGATCGCTCCCTTTACCTATATCGATCGCAACACCGCGCTCGCTTGTTTGATGAAGTCCGAGAAGCTGATCGCCGTTCCGACCTCGGGAACAAATTACAAAGACTATACGTACTCGACCCCTCACAATGTTTATCGCCTCCCTCTCGACACGACGGAGAACGGCTCCCTCTACCAGTTCAAACTGCGCCTCTGGGGGCCAAATCCCTCGATCCCCACCTCCTCGACGGCGGACCTTTTCCGGTCCCCGGCGGAAATCTGCGATGTTTTCCTGAAGCCGGCAGCCGACGCCCTTGGCAATGTTCAAAGTTGGAGCACCAGCAGCTATAACGATTACGCCCAGAGCGCCGTGAACTTTTGGAACAAAAACCTTTTGACCGGAGACAACATGCGGGAGAAGCCCTACTCCAACCTGTACGGGCGTCTCACCACCAAGTCCAATACCTACACGGTCCACTTTCGTGTGCAATCGCTGCAAAAGGTCCGGTCAACGAATCCCGCCCAGTGGTTGGACGGCACGGACAAAGTGACCAGCGAATATCGCGGATCGACCGTGATCGAGCGCTATCTGGATACCTCCGATCCCACGATTCCCGACTTCGCGGGCCCCAACTCGCCACCAGGAAATCTCGAGTCCCATTACAAGTTTAGGGTGGTATCGACCAAGAAGTTTTCCCCGTAATGCGATCCATGAAAACCCGGAGATCGGATGCCTTTACGCTCATCGAATTGCTTGTGGTGGTTGCGATCATAGCGCTCCTCGCGGGGCTTGTGGCTCCCGCCGTGACCGGGGTTCTGCGGGGTTCGCGGATCACCCAGGCCGCCGACGTCGTGGTAAACAACCTGAGCCTGGCCCGGCAGGCGGCGATCTCGAACAACTGCCGTGTCGAGATGAGGTTTTTCAAGTATGCCGATCCCGGAACTCCCGGCCAGCCGGCCGCCGGAGTGTTTCAGGCGTTGCAACTTTACCAGATTGCCGCGAGCGGCTCCGTGACACCGCTGGGAAAGGTGGAACTGCTTCCGCAGGGCGTCATCATGGAATCGGGCACAACCCTTTCTTCCATAATCTCGACAGGGATGCTCCAGGCTCCCCTTGCAACGCCCATCCCCGCGGCCGGCCAGAATTACAGCTATTGCTTCGTCCGCTTTTATGCCGATGGCTCGACCAACCTCTCTCCCACAGGCCCTGGCACTGCGGCTTCGAACACCTGGTTCTTAACGCTGCACAACCTGATCGATGGTGACAATCGCACCATGCCTCCCGCCAACTTTGCCACCGTCCAGATCGAGCCGGTGAGCGGTTCGGTGACCACCTATAGACCATGATCATTTTCCGGAACGCCCGCGGGGATCGGCTGGGATGCGGAAATCGTAACCGGGCCGCCCAGCGTTTTTGGGGAACGCTGCGGCGGCCTCGTCGCGGCGCTGGGGCGAATGTTACAGAAACATGAAATGTTTAGCCGCCTCTTATTTCCAATCGGCAGGATGTTATTAGAATTCCCGTGTAATTCGACCTCCGCTCACCATGTCCTCCCGCCCAGTTTCACCCGCCGATAATTCCGAGGATATTGAAAGCCGCGTGGAGGAGCTACTGGCCCGCCTGACGTTGGAGGAAAAAATCCGGCTCGTCCATGGAAACACAAAGTTCAGCACCGCGGGTGTGCCCAGGCTGAAAATACCGGAGCGGTGGCTGACCGACGGCCCGCATGGAGTTCGGGAGGAGATATCTCCGGATAGCTGGGAGCCGGCCGGTCGCTGGGATGATCACGCCACCGCCCTGCCGAATTGCCTGGCCCTGGCCGCGACATGGAACCCGGAGCTCGCACAGGCCGGCGGCGAGGTGCTGGGCGCCGAGGCCCGCGCGCGGAGGAAGGACATCTTGCTTGCTCCGGGCGTGAACATCCAACGCACTCCCCTTTGCGGGCGCACCTTCGAATACATGGGCGAAGACCCCTTCCTCGTCTCCCGGATGGCTGTGAACTACATCCGAGGCGTGCAGTCCCAAGGGGTCGCGGCCTGTGTGAAGCACCTTGCGGTCAACAACCAGGAAATCGAGCGCAATACCATCAATGTTGAGGTTGATGAGCGGGCGTTGCGGGAAATTTACCTGCCGGCTTTTCAAGCGGCGGTGCAGGAGGCAGGGGTCTGGGCGGTGATGGGGGCCTATAACAAATTGCGGGGCCAGTGGTGTTCGCACAATGATTACCTCCTCAATCACATTCTCAAGGGGGAATGGAAATTCCGCGGGATGGTTATTTCCGACTGGAATGCGGTGCATGACCCCAGCGAGGCCGTGTTCAACGGGCTCGATCTCGAGATGGGAACCGAACTGCCCTACGAGGACTATTTTCTGGCAAAACGCTTTCACGAGGGAATTCTTAATGGGCTCTACCCGATTGAGGCTCTGGACGAGAAAGTGCGCCGCAACCTGCGGGTAATGATCGGCATCGGCAGCCTGGACAACCCGCAGGATCGGCCTCCCGGAGCGCTTGCTTCGTCCCAACATCGTGCCGTGGCGCGTGAGATCGCGGAGGAATCCATCGTCCTTCTCAAGAATGAACACGACGTGCTTCCGATTTCTCTTGATCATGTTCGGTCCCTCGCGGTCATCGGTGAAAATGCGACCCGAAAGCACTCAAATGGAGGCTTCGGGGCGGGCGTAAAGGTGATGCATGAGGTTAATGCCTTCGAGGGTATCAGGCAGTGTGCCGGTCTGCGTGCCGACATTACCTATTCCGTCGGTTATAGCGCCGAGGACGTGGGAAGCGATGCCGTGGAACGCGCGGTGGAAGCCGCTCGGAGGGCGGATGTGGCCATCGTTCTTGCCGGGCTTGGCAGGGCTCCGAACTTCGACGACGAAGGCACCGACCGCCGCAGCCTCGCGCTGCCTTTCGGCCAGGATGAACTCATCCGTCGCGTCGCCGCGGCCAACCCGCGCACGATTGTGGTGATAGTCTCCGGCTCTCCCGTGGAAATGGATTCGTGGCTCGGGTGTGTTCCTGCGGTGCTACAGGCCTGGTATGGAGGCATGGACGCCGGGACCGCCCTCGCCCGGGTTCTCTTCGGAAATACGGTCCCCTCGGGAAAACTTCCCTGCACTTTTCCCCGCCGCCTGGAAGACGTCGCTGCTCATTCGCTCGGACCGGACGCCTATCCGGGGCGCGAAGGAAAAGTCACTTACGATGAAGGGGTCATGGTCGGCTACCGCCATTTCGACACACAAGACATCGAGCCGCTCTTTCCCTTCGGACACGGTCTGTCATACACAAGTTTTGAATACTCCGGCCTGAAGCTGCAATCCGGGGAGGGAGTTTTCCTGGATGTGAGTTTTGATCTGGCAAACTCGGGCGACCGGAGCGGCGCGGAAGTGGCGCAACTCTACATTACGGATCTGGTTTCGAGTTTGCCGCGGCCGGTCAAGGAATTGAAGGGATTCATCAAGGTCCCACTCGGTCCCGGCGAGAAGCGGCGCGTGCACATACCCCTTGACCTGAGGGCCTTCATGTTTTTTCACTCGGAGCGGCGGGGTTGGCTGGCCGAACGGGGGGATTTTCGCATTCTGATAGGCAGTTCTTCCCGCGATATCCGGCTCACCACCTTGTTTCATCTTGAGGATTCCCATTTCGAGCCGTTGCCCGGGCCTCTGAACGGGCGGTTTGCCAAAAACCTGGCTCCGGCGTGTACGCGGGGGCAGGTAAATGACGGGGTTGAGATTATGGTGGCAACTGAATAGGGGTTGCCCCTATTGTTCTCGTATTGCCCCCAACGCCGGCAGGGATTGACCCGGACGACGTCATGTGCCGATGAAAACCCAGATCAGCGTGCGAACCATCGCGGAGAGCGCCGGAGTCTCCGCCATGACGGTGAGCCGCGCGTTACGCGGAGAGCAAAATGTTGATCTGGCCACGGCGGTCCGCATCCGCGGCATCGCGGAACGCATGGGCTATCGGCGCAATCTGCTGGTATCCACCGTCATGTCCTCCGTGCGCGGAAACAAGGATCCCCTTTGCAGCCATATCATTGCGTTCCTTACCGTGGACAGCGCCGGCGTCCCGCCGGTGCAGCGGCTGGCCTCCCAGCTTTACATCCAGGGCGCGCAGCGCCGGGCCGCTGAATGCGGGTTTGCCGTTGAAGAATTTGTCATGCGGCCGACCGAGGCTGACTCGAAAAAAATTTCCCGCATCCTGTATGCGCGGAATATTCGGGGCCTGTTGGTCGGCCCGTTATGCCGCAGTTGCGGCCACCTTTCGCTGAATTGGAAGGAGTTCGCGAGTATAGCCATCTCCATCAACCTGGTCCAACCGGACTTGAACCGCTGCAGCGTGGACCTGGTGCAGGCCGTCAACCTTGCCCTCCGGAACCTCAAGCGGCTGGGTTATCAGCGCATCGGCTACGCGATTCCGCCGCTGCACGTGGCGCTCAGCCATCACCGCAGCCGCGCGATGTATCTGGATTACCAGTATCAGCTTTCACCGGAACAGAGGGTGGGACTCCTTGAGGATTGGTCGTTGCGAGGCCTCAGCTCGTGGCTGAAGGCGGAGACGCCGGACGCGGTCATCGGACACGGGGATGAGATGCTCTCGTGGCTCAACGAGTTGGGAGTTAAGATCCCCCTGGATATTGGGTATGCGGATATCAGCATGTTCACGGAAACCAACGCTCCGTTTGCGGGGGTGGTCTTCGATTATAGAGGCGTCGGGGCGACGGCGGTGGACATGGTGATCAGCAATCTCCTTCATAATGTGTACGGGGTGCCGCCCCAGCCGGTCCATTGCTACGTCCAGGGCAAATGGCAGGACGGCTCCACGGTGCTCCCTCGCTCTCAAAGCCCTCCCCCGGTAAAGGGACGCAAGCGCGCGAGCGCTCCAAAGACCGTCCGCAATGCGGAGCCGTTTCATCCTGTTGCCCGCAAGGCCCTGGCGAACCAGTGGTCTTTTCTCAATCTGCGCAAGGCTGCGACGCATTCATACCGCAATCGGAAGGATATCTCCCGATGGGAGCAAGGGCTTGGCCTGCCGCTGGCGCCCGGCCGGCAGGAGTTCAACGCCGTCCCTTTCCAGTTGATCGATGAGAAGACCAATGGAGGCAAGGGATTTGTCCTTCTTCAAGACGGAGACTACTTTACGCTGCCCGTGGGACGCCCCTGCGAAGCCGCCTTCTTTTTGATCGCGGCCGGATACGTGGCCTCGCACGCGGCGATTGCGCAATTTGTTTATACATGGGCGGATGAACAGGACGAAACGCAGCCGCTTGTCGCCTATTACCGTCACCCGCTCAGTGCGGATAAGGCGGAATCCTGGCTGTCCGAATCCGGCGTCCAGGACTGGTGGCCCTCATTCCCCCATTTTCAAAATCAAGCGGCCAAGATGGTCAAGATTGGGGCAGACAATTCGAATCCCGTGGAATGGCGATACCTCTATACGTTGCAATGGATCAATCGGCGGCCGGAAATCGATCTTGCCCGGATCCTGTTTCAACATATGCCGAACAGCCCCGCGAAACTCGCCGTCTTCGCAGCCACCGTTTTGATGGCAAATTGATTCGTTTGCTGTTCATGGCGGGTTGGAGTGGCCTTTTGCGATTTTCTCTCCGTCCAGCGGTCGAACAAGGTACTTTCCGGCACTCGCGCCATAGATGGGCTGGCCGTCCTGTGGAAAGACGGTTGGGCTTATCGCGCCGCCGTTCACGCGATTGATGAGGAGATTGTCGAACAGCGCGGTATTCCGGTCATTTCCATCGCCGCCCGTGATCAGGCCCGCGATGCCGCGTCCAAACATTCCGTCCGCGATTTCGGCCACATCGGCGTCATTGACAAGCATCGTGATCTTCGGCCCTTGGAACCGCAGTTTGACATTGTGCCAGGCATCCGGCTTCCAGTCACTCACTTTGGCCGCGGCCAGTTGCCGATCGCCTGTTCCCTTCAACGCCTGGTTCGCGATATAGATGGCGCAATTACCGTCGGCATCGAGCCGCGCATAATATCCGTTGGGATTGCCATTCCAGCCGTTTCCAGTGCTGTTGATCCGGCCCATGACGCCGGCCCATCCGGCGTTATCAAAAAATATGTCCGCGCTGACCTCGTAGTCCGACCATTGCGGGTCGCCCAGCACCGTATAGGGCTTCCATTCCGGCGCCCAGCTCTGCGCCTTCCGGCCGACCACCTGGCGCAGGCACTTGCCGTTCTTGTCCGGACGGTCGGCAATTTCGAATACGCCGCAGATATCGGCCGTGTAGTGAGGCAGCCAGCCAAACTGATTTGGGTCGGAATAATGGTCAAAGTTCTCAAAGTACGGGAATGGAAATGGCTTCTCAGCTGGCACGTCCGCGAAGGCACCCTTCCGCTGTCCTGTGGTTGTCGAGATGGAAACAATTTCATCAGGCTCAAAGGTGCATGTGAATGTCCCGTCGCTGGAGGGGGCGATGTCTTTCTGCCTGATGAACTGCGCGTCGCGCGTCGTTCGCCAGACGCACAAGGCGTGTGAAGACAGGCCGCCGCCAATCTTGAATGTCACGACTTGCGGCTTAATCGTACCGGAAGTCTCAACGATCACGCTGTAATCGCCGCTATCGGACTTGAGCGTAACCACCGTCCCGCCGCCCGTCAGTTTCGCACATCCTCCATTGACATAACGCCAGCCGATTTTCGTGAACTGCCCATAGTGGGCGTAAGACCAGATGATTGGCTTGAGCGAGTAGTGGCCGCTCCATGGACTGCTGGCAAACATTGCCGGCGGCTGGTCGTAATACGGCTCGACGGGATAGGTGGAGCCGCAGAGGTACCAGTTGACGATTTTAGTCGCGCCCTGCTCGATGTAGTTGATGTTGAAGAGGTGGACGCACCCGAGGGCGGCCGAGAAGGCGTCTTCGTAGTGTTTCGGCCCTTCGTTATAAACGTGCTCCTCCGTGTTCCAGATGGGCTTGCCGAGCCGCTCGGCTGTTTGGCGTACGAATGGCGGCAATGGCAAATCGGGCAGGCAGTGATTGCTGAGGATATCGACGGAAGCTGCAAGGTCTTTGTCCGTATTGAGCTGCGGAATCCAATCCCACATATGGTCGTTGCCGGGATTGTCGAACCCATGGATCCGCACGTTGCCGAGGCCGTTTTCGTCAAGGATCTTGCGGAAGAGTTTGACCCACGGCACGGCGGCGCCACGTTCATTGCGGCAGCCGATTGCGTTCAGGTCCAGGCCGTAATGAGTCTTCAGGGCCTTGATCCATCTCACATAGTAATCGCACATATCCTGCGACCAAAAATTCCCATTGCCAATCCAGCCTGGACAACCCCAGGCGCAGGCGTCGAGCGTGAGGGCAGGGTTGCGCCGTTTGGCCTCGGCCATGAGCCACCACTCGTAGCCGCGGCTATCGTTCTCATCGTCGCGCGAGCGCATGTGCGTCGGTTCGCTTCCTTGGGTGGAATTTCCGTCACTGCCAACTTCGACGTAAAGCGTCTGCATCGAGGCGGCAAACTGCGGTTTGAAGAGGATGTCGAGAATCTGGCTGCGCTGCGGTTCAGGATAATCCTTTAGCAGCACCGACATGGCGCCTCCGCCGCTGACAGCGCCAACGCCTTCGAATACCTTTCCCGGGGCACTGCCATCCAGTGCCAGTATCTGGGTTGAACCCTGGGCGAGCCCGCGATTCGCGCCGGCAAGGAGGGCCAGCGTGACGGACAAGCAAATAATCAGGCACTTCATGGCTGAGCGGGCGGGGGTTCGTCGGGCGAGGCCGGCCTGGCGCATTTCCAGCACGCCGGGCAAAGAGTAAAATGGCCGGAGCCGGCTGTTGCCTGTGTGCCGTTTATCTGGCTCTCCCCCGAAAGAGCCGCTATTGCCCGTCCCAAAACATCGAGTTGTTCGCGACCTGATTCATGGTGAGCGTCTCGACGTGGCCGTCATAAAAGACGCCATTTGTCATATTGTTATAACGATATGCGACAGTGCAAGATTGGGAAACCTCAGGAGTCGTGTAAGTCGTTGCGCCGGCCTGGGTAACTATCCAACTATCACTCTCCGTAAAGGCAACCATCTGCGATGGATGCGGCACATCGGCCATGCGGCGATTAATGGGCGGCCAGCCCAAGTTATCCGAGTTGACTCCATATGAACTACCGATGGATTGGCTGAATGTTGATGAAACCAGCGGGCTATAAAGAACTGCCGGCGAGTTTCCCCACCATTGGTTATATTGGTTTACGCCCGCGTCATAATATTTCAAGAAATTCGGATTGTTGAGCCAGAGGTCGCCGCTGCCCGAATCATACACTGGGACATAGTATTGATTGTTATCGGCCGCATATTGAGTGTTCATCATTTGCAGCTCACGGAGCTGATGCACCGATTTTTCCTCGAGGCTCGCCAGCTTTGCCTTCGACATGGCGGGCATCAGGAGCCCCGCCAGAATCCCGATGATGGCGATCACGACAAGCAACTCGATCAGGGTGAAGGCCTCGGCGGCAGAGAGAGCGCGGCAGCCCGGTGCGAAAGGCCGATGGGGATGGGAATATTCGCGATGGGATATTGTCATGGCGGGGAGTTTCGCTACGTCTCGAATCTAAAGGCTGGCGAGGTTTCAGCAATTTCAAATTCCGAACCGCTTGCTGGTACAGTAACAGAGCTGGGCGGATATTTCGCCTGTGTAAAGTCCTTCCGGAGTTCCCCAAATTCACGACGCCCGGCTGGACGCGGAGACTCCTGCGAAAATCAAGCGGGACGGAATACGGCGCGCGCGATTCCACGCACGCTGAAAGACACGGCTTGGAGCGTCGCCGTGGCGCGAACGGGATTCAGCCGCGAAAGGTGGTGGCGAATACAGGCAAGGTGCATTCTGATTTGGACTCTTCGGCTAATAATAAAAGAGCCATGCCTCCCCGGGGCGGCCAGTACTTGCTGGATGTCGTAATTTGTTTCATGTGTTGCTAAGGCGAAGCGATGGGCTCGTTTTGAACGATCGAGTTATCCATGGAGAGGAGGAGAATGACACTCTGAACTTAAAAGTGGCGTGACTTTCAGCAATCGTAACTTCCGCGTGTTCTACTGGTACAGTAACACGCAAGTGTGCTGTCCAAGCCTGTTTACAGCGCTGCGGGGATTTCGTATGTTGGACCCCGTTCGGTTCCCGTTTGTGAAAGCCCCCCTATGACCCGCCGCATTATCCGACCGCTTTGTCAGGCACTCACCCTTTCGTTTGGGCTGGGTGCGTTGCTGGCCTTGTTTTGGCTGCTGTCGCCGTCGAGATCCGGGGAAACTGATAAGCCGGGAGTCGTAAACTCATGAAATTCACAGACGGCCTCTGGCTCCTGCAACCCGGTGTTTCCACCTCTTATGCGGCCGAAGCCTATGAAGCGGTCCGCGATGGAGACGAACTCGTCATTTATGCGGCTACCCAGGTGATCCGGCATCGCGCCCAGACCCTTCAAGGGCCACTCCTCACCGTTCGCCTCAGCACCCCCATGTCCGGAGTGATCAAGGTCCGGATCGAACACTTTGCCGGCGTCCCGGAATGCGCTCCCAAAATCCCAATTCAACCCCTCCCCGCGGCCCCGGCCGAAGTTTCCCTCGATGACTCGGAGGCCTCACTCTCCTCAGGCAGCCTCACCGCTCGCATCGGGCTCAAGAAAGGCGCGTGGGACCTGCGTTTCGAATCCGGTGGGCTGGTGTTGACTCGAAGCGGCTGGCGCGCACTGGGTTATGTGGATTGGCCGGGACGGGGGAATTTTCTTCACGAGCAGTTGTCGCTCGACGTCGGCGAGTGCGTCTATGGCCTAGGCGAACGTTTCACCGCGTTCGTGAAGAACGGCCAGGTTGTCGAAAACTGGAATAAGGACGGCGGCACTAGCAGCGACCAGGCATACAAGTCGGTGCCATTCTACATAACCAACCGGGGCTACGGAGTCCTGGTAAATGAAACCGGCCCAGTCTCGTTTGAGATCGCTTCGGAGAAGACCAACCGAGTCCAGTTCAGCCTCCCCGGTGAGAATCTGGAGTATTTCGTCATCGATGGCCCAGCGCCTCGCGATGTCATTGAAAAATTGACTCGCCTGACCGGACGTCCCGCGCTGCCTCCGGCGTGGTCTTTCGGTCTCTGGCTCACAACCTCGTTTGTCACCGACTACGACGAGGCCACCTGCACCCGTTTCATTGATGAAATGAGGACGCGCGACCTCCCGCTGCACGTCTTTCATTTCGACTGCTTTTGGATGAGGGAATTCAACTGGTGCGACTTCGAGTGGGACGCGCGCACGTTTCCCGATCCACCCGCTATGCTCCGGCGTCTGCATAATCGTGGCTTGCATATCTGCGTCTGGATCAACCCCTACATCGCCCAACGGTCGCCGCTCTTCAACGAAGGGCGGCGCGGCGGCTTTCTGCTGAGGAAAAGCGACGGTAGGGTCTGGCAGAGCGACCTCTGGCAGCCGGGAATGGGCATCGTGGATTTCACAAATCCCGCGGCGCGCGAGTGGTATTCCGGCCATCTCCGCCGCCTGCTCGACATGGGGGTGGATTGCTTCAAAACGGACTTCGGAGAGCGCATCCCGACCGATGTCGCATGGCACGACGGCTCCGATCCAGAGGGGATGCACAATCACTATAGCGTCCTCTACAACGAAACCGTGTTTAACACCCTCGAAGCAGCCCGAGGCAAGGGCGACGCGGTTTTGTTTGCCCGCTCCTCCTATGCTTCCGGACAACGGTTTCCCCTGCACTGGGGAGGAGATTGTTGGTCAACCTTTGAATCCATGGCCGAAAGCCTGCGCGGCGGGCTGTCACTGGGCGTCTGCGGCTTCGGATTCTGGAGCCATGACATCGGTGGCTTCGAGGGATCGGGAAGCCCCGCCGTCTATAAGCGCTGGATCGCTTTCGGGCTGCTCTCCTCCCATAGCAGGCTGCACGGAAACGCCGGCTATCGCGTCCCATGGGCTTACGACGATGAAGCATGCGACGTCCTTCGGTTCTTCACCAACCTCAAATGCCGCCTGATGCCCTACCTCTTCGCAAAGGCCGTCGAAGCCCACGAGAAAGGCATGCCGATCCTCCGCGCAATGTTTCTCGAGTTTCCCGATGACCCCGCCAGCGACACCCTCGACCGCCAATACATGCTTGGCGATGCCCTCCTTGTTGCGCCGGTGATGACTGAGGATGGGCGGGTAAATTACTATCTGCCCAAGGGAATGTGGACCCATCTTCTCACTCAGGAAGTTGCCGCCGGCGGAACCTGGCATGCCGCAAAACACGATTTCTTGAGCCTGCCCCTATTTGTGCGCCCGAACACCATTTTTCCTATTGGCGCCAGCGACAAGCGGCCCGACTACGACTACGCGGAGGGAGTCATCTTCCAGATATATCAATTGGAGATAGGCGCTGCGGCAACCGGGGTGATTCCTTCGATCGACGGTCGCCCTTCCCGCACCCTTTCTGCCGCCCGGACAGAGAATGGCCTGACATTGGTATTGACGGGATCGCACGATGGCCTTTGGAGTGTGCAACTCATCGGCATTGGCGATGCGAAGTCGGTCGAAGGAGGGACTTCCCGAACGGATCCCAAAGGGGTGGTGATTCTCCCGGACGAAGGGACGCATTTGTTGAAAGTTCAGTTCTAACCCTGTCGCTTTGCCATGACCGAGAATACCTCCAGCGTCAACCAACGTTCAAACAACGGAGGTGCTACCATCACGACCGGCGTTGAGGAACTCTCCGCGATCGAATTCCATGCCCAGTCGGCCCACGCGCAAATACCGATAGCAACGGACACGTCATGTGATCGAGTGCCGATTGCCCAGAAAATCGGCTACGGACTTGGAACGTTCATTGACATGTGGGGACATTGGTTGTACCCGGCAATTGCCTTTCAGATCTTTGGGCTCTATCTTCATGTGGCTCAGTGGCAAATTGGCGTGGCGGTAATCCTGAACCGGGTTTTTGACGCCATCTCCGACCCGCTTTTCGGTTGGTTGTCGGACAACACTCGCTCCCGCTGGGGCCGCCGTCGTCCTTTCATGTTCATCGGCTGCTTTCTGGCCGGCATCGGATTGCCCTTCCTTCTTGCAGTCAGCCCGGCATGGTCCCCGGCGACATGTTTCTGGTTCATGCTTGCGTCATCCGCCATCTTTCTGCCGATAGTGAGCTGCTTTAACATGCCGTACCAAAGCCTCGGCAACGAAATGACCCCGGATTATCACGAACGAACCAGCGTCTTTTCGTACAAGAATGCGGTGCAGAAGATTCCTGAGATCGGTTTGTTCTTTTTTGGGAATTTCTTCTCGCGAACCGTCTGGGTGGGGGCGGACAGGTCGAACGTCATCGAGCGGATCGAGTTGCTGCTGACCACGACGCAAGCCTGGCATACCGCTGCTGACGGCGCGAAGCCCAACATGCTGCTTGGTGCCCAGGTCTATCTCATTGTTTGCGGGCTGGTCATGATTATTGCCGGATTAGCGTGCTCCCTCATGGTTAGGGAACGTTATTACACAAAACTCGTCGCCAGGAAGCAGGAGCGGATTTCGATCGGAGAAACGCTCTGGCAAACCCTGCAATGCAGACCGTTTCGCATCCAACTGGGAATGCAGTTGGCTTATAATATGGGCCTGAGCATGGTCGGCACGCTCGGCCTGGCGGCGACGATGTATTATGTCTGCCGCGGCAATACTTCCGCGGGCAACCTCTACAATTCCCTCATGGGTGTCACTTCGATGGGCATGGGTTTTCTCGGTATTCCATTTTTCGCGTTTCTCTCCCATCCCTTCGGCAAATTGCGGACCCTGCTCCTGGTGTTCTGCATTGCAATTGCCGTATTTGTTGCAACGTGGTGGCTCTATACTCCGAAGATCGCATGGCTCCAGGTGCTGGCTTCCGGCTCGATTGCATTCACCGGAGCGGGTTTTTGGATGCTAATGGGCTCGATTGGAGCCGACGTCATGGACTACGACGAACTGGACGGCGGACGCCGCCGGGAGGGCGCGTTCTCCGCCTGCGGTTCGTGGATCAACAAGGTTGGGATGGCCACCGGCGCCGGCATCTCCTTTTTCATTCTTCAATGGATCGGCTTCGACTCCAACATTGCAATCCAGACTCCTTATACGCTTTTTATGATTCGCTTCCTCCTGATGGTAATTCCAATCGTCGGCCTCGTCCTGGCATTGATCGCTCTGTTGCGTTTCCCGCTTACGCCGGAAAAGATGGCCGAGATTCGCCGACAACTCGAGGCCCGCCGCGGCAGGGTTTGAAACAACCGGCCCGTTCCAGTATCGAAAGTTCCAATGCCAAAGAAAAACAATCTGCTAACTGAATTCTCACGCGCAGTTCTGCTGCTGGCGGCGATTCATTCGACCGTCTTTTCAGCCAAGGCGGACCTTGATGCAACCCTTGACATCGACGCCGGTCATCCAGGCAATGCGATTCCGCCAATATTCTGCGGGCTGATGACCGAAGAAATCAACCACAGTTACGACGGAGGACTTTTCGCCGAACTCGTCCAGAACCGCACGTTTCAAGACCGGGGGAATTCTTCGACCGGCTCGTTGGTGCATTGGTCACTGTTTGGGTCCGGCAAGATGGTGCCCGATCAGTCGGACCCGGTGAATACGGCGCTGCCGGTCAGTCTGCGCCTTGACCTTTCCGGAAGCGGAGCCGGCGTTGCCAACGATGGTTATTGGGGCATCCCCGTCTGGCCGAACACGGTCTATACGGCTAGTTTTTATGCGAAAGCGGGACACGGGTTTGCCGGCTCCGTCGTGGCCGGCCTGGTAGCCGATCAGGGGAATGTTGTGTTCTCGAAAGCAGAGACGCAGCCGATCAGCAACGAATGGAAGAAATACACCGTCAAGCTCACCACCCTCTCTAATGTGCTTCCCACGTCAAAGGCGCGTTTCGTGCTCTCGGCGGGGGGCACGGGAAGCGTCTGGTTTAGCATGGTGTCTCTATTCCCGCCCACTTACCAGGACACGCCGGGGGGACTGCGCCGGGACCTGATGACAATGCTGGCGGGATTGCATCCGGCGTTCATTCGGCTACCCGGTGGAAACTATGTTGAGGGCGGGTCATTCGCCACCCGATTCAATTGGAAAGAGATGATCGGCCAGGCCGATCATCGGCCTGGCCATATGGGCTGCTGGGGTTACCGCTCTTCGGACGGCTTTGGCCTGCCCGAATACTTGCTCTGGTGCAAGCAACTGCGCGCCGAGCCTGTATTGGCGGTATTTGCCGGATATACATTGGACGCTCAACACATCGATGCCGGCACTCCGGAAATGGCGCAGTACGCTGAAGAGGCGCTGCAGGAAATCGAGTACGTCAGCGGGCCGCCGACAAGCGAATGGGGAAGGCGCCGGGCGGCGGATGGCTTTCCCGAGCCATTTCCGCTGCATTATGTCGAGATTGGAAATGAGGACGGTTTTGACAGTTCGGGCAGCTATGACGGGCGATTTGCGGAAATAGCGACCGCCATTCGCAAACGGTATCCATCGTTAAAGCTCATCGCGACCGCCCAGGTAACAACCGTAAAGCCGGACCTGGTTGACGATCACTACTATTCCAACCCCCAAGGAATAATCGACACCGCAAATAGGTACGACAAACCCGTTGACCCGTCTGCTCCGCTTTCCTTCGTGGGCGAGTGGGCTTCGCAGGAAGGCAGTCCGACGCCCGACCTCCACGCAGCACTCGCTGACGCCGTCTTCGAGATGGGGCTTGAACACACTTCCAATATAGTGCTCATGCAATGTTACGCGCCACTCCTTTGCAACGTGAATAACGAAGATAAAGACAAGGGATACCCCAAGGCATGGCAATGGGGGACGAATCTCATCGGGTACGACGCGCTTCATTGCTTTGGCTCGCCCAGTTACTACGCGCAGTCGATGTTCGCGCAGAACAAGGGCGACGTCCTTCTGCCCACGACCTTCCAGGTCCCTAACACCACGATCGAGCCTGATCCCAACCCGCATGGGATGATAGGTGTCGGGTCATGGCATACCCAAAACGAGTTCAAGGACATCACGGTAACCGGTCCGGATGGCAGCGCTCTGTTCAAGTTGGATCCGGCTGCCGGGCTTGCGGACTGGAAGTTCACCGGCGGCGACTGGAAAATGCAGGATGGCGAGATCACTCCTCCGGCGGACAGTTATTCTTCATGGGCTATTACCGGTGACACAACCTGGACCGACTATACGGTTCACCTGCAAGCTCGCAAGGTGTCTGGGGACGAGGGTTTTCTTATCCTTTGGCATGCCTCGGACGGGAATAACTATCAATGGTGGAACATTGGCGGATGGGGAAACACGGGTACCGGATGCGAGGCGGCTCACCAGGGCGCAAGGGAAGGCTACGGGCCCCACTCTTCATTCACCGTCGAGCCCGGGCGTTGGTATGATCTGCGGATCGAAGTCAAGGGAAACCACATGCAGGGCTTCATCGACGGCAATCCAGTCACCGAATCCGACATGGAATCGCATCCCGGCGGACCGGCGGCTTATGCGTCGGCTACCTACTTAAAGCAGGATCATTCCGTCATTGTGAAGCTCGTAAATGTTGGACACGACCCCATAAATACAGCGATCCATATCAATGACGCGGCACACATTGATCCGAACGGCCAGGCGACCGTGCTCACGGGATCGCTCGACGCGATCAACACGATCGAAAACCCGGCAAATGTGACGCCAACCGTGGAAAAGATCACGAGCGTGGCGGATTCGTTTACCCAGGCATTGCCCCCGTATTCATTTACACTGATAAAACTCACCGCATGGCCAAAATGAAACAGATAATACGGTCCATTGCCCTCGGCGTCGCAGCCTTGCTCGCCTGTACGAATTTGCGCGGCGCCGCAGCCGATGAGGCTGTGAGGGTGATTTCGGTGGACGTACGCGATAAGAGCGGGCCGCTGAACATGATGTTCAACCACTGCGTCGGCGCAGGACGCGCCAACGAAGGGTTGCGGGCCGATTGGCAGCGGCAACTCGCCTATGCGCACCGCGAGTGCGGCTTCGAATACATCCGCATGCACGGATTGTTTTGCGACGACATGGGCGTTTACCGGGAGAACGACGACAAGCCGGAATACAACTGGCAATATATTGACGAGCTTTACGACTTCCTTCAAAGCATCGGCATGAAGCCGTTCGTCGAGTTGGGCTTTATGCCAGGCGGGCTTGCCAGCGGTTCCAAAACAATTTTCTGGTGGCGCGGCAACGTCACCCCGCCCCGGGACATGGCGAAATGGGCGGACTTCATCCGCGCTTTTGTACAGCACATCCGGGAACGCTACGGCGACGCCGAGGTGCGCACATGGTATTTCGAGGTCTGGAATGAGCCGAACCTGGACGGATTTTGGACCGGCACCCAGCAGCAGTATTTCGATCTCTACGCCGCGACGGCCCGTGCGATCAAGAGCGTCTCCCCCGATTACAACGTGGGCGGCCCGGCGACGGCGGGTTGCGCCTGGGTGCCGGAGTTTATCCGCTTCTGCGACACCAATCACGTGCCGATGGACTTTATTTCAACGCACGCTTATGCCGTGGATGGCGGTTTTCTGGACGAGCACGGTAACTCCGGGACCGTGCTGTCCCCGGATCCAAACTCCATCTCTGGCGACGCCAGGCGGGTGCGGCAGGAGATATCAGACTCGCCTATGCCGAAGCTGGAACTCCACTTTACCGAGTGGAGCGCGTCGTACACGCCGGCCGACCCGGTTCACGACAGCTATCACAGCGCGGCGTTCATTCTGGACAGGCTCAAGAAATGCGGCGATGCGGCGCAATCCATGTCCTACTGGACATTCACTGACATTTTCGAGGAAACAGGCCCGCGATGGGAGGCCTTTCACGGCGGCTTTGGCCTCATCAATTACCAGGGCATCAACAAGCCGGCGTTTTATGCGTACCAGTTCCTGAACAGGCTCGGCCCGATTGAGTTAAAAAACAGCGACGCCTGCTCCTGGGTTTGCGCCGATAATTCGGGCGGTGTGCAGGCCCTGGTTTGGGATTTTACCTACACGCAGCCCGGCAAGAGGGTCGTCAACCAGGACTATTACAAACGCGACCTGCCCGCGCAGCCAAAGGGGAAAATCAAACTCCACCTTTCCCACCTTCCCTCTGGAAAATATACGATGGCGACTTACAAGGTGGGATACCGCGCCAACGACGCCTACGACACTTACCGCGATCTGGGCGCGCCCGCGCAATTGACAAAGGCGCAGGTTGCCAAAATCAAAAGCGAAAATAGCGGCGCGCCTCTGGACCTCCGCACGGTGATCGTAGGTCCCGACGGAGAACTCGTCCGCCAGTTCGCTTTTCGTGAAAACGATGTCGTACTGATCACCCTCACTCCGCAGCGCTGAATAAAGCTTTTTCGATGCGGTCATTGCTTTTAGCTTTCGCCCTCATGCTGGTACTGACGCCACCTGGGCGGGGAACCGATTTTTTCGTTGCGCCCTCCGGTAACGATAAAAACGCCGGAGCCAGGGAGGCGCCATTTGCGACTCTCAAGCATGCGTGTGATGAGGCTCGCTCCGCGCCGAGACCGGTATTTATCCATCTTGGCGATGGCGTTTACTATTTGCCGGAAACCCTGGAGCTTTCGGCCGAGGATTCGGGAGAAACCTGGCAAGCCGTCGACGGAGCGAAGCCTGTGATCAGCGGAGGAGCAAAACTGGAGCTTCAATGGAAGCCTTACAAAGGCGGCATCATGCAAGCCGGCGTACCGGCCGACGTAGAGACCGAAGAACTATTTGTGAACGGGGAGCGTCAAATATTGGTGCGCTATCCGAATTACGATCCTGGCGCGCAATACTTTGATGGCTACGCGGCGGATGCGATCAGCAAGGAGCGGGTTGCCCGCTGGGCGGATCCGGCAGGGGGTTATGTCCATGCCATGCACCCCGCGCTCTGGGGGGATTTCACGTGGCTCATTACCGGAAAAAACGCTGACGGGCAACTCACTATGGTCGGGGGCTGGCAGAATAACCGGGGGGGCTCGATGCATCAGACCATTCGCTTTGTGGAAAATATCTTCGAGGAACTCGACGCCCCGGGAGAATGGTTTCTCAATCGCAAGACCCACGTGCTCTACTTTTACCCTCCGGCAGGTCTTGATCTCGATTCAGCGAAAATTGAAGTGACACGATTAAACACCTTGGTCGCACTTCGCGGCTCGGAGCACAAGCCGGTGCGATCCATTTCACTAAAGGGGCTTACCTTCCGGCAAGCCAATCGCACCGTGATGGAAACCAGAGAGCCGCTCCTTCGAAGTGATTGGGCGATTGATCGGAGTGGAGCAATTGTTTTCAACCGCGCCGAAAATTGCTCGCTGGAAGACTCTTTGATCGATCAGGTGGGCGGCAACGCCGTGTTCGTTAATAACTACAACCGGCATATCACCATTCAAGGTTGCGAGATTGTCAAGGCTGGCGCCAGCGGCATTGTGTTTCTGGGCGACCCCGGCGCGGCGCGCAATCCGCTTTTTAACTATAACCAGCGCCAGGAATATGCGGCTATCGACAAGACCCCCGGACCGAAGACCGACAACTATCCCTCCGATTGTCTCGTGGACGACTGCCTCATCCACCTTACAGGGCGCGTGGAAAAGCAGACGGCGGGCGTGGCCATCGATCTGGCCCGGAACATCACAGTGCGCCATTGCTCGATTTATGATATGCCGCGCGCGGGAATAAATATCGGGGACGGATGTTGGGGCGGTAACGTGATCGAATACTGCGATATCTTCGACACGGTCAAGGAAACGGGCGACCATGGCAGCTTTAACTCGTGGGGGCGAGACCGGTATTGGGGCCTTAATAACGCTCCCCAAGGCGAATTGGCACAGCTCTCATTGCTGGATGCGGTTGAGCCGAACATTCTGAGGAACTCGCGCTGGCGGTGCGATCACGGGTGGGACATCGACTTGGATGACGGCTCTTCCAATTACGAGATCTACAACAACTTGTGCCTCAACGGAGGAATCAAACTACGGGAAGGATTCCATCGCAAGGTGGCAAACAACATCACGGTCAACAATACCTTTTACCCGCACGTCTGGTTCAAGGATAGCGAGGACGAGGTTTACTCCAACATCTTTATGGAGCCCTATCGCGGAGTTGATGTCCCGGGCGCGAACGCCAAAGGCAAGCTCGTGGACCGAAATCTTTTCTATGTTAAGGATGCGGCAACAAAGGACCGCAATATTGCGTTTGGCTGGGATCTGCACTCAATCGTGGGGAACCCGCTTTTTATTGATCCGCCCAAGGGCAATTTCGATGTGGCGCCAGGTTCCCCTGCGCTGGGAATTGGGTTTGTAAACTTTCCGATGGATCGATTCGGTGTGCAAAAGCCATCGCTTAGAGAGATTGCTCGAACTCCCGCAATACCTGCTCTCCACATCGACACCGCAGTTTTGCCACCCGAACAAAAAGCTGCCTCCCTTCCCCGCCACTGGCTCGGCGCTACGCTCCACGCCTTGCAGGGTGAGGAGTATTCCGCCTTCGGCGTCGCCAAGGATGAGGGCGGCGTACAACTTAAGGAAGTTCCAGACAGCTCGGCCGCCGCTCAGGCGGGATTGAAAAAAGACGATGTGATTCAGAAGCTTAACGGCTGGAAGGTATCCGGCATGGATGACTTTTTTGCCGCACTTTTGGCCGCGCGCGATGCGCCGGAAAAGGTCACTTTGGTCCGGGCTCAAAAGTTACAGACTTTGGCACTGAAACAGATTGTGCCGCACCCCGACGACGTGCCTGCGTTTCCAGCGCCGCGGACGGTTTCGACGTGAGGCGGGATAACATTCCGCACGGACATTTGGATCTTGTCGAATACGATTCGAAAATCGTCGGCACGCGGCGCCGCATGAATGTCTATACGCCGCCCGGCTACTCGACGAAACGGAAGTATCCCGTGCTCTACCTGCTGCACGGCATCGCTGGAAATGAATGGGAGTGGGTGGGCTACTGCAAGGCGGATATCCTGCTCGATAATCTGCTGGCGGACGGCAAGGCCGTGCCGATGATCGTCGTGATGCCAAACGGCCGGGCGCAAAAGAATGACCACCCGGAAGGCGATCCATTCAAGGCAGCCCCGGCCTTTGCCGTTTTCGAGCACGATTTGCTGGACGATGTGATTCCGGCGATCGACTCGCGCTACAGCACTTATCCGGGTCGTGAACACCGGGCGCTCGCCGGACTCTCGATGGGCGGTGGACAAGCGTTGAACTTTGGGCTCGGGCACCTGGATACGTTTGCGTGGGTGGGCGCATTTTCCGCTGCGCCAAACACGAAAGAGCCGGCCGATCTCCTGCCCGATCCGGCGGCGGCGAAGCAACTGAAGCTGCTCTGGCTCTCCTGCGGCAACGAAGACAATCTTATCCATGTCAGCCAGGGAGTCCACGCCTGCCTCGTGGAAAAGAACGTGCCTCACATCTGGCATGTAACCAGCCACCGGCACGATGCGGAGGAATGGAAGCAGGCGTTCTATTACTTCGCGCAGAAGCTATTCAAGTGACACCCCTTCCCCCCGGAAGGCGCATCGTTGCGCAACCAGCCGAACCCTCTTCTCATCCATGCAACAGCGATCTGGACGAACCGCCTTCCGTTTGCTCTTCCCCAGGTATTGACTTGGTCATTGTCATGCGGTCATTTCGATGCGGAGACGGACGTTCCCGGTAACTCTCCCGTGTTCGACAGCATGTCCGCTAATTCGTCGGTCGGCGCATAGGGCTTAACACGAGAGACTGCGCCCCCGGTATCCCACAGCACGGGCACCATTCTCCTTTTCAGTGCGGCATGAAACACCGATGTTGTCCACCGGACAGAAGAAGCCGTCTCCTTCCTGGAACACATGCTGAATTCACCGATGAATGCCGGCGTATTGTTGCGGGTACAGAAATCGTTCAACTTATCAAAGAGGTCGTTCAATTGCTTCACATCATTGTGGGTTCCCCAGGTCCGCTGCACCTTCCCCCAGCTTGCATCCTGGTCCAGGCCTACAAATAGCCACGGGACGTAGTAATGGATCGAAACGAAAAGCAAACCGGGCGCCATATCCTTCGGCAGCCGGTATTCCCTTTGGCACGTCTTATCAATGTCCGTCGAGCAGCCGGAGATGATCAGGAGACGGTGTGCGTTGTTCCCACCGGTACTGCGCACCGTATCGATAAACAGTTGATTCACACGGGTCAGCGCCGCATAGGCTTTCTCCGTTGAGCCCTCGTTTTCAAAGTCTGATTCCTCGTTCAACGCCTCAAAGATGAGCTTTTCGTTCTTATCGGCAAAAAAGCGGGAAATTTGCTCCCAATAAGACCGGAACTTCTTTTCCGCCTCCGGACTAAAGGTGTGGTACGTCGTCGGAAACCGCTCCTTCACATCTGAATCAATCCAGCCCCCGTCCCAATGGATATTGATAACACAAAACATCCCGGACCCAATGATCCAGTCGGCTACCTGGTTAATCCGTTGGAACTCTTGCGGCGTGATGCGCCCGTTGTCGGCAAAGGTATCCCATGAAACGGGCAAACGAACCGACTTAAACCCCACACGCGCCAGGCTCCGGATGTATTCCTTTGTGATGAGCGGGCTTCCCCAGCCGGTTTCCCAGTGTACGACGTTGTCAAAGGTATTGCCGATGTTAATGCCTGGGGTCATTTGACCCACCGCCGTCCAGGCGTCGAGCGCATTCGTCTTTACCGGCAGGAACGGACCGCCTGCTGCCAGATCGCCGCGAGGGGTTTGCGTTTCGCCGGCGGGCGTCTGATCCGCCAGCGGAGCGGGCTGCGAGGACTCTGTCTGCGCCCCTTCCATGGCCGCCTTCGCCAATTCAGCCAGGTTGGTGGCTTTGTGGGGCAGGCGCCGACTTCCTCCCATAAACACGACTTCCACATCATCCGGCGTAATCCCGGTCACGGACACCGTGCTCGATGCCGGCGCCTTGATGGAGCCGACGATGTTGCCGCCGTACGTTGCGGGAAATTCCACGGTCTCCGTGAGTGCCAGTTCTCGCGGCCAGCGGCTCTTGTTGGAGATCAGCCATGCGATGGGATCAACCGGCTCCGGCGTTGCGGCCGCGGAGAAAGCGGGCTTCGGTGTGGCGACGGCCACATGCGCCGGCGTGACGATGGGCGCCGGTGTCGGATTTGCAGCCGGGGCAACCCGCGGCTCAGGGGCAGGCGTCGCAAAAACATGCCTCTCGATGGAAAGAACGACGCGCAGCAAGACCCGCCTCGGAGATTCGCCGTGATGATATATTGCATAACCAAGAGCTAGGCCCAGAAGCAAAAACAGGATGAGAAGAGTGCTGATTCGAGCAGCCCGCTTGGATTTCTTTATAGTCATTTTGGAAGCCTCAATGCATTAGCCGGATTAAGTTCCAGATCCGCCGAAATCGCTCTCGTCGCAATAACGCAAACGAGAATGAGATAAGGCCTGGCTGATGTTTTCATGGATTGGTGTTGCCGCTCCCGGCGGCTGGCAAAACCGAAATTTCGGCGGCGCTTGTCCAGCCGTTTCCGTTAATCTCCCGTAAGGCGGTGAAACGGAAGAATCGCGCGTTGACCGGAGCAAAGTGGACTTCCTGGAGCGAAGGGTTGTTCCGAATGTTTGCAAACATGCCGGAAGCGATGGCTGTCGTCCAGTTGACCCCATCCATGCTCGTCTCAAACCGGTATTTCTCGACCGTCCCGTTCGGGTTTCCGTCCTGTCGCGGGAGATAGGTGAACCCGGCAATCCGGTTTGAAACTCCCATGTCAACCGCGATGTAATGCGGCAACGCCAGATCGCCGTTCCAGCGGGTGTGCCAGATGGTGGACGGGGTGTTGTCAATCGCGTTGGTTGCGCCGTTGTCGCCCCCGGTCACTTCCTCACTGTCTACGCTGGCAACCTTCCATCCAATCGGCAACAGTCCGGCGAAAGACTTGGAGGCGACCACGCCGATTTTCCCGGCAGGCAACAGGCACGCCGCCTGCACCGTACCGCCAGATAACATGGCGATGGGCGAACCGTAAACAGCCGAGTTGGCTGTCGGCATGGATCCATCCGTCGTGTAAACCATCCGGCATCCGGCGGAGTTATTGAGCGTCACAAAACCATTGCGGTCACGATCCGCAATGACCGGAGGCAATGCGGCTGCGGATAGCTTGAAGAGCCCGATTTCGGCCAGCGTCGGCTCAAGCCGCGAAGCGGTGATCCGGATGCGCACCTGACTGGTGGTTACGGGCGATTGCAAACGGATCAGCCGGCGATGTCCGACCGTAGTGAGTTGGTCCGACTCGACGTGTCCCGGCTCTACCCATCCCGTGCCGTCCCACGTTTCGATGACAAACGATTCGATCCTTTGTCCCCGATGGTCCACCGCCTCCTGCAATGATACGACATCAAACGTCACTGCTCTTGGAAGCGTCAGCGTCACCGTGCCCGTGGTATTTCCCGGCGCGGCTTCCCACCACGTATCAAGGTTTCCATCCAGCGCCAGCGACGGGCTGTTGGCGGAATTGGACGTGTCGGCAGTGAGCTTCCCGCCGGCCGCAAGATTCGTGGCAAAAGTCTCGTTGACCACCTGCGCCATCCGGCTCAACGCCGCAAGCTGGTCGTCCGGGATCAAGCCGCGAGTGTCCGGGGAAAGATTCAAGATGAGATTCCCGTTGCGGCCAATGGATGTGAAATAGATATCCACCAATTGCGAGACATTCCTCGGCTGCTTCCTGGGCCCCCAAAACCATTGGCCGTTCGCCAGAATGGTGACGTTCACTTCCGCCGGATACCACCACAGATGTGAGCCGGGTGTAAGTTTTGAGCGGCTGCCGAGGTCCCAACCCGTCATGTCCGGCCAGATGAAAGTGTCCGGCGATTCAGGCAGGGGAATCACGCTCCATTCCGTGGTACGGCCAACACCGCCTTCATTGCCCACCCAGCGTCCGTCCGGACCCTTGCCGAAAATGATCGCCCCAGGCTGGAGGCGCCGGATCAGATCAAACCATGCGGCATAGTTATAGGTCTCCTTGACGCTCGGATCAGGATTGGCGCCATCGAACCAGACCTCCTTGATCGGCCCGTACTCCGTAAGCAATTCGTAAAGCTGATTCAGAAAGTACCGGTTGTAGTCGTCCACCACATAAGTGTAACTCCCGAAACCCGGCGCCGGCTTGCGTCCCACCGTCGGGTTTGTCTGAAAACTGGCGGGGTCGGTGGGAATCACGGAACGAACACAGCCGCTCCCGTTGCCGTAATAACCGGCGGGGTTCTTGGGATTTGTCCTTAACTGATAAAGGTCGGCCGGCGAAAGATAAACGGCGAGTTTGATGCCGTGGGCTCGCGCGGCGCTGGCAACGTCCCGTACCACGTCGCCCTTGCCGTTACGCCACGGACTGGCGGCGACCGAGTGCGCCGTGTAACGCGTGGGCCACATGCAAAATCCATCGTGGTGTTTGCAGACAAGCACGATCATCTTCCCGCCAAAGCCCTGCATCGCATCGAGCCACTGGTTCGCGTTGAGCTGGACAGGATTGAAAATCGAAGGGTCTTCACGCCCGCTGCCCCACTCGACGCCATTGAATGTATTCACGCCAAAGTGGAGAAAAAACGTCCGCTCCAGGCGCATCCATTCCGTTTGATTGGCCCGCGGCAGAACCTTCGCCGCCTTCTCCGCGATGACGGCGTCGGAATCCCCGTTCGCAATTACCTGCATCGTGGAATAGGGGATTTGCGCCGACGCGGCCGCACTGTCCTCCGCGAGCGCTTGCCCACACGTCAGCGTCATGAGCACAAGCAAACTGGTGGCAAGCGATTTTCCAACCACTTTGTTTCGATCAAAGGATATTTTCACATACGAAATGGATAGAGTGTGCGCCAGCCCAACGCCATCGCCGTGAGGTGTCGCAATTCCCGGATGCACACGCTGATCGTTGGTTTGGTTTGTCATAGGGTTTGGACCACAATCGTTGCCGCTTTCAGGCCGTCGGCTTCCGCTTTGAGCGTGATCCGCCCGGGGGCGCCTTGTGGCCGGAGAATGGCCAGGCAACGGCCTTCGCAGGTCTTGCGAACCGGCGCACGGAAGCTGGACGCGTCGTTCGGCGCAGCGCTGCCGGTGGCGGCCAGTTCGCCCGCGCCGTTCACAGTGAAACGGACGGGGATATCCACGTTGGGAACAACCGTGCCGCGCCGATCGACGACTTCGACCGTGACATAGGAGAGGTCGGCGCGGTCGGCGCGAATCGGGGAGCGGTCGGCGGTGAGCCGGATTTCCGCGGGCGCGTCCGCGGTGCGAAATATGGCGCTGGCGACGCGCTTGCCATGGGAAAGGCCGACGGCGCGGAGTTCGCCGGGCTGGTAAGGCACATCAAACCTGGCCGTCAGCTTGGTCGCCGCGGAAACGGGCTTTTCGCCTATCAATTTGCCGTTCAACTCGATGCGAACACTGTCGCAACGCGAATAGACGACCACCTGCATCGGATTGCCTTCGTGCCCCGCCCAATTCCAGCTCCGGATTTCGTCCGGCCACCCCCAGGGGCTGACACGCTCCGTGACGCCATCCGGCAGGGGCGCGTGAACGGCCATTTCGATCTGGCTGCGACCCCAAACCACATCGCGGTAGTAAGACTGCGACTTCTTGAAACCGCACACATCGATGTCGCCGCACCAGGCGTTGAACCACGGCCACGGCATAAGGAAGCTGTCCTTCTCGTTGCTCGGCGCGGTGTGCCCGATGCCGGATTCGCCGAAGTAGTCCATCGCCGTCCACACGAAGTCGCCGATGACGTAAGGATGCTTCTCCACCACCGACCAGGAGTCGAAGAGGTCTTGCGAATACGACTCGGTACCCATCATCACCCGCTTTGGATTCCGGGCGTGGTCGGATTCGTATTTATCCCGCAGATAGTTATAGCCGCCGATGTCGAGGTGAAGGAACGCGACGTCGGAAAGCCGATCCCAATTCCGGCTGACATTTCCCCAGTCCGAGCAGATGGCCTGGGTGATCGGGCGGGTGGGATCGTGCGAGAGCACCGCCTCGCGCAGCATCTTCGCTGTCGCCTCGGCGCTGAATTGCTCCGGGATTTCGTTGCCGATGGACCAGATCACGACGGAGGGATGATTGCGGTCGCGCCGCACCATGGAGGCAATGTCGCGCCCGGCCCAATCCTTGAAATATAAGTGGTAGTCCTCTCCGTTCTTGCCGCCCTGCCAGCAGTCGAACGCCTCGTCAACCACCAGCATGCCCAGCCGGTCGCACGCGTCGAGAAACGCGGGCGACGGCGGATTGTGGCTGGTTCGGATGGCATTGAAGCCGTTCGCCTTCATCAGTTCCACGCGGCGCTCCTCCGCGCGGTCAATCGCCGCCGATCCCAGCGGCCCGTTGTCATGGTGCATGCAGCCGCCTTTGAGCTTGAGCGCCTTGCCGTTGAGCCGGAAACCGTTTTCGGCATCCACTTCGATTCTTCGGATTCCAAAACGAGTCCAAGTCCTGTCCAGCGTTTTGCCAGCCGCCTCGATTTCGATTTCCGCCCAATACAACTCCGGCGAATCCGGCGACCACAGTTTCGGCGAGCGCACCTCCAACTCCTGCTCCACCGCCCGGGTTTCGTGGCCGGGGAGGCGCAACAGGCTCTCGGTCATTTGGACTGTTTCGCCCCTGGCATTCAGAACGCGCGCGCGGACCGCGATGGCACCCTCAGCACCGGCGCCGTTGCAAACTTCGCTTGTGATCTTCACCATGGCTTTCTCTTGGGAAACCTCCGGCGTCGTCACGAACACGCCCCAAGTCGGCACGTGAATCGGATCCGTGACGGTCAGCCAACAGTGGCGGTAAATCCCCGAACCGGAATACCAGCGGCTATTCTTGCCTTCGTTGCGAACGCGAACGGCGAGGACGTTCTCCTGGCCAGCCGGTTTGAGGTAAGGCGTAAGGTCGTATTCAAAACTGGTGTAGCCGTAGGGATGATTCCCGAGAAGGTGGCCATTGATCCACACGTCCGCATTCATATAGACGCCGTCAAACCGCACTGCGACGAGCTTGTTGCTCTCCGCCGGAGTCAGTGTGAAATGTTTGCGATACCACCTCGTGCCGCCAACAACATGTCCGGTGGACGCGCCGCCTTCGCTTTGACCAGGGTCGAACGGCCCGACGCGAACGGTCTTCATCCCGGGCAATTCGGGAACCGGCGACTTTTCCAGCGGCGGCAGATCCTCGATGCTCCAGTCGTGCGGGAGATCGAGCGTCCGCCATGCTGAGTCGTCAAAGCCTGGAGCTTCGGCGCCAGGAGCGTCCGCGCGCAAGAAACACCAGCCGGAGTCGAAGGAACATTCACGGATGTTGGCGGCGGGGTCCGCGGCCAGAGCGCCGAAACAACACCCAGCCAGGATTGTGAACAACACAAACCTCGCAAAACGACAGAGTTTCATCATGCTTCCGGCAATCAGAGAACGAGCGAGTCTTGTGTTTTTCATTTATAGGGTAAGCGCATTGAATATCAGCCTCTTTGCAGTCACGGGCTGAAATTTGCCGGTGACATTGCTCACGAAGGAATCCATGAGCCCGGGCAGCGCCAGCAGCACGATTTTGCCCCGGCCACAGGGGATGACTGCAGCCGCGACGCCCACGTTGGGATCGTGATTTTTGCTGTAACCGACGACCGACTCGACGCCGGAGCCGGAAAGCATCAGCCCGTTGCCGCTGGTAATCTGGTAAGGCCAGTCCAGCACACAGTCCGACGGCAGCCCATCGAGCAGCCAGTGCTTGCGCCCGAAGAACCAGAATCCCATCCATGACGGTCCTGACCCGCCAGCCGGTCCGGAATACGTGACGAGCCCCTGCGCGGCCAGGAAGGCAGCGATCTGCTCGGCGTCTCCGCCGCCGGTGGTGAGCAGAACGACGCGCGTGCCATCGCGTCGGGCGCGCTCGATGGCCGCTTTAAGGTCCGGCTTCCAGTAGTCATCACTCTGTTGGGCAATCGGCGCCCACACGTTGCCGGACGGATCGGTGTATGGCTTTTCCCGGAAGACCGCCCGCGCGACCTTTCCCGCCGAATCCTGCAACTCCACGGCGGCCAGCGTCGCGTTATCGGACGTGACGTGCGGCACCAAAATGGAAACCGTTCCCTCGGGCGCATCGACCGCGAATGTTTCCACGAGCGCGCGGTCCTTTCCGCCCGCCCTGGCGAAGATGTCTAGGTCCTTGGCAATCGTGCCGTTCAGTGCGAGATCGAAGACCCGTTGACCCGGCGCGCTGGAGTAACCGTCGTCCATATGGACTTTGACGGTGACCTTGCCGGGCGCGAGGCCGCGCCAGGCGTGGATCGGCCCGGCCTTGCCCCACATCTGATGCTTGTAGAGTTCCGGGTCATCCGTGTTGGCCACGGGCGCGTCGGTATCGCTTGTCTGCCAGCCTTCCGGGTTGCCGCCGTGTATCGCCAGAAGGATGGCCGGCACTTTCCCAAGCCCGGGCGAAAAGGGCACGGCCTTGGCGTCGAACTGGCGCTTGAGCGCGGCGATCAGATCTTCGGTTTCCCCGGCGCAGGCAACCGTGCCTTTCAACGCCGCCGGCTGCGGGTCGATCACGAGGAACGGCTCGTCGCGCTCGATCACGGGCGGGACGCCGGCCTTGGGGCTCAACGCGGCGTGGATCGTGACGAGACCGGGCTGGCGCACCTTGAACTGGATATCCTGTTTGAGCAGTTGGCCGAAGGTTTCGCCGCCGATCAGCTCGACCGGGTATTCCGCCTGAAAGAACGGCTTTTGCCCCTTCATCGAGGCGCTTACCGTCAGGCGCCAGGGACCGGTCAGGTTTTTCTCGTTGATCTGATGAACATCCACCACGGCAGTATCACCCTCGGCAACCACGTAATGGCGCGGCCGGACGACGAGGACTTCCGGTTGCGCGGCCTGATGGAGGAGCGCGGGATCCGCCTTGAGCTGCCGCAGCGAATCCACAAGCCCGCTGTGATTTTCAATCGCGGTCGATTCCCAGCCGGAGAGGACGATGTAGTCCACGTTGTCGCTCATGCGGGCGTTTTCGAGCATGTGCGCGGCGGAGAAATAATGCTTCGCACCTGCCTCTCGGAAGAGCGTTTCGGCGGCGGGAAACGCCTGCCGGAAGTGATGGTCGTCCAGGAATTTTTCGTAAGCCGCGAGGATCGCCTGGTGGGCGGCTAGATCGTAGCCTGTTTGATCGTGCGTCTTATACCAATTGACGATCTCGGCGTGATCGTCAGGCGAGGCGCCGGTCGCCATCTCGCCCCACACGACCACTTCCTTTTTGTTCTCGCTGCGATACTTGAAATCAGAGGGCGACTGATACATCGCATCGGTCCACACGCCGGGCGACTCCATCGCGGTATGCTGATCCCACCAGCCGGAGAGGCCGGTTCCGTCATCGGTCATCCATTTATCACTGTAGGGCAGGCACCACACCTGATTCAGGATGTTCTCGCCGGACTTGAGCACGACCATGCGCGAAGGATCGGCCTCGCGCATCTTCTCGAGCGCGTAGCGCATCCGGGGATTGTTCACATCTGGGCTGGTCTCATTCTGGAGGGTCCAGAGACTCACGCACGGGTGCGACCGGAAGGCCCGGATCATGGCCAGTTCCTTGTCGAGTTGGTAGCGGTTGAGAAAATCCAACTCGACGGGCTTGCCGTCGTAATTGACCTGAACGCTCGTATGCGGCGGCTCCTGTTTCGCGGACTCGAAGGTCAGCAGGCCGCTGCCCGCCTCGCAGTAACGCAGGAACCCGGCGCGGTCGAAGGCATCGAGGACGTTGGCCTTGGGCATGTGACGATGGTTTTGAAGGGTATCGAGACCGAGGGCCTTCATCGCCGCGATCTCGCGTTCCACCGCAGCCTCGTCGGGGAAAATGCCGTTTGGCGCCCAGAAGCCCCACGAAATCGCGGAGCGCGGCACGATCCGGCGACCGTTCAGATAGAGTTTCGCATCCGTTCCGAGTCCCTTGACGTCGAACCAGCGGAAGCCAAAGGTCGTGCTACGATCGGAATGTGCGACGTCCGGCAGCGTTGCGGAGGCTTGGTAAAGATTCGGCTGATTAATGTCCCAGAGCTGGGCGTCCGGGACAGTCGCGTCGACGGAATTGGTGACGGTTTCGCCTGCCGAAACGTGAACATTTTTACTTTCTTGAAAAACGACCTTGCCATCCCGGGCGATGGAAAAGTTGACCGGCCCGTCGTAGGTCTGGCCGGCAGATGAGATTTCGGCCTGGAAGTGAACCGAGCGGGGATCGGGTTTGTTGAAAACCGCCAGATCGCTCACGCTCACTGACGCGCGCACCTGCATCTCCACGCCCCCGGACAGACCGCCGAAGGCATGGGTCGCCGGCAGTGTGTATTTGCCCCACGGCATCGTTTGGAAGTCGATCCAATCCAGTTTGCCTCCCGGATTGGTGATTCGCACCGCCAGCAGGTTCGTTTCGCCGGGCTTGATCGCATCGGTGGCATCCGCCGTAAACGGCGCCTCGGAAATAATGTTGTAGCCGACCAGCTTGCCATTGACATAGACCTCGGCGCGCAGGCGGGCGGCGGGGAAGTGGAAAACCAACCGCTCGCCGGGTCGCACCGCCGGCGGTGTGAACGGCCGATACCACCACGACACGCCCTGATAATATCCTTCGACCGCGACGATCGCCGAGGGATTGATCCAGGCCGCCGTGCGCGCCGGCGGCTTGTTCCAATAGAATTCTTCAACGGTCGCCGGCAGCGACACCCCGATGCCGGCCTTGTCGTTTAGCACCTCCCACCCTCCGGTCGGCGGATTCACCGGCAGTTCCTTGAGTTTGACATCTTCCGGAATATAGAGGGTGTCATCCTGCCAGGCCGCATTCCGGTCCAGCCACAGCCGCCATCCCTGGTCGAGATTCGTGGCGTCGGAAACATCCGCGCGCGCCAGCGAGACGAAGATTGAGAGAGCGATGGATAGGACGGGAAGGGTTTTCAATCTTGTCCGTGATTGATAAATGCGTGGGATCATGTTGGGTTCATGAACTCACGGCACGGCTGGACGCGGCGTGCATCGCTGCGCATGCACCACAGCCGACGCTGATGTGAGACCATCGGCAGTCGCCGTCAGCTTGAATTCGCCGGCGTCGCCTGTGGATTGCACGATGATTTGCGCCAGACCGTTAAACAGGCTGCGTGACCAAGGCGGGACGCTGGCGTGCCCAATGACCTTCACGCTCACGTTCGGATTCAAACCGCCGTCGCTCGGGCCGTTGTTGACTCCCACCACGATGATGTTGTCGCCCGCGTGGACGGTCTTCTTGATGTCGAAAACCGGCTGCGCCTGCCAGTCATGCGATTCGCCGACGAACTGGCTGTTCACGAAATACCATCCCTCGTCGTCGCACCCGGAGAAGCGAACTTGCACGCCCGCGCTCTTCAAATCTTCCTCCGTCAGCGCGAAGTGCGCGCGATAAATCGCCGTGGTGTTCTCTGTCTTGATGGTCTTTTCGCCGTTGCTGGTCTTGGCGTTGAGATCAGCCCACGCGGAATCGTCAAATCCCTCCTCGTATTCCGGCAGCGCGCTGCTGTTCTTCGGTATTTTTGCGAGCCGCCATCTCCACTCGTTGACCTCAATCCCGCGCGCAGGCACGGTCGGAACGAATGTATCCGGTTCGTGGCAACTGGGATCGCCGTTGCCCACGCCGATGATCTTGCCGGCGCCTTCAATACTGAAATTGATCTTGTTCTCCGCCACCGGCTCCACGCGGCCTTTCGCGTCCAGCGCGGCAACCGTGAACACCGCCACGTCCTCGCCATCGGCGTTGATGGTTTCGCGGTCGGGGATGAGCTGAATTTGCGTCGCGCTGCCAGTCGTTTCCACTTTGGTTTCGGCAATGACCTTGCCCGCGGTGTCAAAACCTTTCGCGCTCAAAGTTCCCGGCGCGTATTTCACCTGCCAGCTCAATTTGGAATTCGGCTTCATCGTCTGTTTGCCGAGCGACGTGCCGTTTAGGAAGAGTTCCACCTGTTTGCAATTGCTGAATGCCTCAACCAGGATTTTCTGCCCTTCTTTTCCGGGCCAGTTCCAGTGCGGCAGCAGGTGCAGCTCGGTGTCCGTTGTCCACCACGATTTGTAGTAGTAATAAACGTCTTTCGGAAAGCCGCAGGTGTCCAGTATGCCGAAATGGGAGTTGACGCACGGCCACCAATACGGCGTCGGTTCACCGCGGTAATCGAATCCGGTCCAGACAAACGCTCCGGAGAGCCACGGACGCTCGGCAAAAAAGCTCCACCAGCTCTCGGCAGTCGTATTCCAGCCCGGCCACACCACATCGTACGCGGCGACGTAACCATGCGGCCGGTCGTTGACGTAAATGCCCCGCGTCCCGACGACGCTGGCCTGCTCGGTCCCGACGTTCGCCTGCTCCGGATGCGCCGCGTGGTATTTGTCCATTAGCGGTCCGTAGTGATAATTCCACCCGCGCACTTCGATAACGCTGTTAATCCCCTGGAACACATCGTCCTCGGGCGCGGCGTAGGTCACAGGGCGCGTCGGATCCAGTTGCTTGACATAATCCTGCATCGTGCGCGCCACATTCGCCGCCTGCGGCGTGTCCTGCACCATGAATTGCTCGTTTGCGATGTTCCAAATGGCCACGCATGGATGATTGCGGTCACGGCGAATTTGCCCATCCCACTTCCTCATGTTCTCCGAATCGCTGCCCATCAATCGGCTCTCGTCCATAACCAGCATGCCCAGCCGGTCGCATGCGTCGAGCAGCTCGGGCGTCGGCGGATTGTGCGATGTGCGGATTGCGTTGCAGCCAAACTCCTTCAACTTCTTTACTCGAAATTCCTGCAGGGCATCCGGGATCGCCGCGCCAACTCCGGCGTGGTCCTGATGATTGCATGTCCCGTAAAGCTCGTAATGTTTTCCGTTTAACAAAAACCCCTTGTTCTGGTCGAAGCCCACAGTGCGGATACCGAATGAGGTTGCTTTCTGGTCAACCACATTCCCCCCGACGGCAATAGTGGTGATCAATTGGTAGAGCCTGGGGGATTCCGGAGACCACAGTACCGGGTTTGAGACAATGAGGTTCGTTTTGACCTCGTTGCTCAAGTGCCCCTGAATCCCTATTTGCTGACTGGCCCTCGCGATGGACCCGCCGTCCGGTCCGATGATTTCCTGCGACACGGTGGCGTCGGCGCGCACCTCCTGCGAGTTTTGCACGGTGGTCTCGAGAGCGATGTCCGCCTTATCCGACGGGACGTTGTTTGGAAAATGAGGGCAAACAAAGATCCCGTCCGGTGCCACGGCAAGCGGGGAGGTCTTGTCGAGCCACACGTGGCGGTAAATTCCGGCGCCCTCGTAAAACCAGCCCTCGACCTTCGTTGCATCTACGCGCACGGCAATCGTGTTTTTGCCGCCAAAATGCAGCACATCAGTAATATCTTCGCGAAACGGATAGTAACCTCCCTCGTGGTGGCTCATGCACCAACCGTTCACCCACACGGTCGCGTCGCGGAACACCCCGTCGAAAGTCAGCCAGATCCGTTTGCCTTCATCCTCTTTTGACAGTTCAAACGTGCGGCGATACCAGCCGATGCTGTTCGCTGGAAACTTCTGCCCCAGCGCCTTGAAACCGTGGCTCCCGTCGGCGGCCGAGTCGAACGGCAGCTCAACCGCCCAATCGTGCGGCAAGTCAACGACGCGCCAGAAAGAGTCGCCGAACTTCTCCGACGCAGGCCCGGAACCGGTGCCCGCATTTTCCAGATGCTGCGCATCCGGCCAGTCGTCGCCGAGATGAAATTTCCAGTTCGCGTCGAGCGAAAGATGTTCGCGGAGCGACTCGCCGGCCGCATGAGAAGTTAGAAACAAACCAGCAAATGCGCCCGCAATAAGACAGTGAATGAGTGAGGTGGCTTTCATTTTAGGGGCAATTCAAATCCCGTATCGTGCGGCAAAGCCGGCGGCGCTTCCCGTGTGAGATGTGTCATCGGTGGGGATGCTGCCTGCGTCCAGCGCTGTGGCAGTCGAGACCGCAAGTGCCGGAGTCGATGCAAGCAGAAAAATGGGAGAACGATTCATGAATTAATATAAATCGAAACGCGCGGATTTTTGAAGCGAGGGCGAATCGCCGGGAACTGGTAACGTAACACAGCTTAATCCGATACAGTTCACTCCGGTTGCCTTCTGTGGATTTCCCTTGGGGAGCGCCTCATTGTGGAGCCGCGGGACCTGCGGATTGGGTAGCCAGACATCTTTTGTTTGACGCCCTTGGGGCCGAAACGTCCTTTGCGCAGCGGGACCCGATCTTCAAGGAGTACCGCGACGATGGCTGAATGCCAGTGCGGTGAAACTTCAGGGGGGAAGGCCGGCGCTGCGGGCCAGTTTTTGGCGAATTACCCGAATGGAGTGGGTATAGGATAATCGGTCGGGATCGAGATTCTGGCGCAGGGCCGTCTCGTTCATCAGGGAACAGACCGCCCGGTGGGCCAACATCATTCCGTAGAAATCTTGTTTGACCAGTTCAGGGGGGGCTGCGCAAAATCCCCATTTTTCGGGTGTCAGCAAAAGTGTCAATAAAGGGCATTGAAGGAGTACGCGCGAGCAGTGCAAAGATTTCGCTCGATTACTCAGGCGGAATCTCGTTAAGTTAATGCTAATCAAGGGCTTAGAAGGCCAAATCCTACCCCCGCAACCACTTCCAATCAGGGTTTGGCCGCATTTCTCCAAAAACGTAGCAGGAACGTAGCAACAGGCTCCGGACGCCAGTTCAGAATCGGAATTGCGCCTGGAGGACGTTCGAGGGGGCGGCGGGGAGGAGGGCGAACCAGGCCTCGGCCAGCTTCGCGGTCACCATTTCTCCGGTGATGGTACGGATGTTTTTGTATTCGCCCAGGACCTCTTTGACGCTGGTGTTGCAATCCCGGGCGACGGCGGCGGCGTCGCCGGTGAGGGCGAGGCTGTTTACTTCAGAATCTTTCCTCGCGATTCTGCTGGCAAATCCCCCTTTCAAGCCACGAAAATGGCCGTAGACGAGCAGCTTTATCTCTTCCAAAGAGTGACGAATTTCGTACTTCCACCGCGGAGCAAGGCATGAATAGAGAATTAATCCGCTGGGGCATTTTAGGCTGCGGCGATGTCACCGAACGCAAAAGCGGCCCGGCACTGCAAAAGGCCGCCGGCTCACGGCTTGTCGCGGTGATGCGGCGAGACGCCTGCAAAGCCGAAGATTACGCCCGACGTCACAACGTGCCGTTTTGGACAAATGACGCCGACGAATTGATCAATCGGCCTGATGTGGACATAGTCTACATTGCCACTCCGCCAGGAGCACATCTGGAGCTCGCCCTCAAAGTCTGCGTAGCGGGTAAACCCTGTTATGTGGAAAAGCCGATGGCCCGTTCCGCAACAGAAAGCATGGCCATGTTGGATGTCTTCCAGTGCGCTGGTTTGCCGCTTTTTGTTGCTTTTTATCGGCGTGCTCTCGACCGGTTCAAGAAATCCAAGGAACTCCTGGAAAATGGTCGTCTGGGAACACTCACGGGCGTCTCCTACACCTTTGAAAGTCCGCGCCAGCCTGATTTCAATCCAGGCCAATTACCGTGGCGACTAAACGCCGCCGACGCGGGGGCGGGCCTCTTTTACGACCTCGGCTCCCATCTGCTGGATATTTTCGATTTTTTCTTTGGTCCACTGGAAAATGTGGCCGGAATTGCCGCTAACCGCTCTTCGGAATATGACGTCGAGGACGCGGTGGCGATGAGCTTCACCGCGATGGGCGCACCCGGCGTGGCACGCTGGAACTTTGCCGCCTTTGGGAAAAAGGACGAAATCGAACTTCAAGGCGTGAAGGGGAAAATTACGCTTTCCTGCTTTGGAGACGATCCTGTCCGGCTCGAAACTCACGCAGGCATCGAGAAATTCCCCTCCGAGCTGCCAGCCCATGTGCACCAGCCACTCGTGCAAACCATCGTGGATGAATTGCATGGAATGGGAAAATGCCCATCCACCGCTGCGACCGCATTGCGGACGATGAAAGTAATGGATGCGGTTTTGGAAGGATATTACAGGGGGCGCGAAGATAAGTTTTGGAAGCGTGCCGATTCATGGTCGCGACGACGCCGGGGTCCAGTGGCGGCGGGCGAATAATCAAACGATCGCCGGGTTCTGCCTTCTGATAAGCCAGGCGTATCCCCTCGGAGGGCAGGCTTTTCAGGTAAGCGTCACCAATCCGTAAGCGCCCATGGCGGCCTGTCGTGGTTTCCTAACAGTCGCCGCGCCGCCAGGCGTGGTCGCGCAATTTTAATTCCAACTCGTTGGAAAGCGGTGGCTGGTCGCCCACTGCGCAATTGAGTTCTGCCTGACGCTCGTTTCGAATCCCAGTAATCACGGTGGACACCGCCGCCGGCTTCAACGCAAATTTCAACGCCGCCGTCGCCACGTCCGGTTCGGCCGAGCCAACGGCCGCCTTGATTTTTTCCACCCGCTCAACCGTCCGCGACAGCCGCTCGCCGGCAAAATGATTTGCGCGAAAGTCATCTTCGGGAAACTTCGTTTGCGCGGTGAATTTCCCCGTCAACGAGCCTTCATCGAATGCGACTCGCACGATGACGCCGACCTTGTGCTCCAGCGCCACCGGCAGAAATTCCGCCGCCGGCTCCTGTTCGAAAATGTTAAAGATGACCTGCACCGCGTCCAGCCACCCGCCGCGCATCAGGTCCACCAGCGAATTTTGATCCTGCTCCGGAGTGCTGATGCCAATGCCGCGCACCTTGCCTTCCTTTTGAAATCGCCGGAGCACTTCGAGCGCCGTGGGATTGCGGTTCCACGCCCGCGTCCAGGTGTGAAGCTGCATCAAATCAATGCAATCGGTTTGCAGATTGCGCAGACTGAACTCGAGCCGCTCCTGCAAATACGCCTCGGGAAAACGATCTTCAATTTTATCATACGGCGTCGGAGGCCACACGCCGGGAAATTTAGGCGGAATCTTGGTGGCCACATAAACCCGCTCTCCCTTGTGCTCCTTCAAGACACGGCCGATGAGTTGTTCGCTATGCCCGTCCCCGTAGCCCTGCGCCGTGTCGATGAAATTGCAGCCGAGATCAAGCGCCCTGTGCAGCGCGCGGACCGAATCATCATCGCTCTGTTTTCCCCAATTTTTGCCGCCAATCGCCCACGACCCAAAGCCGATTTCCGATACCTGCCAGCCTAGCCGTCCGAACGTGCGATGTTTCATTTAGGTGATTTCCTTCGATTTTCTTCCCGGCCAGGCGCTTTACAAGCCCATTCCGGCCCACAACGCCGGTTTTTCTAAGCCGCCGCACGGTGCGGAGCCTGCTTTCCATTCCCAAAGCGCCTTTTGTCCCCAGGTGACGACACACGTCGACTGCGAGTCTCGGGATTGCGCTGTAATTTCGAGTTTCTTCATTAGTATAACCGACATGCGTTCCCGTCTTATTTCCCTGAGCGCAATTGGTACATTTCCGCTGCAACCTGACGGCTTGCCCCAATCATTTCCGGATACGGAGTGTCCGCCACATCAATAAAACCGATCTGGTAGTTTTCCTCGTCGAGCGGCCGGCCGGTCGTCGGCTCGTCCTGCCATTGGAACCAGTGTGTGCCCACTAACCGCGGATGCCTGGCCGCTCCCAGCACGTAGTTCCTATATGCTTCGGATCGTGCTTTTTGATTTTCAACAGGCACAAGTCCGGTATGGAACATGCCGCGATCCAGTGCCCCAAAGTGAAATTCACCAACGAGCGCCGGCTTGTCGCCTCCCGCAAAATGGAAATCCTCAATGCTGCGTCGGTAAAGATTGTAACTGACGATGTCGCAATATTTCGCGGCGGCGCCTGCCGCCAGATCGTTCACACTCGCAAAACGGCACCCGAGATACAGTTGATTTGGGGCAACAGCCTTGATTGAGTCGCGAACCGTGCGGAAATACGTTTCCGCCGTCCTGGTTGAAAAAGCTGCAAGATCGTCGTGGGCCTTCTCTTTGTCGGGAGCTTCGCGGCTTGCCAGCAGCGCGTCCCATGAGGCGTGTTTTGTCCCCCAGGCGGCATTCAGTTTTTCGATGCCGCCATATTTCGCCTTGAGATCCCCGACGAATTCCTCTTTCGCGGCTTGAGTCGCGGGCGATTTCAACGCACTGAGCCCCATCGAGGTTTCGTCGCCCCAGGCCATTTCATTGTCCGAAAAATAGCCGATGCACCAAGGGTCACCCGCGCTCTTGCCAGCCTTGGTGGCCATGCCGCGGCGCAGTGCCTCGGAAAAGCCCGGGTCAAACACGTCCGGGAATTTGCCCCAGTATCCGTCGCTTCCCTGGATCACCTTCACCCCATAGGAACCGATCGTGTCGGTATATGGCGTCAGGTCCATGAGCCGCGTTTTTTCATCCGACCAGTTGCCGATGGTATTTATCCCCCAACTGCGCAGACGCTTCTGGACGATTCCGGGATAAGCCTTTTGCCAAGCCGGGCCGTATTTACGAAAAAGATTCGCGCATGCGAATGAAAAGCACTTAAAAGACCGGCCGGCGTAATAACCATGAAGCGCGAAGGATGTGCTGAAAAACTGCCTTAACTCCGGTTTATCGCCGGGAAAATCATCGAACCAGCTCTCACGCTCCTCAACCGGCGTGGCGTCCTGTGAGCTTACGCAATCGATGCCCTGTGAGAAAAATAGGTGACCATCCGGGTCCACCAGCCACCATTTGCCATGATACTTTTCCGTGCGGAAAAAACCGGTCGCCTTTACCAAAGGTCCGGCACCCCAGCCCCCGTATTTATCCCAGCCCACCGGCATCGGATTTTGAGCCAGGGTCCCGGTCTCCACTTCGCGCCTGGATGCCAGATCAGCGGGTGATTTGGTTTTTCCGGGCCAGTCACGGTGCTTGTACTGCCCGAAGGTGTCTATGAAGGGAAAAAACGGGGTTGCGTCCGTCACGCTTGCCGTGGGCGGCGTGTAGTTGCCCGTAGCGCGGATGTCCTCGATCTCGAATTCGGAGTCAGCGCCCGTTTTGTCCACGAAGATGACGAGCGCGGTGATTTTCGAGGCATCGATCCCGGCTTCCCCACTCCCCGAACCAGCAGGATAACCTCTCATTCCAAAAAGTTTTCCGTCGAGATTGTCTCCGCCGCGCGTCAAACCCACTTTCAACGTGTCGATCTTTCCAGGAGGCAGGGAGACATCGCCGTTTGCACAGTTTCTCATGCCATCCGCACCGGCATTATCGACGCGGCAATGGAGGATAACCTGAGCCTTGCCGACATTTTTCACCTTCAGAGTGACCTGCGAATTGGTAATCAGATTCCAGGTTCCATCCGGAGCAGGAAGCGTGATCCCGGGCCATCGCTGTTGATGGCCGGTAGCCATCCGCACGAAGAAACCATCGCTTGATTTCACTTCCGACACTGTCGCATCCCGCGCTTCAATCTTACTGAAGTCAAAATGATGGCCGGAGTCGAAAAGTACTTGATCGGCAGCACGAATGGTTTGCCCGGATACCAACCCTGCGGCGAAACAGATACGAATCAATTGCAGCGTGCGGGGGGAACAGGAAATAAAGCGGATCATTTTTCTCTTTCTGCCGTCATGGACGCTGTCCGGGTGGAACTGGAAGCCATTGCATTTCGTGCCGGGCTCAAAACCACCTGACATTATCAGCGTCTTATCACGCCCTCGTATGCCCCGGAATCGTGGGTGAGAAGTAATCGGGCCGGATTCGCCGGGTCGAATACGATAACATTGCCATAGCCGCCCGGCGAGAGCGGGATGTCATTGGCGGCGGCGTTCCATGTCTTGCCGCCGTCGGATGATTGGTAAACATTGGTCTCGTCCGTTTTGACGTTCTGGGCAAAGGCAAGGTAGTAGAGGCGTTGCGGATCGCGGGGGCTGGCCGCCACGGCGGCGCCCAGGCGGGCGTCAAGTTGGCGCCAGTGGCCGCCGTGGTCATCGCTGCGCCACAAGGCGCGAGGCGTCCAATAACTCATCGGCTTGCCGGGCTGAGCGGCGATTACATAGAGGGTTCCAGTCGCGCCGCAAAGCGAGATCGATTTGATTCCGCCTATTTCGGCCAGCCCGAGGCGCGACCAGGTATCGCCGCCGTTATCGCTGCGGTACAACCCATCCACGCGCGGGTCTGCCTCGTCCGCCGCGGAGACGTACAGGCGGTGAGGATCGGACGGATCAACGATCACGTTGCGGACCGAGTACGAATCCTTGCCCGGGACGACGTCGAGCCGTCGCCACGTCTTGTCACCATCCGGGGTTCTAAAGAGTCCCAAATCGGTTCCCGCATACAGAACGCGCCCGGAGGCAGGCGTGCTGGGGTCCAGTGCCAGCGCATGAACATAGGGTTTGGTCCTGGTTCGATCTGCCGCCTGGTCGAGCTGGGGTATCCCGATCGGCGAGAAGGTTCTGCCCCCGTCATCGCTCCGGTAAACATGGCCGTGGCTCCCCCATCCTCCCCCGCCAGTGTACAGGCGATTCCGAACGCCCGGGTCGAATAGAATGGCGCGGGAGTAATTGCGTTCGCCCTCCACCATGCCGTGATAGGCCCACTCCCACCAGGCGCCATTGTCCCGGGAAATCTCCAGGCCGGTATCGGCGTATCCGATTGCGATCGTCTTCGGATCGAAAGGATCGATCGCCGCAGCCAGCGGTTCGATGAGTTGGATGCCGCGCGAACGCACCTTGTGGGTAGGCTGCATCGGCGGCAGGTCGCCAAACTCGCCCGGCCAGATCGCCTCGCCGAATTCGAAGCCCGGTTCGGTCCAATGCGCCCCGCCGTCGTAGCTCAGGCCCATGCCGGCGTTATCACCGTAAACGACCGCGTTCGGATCACTCGGACAAACCGCCAATCCATTCGCTGGGCCGTAAACATCGTAATAGCTTTGGTCGAAATTGCCCGTGCGGTCCCGCAGCCGCCACTCCACCGTCTGGCCATTGGCTTCCTTCGTTTTGCGCCAGACGGTTCCGATCTTAACAACGCTTTGCCACGAGCCGCCACCGTCTTCAGTTTTATACACTCCGGCAGCGTTGTTCATGTACACCACATTCGGCCTGGCCGCACAGCCGGCCAGCAGGCAATACCGAAATTCGCCGTGGGCGCAACCGGAGAGCGATTCCTCAAGTCCCTTGTTTCTTTCCCGCCACGTTTGCCCGCCGTCGTCAGAGCGATAGATCCCACCCAGCAGATGCTTCTGTTCCGCATCGGCATATCGCACCGGCATGGAGGCGAGCAGAGCCGTATGATCGTGTTCGGGGATAAGAGCCAGATCGCAAATCCTTCGCGCCCCCCGTCCGGCATCGCCCCCGGGCAGCTTATCCTCCAGATTGGTCCACGTATCGCCTCCATCTTCGGAGACGAAAAACCCCGATTGGCCGCAGAGATAAACCCGCCGGTGGCCGCGATGCGCGGCGAGCGGACTCCCGGGATCGATGGCCAGGGTCACCCAATTCGCCCCACCGACGGCAGCCTTCGCCAGCGGCCCGTCGCGGCCCAGGGTGGTCCACGTATCCCCGCCATCGGTGCTGCGCTGGACCTGGCCGCGCGACCACTCGACGCCGTTCCGGCCGCTGACGCCGTTGGCGGCGTAGATGACATCCGGGTTCGCGGGATCAATGGCAATCGCGTGAGTCGTGGACTCCGAGCCACCGCCGTAGACCAATCGCCAGTTGTCGCCCCCGTCGGTCGAGCGGAACAGCCCGTGGGTTGATCCAATAAAAATCCGCCCCGGCCTCTTTGGATCGAAGCAGACCCCCCAGACGCCGCGATAGGCGGGGTTGGCTGCCGCCTTGCCGCCGTTACGACCGATGATCTTCCAACTCTTGCCGCCGTCACGGGTCATGAAGGCGTTGCCCATGTCCAGTCCCGCCACGATTACTTTCGGGTCATGCGGCGAAATCGCCATTCCGAACATCGCCCCGAACTCGCCCGGACCAATCGATCGCCAGGCGATCTCCGCGCCGGACGGCCCTGCAAACGCCGCGTTCATTGAGATCATCAACGCAATAGCCAGAACAAGTTTCATATCGTTGATTTCGCTGAATCCCCGCTCCCCGTGGGGAGCCGCGTCGGGCCGAGTGGGTGCCTTATTGCGACGATGATGTTACCTCCGCATTCGGTGTGTTCGCGCGATCATCATAGGTCGGCAAGTAGGCGCCTTCTGATTTGAGGCGTTCACGCAGGCGGTCTGTGTCTATCGTGTGGACATCACCCTCATGAAGACGGGCGGAATGCGCCGCTGCGATCCCGGCGGCTTCGCCCATTGCCAGGCACACAGGCATGACTCGGACACTTCCCTGCACGGTGGCATCGCAGGAGATTGGCCGGCCCGCCACCAGGACGTTCCGCAGCCCCTTCGGAACCAGGCAACGATATGGAATGCCGTGGGATTCCCCGGGACCGTAGTGATAGGCTTCCTTTTCTACAGCACCCAATCTCTGGTGGACATCGATAAAATAGGAATTGCGACAGATTTCATCGGCGAAACTTCGCCTCCCCAAATAGTCGGCCAGGGTGAGCGTATACTCGCCGACAATGCGGCGCGTTTCGCGGATTCCCACCTGGCTTCCCGTAACGGAGAGGAATGCATTGCCAAAGGCTTCCGGGCAATACTCCGCCAATGCGTCGCGGTATTGCGCCGCCATCTTCCGCCCCAGCACCAACGCCTCCGAGACGCTGCCAGGATCAGTATTGTCCACGTTCCAGATGTGTCCGGCATTAAATCCGACCGCCCCGGGCCCCACGCTATTATTGCACAGGTGCGCGTCAGGGATCAGCGGGTATTTGCCAGACTTGAGGATGTCATAAATCCGGCTCTTCGGGTTTCCGGAAAAAATGCCGGCCCCGCTCTGGTAGAGGTGCCGGTAAGCGAAGTCGTCGACGTTGCTGAGGATAAAACAGTGCGTCGCCGGCATCAGTTCTCCATTCTCGTTTCCCTTATGAAACTCCGCGCCCGCCCACGCCGCCAGATCGGCATCTCCGGTACAGTCAATATAGACCTTGGCTTGGTACGCGGACAGACCCTGCTTGTTGCTGAGGATCAAAGTGCTCACTCCGCCCTGCTCATCGCGTTCGACTGCCGAAAGTACGGTGTTGAAAAGCAACTTCGCTCCTGAGCCGGTTACAAGGTCGTCATACACACGTTTGAGGCGCTCGGCATCGATCGGGATCCAATCCACGTCTTCACGCCGGACATGAGGCATCCCGGCCTTGCATTTCTCCAGAACCTTCTCTGCCATCCCACGATAAATGACCTTCTCCTTATCCGAAAATGGGCACCAGGCTGGGACCAGCGCGCTGGTCCCGCTGCCGCCCAGGGCTCCGCTCGATTCGATCAACAATGTTCTCGCGCCTTCGCGAGCAGCCGCCGCGGCCGCCGTGCTGCCCGACGGGCCTCCGCCGGCGACGATAACGTCCCAGTCATCAGAAAAAGGAATCGGTCGGCTCTTGAGCGTATAGGCATTCATAAGTATTATTTCCATACGAAATGAGCCCCCCGCTTGGGTTCGTCAACATTACCCGCTGGAGCACTCCCCCAAAAACTGCATCGGGATGCGATACGCTTCCCGCAAATACCCCTCCCATTAATCAGCAGTTCCCTTGGCAACTTCCGGCACTTCTGCGACTTTTGGTCTTCTGGAACGAAAAGTGCATTCTCTCTCCAGTTCTCATGTCTTCACCGGGCCTCTTAGAAGTTGAAAGCAAGCGCTGGCCGCTGGCTCTTCGCGCCCTTTTGTTTTTTGTCGCCTACCCGATCGGCGGCTATCTCAGCACCCGCCTCCTTTTCCCTCCCTACAATGCGATCTCCTTCTGGCCGCCGAGCGGCCTAATGCTCGGCGCCCTCCTCGTTGCAGGCCCTGGCGAGTGGCTCGTCTTCGTCCTCGCCGCCGTCCCCGCAAGCGTCTTCTTCGAGGTTTATATCCATCAGCATAGTCCTTGGCTCGGAGTCGCTTTCGCCTGCGGCAATATCGCCGAGGCAACGGTTGGAAATTGGTTTCTAAGGCGCTTTTTCGGTGGGATTCCCCGGCTTGACCGTTCGCGGGACCTTCTTCGCCTGGTGCTCGTCTGTGCGGCTGTTGCTATCATTGGCGCGACTTTGGGCCTCGTTTTCGAGAATTTTTTCTATGAGGGCGTCCAGTTCTGGCGTCTCTGGCCGCTCTGGTGGAGCGCCGACGTACTGGGCCTCGTGATCTTCACACCCCTGGTTCTTGCCTGGGCCGGAAACACGGCCTCCACCGCAACCCCGCCTGGGGGCGGCAGATTTCTGTCGGCGGAATCGGCGATTTACTTCGCGGTCCTGGCCCTCGGCGCCGCCATCGCCTTTGGTGGCACGCCGCTTTCCGTGCAGATGCCGTATCCCTCCATCATCTTCCCTCTGCTCCTTTGGGGGAGCATGCGCCTTCCGGCCAAAACCCTTACCGCGGGCATGGTCGTGCTGGCAGTCATGGCCGCCATCTGCATGGGCGCCGGGGGAGGGGACTTATGGATTTCCCACTTCGGTCCCCTTCGTACCCTCGTCCATCTCCAGACTTTCCTTTGCGTCAGCCAGCTCTGCATCCTTTTCCCTGCGGCCACGGTGGCTCGGCGCCGCATCGCCGAGACCAGGGTCCAATCCCTCAATGAAAACCTCGAACGCCGCGTCAATGACCGCACCGCCGAGCTCGAGGAAAGCCGTTCCCGTTATCGCGAACTCACAAGCATCGCTCCCGTCGGCATCTTCCGCATGAATGCTGACAAGCAGGTCATCTACGTAAACGAGAAATGGTGCTCCATGGCCGGCATTTCCGCCGACAAAGCTTCCGGCCAGGGCTGGCTCGCCGCCGTCCATCCCATGGATCGCGGGCGGGTCGAGGAGGATTGGTCGGGACGCGGAGAGGTTCGCGACCTCGATTTCCGTTTTGCCCTCCCTGACGGCACGATTACCTGGGTCCTCGCCCGTTCCGCTCCGCAGATCCAGGATGACAAGATCACCGGCTACATCGGTTGCATCACAGACATCACCGCCCGCAAAGAGGCCGAGATTCTCCTCCAGCAGACCCAGCAGCACCTCGAGACCGGCATCCGCGAGCGCACCGCCGAGCTGAGCCGCCGCAACGAGGAGCTCAACCGCCAGATGACCGAGCGCGACCGCATTGCCCGCGAACTTCTGGAAAGCGAGTCCACCCTCCGCGCGTTCTTCCAGAGCGCCCCCATGATGATGGGCATCGTCGAGCTCATGCGCGACGATATCTTTTTTGTCTCCGTCAATGCCTCCGCCGCTTCCACCCTCATGGGCGCCGGCACCCTCCCCGCCGCCGGACGCACCACCCGCGAACTTGGCTGGAACAGCGAGGAAATCGAGCCCTGGCTCGATAAATTCCGCGAGAGCGAGCGCACTCGCCAGCCCGTCCGCCTCCGTGTTCGCCGCATGATCGGCGGCCAGGAGCGCGATTTCGCCGCAACCCTTTCCTTTTTGGGCCGCTCCGCCGCCGGCCAGCCCCGTTATTGCTACATGGCTGAGGATATCACAGAGAGCGCCCGCTCCCAGGAGACCACGGAACGCTTCCGCGCCGTCCTTGAGGCCACCACCGACATGGTCGGCATGGCCGATAAATTCGGCCGCCTCTTCTACATCAACGGCGCTGGACGCGACCTCCTCGGCCTTGCTCCGGACGAGCCCCTTACCGGCCTCCGCCTCCCCGATGTCCACGCCCCATGGGCCTCGGACCTCGTCGCCCTCGAAGGCCTCCCGGTCGCCATGATCGAAGGCGCATGGCAGGGCGAGACCGCCGTCCTCTCCCGCAACGGCCCCGAGATTCCTGCCTCCGAGCTCATCCTCGCCCACAAATCCCCCTCTGGCTCGGTCGAGTTCCTTTCGACCATCATCCGCGACATGTCCGAGCAAAAGGAAGCCGAGGTCCGCATCAAAGCCTCCCTCGAGGAAAAGGAAGTCCTCCTCAAGGAAATCCACCATCGCGTCAAAAACAACCTCCAGATCGTCTCCAGCCTCCTCCAGTTGCAGGCCTCTTACATCAAGGACCCCGACGCCCTCAACATCTTCGAGGAAAGCCGCGACCGCATCAAATCCATGGCCCTTATCCATGAGCAGCTCTACCAGTCGAACGACCTCGCCCAGATCGACTTCCCCGAATATTTACGCAGCTTGCTGAACATGGTCCTCTCCGCTCACCGCACCAATCAAACCCGCGTGGAGACCAAGCTCCATGTCGATCCAGTTCAGCTCGATCTCGACACCGCCATCCCCGTCGGCCTCATCACCAACGAGCTCGTCACCAATAGCCTCAAGTACGCCTTTGCCGGACGGTCCGTCGGCGAGATCGCCGTCCGCCTCACCAGGTCCGCCGAGGGCGACTTCCTCCTCATGGTCTCCGATAATGGCGTCGGCCTCCCGGATAGCTTCAATTTCGACAAGGCCACCTCCCTCGGCCTTCGCCTCGTCCGCATCCTTTCCAGGCAAATGCGCGCCCGCCTCGAAATCTCCAATGGCATGGGGACCCAGTTTCGCGTTTATTTCAAATCTCAATCCAACGCATGAGCAAAGAAGGAGCCCCCTCTCGCATCCTCGTAGTGGAAGACGAAGCCATCGTCGCCGCCGATATCCAGGACCGCCTCGAAGCCCTTGGCTATTCCGTCGCCGGCTGGGGCACCACCGGCGCCGAGGCCCTCGACCTCGCCCGCTCCTCCAATCCCGACCTCATCCTCATGGATATCATGCTCAAGGGCCCCATGAATGGCATCCAGGCCGCCCATCTTATCCGCATCGAGCTCAGCCTCCCCGTCATCTTCCTCACCGCCAATTCGGACGAAGCCGTTCTCGATCAGGCCAAGATCTCCGAGCCCTTCGCCTACCTGCTAAAACCCTTCGAGGAGCGCCAGCTTCGCACCAACATTGAGATGGCCCTTTACAAGAGCCGCATGGAACGCGAGCGCGAGCGCCTCATGCGCGAGCTTCAGGAAGCCCTCTCCACCATCAAGACCCTCAGCGGCCTCCTCCCCATCTGCGCATGGTGCAAAAACGTCCGTGACGACTCCGGCTACTGGATGCGCGTCGAGCAATACGTCGAGCAGCACTCCCAGGCCACCTTCTCTCACAGCGTCTGTCCCGAGTGCGCCAGCCGCTATTTCGGGTCGAATATCGACGGCCTCCCGGAAGGCGCCCCTGGCGAGAAAGCGATACCCGGGGCTACAGCACCTCCGGAGCCGGCTCCACAGGGGGAGCTGTTTCCATCATCCCCTCCCGCTCCGCCGTCCTCCACAGACTCTCCGGCCTCATAGCACTTCCGGCGCCGGCTCCGTGGGCGTCGCAGTTTCCATCATCCCTTCCTGCTTCACGATTCGCGCAAGCTCCTCGGGATTCTCCGAGGCTTCATCCACCAGTTGGGTCAGCAGCGCCGCAATCAGCAACGAGCCTCCTCCTGCCATTACCGCGGTCATCCGGTTTCCGTGGAATACGTGGTCCATCATCCAGCCAAATCCCACCGCTGCGATCACCTGTGGAATGACGATGAAGAAATTGAACACGCCCATGTAAAACCCCGTCTTTTCCGGCGGAATCGCCCCCGCCAGCATTGCATATGGCATCGAGAGGATGCTGGCCCACGCGATCCCTACCGCCCCCATCGCCAGCAGCAGCAGCTTTGGCTCCTGGATCGCCCCCACCGATAGCAACCCAGCGCCCCCACATATCAGGCAGGCCGTGTGGATTGTCTTCGCCTTGAAGCGCCGCGTAAACCACACCATCACCAGCGAGAAGACGAAGCAGACCCCGTTGTACACTGAAAAGCACAACCCCGCATACGCCGATCCCTGCTTGAACTGGTCCGAGCCAGGTTCCCCATGGAAAATGTTATGCGCCACCGCCACCGAGAAATAGATCCACATGCAAAAAAGCCCCAGCCATGTAAAAAACTGCACGAGGGCCAATTGTCGCATCGTTCGCGGCATCGCCCCGATCCCGTGCAGAATCTCCGCAAACAATCCGCCTCCCTCCTTCCGGCGGCGCTCAAACTCCGCCATGTCCTCCGGCGGATACTCTCGAGTCGTCCCGATCGTATACAGCACCGCCGCCAACAATACCACGGACCCTGCGTAAAACGAGACCTTCACAGAGCTCGGTATCCCATTTCCCGAGCCCTTATCATTCATTCCGAACCAGTTGAGCAATATCCACGGCAACGCAGATGCCACTACCGCCCCCAACCCGATGAAAAAGCTCTGCATCACAAAACCGGCCTTACGCTGGTCCGGCGGCAGCATGTCACTTACGAATGCGCGGAAGGGCTCCATGCTGATATTCACGGAGGCGTCCAGAATCCAGAGCATGCCTGCGGCCATCCATAGCGAGGAGGAATTTGGCATTACCAGCAGCGCCAGCGACGCCAGCACCGCGCCCATCAGGAAATAGGGCCGCCGTCTCCCCAGCCGGGTCCATGTCCGGTCGCTGTAATGCCCGATGATCGGCTGCACAAGCAACCCCGTCAGCGGCGCCGCCAGCCAAAGGAAGGCCAATTGGTCCTCCTTCGCGTGCAGATACTCATAGATGGTACTCATGTTTGCCATCTGGAGGCCCCAGCCAAATTGGATGCCCAGAAACCCGAAACTCATGTTCCAGATTTGCCAAAACGATAGACGCGGTTTTTGCATTGTTTGCATGGAGGGTGAGGGGAGGGGATTTGCCGCCGGAAAAATCCCGGCATCCCGCTATGTAACAGAAACATGGCCGCCCGCGCACCCCGAAATCCCGCTCCACCTGTTGAACGGTTCCACGCCGTCCGCCCCTCTCCGCGCTCGCTTCCGGCCCTAAGTTGGAGTCCTATCTAGAATCCTTGAATCCCAAATTCGATGCAAACGAGTCAAGTTCTCCCAACTCCCGCGAAGCGGCACAAACTACTTTTAACTTTTAACTTTTTACTTCTAACTTTTCTTTCCCGCCTCGCTGCTCCCGCGTCGCCCTCCCCCTCCCCATCCCCCGACTGGCCCGCCCACGCCGTCTGGTATCAAATCTTCCCAGAGCGCTTCCGCAACGGCGACCCCTCCAACGATCCCACTCGCGATTCCCTCGAAGACCCATCCTATGTCCCCAAGGACTGGCAAGTCAGCTCCTGGACCATGGACTGGTACTCCCGCGCCCCATGGGAGACCGTCCAGGACGGCGCCGATCAAAGCGATATTGCCGACAATTTCTACAACCACGGCGTATTCGACCGCCGTTACGGCGGCGATCTCCAGGGCGTCCTCGACAAGCTCGGTTACCTCCACGACCTCGGCGTCAACGCCATCTACTTCAACCCCATCTTCTACGCCCGCTCCCTCCATAAGTACGATGGCAGCAGCCTCCAGCACATCGACCCCTACATGGGCCCCGATCCAAAAGGCGACCTCGCCCTCATCGCCAGCGAAAACGAGGACCCCGCCTCCTGGCATTGGTCTGCCGCCGACCGCCTCTTCCTCAAGCTCATCGTCGAGGCCCACCGGCGCGGCTTCCACGTCCTCGTTGACGGCGTCTTCAACCACACCGGCCGCGACTTCTTCGCCTTCCGCGACCTCAAGGCAAACCAGCAGGCCTCGCGTTACAAGGATTGGTATGTCGTCACTTCATGGGCCAAACCCGGCGACCCAAACAGTAAGTTCACTTACAAAGGTTGGTGGGGCCACGATACCCTCCCCGTCTTCGCCGCCACCGCCGATAAGACGGACATCGCCCCCGGCCCAAGGCAATACATCTGGAATGTAACCAAACGCTGGCTTCGCCCCGTCGTGGATGGCCAGCCCGCTCAGGGCATCGACGGCTACCGTCTCGACGCCGCCGATGAGCGCCCCGCCAAATTCTGGACCGCATGGAACGACTACGTCCGCACCCTCAATCCCGACGCCTACACCTGCGGCGAGACTTGGAAACCCGCCTCCCAGTTCGTCGCCGCCGACGGCTTCTCCGCCTGTATGAATTACTTCGCCTTCGCCTTCCCGGTAAAAGGCTTCCTCATCGACGACCGCATCCCCGCCTCCCGGTTCGCGTCCCTCCTCGATTCCCGCCGCGAGGCCTTCCAGCCCGGGGCCATCCCGGTCTTGCAGAACCTTGTCGACTCCCACGACACCGACCGCCTCGCCTCGATGATCGTCAACCGCAACCTCCCCAAGTACCCCCCCGACGGCGACATCCCCTACGACGATAAAAACGACGTCCGCAGCAACGCCGCGTACGACCTACGCAAACCCGACGCCACCGCCCGCGCCATCCAGCGCCTCGTAGTCCTTTTCCAGATGACCTATCTCGGCGCCCCCGTCGTATACTATGGCGACGAAGCCGGCATGTGGGGCGCCCACGACCCCGATTGTCGCATGCCCATGGTCTGGAAAGACCTCAAGTTCGACCCGCAGTCCATCGACCCCCGCGGCAAGCCCCGCCATCCCGATAACCCGAACTTCGACCCCGCCATCTTCGCCTTCTACAAGTCAGCCATCGCCCTCCGCAACGCCCACCCCGTCCTCGCCACCGGCTCCGTCCGCTTCCTCTCTCCCGACGATAAATCCCAGACCCTCGCCATGCTGCGCGCCGGCTCCGATGAGGACGTAGTCGTCGCCATCAATCGCAGCGACAGCCCCCGCGTCATCCGCATCGCCGACCCATTGTTAAACTGGTCCTCTCCCAAAGTCCTCATGACCACCCGCGGCAAACTCCCCACCCTTACCCGCGACCCCGCCGGCTGGCAGCTCAAGCTCCCCCCCCTCACCGCCGCCGTCTGCCAGGGCCCCGTCGCTCCCTCCGGCCAGGTCGCCGCCGCCCGCCCTCCGGCGAAGAACGACGCGCATTGACCCGCCGCCCTCCCGGAGCCAACCTTCCTCCCCCATGGGCATGGAAGACTTCCTCGCGGACCACATGGCCGCCGATCTCGCGGACATCGCGCGCCTGCGCATGCCCTTCGGCAAATTCGGCCCCGATCATTTTCCCCCGCGCGGCGTCCCCATCTACGATCTCCCCGCCGAATACCTCCAATGGTTCGCACAGCGCGGCTGGCCCTCCGGCGAATTGGGCCGCCTCCTCCGCATCGTCTATCAAATGAAAGCCGACGGCTCCGACGCCGCCTTCGATCCCATCCGCCGCGCCGCCGGCGGCAAATATCCTCTCCGCCATCCGCGCTGTCGCGATTTCAAACTGTAAATCCTTTTACCCCCTTCTCACACCCCTGTAACATCTCCCCCGCACTCTTCTGCTAGCTTCCCCACTTATGAACCTTCGCACTCTCCTCCTGCTGGCGGCGATCGTGTCCACCTCCGCCCTTCGCGCCGACCCCGCCCTCACCATCTACAACCAGAACTTCGCCGTCGTCCGCGACACCGTCCCCCTCGATCTCAAACCCGGCGTCAACGACATCAGCTTCGCCAACACCACCTCCCATCTCGAACCCGACTCCGTCATCCTGCGCGATCCCGCCGGCAAAGCGAAGTTCAGCATCCTCGAGCAAAACTACCGCAACGACCCCGTCTCCCAGGACCTCCTCCTCTCCCTCTTCGAAGGCAAGACCATCGACTTCCTCATCAAGGAAGCCACCAAGCCCGACCGCACCGTCCAGGGCAGGATCATCCGCAGCGGCTACGCACCCGGGTCCCAGGACACCCCGCCCCAACCCGTCATCGAAGTCGAAGGCAAAGTCATCTTCGGCCTCCCCGGCCAGCCCCTATTCCCCACCCTCGGCGACGACACCATCCTCAAGCCCGCCCTCAACTGGAAAATCGAAACCGACACCCCCGCAAAACTCGACGCCGAGCTAGCCTATGTAACCAGCGGCATGACCTGGAAAGCCGACTACAACCTCGTCGCCCCCGAGCATGGCGACAACATTGACTTGGTTGGCTGGATCACCATGGAGAATCAAACCGGCAAAACCTTCGAGCACGCGAAAATCAAATTAATGGCTGGCAACGTAAACAAGATTCAGCCCGAAAACGGCCCCGTCTCAAGAATGTATGGCATGGCGCAGGCCGCCCCCGGCGCCCCTCCTGTCACGGAAAAGGCATTCGACGAATACCACCTATACACCGTCCAGCGTCCCATCACCTTGCGCGATAGTGAGACCAAGCAGGTCGAGTTCATTCACGCCTCGAACGTGAAGGCCGCGAAAATCTATATCTATGACGGTGCCCGCTTCCACGGTGGCGTATGGACCAGCAACCTCGACTACGGCGGTGGGCTGGCAGTCAACAGCGATTTCGGCACCGAATCCACGACCAAGGTCGCCGTCCTGCGCGAGATCAAAAACTCCGCAGACAACTCCCTCGGCATCCCGCTCCCCGCCGGCCGCATCCGCTTCTACAAACAGGGCGACGATCAGCAACTCGAATTCACCGGCGAGAACACCATCGATCACACCCCCAAGAACGAAACCCTCCACATCTACACCGGCGACTCCTTCGACCTCGTAGGCGAGCGCAAGCGCACCGAGTTCCACGTGGACCAGGCCAACCACCTCGCCGACGAGTCCTTCCAAATTAAACTCCGCAACCACAAAACCGACCCCGTCGAAATCCGCATCATCGAGCACCTCTACCGCTGGACCAACTGGCAGATCACGCAAAAGAGCGACCCCTTCGAAAAGACCAACGCCCAGGAAATCAAATTCACCATCCCCTTGAAACCCGACGAAGAAAAAACCATCACCTACACCGTCCATTACTCCTGGTAAAACAACCCTATCCCCCCTCTTGACCGGGCGTAGCGGAGCGAAGCCTGTTCGCGCCCTTCTGTTCAAATCCTCCCAAAATAATCCGCCGGGACCGCCATTCTCCCGAATGGCATCCACCCACACCCCGCCGAAGGCGGCCAATATTCTAATTCCGAAATCCGCATTCCGAAATCCGCAATTTCCCACCCATGCTAGTCCTCACCGTCATAGGCTCCGACCGCCCCGGTCTCGTCGAACTCGTCTCCCGCATCATCGCCAACCACGGCGGCAACTGGCTTGAGAGCCGCATGAGCCGTCTCGGCGGCGAATTCGCCGGCATCATCCGCGTCGAAATTCCCGCCGCCGCCGAGTCCGCCCTCGCCCAGGACCTCGGCGCCCTCGTCTCCCAAGGCCTCACCGTAGTCTGCCGTTCCGGCGGCATCGAGCCCCCCGCCGCCCCCCGTTTCGCCGTCCTCGATCTCGTCGGCCACGACCACCCCGGCATCGTCCGCGACATCTCCCAGGCCCTCGCCCGTGCCGGAGCCAACGTCGAAGACCTGACCACCTCCTGCGAGAGCGCCCCCATGTCCGGCGAGCCCCTCTTCAAAGCCACCATCAAGATCGGCCTTCCAGACGCATGCGAAGTATCCGATATCCGCCGCGAGCTAGAAGAAATCGCCGCCAATCTCCTCGTCGACATCTCCCTCGAGCCCCTGGATACCCGCGCGTCCGACTAACTCAATAATAAATCCAGTGCCCGTAAGCATCCACATAGTACCGGTATCCCCACCGGTCCCGATAATACCACCAATATGGCCGCGAATAATGCTGGTCATACGCCCCGCGGTCCAGCGAGCTCCCCTGCATCACGTCTGTCCCCGATGACGCCGCTCGATTCGCCGCCGCGATCTTCGCCATTTCAAGGTTCCGCTCCGCCCGCCTTTGTTGGGCCGTCTCCACTTTCTCCGTAAACTCCCTATTCGCCTGTTCCATCTCTGCCTTTCTCTGCTCCAGAAGTTGCGCTACCGCCGCCTGCGATTGCGCGTCGGTCCTCCGGGCCATATCCGCCATGTCCGTATCTTCAGTTAAATATTCATTATCGATTTCATAGTCCGCCGTTCCATCTGTAACCTGCGTCTTTACCCGCCCCCGCGAGACCAGCGCCAGAAGCGTGCCCGGATCAACTCCCACAACCCCTGAGTCCGTAACCTTCGAGACATGCCGCAGGACATACAGGTATCCCGCCGGAGCCTTCCGTGTCGCCATAGTCGCCATAGTCGCCCCTGTCGCCAATTCCGGCGCCGTCCTCGCCATCGCCAAAGCCGGCGCCGCGTCTGGTAAAACCTTGATCGACGCCACCGGCGTCGCATCGGGACCCTCCTTTACCTGCGCCGGGACCCCTTGCGAAGCCGCCGCGGCAGTGGTAACCGCTCCAACCTGCGCCGGATTATGCCGCCACATGTCCATCACCCAATCATGCTTCAGCATGACAAAAACAACCGCAGCCGTAATGACGATCAATAATAAATCCCGCCGCATAATAAACCGTTGTTATTCTAATTCCAACCCCCGAGGAACGTCAAGGAATTTATGCCGCGATAAGTGGTTTTCTAAGACTCTACTTACCCGCCTCCGCGTAAGCCCGTCGGATCGCCGGCAATTCCTCCGCATCATACCACGCCCGAAAAAACAGTATGTCCCCATTACGCATTTCTTGCACTAGTTGTGGCCAGCATCGGGAGATACTATCTATCGTCGGATTTATCACACTAAAGCATGGCGACCTGCCTCCCGCCCCCGTGTACGTACGCCTCACCACCGGCGGCGTGATATTTTCTGCCGATAGCATGTTCAATTGCCGGTAAGGCGCGCACGCACTGTAAAATCCCAGCGTGCTATGCTCCGGGATCAACAGCACATCAGGAAATTCCGCCGCCAGATTCCGCATGATCAAAAAAGACATCGCCCCCCCCCACGCCGCGTCCGAATCAATATAAAACAGCGTCGCTCCCCACCGCTGCCGCGCAAACCGGATCTTCGTCTCCAGCTCATGCTGCCAGAACCCCTGCAAATCCGCCGGCGCATCCCCCTTGCCAAACCAATTGTCGTCATTCTGCCACGCGTGGATGATGTGCCCGCCCGCGTCCCGCTGCAGCAACACCCTCTGCGGACGGATCGTCACCCCCACACGGTAGCCCGCATCCCGGTAAATCTTGAAATATTGGTCCGCGATCGCCGCCATCTCCGGCGCCATACTCTGCGAGGGATCAGCCGTCGCCAGCTTCGTCGGGTCCCCCACGTAAGTGGCATTCGGAAACTCCTCCCCCTCCAGATCCCACGTGATCACCCCCTGCGCATTCATATTCTTCAACCGTCCCAGCACCACGTGCGCCCGCTCAAACACCAGCTTCTGGAAGCGCTTCACCCCGCCCGGCGTCGTCACATCCACCCGCTCCCCCGGGTCAAACCACTTCCGCGGATTCCGCCCCCCATTCGTGTCGTACGACCCGAAGAAAACCTGCCCGATCGGCCTCCGGTCCCTCCACCCCGGGATATTCTTCATCACCGCATACCGTTGCGCAAACGCCGCAAACAGATCCCCGCACACCGCCACCGGGTCCGGCCGCGGCCCCGCAAACCTCAGCCCCACCCGGAAATGAACACTCCCTCCCGCCGCCACCGGCCAGTACGGGTAGGGCGACCCCTCATCCGCGTAATCGTGATGGTTCATCACCTTCAGCGTCCTCTCCACCCCGGAATTTCCCCCCTCCAGCTTCATCAACAGCGCCTTTGTTGCATCGACATCCTCCAGGTCGCACACCACGCACCCTGGCTGCGTCCCCTCATAGTTCCCGCAGAGAATCCCGGGACCGCCCGAGTTATAAGCCCGCATATTCGGATTCCCGTCATTTGCCACCACAGGGGAGGGGAATCGCAAACTCAGCAAGTCCAGCGTATACCCCACGATCGCCGCCCTCAGATGGTTCGTAATCGTCACATCCCCATACACCGTGTTCGCCGGTCCCAGCGCCTTCGTCCAGCGCACCCCCACGGAAAACTTCCCCCCGTAATCCGCAATAATCGCCCCATCCCGTTCCGAGAGCGCCGGCGCCTGCCCCCCATCATAGACCACCCCCTCCGCCCCATAAGCATTCTCCACCCGAAACGGCATCCCATTAACCCCAGCCGCCCCATCCTGAAAATTAAACGCCACATCCGTCCGCCCCAGCTCCGCCACCCCCGCCGTCCCCGAAACCTCCAGCACAACCCCC
>Ga0182030_10000710_pt1 | contig 64874 bp, 38 predicted proteins | sample 812S3MmetaG_FD_121299 | JGI IMG/M metagenome (GOLD analysis project Ga0182030, IMG submission 121299) | Permafrost microbial communities from Stordalen Mire, Sweden - 812S3M metaG (Illumina Assembly) | ecosystem: Environmental > Terrestrial > Soil > Wetlands > Permafrost | place: Sweden... | reverse complement strand
TTCGAGCTGACTCCCAGCCAGTTGACGCTGGATTTGGAGAATTGAATGCAAATTGCCATTTCCTTGAAAAAATGAAAATCAGTACTTTTGTGCGTAAATCTCATCGAATTCCCTAACACCCTCCTTTATTGACCTTTATTGGGCTTTATTCTGTGGCTCCGTATTTTGGGTCCCTCGACGTTTTGATCTGAGATTCAGCCCTTTCAGGGTTGATCAACTCGAACGTTGGTTCCCAGGGTAGGCCTCTCGGAATCGGCCAACCTTGGGCTGAATGATTCAATCCCTTTGGGATTGATTTGGGACGCTCCTGGTTGGTCCGCTGAAAATGTCGAGGAAGCCCTTTTTTGGCTGTTCCTGGGTGGAGTTGTCGTGGGGGCTTCGTCAAGGCAACAGGATGGGACGAATAGGACCAATAGGACCAATAGGACGAATGGGGCATACCGATTCGGGATCGGGACGCGCGCTCCCGGACCCGCAGACCGCAGTTGGAACTTGCGCAATTGCCGGGAACCGCCCGCCGTTGGCCGCCGCCATGATGCCTTATGTGCCTTACCATACTGTGGAGAGACTAAGGTATAAGGCTGAAAGTGTCAACGGGAAATTGAAAAATTATTTTTGGTTGTGTAAGTATCGTCGTATTAGGCATTTACGTGTATTTTTGGGATTACTTAGCGGCGATTTTGGCGTTGAAACGGGGCGGAGGAGGGTCGAGGATGGGCCAATGGACGCAGGCGCGACAGTCCCAGAGAATGATGGCTTGCCAAAGCCGGATGACAATATGCCGCCCGGCAAGGGAAGGGGCGGCAGGCGCGGGCGGCGGCGGTGGAAGGGGATTGGACTGGCGCTGGGGCTTTTGGCCGCCGCGATCGGGGTGACGGCATGGTTTTTGCGGGACAGGACGCCTGACGGGCCGCCGCTCATTCTCACGCTGCCCGGCGGGGAGAAATATCGGTTTATGGGGACGACTTATGGCACCCGGAATGTGCCGCCGTCTTTTGATGCCAAGGTGGTCAGCGTGTTGCCGGATCGGTTGGCAAATCTGGCGCGGAAACGTGTTGGACCGCAAATAAGCCAGTACAACCAGGGCCAGAAATTTGATTCACCGAACCTGTTTATCTGGTTTCAACGGGTTGGGACGAATGTATCTGTTTGGCCACCGGGTCAGACATTCGATGCGAGGCTGGCAGATGAAGCGGGCATTGAGGCGGGCGTGGTGGATTACCCGCCGGGCTTTCGAAGCCCCGGCGTCGCTTGGCACTACACCTCTTTTTCGGTTATTCCAAGACGAAGCCGCGTGCTCCAATTGAACTTTTACCCAGATTATGTCGGTGGGCACTCCTCCGGCCCCGTCGGTTCGGTTAAAGTCCCGAATCCGCTTTATGGGAAATACCCCCAGTGGAAACCCGAACCGATCCCGGCGGTCAAGAAGGCCGGGGACTTGGAAGTGCGGCTGGACGACTTCGTGACAGGCAGTCAGGTTGGAGGGGCGACCGTGGCCAAGGCCAATGGAAGCTGGAATCTTCCTTTCGATCGGGCCGAGAAAGGGCAGAAGACTGCGACCGGGTTTGACTTTTCGGTGCGTTTTTCGAGGGGGACCAATGAAGTGTGGGTGCTGCATAGCGCGGAGTTGAGCGATGCCACCGGGAATGTCCTGCGCAACACATTGCTCCAGACGCTCATAGAACCTTTCGAAGGCTACGGCCCGCCGCAACTGGCGGGGTGGGGCGCGTACAGCGAGTCCATCCATGGCACACTTTGGCCGGATGAGGCGGCGTGGCGGCTGAAGCTGGAGTTCAAACGCGCTTCCGGTTTTGCGCCGGAAGAGGTCGTCACCTTCAAGGATGTGCCGGTGCCGGCGGTGGGAACAAACACCTATCCGGGGTGGACCAAGAAAGCGGGCGGGATTAAAGTCGCGCTCTCGAAATTCGAGCGCATTCCATACCACTCCCGGTGGAGCATGTTTGGCCTAATGCCCCAAGTTACCGTCGAGTTGCCCGGCAAACCCATGGGGGTCGCGCTGGATTTCCTGGGCATGAAGGCCGATGCCGGACAAGTTAAGCGGCATGACTTCGGAAGGCCGGACGCCTTCTCCTACACATTCTGGGTGGATAGCATCCCCACCAACGCGAAGACGATGGACTTTACGTTCGTTGTGCAGAAGACGCGCATGGTGGAATTTCTGGTGAAGCCGCCGAAGGGGGAGTGAGGGGAAAGGCTAAAGGCTGAAGTGGGGGGATCTCACCTTTGTCGGGCTTTCCTTTCTGCGCAAAGGCAGCTTGGAAAAATAGGACCAATAAGACCAATAGGACCAATAATCAATACACCGGCTCCAAGCGAGCAATCTCGACAAAGGTAGATGCACCCGGCAAAAGTGCAAAATGCGGGTTGCCAATGGGGTTTGGTGGGGGCACACTTATACGGTAACGAGTTGAAATGGAAACTGAATACAAGATCATCGGCGGTGACGGGGCCGAGTATGGCCCGGCGTCGCTGGATGAGTTGAAGAGCTGGATCGGGGACGGTCGTGTGGCCGGGTTCACGCAGGTGTGGCGCAGTGATCAGGCGTTGTGGACGCCGGCGGCGCGCTACGCGGAGTTGCAGCAGGCGCTGGCGCGGCTGCAGGCTTCGGCGCCGGGAGCGGCGGCGAGCCGGATGCGGGCGGCAGGATTTTGGCTGCGGCTGGGGGCCTACGTGCTGGACTGGGTGCTGCGGGGGATGTTGTTTGCTATAATTTGCCAGTGGAAGCACTGGGCGCTGCCGGTCTTGCCGGAGACGCTGAACGAGGAGACGTACCGACAGTTCCTGGAGCAGATGAGGCCGATTGCGGATCAGGCGCTGCCGTGGATTCTGGGTTTGTGGGTGTTGTATGACGTTTTGTTCGTGGGGACTTTTGGCGCGACGCCGGGGAAGATGGCGCTGGGCGCGAGAATTGTCGCGACGGACGGTTCGCCGGCCGGTTACGGGCGGGCGTTGCTGCGCTCGCTGGCGGCGCGGTTGACGGAGTTTTTGTTCTGCGTCGGGTATCTGGGGATTGTGGCGCGGCCTGATAAACGGGGTCCGCACGATCTCCTGGCGGGGACGCGCGTGATAATGCAACGATGATCTCGACGGTCAACCGGCGGATGATGCTGATCGCGGCGCTGGTCCTGGCGGCGGATCAGGCGACGAAGGGTTTGGTGGAGAAGTTTCTTTTGCCGGGGGAGAGCCGGACGCTGATCGCGGGATTTTTCCGGCTGGTGAATTGGGGCAATTCGGGGGCGGCGTGGAGCCTGTTCCGGGGGAACAACGACGTGCTGGCGTGTTTTTCGGTGGCGGCGCTGGGGGGGCTGTTGGTGTGGCGGCGGCATTTTCACATTGAGACGCTGTTGGGCCAGATTTCGCTGGGGCTGATTTGCGGGGGCATCGCGGGGAATCTGGTTGACAGAATCGCGCGGCATGAGGTGGTGGATTTTCTGCGGTTTTATTTGGTGACGCGCGGGGGGGGGGAAGTGAGTTTTCCGGCGTTCAATGTGGCTGACAGCGCGATATGCACGGGGGTAGGGTTGCTGATATTGATTTCGATCCGGCTGGAATCGGCTGCGGGGCAAGCGGGGCGGGAGGCGGGGGTGGATGCGCGTTAGGGCGAAGGCGGGGGTTGCATTTCACTTTTTTGGGTGATGCCTGCCGGTGAACAGGCGCTTTGGGATTTCGGACCATTCGATTGGGAATTGGTCATTGAAAATTTGTCATTGGCAATTTCGCGAACCCCCGCCCATGAACCGTTTGGAAACCTCCTCTCCCCAACCCTCCCCTCCACAAGCGTGTGGAGGGGAGGGAGAAGACAGGCGCATCGGTTCAGGGGCAGCTTAGAAAAATAGGACGCATAGGACCAATAGGACCAATTATCAAAACACTGAATCCAAGCAAGCAATGTCAAGCGAGCGCATGCGCTCTCGGCCGGTTCGGTTGAGAATTGGTCATTGAAAATTGGGCGTTGGCAATTGACACTCAGCCGCAATGAACATTCCAAAGCTGCAAACGGTGGACCGTGTGGCGGGGGTGCCGCTGTGTTTCTTGTTGACGGTGGCGCGGCGGCTGATGCCGCGGCGGCTGCCGCCGGGGCCGGCAAAGGTGCGGAATGTGCTGTTTGTGAAGCTGGCGGAGCAAGGCTCGACGGTGCTGGCGATTGGGGCGATCAAGCGGGCGGCGGAAATGGTCGGGCGTGAGAATGTCCATTTCATTGTGTTCGAGGAGAACCGGTTCATTCTGGACTTGCTGGAGTTGGTGCCGGAGAAGAATGTGATCACGCTGAACTCGCAGAGTCTGACGGGGCTGGCGCTGACGACGTTGCGGGCGATGAAACGGATGTGGTCGTTGAAATTGGACGCCGCGATAGACATGGAGTTTTTCGCGCGCGGCTCGGCGGTGATAGCGTTTCTGAGCGGGGCGCGGGCGCGGGTGGGTTTTCACACCTGGTACGCGGCGGGGCCGTACCGGGGGGATTTGTTCACACACCGTTTGCTGTACAATCCGCATCTGCACACGACTTCGATGTTCCAGGTGCTGGTGGAATCGCTGCGGAGTGATCCGGCGGATTTGCCGACGATGGATTTGCCGCCGCCTTCGGCGGAGAACACGTTTGCGCAATTTGTGCCGCGGGCCGGGGAGGAGGAGCCTGTGAAAGCGATGTTGCCGGAAGCGGACGGGAAGAGGCCGCCGATCATCCTGCTGAATCCGAACGCAAGCGATCTGGTGCCGCTGCGGCAATGGCCGTCGGGGCGTTATGTGGAGCTGGCGCGGCGGCTGCTGGCGCGGTATCCGGAGGCGCATATTTGTTTTACAGGCGGGCCGCGGGAAGTGGCGGCAATTGAGAGTCTGACGCGGGAGGTGAATTCGCCGCGCTGCACGTGTCTGGCGGGGCGGACGACGTTGCGGCAGTTGATGGCGCTTTACGCGTTGTGCGAAGTGCTGGTGACGAATGACAGCGGGCCGGCGCATTTTGCGTCGCTGACTTCGATCAACGTGATAACGCTGTTCGGGCCGGAGACGCCGGCGCTGTTCGCGGCGCGGACGCCGCGGAATGTGGCGATCTGGGCGGGGATATCGTGCAGTCCGTGCGTGAACGCGAACAACAACCGGCAATCGCCGTGCCTGAACAACCGGTGCATGCAGCAGATCACAGTGGAGCGGGTTTTTGCGGAGGTTTGCCGGGTGTATGGGGAGAGGAGGGGGAAGTAAATTGCGGATTGCGGATTGCGGATTGCGGATTTTCCGGATCAGACCGATCGGTCGGATAGGACGGATGGGACAGATTGCGGAATTGTGGTGCTGGCGATGCGCCGGGATATCGAGCCGGAGGCTCGACGCTACACAATGACCAGGACTTCTTCTTGACGGGTTGACATGTCGCGGCGTTTTTCGGAGAGGCGGCCGTCGGGGGAGCGCTCGAGTTTGAGGAGGAAAGATGCCTTTAATTCCTGGGCGCGCTTGAATTGTTTGTCGGGCCTGGCTGGGGTGAGGGGATATTCGACGGCACGGCCCTGGTCGCGCCAGTGTTGGACGCGGGCGAGGGAGGCGTCGCGAAGGGCCTCGTCTTCGATCAAGTAGAAGTAATCCACTTGGGAGTCGAATTTGGGGAGGAGGCCGCGAGCTTTGAGGAGTTCGAGGAGGACAACATCACCCATGCCGAAGCCGAGGGCGGGGAGGTCTGTCTTTCCACCGCTGATGAGCTCAATGAGGTTGTCGTAACGGCCGCCGCCGGCAATGGCGCGGAATTCGCCTTTTTTGTCGAAGGCTTCAAACACCGCGCCGGTGTAGTAGGCCAGGCCGCGGATGACGTGGTAGTCAATCTTGACAAACGCGCCGAGGCCGCGGGCTTCGAGATTTTTGACGATGAATTGGAGTTCATCTGTAGGCTCTCCGCGAGCGATGAACTGGTTGACGTCGTCGAGGGCGAAACCGAGGGCGGCAAGGGCTTGGGAACTGGCGTCGGGAGATTCGCGCTCGAGTTTGTCAATAATCTGGCAGAAGGGGCCGGCCAATTCGGGTTTGGAGCAGCGGGCCTGGAAGAACTGCTGCCACGCGTTGCGGCTGCTGAGGCGTATGACGAAATCGCCGGCGGTGAGACCGCAGGCGCGGAGGGAATCAATGAGGAGCGCGAGAAGCTCGGACTCGGCGGCGGGGCCGGATTCGCCGATGAGGTCGGCATTGAACTGGAAATGTTCGCGGAGGCGTCCTTTTTGCTGGCGTTCGTAGCGGAAGAGCTGGGGGATGGCAAACCATTTGACGGGCTTTTTGTAGTTGCGCTCGTGGGCGGCGGCCATGCGGGCCAGAGTTGGCGTCATTTCGGGGCGGAGGGCGACGGCGCGACCGCCTTTGTCAATGAAATTGTAGAGCTGGCCGACGATTTCGTCGCCGCTTTTGAGGGTGTAGAGTTCGAGGGGTTCGAGGGGCGGGCCGTCGTATTCGCGGAAGCCGTAGCGGCGTGCGGTGGCGCGCCAGCGGTCGAAGATGAACTGGCGGGCGTCCGCGCTCCAGAGGTCGGGGTGCGGAACGGGTTCCGGGTAAAAGTCGCGAAAGCCAGGCAAACGTTCCATAAGAGGGAACAGGAAGCCACAAGCGGGGAGGAAAGAGAAACAAAATCGGCGGCGGAGGTTATTTTCCCCTTCCACTTCGGCCCATTTCGTTGCGATGAAATTGGTGGATGATTTCGGAGACCAGGGCAGAGTCAAGATGCATGCTCGTCCTTTGCAAGTCCTCCACTGTGTGAGCGAAGTCCAGCAGGTTCGACCGTGCGGCGTCCGCCACAATTCCAAGCGTGCCTTTGGGTTTGAGCATTTCACGTTCAGCGAATCGTCGCGCCACTTTATCATCCAGTAGAACCCATGAGGCGTTTCTCTCTTTGGCCAGCCCCAGAGCCTGCCGTTCCCCCGCATCCAACGAATCGAACCGATCGGGTATGGCAATGGGTGTCGCCACTGAAATCCAGCTTGGAGGATTTGCCGCCCAAGTTGAGATTGCGGCGGGGGCGGATGGATGGGTCAGTTCATCCAGGACAGCCGGAGAGACCATGATGGAACCGTAAAGCTTTTCCAAAATGGTTTCACGACCGATCAGGATCAGGTAGTGCAAAGGCGTCGTGTCAGAGACAACCAACTCCATAAATTACGCCCTCAAATCCCGCTGAAATTCACCAAGATCGTAATTGGGGAAAACTCCGCGCTGCCTAAAGAAGGTTTCGCCGTCCCAGTGGTTTAATCCCAGCAGTTCAAATGCGCGCCCGCGAGTAATCAAGCCGGCCGTGTAGGCGCCAATGACCAAACCCTCCGTGACGCTGCGCGTTCTTTGTCCCGGATCACGCGGCAAAAATGATGCGATTGACTCTGGAATCTCCACTGTCATCCTAATACTCTACACGCAAACTGCGCCGCCGCCAAGCTCAATTTCCTCCGGTTCCCGTGGCAACAACATCCTGTGCAAATGCTATCCAAGAGCGGGTCAGAATTCCCAGTGCAGGCGCGCGCCGAAAACGGAAACGGGGCCGCGATCGCGGTTAAAGGCGGGATTGGCGATAAACTGATAGTCCAATGTAAGATGGACCTCATTGCAGATTTGGGAATTGTAGTAAGTCTCCATGGCTTGTTCCCAGCCATAATTCAAATTGCCGTCGCCGCCCTCGATGCCCGTGCCGCCGGCGGCAAAATATGCCTGCTCGGCACGCGTAATGCCGTTCATAATGCCCGCCACACCGAAGGTGTCGTTGGGGCGATGCCAGGATTCCCCTTTGACGCTTACTCCCAGGGTTGCCGCATAATCCACATCGGTGAACATCCACGCCTGCTCCTGGCCGTCGTTCCAGCCCAGGCGGGAGAACAGGCCGATGTTCGTCGCAATTTCCTGTTCCCAATTCAAGCCGAAGCCGTATTTGAGGCGGTAGGCCCTCGCTGCGGTGAGGTCCGCGCCCGGCCCGTTTGCCTTCAGAATGCCAGTAGCCTCACTATAACTGAACATGTCAGCCCGGTTCAGAAAAGCCAGGAAGCGAATTGTGCCGGGATGGTTGTTGATGGAGTAACGGCGCTCAAATTCCGTCACCATGGCCCAACCGCTGAATATCGGTTCATAGCCTGCCGCACTGTCATAGGGCCATTTGAAAAGGGCGTCGTCGCCAGTCAAATTATTGGCAATTTTCGGCACTTGGAACCAGCCGTAGCGCAAGGTCCATTGGGGCTGATTCAATTCGACGGCAATGCCGGTGGAAAAGCCAACGGCATCTGCCGCATAATCCCAGGCCTCGTTGTTGACCAATCCCCAGTTCATGAACTGTGTGCGTGGGGAATTGGCATAAGTATTTTGGTCGAAAATATCCCCCGCGCTCATCCGGCCGACGGTGAAAGTGAGGCGGGAAACATCCTGTTTTCCAGCGAGCGTGAGCTGGCTGTCGGCGACGTCCTCATGCTCGCCGCCGAGGCCGATGGTCTGCCGGATAAAAATCCGGGCCAACATGCCGTTGGGAAGCGAGGTGCCAATGCGATAGGACTCGCCATTGGGAACGGCTTCCAACCCAGTCGTGTTGTTCAAGCCGAATCCCTGCCACATCAATCCATCAACGTGGGCTTCCGCGCCTTTCCATAACCGGACGCCGGCCATCAGATCCAGTGAAACGGTTTCGCGCGTTTCACCGCCGGTGGGAAGGCTGTTAAAGGCGCGAGGGGTATATTTCGCCGGAAAACCGGGGTAGCCCTGGACCACCTCCGTGTTTTGCACATGCCAGTTCCAATTCTGCGCCTGATTGGTTGCCGCCGCGGAGTTGGTCGCGCCGGCGGATGGGGCGGGGGTTGGGGCGGCGACCTGTGCGCGGCAGCGGGCCGCGAAAAGGAGGGCGCCAGCGAGCAAAACAGCCCGGGGCCGAAGGCGCAAAATGTTATTGGATACAAAACAATTTATTATGGATACTACACTATTATCCGCGCTGTCGCAAGACTTCTTTGACATCGCGGCGTGATTCCAAGTGGCCGTCAAGAAATAAGATTTACAACCTGACTTGATCTTTTGGCGGCGGGCGGCGTTGCCCGCTCAAAATGCCGGGATTGCGGCGGCAAGGCCAGTCTCAACCTTCGATTTGACGCGGGCGGGGAATCAGAGACAATTGCGGGATGCAGCTAACAGAAAATCTGCTCCGCGAGGCGGCGGGTTGGGACGTGATGAAACGGGCGCGCTTCCTTTTGGAGCAGGGCCGGGTGCTCAGTTCGTTCTGGGCGCCGCCGTTGCTGCGCGGGGTGGTGCAGGACGGGGAGAGTTCTTTTCGTGCTTCGATGGTGATCAAAAGCCAGGTTGACATCGAGAATCTCTGCACGTGCCGGGAGGCGCGCGAGTGGGGGAAGATTTGCGAGCACGGGGTCGCCGTGGGGTTGCATTGGCTGGAGGAGCAAAAGCGCGGCGCGGCTCCTGCGGCTGCGGCCCCGGCGGCAAAGCCGGCCGCGCCTGTCGCGAAGAGCAGCGGTCTTCGCCGGGACGCGGCGGGCGAACCGGCGGCGCTGTTTGTCATTCTGCCGCCGAATTTCGAACAGGCGGCCGCCCGGGACAAGGTCATGCTCGTGCTGGAGGCGGAATGGAGCGGAGGGCGGTGTCCACTGAACGCGCTGCCACGGGATCGGGCGTTTGCGTTTGCAGCGCAGGATGCGGCGATTATTGACAAGCTGGAGATTTTGACGCGCGGGGAGACGCCGGCCATTTTGCAAATCGGGGTGCAGGATTTTGCGGCGCTGCTCCCGGCGCTGGCGGGACATCCGCATGTGACGCAGGGCAAAACCGTTGCGGTGACGGTGACAACGTCGCCGGTGAAGTTGCCGCTGTGGGCCACGCTGGAGGCGGGGGGGGAAATCGTGCTTGCGCTGGCGGAGAGGGCGGAGCCGGTGGTGATGGTGGGGGATTGGGTTTGGCGGAAACCGGCGTTGCAGCCGCTGGGTTTGCCGGCGGGGATGACGGAGATTTTGCGCGGACCGGTGAGGCTGACACGCGCGCAGGTGCCGGATTTTCTGCTCCGTCATTGGCCGCAATTGGAGGCGGCGGGGGGAGTGCGGGCGAATTTCAAGCCGGAGGATTTTTCTCTAGAACCGATGACGCCGCGATTCTTGCTGCGGCTTGAGGGCGGTCTGGCGCAATTGGACGCGGTTCTGCAATGCGCCTATGGCGCGCGCGTCATGACCGCCGGCGCGACGGCGGGACCGGAAGGCGACTGGCTGCCGGACCCGGAAACGCCGACGCGGTATTGGACGCGCAATCCCGCCGCCGAGAACGCGGCGCTGGCGCGCTTGCAGCGGAGCGGTTTCTCCGGAGGGGGCACGCCGGGCAGGATGCGGTTGACAGGACAGAATGCGGTGTTGAATTTTTTCGCGCGCGAATTTCCCAGGTTGCATCGGGAGTGGAGCGTGACGTTGGAGGAGCGGCTGGAACAAAGCGCGGCGCGGAACATCGAGCGGGTCGAGCCGCGGTTCACCATCACCCCGGGCACCCAGTGGTTTGATCTGGGCGTGGTGTTTGAGGCGGGCGGCGGGGAGATCCTTCCTGCGGCGGACATTCAGCGGCTGCTTCTTTCCGGTCAGAGCCACACGCGGCTGAAGAATGGAAAATGGGCCGTGATGGACACGGGAGCGGTGGAGGAGTTGCAGGAGGTTTTGCTGGATTGCGCGCCACGGCAGCAGGAGCAGGGCTACCGGATCGCCAACACGCAGGCTGGCTTTCTGGAGGCGACGTTGCGGCAGCACGGCGACTGGCGGGTGCAGGCGCCCGCGGCGTGGCGCGACCGCGCGGCGCGGCAACGCGGGGAGGCGAAGCTGGAATGCCCGCCGCTGGGGGAGTTGGAGGAGGTGCTGCGACCTTACCAGAAACAAGGCGTGGCGTGGCTGCGGTTTCTGAGGGAGAACGGGTTTGGAGGGATTCTGGCGGATGAAATGGGGCTGGGGAAGACAGTGCAGACGCTGGCATTTCTCAAAACAATGCAGAATGAAGAGTGCAGAGTGCAGAGCGTTCCGCATCGTCCGAATTTGATAATTTGTCCGTCGAGTTTGGTGTTCAATTGGGTGGCGGAGGCGCGGAGATTTACTCCCGATCTGGAGGTGCTTGTCTTGCACGGAGCGGACCGGCACGGGCGGTTTGAGCGGATTGCGGCGAGCGACATTGTGTTGACAAGTTACGCTCTGATCCGGCGCGACGCGGAGCGCTATCGCGGGCTGGAGTTCGACACGGTTGTGCTTGACGAGGCGCAGCATATCAAGAACCGGCAAACCCAGAACGCGCAGGCCGTCAAGGCCGTCGCCGCGCGGCACCGGATTGTGCTGACGGGCACGCCGATGGAAAACTCGGTTCTGGATTTGTGGTCCATATTCGACTTTCTCATGCCCGGCTATCTGGGGACGGCGCAGGATTTCCGCGAGCGGTATGAATTGCCAATCGCGCGCGAGCGGGACGCGGCGGCGCAAACGCGGCTGGGACGGCGGCTGCGGCCGTTTCTGCTGCGGCGGCTTAAGAAGGAAGTGGCGGCGGATTTGCCTGCGAAGCTGGAACAGGTTTCGTTCTGCGAATTGACGGCGGAGCAGCGGGCTGTTTATCAGCAGGTGATCGAAGCCACGCGCAAGGGAGTGCTGGAGGAAGCGGGCGCGGCTGGAGCGGCCAAGAGCCGGATGCTGGTGTTGAGCGCGCTGTTGCGGCTGCGGCAGGTGTGCTGCGATTTGCGGCTGCTCAAACTTGAGGGTCTCAACCCTTCCACGCCGTCCGGCAAACTGGATTTATTTGGCGAATTGCTGGAGGAGGTCATGGATGGCGGGCATCGGGCGCTGGTGTTCAGCCAGTTTGTGAGCATGTTGACGCTGTTGAAGGAGAGGCTGGACGGGGAGGGGGTCAAGTATTGTTATCTGGACGGGTCCACGACGGATCGGGGAGCGGAGGTGGAACGGTTCCAAAAGGACGCGGGCATTCCGGTGTTTCTCATCAGCCTCAAGGCGGGCGGCACGGGCCTCAACCTGACGGGGGCGGACACGGTCATCCATTTTGATCCGTGGTGGAATCCGGCGGTGGAGGCGCAGGCGACGGATCGGGCGCATCGCATCGGGCAAACGAAAGTGGTCACGAGCTACAAGCTGATTGCGCGGGACACGGTGGAGGAGAAGATCCTCGCCTTGCAGGCGCGCAAGCGGGAGATGATTCAGTCGGCCATTGGCGGGGAGGAGGAATTTGCGGCGTCGTTGAACTGGGATGAAATACAGGAATTGCTGGCGTAGAGGCCCAATCGCCGGGATGTCCAATTGGGTTAACGTCGCGATCTGTCAGCAAAATGCGCGTCTAAGATTTTCAAATGGCGGTCGGCATGATCTATCCAATACTTGATGGCGTATTTGCCGCAGATGTGGATTTCCACCGGCCGGCCGGTGCTGTCGGAATCGGTGTAATCCGAATATCGGCTCGGAAACCCCTGGATGTCCACGAAACGATTGCGCAGCAATCTTTGATCTTTGCGGGGCAGCGTTTCGAGGAACTCAATGACTTCGTAGTCAATGAGCAGGCGATAATTCATGGGCCACCATGCCCATCGGGCAAGTTCAATCGCCGGTCCAATTCCGCAAGAGTGGCAAATTCGGCGTTGGGCTTGTCAATCTTGGCGGAGAGTTTTTTGCGGGAGGCTGCGCCGCCTGCGTCCTGCAGCGAGACAAGAAATGCTGTCAGGTGCCGTTGTTCGGCGGCGTTCAGCGCGGACAGTTCCTTTTTCAGCAACTCAATGCTCACACTTCAATTCTATCAGTCATTTGAGGCGTTGCAAGCGGGAGTTCCGGTTGTCGTCGTCACAGGTGAGGGCGAAGTCGCCGTGGACGCCGTCGGGGGTGACGAACTGTTGGAGGAACGAGGCGGGGAACTGGACCTTTTCACCGGTGGCGGAGCGGACGATGACAAAGCGTGCGGTACCGCGATAGTAATCGAGGCACTGGTCCGCCGTGATGCGGAGGTGAAATTCAAAACGCTTCATGGGATTACATTTGCGTCAGCAAACTCCCAACCGGGGGCAAAGGCAAGCCCCGGCATCGCACGCCACAGATGATATGGAAGATTTTTTGAGGCGGCACGGGATCAAAGGCGGGGCGCGCCTTGACTGGGTGGGACGGGGCATGTAATGAAGTGGCCGCAAGTTGGGATGAATCTCGGCGCATACATATTACTGGCGGTCAGTTCGCTGTTCGTGATCCTGGATCCGATCGCGGCGGTGCCGGCGTTTATCGCGATGACGCCGAATGACACGGCGGCTGTGAAGCTGCGGACGGCACGGCTGGCTTGCTGCGTGGCGGCGGGCGTGCTGATGGTTTTTGCGGCGACGGGGCCGTGGATCTTCGAGGTTATGGGGATCACGCTGCCGGCTTTTCAGGTGGCGGGGAGCATTCTGCTGCTGCGGATCGCGCTGGACATGTTGTACGCCAAGCGATCGGGGGCGAAGGAAACGGAGGAGGAGGTGGCGGCGGGGGCGGCCAAGGATGACATCGCGATCACGCCGCTGGGGGTGCCGATGCTGGCCGGGCCGGGGTCCATTTCGACGGCGCTGATTTTGCTGAATCAGGCGCATGGCATTGCGCAGGTGTTGGCGCTGTTTGCTTCGATTGCGGCGGTGTGTTTTGCGAGCTATTGGGTTCTCTGGCTGGCGGTGCGCGGGGCGCATTATCTGAACCCGCTGGCGCTCAAATTATTGGCCCGGCTGTTCGGGCTGTTGCTGGCGGCGGTGGCGGTGCAGTTCATCATCAACGCGATGGTGCAACTGATGCCGCTGTTCAAGGGGTGAGGCCGCGGGCGATTTTGGGATGGAGCAGGCCGACGAAGGGGAGGTTCCGGTATTTCTCGGCGTAGTCCAATCCGTAGCCGACGACAAATTCGTCGGGGATGGTGAAGCCGACGTAGTCGGCGGGGACATCTTCGAGGCGGCGGGATGGTTTGTCAAGAAGAACGCAGATTTTGAGGTGGCGGGGCTGGAGGGCGAGCAGCCTGGCGCGGACGCGGGAGAGGGTCCGGCCTGTGTCAAGTATATCGTCCACCAGCAGCACGTCCCGACCGCGGACGTCGAGGCGCAGTTCCTTGGTGAAGACCAGGCCGCCCGGCACGGTGGCGTCGCGGTAGCTGGAGACGCCGATGAAGTCGAGGCGGAGGGGAAGCGAGACGGCGCGAAGCAAATCGGCCAGGAAGATGACGGTGCCGTTGAGGAGGGCGACGATGACGAGGTCGCGGCCGGCGAAGTCCTTTTCGATCTGACGGGCCAGAGTGCGGACGCGGCGGGCCAGGCGGGCGCGGGAGATCAGGACGGAGCGGATATCGCCGCGCCAGACCGGGGGGGGCCGTTGGGATTGGGGCGGCTTTTTCAAGTTTGTTGTTTCACCATCATGAGTGAGTGTAAAATTGGCGGTTCGACTCATCAAGAACAGCTTTGAAATGGCTTGATTAGGCTTGATTAGGCTTGATTAGGCTTGATTGGAAAAAACGGAAAATAGTTGTAAGTTGTTGATGGAAAGGCACTTGCGGCGATTTGTCACACAAATGGCGCATCACTTGAAAAAAAAGCCATTTTAGCGGTGTTGGGATCATAAGAAGAGCGCGATTAGGCACGATTGGGCACGATTGGGGCTTGGCATGAGGAATTCAACTTAGAACGGCGACGGAGCGGCCCGGCCTGACAAACAAGCAAACCGAGGGGGGAAGAATTTTCCCGAGAATGTGCAATTCCCGGTAATAGCGCGGCAAGGTCGCAAAAAGGGACGAAACTCATTGGGATGGGAGGAATTCCGGGGTGGAAGACTGTGACGGATTGCAGTACAAAGCGGATGGGGGCCGCTTTGCTGTTCGCAAACCGTACCCACGGGCCGGCTCCAAGCCGGGACGCCAACTGAACCGCCCTCATCACTTAAGGTAGTATAGAGTACTCCGGGGAATTGTCAAGTGACGTGGAATGGGAGGTGTGGGACGAATAGGACGAATAGGACCAATAAGGCCAATGAGAGGAATTGCGGGAGGGCGAGAGTGACGGCGAGTGGCGGCGCGATGCAAAGGGGGAACGGTGACTGACTCGGACTGATCGGTCGGATCGGTCGGATCGGGCTGATCTGGCTTCGGGTCAATTTGCCGCCCGGATTCTTGCCGTGGCTCTTACGGGAGCCGGGCACGGTAGAAGCGCGAGCCGAAATTGGTCCAGCACGCATCCCAGAAGTAAAACGCGCTGCCGCCATCGCCGACGCATGTGTTCGTGAACAGGGGGGTCCAGTTCACCAAGTCGGTCGAGCCGTCCACGACGATGGTCTGGCCGTACGCGCCGCTGAGGTTGAACCCGAATTGGTTGTCCAGAAAGCCGCAGCAGCCGTCGCTGGTCATGATTTGCGGCGCATTGGTCGGAATGGTGACGGTGAGCGACGCCACGGCGCTGGTCACGCTGCCCCAGGTGTTAATGACTACTACGGTGTAATTTTCCGCGTTATTCGTGAAAACGTTGGGCAGCGTGAGGGAGCTGCTCCTGCCGCTCTGGACAAGGTTGGTCCCGGCCAGGTACCACAAATACTCAAATGTTCCCGAGCCCGCCGCCGCCACCGAGAAAGTGGGACTGCTCCCCGCCGGCACCGTCTGGTTTGTCGGCTGAAGGGTGATGACGGGCGGCGCCTGCACGGTCAAGGTCGCCACCGCGCTGGTCACGCTGCCGTAGGGGCTTATCACCACGACTGCGTAACTGCCGGCATTGGAGGCGGTCACGTTCGTTATCGAGAGGGTGGGAAATCCGGCAAAGTGAACTTCGCGGATAGCATTATTCATGAAGTCGGCAATGTATAGATTGCCCGCGGCATCCACGACCACTCCGTCAGGCTCACCCAGGCTGGCGCAGGTGGCGGGCCCTCCGTCACCTGCGTTGCCCCCGCCCGCCACTGTGGTGATTATGCCGTTGGTATCCACTTTGCGGATTACGCCGGTGCCGCTGTTGGCAATATAGAGATTGCCATCGGCGTCGAAAGCGACGCTGCATGGGTAACTCAGGATGGCGTTGGTGGCCGGACCGCCATCCCCGGGAGATGGCCCGGAGGAGCGCGTCGGTACAGACCCGTTGCCCGCCACCGTCGTGATGATGCCATTGGTATCCACCTTGCGGATGCGTTGATTGAAGCAGTCAGCAATATACAGATTCCCCAATGCGTCCAAGCACAATGCGTCATTCAGGAAGTTGGAGGCTCTACCAAGAGTGGCGTAAATAGCTGGGCCGCCATCCCCCAACCCGCCGGGACCTCCTCCTGCCACAGTGGTGATGATGCCGTGCGAGTCCACCTTGCGAACGCGGGTGCTTCCCGTGTCCATGATGAACAGGTCGCCGAGGGCATCTGCAACAACGCCCTCAGGCGTGCATAGCCCGGCTTCAACGGCCGGGCCGCCGTCCCCGGAAAAACTGACGTTAAAATAGGTCGCACCGGCCACAGCGCCGGCCACTGTGGTGATAAGGCCGTTGGTGTCCACTTTGCGGATGCGGTCGTTGAAAGAGTCCGCAATATACAGGTTGCCGGATAAATCGAAAGCCACGCCGCTCGGCTGTTAGAGGGTGGCATTGGAGGCCTGGCCGCCATCCCCGGCGTAGCCCGCGGGGCCATTGGGCGAGCCCGCCACCGTCGTGATGATGCCGTTGGTGTCCACCTTCCGGATGCGGGCGTTGTAATAGTCCGCAATATACAGGTTGCCAAAGGTGTCCAAGTTCATCCCTTCGGGTTGAAAAATTTTGGCGCTTATCGCCGGGGCGCCGTCTCCAGAATGTCCCGGACCGTTCCCGCCCGCCACGGTGGTAATAATGTTGGTTGGCAATATGGTTCCGTTGAACTGCCATTGGTAGCTCAACGGCCCTGTCCCGCCCGCAGCCACGCTCAGGGTCAAATTGACTCCCCCCAGAACCGCCTGACTGCCGGGCGGCGTCGCAATCGAGGGCGGATACGCCGTCGTCAGCGTGGCAACCTGGCTGGTCACGCTGCCGTAGGCGTTGGTGATCACGACCGTATAACTGCCGGCGTCGTTCGTGGCAAAACCCTGCACTGTGAGCGCACTGTTCAGGCCGCTCTGTACCAGGTTGCTCGCGTTGTCATACCACGCGTAATCGAGGGGAGCGGTACCCGAGGCGGTCACGTTCAGAGTCGCATTGCTGCCTGTCAAAACCCACTGGCTGGCGGGCTGAACAAGGATGGCGGGCGGGCATGACACTGTCAGCGTGGCGACGGCGCTGGTCACACTCCCATAGGAATTGGAAATGACGACCGTATAACTGCCGGCATTGCCCGCGCCCACGTTGGTGAGTGTGAGCGTGGGATATTCGGCATAGAGCAACACCTCGCGGATGCGATTGTTCAGGGTGTCGGCAATATACAGGTTACCTATGGCATCCAATGCGACTCCTGACGGCAAATAAAGGCTGGCGTTGGTGGCCGGGCCGCCATCCCCGGAAAAAGCGCCGGAATAGGGCACGCCAGCCCCGTTGCCCGCGACTGTCGTGATAATGCCGTTGGTGGCCACCTGGCGGATGCGATCATTATAAGGGTCGGCAATATAGATGTTCCCGAAGTTATCCACAGCCGCGCAGGATGGTTTACGGAGACTGGCCTGGGTGGCTGGGCCGCCGTCTCCAGAAAATCCATAAGTGGCCGTCCCCGCCACTGTGGTGATAATGCCGTTGGTGCCCACCACGCGGATGCGGCTGTTTTGTGTGTCGGCAATAAACAAGTTGCCTGAACCGTCCAGAGCAACGCCAAAGGGCCAGTACAATTTGGCGTTTATAGCTGCGCTCCCATCCCCTGAGAATCCAGGGGCGTTCGTCCCCGCCAGAGTGCTGATGATACCATTGGTGCCCACCTTGCGGATGCGGTTGTTGCCGTGGTCCGCAATATAAAGGTTGCCGATAGCATCCAAGACCACCCCGGTAGGCCCATTCAGAGTGGCGTTGGTGGCCAGGCCGCCATCCCCTGAGAAGCCCACCGCGTTTTTACCTGCCACGGTGGAGATGACTCCGTTGGTGTCCACTTTGCGGATGCGGTTGTTGGTGCTGTCAGCTATGTAAAGGTTGCCCAATGTGTCCAACGCGACAGCGGAGGGAAGAAATAGCTTGGCGTTAGTGGCCGGACCTTCATCACCCGAGTAGCCGTTTGTACCGTTGCCCGCGACCGTGTTGATAATGCCGTTGGTGCCCACTTTGCGGATGCGCGCATCGGCGGTGTCGGCAATGAACATGTTGCCTGCCCCATCGAAGGCCACACCAACGGGCTGGGACAGGCTGGCGCCCAGGGCGGCATCACCGTCCCAATTGGACCCTCCGCCCGCCACGGTCGTAATGATGCCGTTTGGCAGATTGGCGCCGTTCAACTGCCATTGGTAGGTGAATGGGCCGGTGCCGGATACGGCCACGGTGAAGGTCGCGGTGGTTCCCGCCAAGTTGGTCTGGCTTTTCGGTTGGGTGGTGATGGCGGGGGCGATTTGCGCGGGGAGGTTCGAGGCGCAACCGAGCACCGCTGCGGCAACCACAGGGAGCCACTTCAACACGGGCACTTTCGCTTTCATCGCAATTAGTTCTCCTTTTTAGAATTAGTAACGACCCCTTATCCCAGGACAAATATGATGATGGATGATTAGAAGCGTTTATCGGGCATGGGGTCAAGCGTTTTCAGAGGCAAGGAGATTCCGGTTGCGGATTTGGGCAGACGCTCTTGATCTGCATCGTAATGATCACGGATTGACGCGGGGGGGAGGGGCTTTTTTGAAGGCGGTCTGGCGCAGGTAGATTGGCTCGAGGGTTTCGCCGGGGACGAAATCGCGGCGGCCACAGGCCAGATGGCCCAGGGTCGCGGCGGAGGGATAGAGGTTTCTCGCGCCGGGAAACCAGCGGGCGATGTCGGGGCCGAGCAGGGTCTGGTTTGCGGCGGCAAGGGCGTCTATCTCGGGCTTTGTGGCCAGGCGCAAGGATTCTGTTTCGCGGAAGGACGGGCCCGCGATTTGATAGCAGGCGAGGTAGAATTCGGCGCGCTGGGCGTCAATTATAATATATACCGGGCCGCGAAGGCCCTCGTCCACAGCCTGAGCGGCAAGGCATTCGACGGTGCTGACGCCGAGCAAGTTGACGCCGCGACCCAGTTGCCATCCCTGGGCCAGGGCAATGGCGCCGCGTATGCCGGTGTAGGAACCGGGTCCAAGACCCACAGCCAGGATGCCGATTTCTTCGCGGGCGCATTTGGCCTTAGCCAGGGCTTCTTCGGCCAGGCTGAGGGTGCGTTGGATTGGGAATTTTGAGGACTTTATGGAAGCCTCCTCTCCCCGGCCCTCCCCTCCACAAGTGTGTGGAGGGGAGGGAGAAGAGGCGCGTCGCGGGTCAAGGGCGGTGGCGAGGAGGACGGGATTGATGGCGGGGTCGGAATCGTCCCAGATGGCCATGCTTCGTTGGGCGGAGGAGAATTCGACGGCGAGAAGTTTCATGGGAAAATGCTGAAAAGCTGAAACGCTGAAAAGCTGAAATGGTGAAATTTCATGAGTTGTATCACCGGTTGGAATCGGCGCAGAGCGCCGACGCTACACCAAAATCTTCATAGGAAATTTCGCGGGCGGTTTCGCCGAGGGTTTTGAATTGGACGCGACGAAAGGGGCCGGGCGCAGTGGAGGGAATTTGGACGGGGTCTATCCATCGTTCGATCCATTCAACCACGCTGACGCCTTCGGGGCGGATGAGATAGGACTCGAGGCCGGCGGCGATGATTTGGTCGCGGGTGTCGAGGCGGTAGAGATCCAAATGGAAAAGGGGGAGTCGGCCACCGGGGTACTCGTGGACGAGGGAGTAGGCGGGGGAAACGACGGGCGCGGCGGTGTTGAGGCCGCGGGCCAGGCCTTTGACTAATTGGGTCTTGCCCGCGCCCAATGGGCCGCTCAGGCCGATGACCCAGCCGTAGGCGCACTCGGAGGCCCAGGCGAAGCCAAGGGCTTCGGTCTCGGCGGGACTATGGGAAATGAAAGTGGGCACGGCAGGAAACGGTGAATAGTGAATCAGTGAGTTGGGAATTAGGGGATGGAATGGGAGAAATGGACGTAGCCAGTGGCTTGGAGGGGGCTGACGCCACTGGCGTCGCGGAGAGTCAGGCCGGGGGCGGACGTTATTTTGCCGATGCAACTGAGGCGGAGTTTGGGGAATTGTTTGCGCCAGGCGTCGGAGAGGGTGACGGCGTCACGGGAGGAGACGGCGAAGAGGAGTTCGTAGTCTTCGCCGTCGGCCAGGGCGGCGAGGAGGGGCGTTTTGGGCGAGGTTTGCGTAGCAGCGTCGGTGGCGGATGCAGGCGGGAGGCGCGATGCTGCACGGGCGGCGCGGCTGATGGGGATGGCGCGGACCAGGAGTTCGGCTCCGACTTTGCCGCGTTCCATAAGGTGGCGCAAATCGCCAGCCAGGCCATCGCTGAGGTCAATCATGGCATGGATGGGAAAATGTTCAGCGAGCCAGCGGGCTTCGTCAAGACGCGGCTCGAATTGGAGGTGCTTGCCGGCGAGAGAGCCGCCGAGTTCGCCGGTGACGAAGAGGGCGTCGCCGTTCACAGCCCCGGAGCGGAGGACGCATTTGTCGCGGGCGACTTCGCCGAGGAGGGCGATGGAAATGAGGAGGCGTTCGGGGTTGGAGGTAGTTTCGCCGCCGACGATGGCGACGCCGTGACGGAGGGCGAGTTGGCCCATGCCGTCGTAGATTTTTTGGATGAAATCGGGGTCGAAGTTGTCGGGCAGGGCGAGAGTGACGAGGGCGGCGAGGGGACGGCCGGCCATCGCGGCAATGTCGCTGAGGCAGCGGGCGAGGGCCTTGTGGCCGATGCTCTCGGGGGGCGCGGAGCGGAGGAAATGGACGCCTTCTACCACGGCGTCGGTCTTGAAGAGGAGGGCGCGGCCGGGCTGGCCGGAATCCAGGACGGCGCAATCGTCACCGGCGCCGACGATCACGGCGGAATTGGAGGGAAGGGAAGAACAGAGACGGGCGATGAGATCGAATTCGTTCATCTGACAGGATTGGGATGTGCCGCGCCGGCGGTGAGGAGCGCGAGAATAAAATTGGTGGTATTGAACAGGCTGTGGGCCGTGATCGAGGCGCAGAGACTGCCGGTCTTTTCATAGAGGAAAATGAGCACCAGGGAAAAGGCTGTCAGCGGCACGAAGGAAAGCGTGTTGAAGTGCATTACTGCGAACACCAGGGAGGTAATCCAGCAGGCGGCGCGGGGAAAGCCGTTTTGTTTGATGGCTGGATAGAGGACGCCCCGGAAGAGGACTTCCTCGGCCACCGGCGCGATGAGGATGGTAAGGAGACCGACAAAGACCAGTTGGCCCGGGGTAAAGGCGTCATTTTGCAAGGCGGCGACAACCTGCTGCTGGGCCGGGGGGTGCCGCGAGGCCAATTGGATGAGGAATGCGGACGCCAATTGCAAGGCCAAACCGGCGGGCAGGAACAATAAGCAGCCGGCCAGGCCCCAACGGACGGCTTTGCCCCGACGAAACGATTCGAGGCCGAAGGCTGCGCTCCAAGGCATGGGAATTTCGCGCAGGAAGAACCAAATCCACACCAGGCTTCCGAGGTGGAAAAAGACCGTCATTACCGCGAGTTGCGCCAGGATGCCTTGATCGTCCGTCATTTTAATTCTGCCGCCCTGCAGCAGGCCGGCGACACAGAGACCAAAAGAGAGCGTCATAAGGATGCCCAGGATCAGGCGGGCGACGGAATCGGGTCTCCAGGATTTTTCAGAAATCACGAGAAATGTTAGAGTTGCGGCGGGAAAGTTCAAGGGGAAAGGCTGAAGGCTAAAGGCAGAAGGCTAAAATGAAGGCTGAAGGATAAGGGCAAACGAAGGCGTCTTCCGGGGACGCCTAAACTTTGTCGCTCCAAGAGTCCGTCGAGTCAGAAGGAAAGCTCAACAAAGCTGAGAGACTTCAGAGCCGCCCCCAAAGCCATTTTTCGCTCGACATTTGACAAACCCGAATTTATTCTACCCGCATTGCGGTTTTCAATGCGGGTAGAATAAATTCAATACAAGCATACCGGGTGCAGGACAAAATTCTTCGCGTTCTCCTTTCTCGCCCGACTTGGGGGGAGAGAGGGGTTCCCGAAATTTGTCCTGCGCCCCAAGCATACCAGGAGCGGTGCATCTCACCATTATCGGGATTTTCTGTCGCGATCTTCTGCGATCTTCTTTCCTCGGAGCGTGGTTTTGATTATTACTATTTTGTTCTCCGCGCCGGGCGAAAAGACAGGCTCGACAAAGGTCAGATGCGCCCCGTCTCCCTGAAATTGAGATTAAGATTAGGATTAGGATTAGGATTAGGATTAGGATCAAGAGATGAAAGTTCTATTGTCTGCCAAAGCGTGCGATCCCTACATAGGATCGGAATCCCATGTTGGCTGGTCGTCGGCGCTGGCTCTGGCAAAGGACCATGATTTGTGGGTCGTTACCGGCAGTCGCAATCAGGCGCCATTGGAGCGCGCGGCATCGGAGGGATTGATCCCGAAAAACATTCGCTTCATATACGCGGGATCGTTCGGGCGGTTCTCATCGAACCGAATGCGGGCGCGGTTTCAGGACTGGGGAGAGTACGCCAGTTTCGCAAGAGCGATTCTGCCCATTGCGCGGAGGCTGCACAGGGAAGTGAAGTTTGATGTGGCGCATCATGTGACGATAGCGACCTGGAGGATTGCTTCACCGCTTTGGAAGCTTGGGATTCCATTTGCATTCGGGCCAGTCGGGGGCGCGGAGCAGTTTCCGTTTCGGTTTCTGGGGATACTCAGCGGTGCCGCCAAGGCATTTGAGATATGCCGCAAGGGTTCCAATGTGATCAGTCGCTTGTCGCCCGCGGTGCGGTCGTGCATTTGCCGGGCGTCGCATTTCTGGGCGGTGAATGAGGAGACGTTCGCGCTGGCAAAGCAAATGCGCGGCTCGGAGGATCATGTGAGCAACCTGTGTCATACATTTTTTTCGGATGACAAGATCAAGGCGTTCACCGGCTCGACGGCTGTGAGGGACCCGCGCGCGCCGTTGCGCCTGTTTGCGGGCGGCAATTTGGAGGGCCGGAAAGGGACGGCACTGGCGCTGATGGCATTGGCGCGGCTCAAGAGGCAGGGGGTTAAGTTCCATTACCGCTTTGGCGGCGGGGGGCCGGAAGCCGGCGCGTTGCGCAAATTGAGTGCCGAACTCGGGCTGCAAGAGGAGGTGATTTTAGGGGAGCCGTTGTCGGGGGAGGCTTACCGGGACGAAATGGCGGCTTCGCATGTGTTTTTCTTCCCCAGTTTTCGGGAAGGCTCCGGTGTGACGTTGATGGAGGCGATGCTGGCGGGATGTGTGCCTGTAGTGGCCAATTGCGGCGGGCCGCGGTGCATCGTGGGGGAGGATTGCGGATTTAAGATACCCGTGACGAACACGGAGCAAATGGTGAGCGACCTGGCGGCGACGCTTGTGATGATAGATCGCAAGCGGGAGATAATTATGGAGAAGTCCGCCGCGTCGAGCCGGCGAATTGCCACCGTCTATTCGGAAAGCGAATATCGCAAGGCGGTGGGTTCAGTGTATGCCTCCATCAGTTAGATTGGGATGGCAAAAGGGGGTATGGGGGTTATATTTTGAAATTGAATGGAAGCAACTGCGAGAATTGAAAGAGAGCCGGGCCGGGGGTTTGTCCCGGAGTTGCAGGTTTTATGGAGGGGGATGCCGGACAAGGCGGTGTTTGGGGCGCTGCTGGCGTGCTGGGTGTTGCTGTTCCAATATTATGGTTGGACGACATCGACGGCGGGGCAGACAGGTTCGTTATTCGACTGGATGTGGGAGAAGTGGAGCGATCCATCGAATGATGCGAGTCATGGGAAGCTGATCCCGTGGGTGGTGTTGTGGGTGTTATGGTTACGGCGAGAACGGCTGGTGAAAACGGCAGCGGGGGTATGGTGGCCGGGCCTGGCGGCATTGGGGCTGGCGCTGGGGTTGCATGTGGCAGGATTTGTGGTGCAGCAGCCGCGGTTGTCCATGGCGGCGTTTTTCTTCGGGGCGTGGGGATTGACCGGGCTAGTGTGGGGATGGGAGACGTTAAAGGCGACTTTTTTCCCGTTTTTCATCTTTGCGTTTTGCGTGCCGATGGGGGGAACGTTTGCGCAGGGGCTGACGCTGCCATTGCGGATGTGGGCTGCGAAGGCGACGGCGTTTGTCACGGGGGATGTATTGGGGATAGAGGTGGTGCGAACAGGGACGAAGCTTGTGGATCCGCACGGGTATTTTAATTGCGAGGTGGCGGCGGAGTGCAGCGGGATACGGAGTTTCATGGCGTTGCTGGCGATTTCGACGATCTTTTCGGTGCTGGCGATGAGGGTGCTGTGGAAACGGGCGGTGATGATAGCGCTGACGGTGCCGATCGCGCTGGTTTGCAATGTGCTGCGGTTGATAACGATCATTCTGGCGGCGACGGCGTTCCGGAGCGAGCGTGCGGGGGAGATTGTGCATGAGTGGTTTGGGTATGTGACGTATTTGATAGGGATAGGGGTATTGCTGCTGGCGGCGCGGTGGCTGAGAGAAAAGCCGCGGGCCGCATCGCCATGAAGGGTGGGAAGTGGGTGATCATTGGCCTGGCGCTGGGAATGATGGGCGCCACGGCGGGATGGCTTGGGGAATTGCGGGAGCGGGTGAAATTGGGGCCGCCTGGCGTGAAAGTAAATGCGGCGGCGCTGGCGCTTTACGGAGCGGATGGGCGGCCGCTGAAGACGCGGGGAGTGGTGTTGCCGGCGGAAGTGCCGGGGTATAAGTCGGTGGAGGGAGGCCCGACGGCGGGAGAATTGTCGGGGTTGCCGGAGGACACGACTTTTGGGAGGCGATTTTACACGAACAACCGGATTGGTGTGGAGGTGAGCGTGGTATTGATGGGAAGGGATCACACAAGCATTCACCAGCCGCAGTATTGTCTTTACGCGCAAGACTGGGCGATAACGAATACGGCGCGGATCGTGTTGAGAATGGAGCGTCCACATGCCTACGAGCTGCCGGCGATCCGGCTCGACGCGACCCATCCACTGGCTGACGGGCGGATGCTGCACTGCATCTACGTGTATTGGTTTGTTTCCGGGGAGCACATCACGTCGGAAGAAGGGGCGCGGCTGTGGTCCATGTGGAAGTCGGTGCTGGGGAAAGGGGTGACGGAGCGGTGGGCGTACATTAGTTTTTTTGCTGCTTGCCATCCGGGGGATGAAACTGATACATTTGAGCGACTGGAACAATTCATCAAAGCGTCCGCACCTGAGTTTCAGACGGTGGCGGGCGCGCCGATTGGGATGGCAGGGTCCGGGCGGGCTGGAAAATGAGGGCCGCGCTGGAGGGAACATCCTCACCTGAAGGAAAGCGCGGCCGACGGCGACCCATGATGACTTGCGAGAGTCGAAACAATGCGACGAGACCGGCAAATTTGGATAGTTGTACACCAGTGGTTTGACGGGATGGTGTTTGCGCTGGGATTGTGGTTGGCGCATTGCATCCGGTTCAATTGGGATTTGATCGTGAAGAGTTTTCGGAACGTGGTGGGCCTGAAGGAGTTGGCGCATGTAGTGCGGTATGATGTGTTGGGGGTGCCGATGCCGGACAAGCCGTATCTGCCGGACCCGGTTGCGCCATTTTCGGAGTATTTGCCGCTAATTTGGGTGATCGTACCGATGGCGATGTTCCTGCTGGAGAAGCAGGGGTTTTATGAGCAGGGGCTATTGGCTTCGAGGCGGCTGAAGGCATGGCAACTGGCGAAGGCGTGCTTTCTTGCGACGATTGGGTTGATCCTGGTGGTTTATCTGGTGCGCGGCTCGCAGGCGCGGGGTGTGATCGTGCTTTTTGGTTTTTGCAGTTTTGGGCTGATGTTGGTGAAAGACGAGCTTATGCTGCGGTTCCGGCAGAGCAAGTTGGTGGCGGGGCAGTTCACGCGGCGGGTGCTATTGGTGGGGGAGGCGTCCGAGACGGGGAAGTTGTGGGCGGACATGAGGAAAGAGCAGCCGGACTTGGAGGTGGTAGGGGTGATAGACCTGAACAAGACGAGCACGGGTGAGCTGGTAGGTTTTCTGCATGAGCATAGCGTGAACAACGTGGTGTTCAGCGCGCGGCGGACGGTATTCGGGCGGATAGAGGAGGCGATACAGGCGTGCGAGTTGGAAGGGGTGGAGGCGTGGCTGGTGGCTGATTTTTTTCAGACGCGGATTTCGAAAACGATGCTGGACGATTTTTGCGGGAGGCCGGTGCTGGTGTTTCATTCGGGGCCGCAAATGGGGTCGTGGTCGGGGGTGATCAAGCAGTTTATAGACGCGTCGGGGGCGCTGTTTCTGCTGAGTGTGCTTGGCCCCACCGTGATGCTGCCGGCGGCGATAATTTTGAAGCTGACGTCACCGGGGCCGGTATTATTCCGGCAGAAGCGGGCGGGACTGAACGGGCGGCCGTTCACGATGTATAAGTTCCGGTCCATGGTGACCAATGCGGAGCAGTTGAAAGGGGAACTGGCGTCGCTGAATGAAATGAGCGGGCCGGTGTTCAAGGTGAGCAACGACCCGCGGGTGACAAAGTTCGGGCGGGTGTTGAGGAAGTACAGCCTGGACGAATTTCCGCAGCTATTCAACGTGTTTCTGGGGCAGATGAGCCTGGTTGGGCCGCGGCCGCTGCCGGTGGAGGAAGTGAGCCGATTTGACGATTTGGCGCATCGACGGCGGCTGAGTGTGAAACCGGGCCTGACGTGTCTCTGGCAGGTGGGGGGACGGAATGAAGTGAGCGATTTCAAGGAATGGGTGCGGCTGGATTTGGAGTATATAGACCATTGGTCGTTGTGGCTGGACGTCAAGATACTCTGGCGGACGATACCGGTGGTATTGCTGGGGAGGGGGGCGCGATGATGACAATTGCTGATTGCGGATTGCGGATTTTCCGGATCAGACCGATCAGTCGGATCGGACGGATCGGACCGATCGCCACGTTTTCCGATTGCGGATTGCCTGCCCGCCGCACATTTGTGGAGGGGAGGAAGAAGAAGCGAACTATTTGAAGGAAATTGAAGATTGAAAATTGAGACTTTGTCATTGGCAATTTCACGAACCCCTCTCCCTGGCCCTCTCCCCGCTTCGCGGGGCGAGGGAATCGGCGAATGATGAGCACCAAACGAACGCGAACGAAGGCGGGGAAGGGCGGCACGAAGCAACCGACATCGGTTGTGACGGGCGGGGCGGGGTTTCTGGGGTCGCACCTGGTGGATTACCTGCTGGGGAAGGGGCACAAAGTGGTGGCGGTGGACAATCTGGTGACGGGGAGCGTGGACAACATTGCGCATCTGGCGGGGAAACGGGATCTCAAATTCATCGAGCAGGACGTGACGGAGTATTTGTTTCTTGACATGGGTGTGGATTACGTCTGGCATTTTGCGTCGCCGGCCAGTCCGGTGGATTATCTGGAGTTGCCGATACAGACGTTGAAGGTGGGGTCGCTTGGGACGCACAAGGCGCTGGGACTGGCGAAGCACAAAGGCGCGCGGTTTCTGCTGGCATCCACCTCGGAAGTGTACGGGGATCCATTGGTGCATCCGCAGACGGAGAGCTACTGGGGCAACGTGAACCCGATCGGGCTGCGGGGATGTTACGACGAATCCAAGCGGTTTGCGGAAGCGCTGACGATGGCGTATCACCGGGAGCACGGAGTGAAGACGCGGATCGTGCGGATCTTCAACACGTATGGACCGCGGATGCGATTGAAGGACGGGCGAGTGGTGCCGGCGTTCGTCAGCCAGGCGTTGAGGAACGAGCCGCTGACGGTGTTTGGGCGTGGAGAGCAGACGCGGAGCTTTTGCTATTGCGCGGACTTGATTGAGGGGATTTACCGGTTGATGGAGAGCGGATGCAGCGAGCCGGTGAACATAGGGAATCCGGCGGAGTTGACGGTGTTGGAGTTTGCGCGGCGGATCATCGCGGCGACCGGCTCGCGGAGCAAGATCAGTTACCGGCCGTTGCCGGAGGATGATCCGCGGCAGCGGCGGCCGGACATAGGGCGTGCGCGAGAGCAACTGGGCTGGGAGCCGCGGGTGGGGCTGGAGGAGGGGCTTGTCAAGACAATAGACTATTTTCGGGGCCGGCTGGGGCTGTAAAGGGAGGCGGAGCTGGCGCGGCAATTTCACGCATAATGCGTGGAAATGACGTGGGAATTGGATGGAAAAGAGGGTTGAAATTAAGATTAGGATTAAGATTAGGATTAGGATTAGGAATAAGAGAAGGTGGGAGAGGGGGCGGGATGGGCGGGGGAGGGGGGGCTGATGGGGAGGGTGGCATGTCTCAAGCTTGAAAGAGGGTTCTATAGCAAAAAAATTGACCGGCGCTGGGATTTGTAGTAATCAGCAGCGCGAAATTATTCTATTGTATTGAAAGTGGGAGCGTGGCAATTGTGAAGAGCCGGAGGCGGCGAGAGCAAGTCCGATGTTAAATTCGAAATCATTTCTGGCAATTGACTTTGGCGCGGGAAGCCTGAAGGTGGCGGAGTTTGAACAAAACGACGCGGGAGGATTGCGTTTGAAGCAATATGGGGTGAAGGCGCTGGGGATCGAGGGGTCGCAGGAGGCGGGGCGTGAGGCGGCGATCCAGAAGGCGTTGCAGGAGTTGCTGGGGGAGAAGGGCTTTGGGTCGCGCCAGAGCAATGTGTGCGCGCCCGGGTTCCATGTTTTTTCCAAATTTGTGAAGCTGCCGCCGGTGGATACATCCAAGGTGACGCAGATTATTCGCTACGAGGCGCAGCAGAACGTGCCCTTTCCGTTGGACGAGGTGGTGTGGGATTACCAAATACTGGGGACATCGGGGACGGGGGAGCTGGAGGTGCTGCTGGTGGCGGTAAAGTCGGAGATCATTGAGGGGCTGTTCCGGGTGGGGGATGCGGCGGGATTGCGGATCAAGCTGGTGGATGTATCGTCGGCGGCGCTGTGCAATGCGTTTCGGTATAATTACGGGGAGGTGGAGGGATGCAGCATGCTGCTGGACATAGGGGCGAAGACAAGCAACCTGTTGTTTTTTGAGAAGGGAAAGGTCTATGCGCGGAGCATCAATCTCGGGGCCAATTCCATCACGCAGGACTACGCGCATGAGTCGAAGACGCAGTTCCCGGAAGCGGAGACGGCCAAGCTGGAAAAAGGGTCGGTGAGCCTGGGCGGCGCGTATGAGGAACCGGAGGACGCGCAGGCGGCGGCGATTGCCAAGATCGCCCGGCAGGTGATGACGCGGCTGCATATCCAAGTCAACCAGACGATTCAATTTTACCGGGGGCAGCAGGGAGGGTCGGTTCCGGAGAGGCTGTATCTGTCGGGGGGAGCTTCCATCATGCCATACACGGCGCAGTTTTTTGCGGAGAAGCTGAACCTGCCGGTGGACTACTTTAATCCGTTTAAGAACATTGAGATCGGCCCGGCGGTGGATTTGGAGGAATTATCCAAGCATGCGCATTCGTTTGGGGAGGTGGTGGGATTGGGATTGAGGGATTTGGCGCATTGCCCCGTGGAGCTGAATTTGATGCCGAAAAGCTCGATACAGCGGCAGGAATTTGCGCGGAAGAAGCCATATCTGATTGCGGCGATATTCAGTCTGGCGCTGGCGATATTTTTGCTGGATCAGGCGGAGGGGCGGATCTACCGGTTCCGGCAGAAGGCACTGGACGATAGAAAAAGCCAGTTGGACGGGTTGAGCAAAACGGACAAGGATTTGGGAAAGGCGATGGTTGAACGCGATGCGTCGCTGGCGGTTGTCACGAACGTGACTGTGTTTTCGGAAGAGCACTTTTATTGGATGAAAGTGCTGTCCGAAATGCGGAAGGTGATGATCGCCGCGGAAGCCAGCGTGGAACCGGACCTGAAGAAATTGAACGACGGGCAGGACGTGGACACGGGAGTGTGGGTGGAGAAGTTCACGCCGGTATTGCCGAAGGACAGCCCTCTTGCTGGCGCGGTGGCGCCGGCGCCGTCCCGCGGGGATAGCCGGGTTCGGCCCACGGGGGGCGCCGTGGCACCAGTGGTGGTGGCGACGACGGCAAAGGTGGTGGACACCAATTCGATCAGCCAGATCCGGATGACCTGCCAGTTGGTGGACCGGACGAAGATCTCGATTTCGGCGAATTCGGAATTGGCGTTTGCGGTGCAGTTGGGGTTGAACGCGTCGCCGTATTTCACCAATGCCCTGATGTCGGACAAGCCGCTGGCACCGGACGACGAGAATACCAACCTGGTGGATTTTGAGATTACGGTGGGTCTGAAACAGCCGTTCAAACTCTGAGTATGGCCTGGATCAAACGCAATTTAATTTTTGTGCTCGGCATGGCAACCGGGTTGATATTGACCGTTTACTGCGCCGTGCTGTTTGCCGGCGATTTTAAATTGAACGCCGGGCTGAACCATGACTTTGAAATAAATGAGCAAAAGTACAACCAGCTAACAAAGAAGTCGCCATACCCGTCGGAAGAGAACATTACGCGGGCGAAGGAAGACCGGATGAAGTTGGAAGCGGTTCGGGAGGCGTTGCGGGTGGAGTTCACGCCTTTCCCCACGCCGCCGAAGGAGGATGAGAAAGGGTTCTCGACCTATCTGGAGGATACGATAGCCGAATTGCAAGCGAAGGCGGCGGAGAATACGGTGGCGCTGCCGACGAACATGTCGTTCGGTTTCACCGATCTGCGGGGCAAGCTTAAGTTTGACACTAATAACATTCCGCGGTGGATGCAGCAATTGACGGAGATCAAGGCTCTCTGTGATATTCTTTTCAGCGCCAAGATTAATTCCCTGGCCGGATTGAGGCGCGTGCCGGTGGCCACGAACGATGCTTTTTTGACTCCGGCGGATTTGCTTTCCGAGAAAATAAAAACGACGACGAATGGGACGTTCACCCCCTATAGGATAGAGTTTCGGGGCTTCAGCCGGGAGCTGGCAGATGTGTTGACGGGGCTGGCGACGTCGAGCAATTTTTATGCGATTGACGACATACAGGTCGCGCCTGCAGGCCAGAGACAGGGGGAGCAGATTCTGGGGTGGATCGAGACGCCCGATTCAGCCCCGCCGTCCCCCAATGGCCGCGGGCCCCGCGCGGGCGGGACGAACACCCCGCCAGCCCGCAGTGGGGGCGCAACGAATAGGCCAACAGTCCCAACCCCGCCTACACCCACGGTCCCCGGTCGCGGCGGCAGATCGAGACCGGCCGGGGGGGCGATGGTGCCGCTTGAGCCGGCCGGGCCGATCCTGGTGGCGGCGACGGTACCGCCCACCCCGGCGGCGAGAGGAAGAGGCGCGGCGCCGACGACGCCGGAACGGTCGCGAAGGCCGACAACGACGACGGGGCCGGTGACGGTGCTGCGGGAGCAGTTGCTGTTGATAACGATTTCCGTTGAGGTGATCAGGCTCAATTAATGCAATTTCTAAAGAAACATTTTGAGAAGATAATATTGAGCGTAGTCCTTGCGTTGCTTGGCGGGGCTGCTGTCTGGCTGTCGCTGGCGGTGAAGGAGGCCAAGGTACAGGTGGAGAAGGGGCCCGGCGCTCCGCCGCCGGCCAAACCGTGGACGAACCTGGTTGTGGGGGTGTACAGCAACGCGCTTGAGGCGCTGACGAATGCGCCGGAGGTGGTTTTGACCGGGGAACACAATTTGTTCAATTCGGGGACTTGGATAAAGCTGAGGGACGGAACCCTGAGGAAAGTGACCAAGTCGGGGGTTGACGCCCTGTCGGTGACGGGGATCCGGCCGCTGTATTTCAGCATCACGCTGGATTCGCAGGCGAGCGACGTTTTCTTATTGACGGCGAGGCATGATTACGGCGCGGGGCCGGTGCATTGGTATGGGAGGCCCGGAGAGAAGGCGGAGCCGCGGAAGCCGTATCCGATCGTTGGCACCAATAGTGCTCCCGACAAACCAACAGTGATGGTGCTTCAAATGCAAATACCAGAGACGGGAGAGACCGTGACCGTGAGCAGCGGCGCGCCATACAGGAAGCTGGAAGGATATGAGGCGGATATGAAGTACAGCGCGTCGGACGTTACCAATATGTTCTCCAACAAGCACGTGGGCGACATGTTGCCGCTTTCAGATTACTCGTTCAAGATCATTGCCATCAGCAGCAACATTGTCACCGTGCAGGATGCCCGGACGAGCCAAAAGACGGACAAGAAATGGAATCCAGGCGCCAGCGCCGCGGCCGCGACGGAAGGCGGCGCGGTGCAAAGGGAAGAGCAACAGGCGAGCGCGAAGAGCAGGACTGAGAATTAATCCGAATGAGATCCCCACAATGAGAACAGCAGCCCAAACCACCATCGGCCTCGTGTTTATTTTGGCCTTTTCCTTGCAAGCCCAGACCGTGAACCAAAGCGCCATTGATTTGGCGAGAGACGAGGCGCTGCGGCGGCAGGAGGCGACCGTCCGCATGGAGGCGTATCTGCGGGACGCCAGCGCGGCCAGGAAGAAGAACGACATTTCGGTTGCGGCATCGCTGTACCAGGAAGCGGCGAAGCTGCTGGGGGACACCCAGGTGGGCAACGCGAAAGTGGACGCGGAGAAGAAGGAGGTCATTGCCGGATTGGATGAGACGCGGGAGACATTGGCGCGGCTGTACATGAAGCGCGGGGAGTTGCCGGCGGCGGGCGATCAAGTAAACAGCGCGCTGAATGTTGATCCCGAGAACAAGAAGCTGCGCACCTTGAGAATCGAAATAGACCAGGCGGTGGCGATGCAGTTTGGGCATGCTCCGGACGAGGAGATGATGAGCCGAATTGCGGGCATAAACAGGACCAACCTCGAGGCGGCGACACTGGTGCAGAATGGGAAGCTGCTGTACGAGATGGGGCAATTGGACGAGGCGGAGAGAGTGCTGTTGCAGGCCCTGGATCTGGAACCAGCCAACACGGCGGCGCCTTACTTTCTGGATTTGCTCAAGGAAGCCCGCTACATGACGGACGCCCGGAACCGGGAGCGGGACACGAAAACCGAACTGGAGATGGTGGAGCGGACGTGGCTGATCTCGACTTCCTCGGACAAACTGCCAAAGCCCAATCCATATATCAGGAACCTGGATATTCACACCGGGCCGGGCCGCCAAACGGTCATGCGCAAACTGACGGAGATCAAGCTGGCCCAGATGCCGGGCACTTTCGGGGAGGATCTGGAAAAGGGCCTGCCATTGTCGGCGGTCCTGCGGAACCTGAAGGCGATTTCGATCACAAACGACCTCGAGAAGACAGGCATCAACTTTCTGTATAATCCGCACAGCGGCGGGTCGGGGGCAAGCGGGACTGACGATGCGGCTGCGGGGTTGACGGGGGCGGCGCCGCCGGATGCGGAGACGATTCAGATTAAGATCAATCCGGCGTTGGACAACTTGAATTTGTTGCAACTGTTGGATGCGGTCTGCCTGGTGGCCGATAAACCCATCAACTACTCGGTGGTGGATCTCGGGGTGGAGTTCTTTGTGAAACCGGAGACAATGGCATTGATGGAAGAGCGGAACTTCCATGTGGATCCCAATACTTTTGTGCAGGGAATGGGAGGGGTGACGATATCGGGTATTTCCGGTCAGGCCAATGTGACGGGGGGTGGGAATGGTGGATTTGGCGGTGGTGGCTATGGCGGCCAGGGCGGATATGGCGGCGGCTATGGCGGCCAGGGCGGATATGGCGGCGGCTATGGCGGCCAGGGTGGTTATGGCGGCGGCGGGTATGGCGGCGAGGGGGGTTATGGCGGTGGTGGCGATGGCGGCCAGGGCGGCTATGGCGGCGGCGGCTATGGCGGCCAGGGCGGTTATGGAGGTGGCGGGTATGGCGGCCAGGGCGGCTATGGCGGCGGCCAGGGAGGTTATGGCGGCGGTTATGGCGGCGGCGGTTATGGCGGCGGTGGGTATGGCGGGGGAGGACAGGTGCAGGGGTCAGTCACTTTTCCAACAGTGGATACATCGTCTATTCCTTATCTCACCAGCAAGACTCCAACCTCGGTGGCGAATATGCCGGTGATCGCCTACTTTTCAGCGATTGGCATAAACTTGAGCGCCACGAACAATAACGGGGCATTCGTAATTTTCAATGAGCGTACTGGGGACATTCTGATCCGGGCGACAGTGGAGCAATTGGATATAGTGGAACGGGTGATTGAACTGCTGAACAAGATTCCGCAGGAGGTGCAGGTGGACACAAAATTCTGCTCGGTGGACCAAACGGACAGCAAAGGGCTGAACTTCGGAATGAACCTGGGCAACTTTTCGGTCGGCCACGGGAGTGTGGGAATAGAGGGGGGCACAGCACCTTCCTACCAGGGGAATCCAACGATTAACAATCCATCGGGTGTCTTCCCTGGCCCGGGTCCGGTGGGTGCAAACGCAGGCCAGATCGCGCCGTCCGCCTCGGACACGGATTTGACGGCCGGTTTGCGGTCCATCGCGCCCGGCGCACCTTCAGCCGCGACCGCGCCGGCGACGATTGCAACGATCACGGGGATTCTGACGGACCCGCAATTTCGGATGACGATCAATGCGATAGAGCAGCGGGCGGGATCGGATCTCCTTGCGGCGCCGAGAGTGACGACGGAGAGCGGGCGGCAGGCGCATGTGTCTGTGAATGATATTATATCCATAGTGTCGAGCGTGACGCTGCCAACCTCGACCTCGGTGACGACGACGGGGCTTGGGGGGACGACGACAGCGGGGAACGCGCTCAATCAAATCAGTTACTCGACGACCCCGTTCACTTCCGGGCCGGCGCTGGACATACTTCCCACGATTTCGGCGGACGGGTATTCCATCCAAATGGTGCTGATTCCGAGCTTGACGGAGTTTGTGGGTTACGATAGTCCCGGCCAGTTCGTGCCGGAGTCGCAAGTGGCGAACGCGAGCACGATCGGGGTGCCGATCACGGCGGTGCTGCCGCTGCCGCATTACCGGGTGCGGCAGGTGATCACGGCGGTGAATGTGTGGGACGGGCAGACGATCATGTTGGGCGGGTTGATATCGGAAAGCATCGCGAAGCTGAAGGACAAGGTTCCCGTGCTGGGGGATTTGCCGCTTCTGGGGCGGTTTTTCCAGAGCGTATATTCGTACAGCGACAAGGAGAATCTGATGGTTTTTGTGACGGCGACGATCATTGACCCGGCTGGAAACCGCGTGCATACGGACGAGGAGATGCCATTTGCCATGAACACTATCCCGAAGCAGCCGACGCAGCCCTAAACACTTTGCGCCGCTGTTTGGCGCGGCAAGAATATGCAAAATCGCCTCACATCAAGCAGCCAGCCGGCCGACGGCGCCCTGCTGATTGTGGACGGGCACTGTTATGCGTATCGGGCGTTTTTTGGGATCGCGACGCTGACGTCCCCGTCGGGACGCCCGACGAACGCGATTTACGGTTTCATCCGCATGTTGGGAAAAGCGCGCGAGCGAGTGCGTCCGTCGCGGACGGTGGTGATTTGGGACGGCGGTCTGGCGGCGGAACGGATGGCGCTTTTGCCGGAGTACAAGTCGCAGCGGCCGGAGATGCCGGCCGGCCTGCGCCCGCAATTGAGTGAAATCGCGGCGTATCTGGGGGCGGCCGGGATATGTTCGTTGCGGAAGGAAGGATGCGAGGCGGACGACTGCATCGCGGGGCTGACGGCGCGGGCGGCGGCGTCGGGAATGGCGGTGGTGATTGCCAGTTCGGACAAGGATTTTATGCAGTTGGTTTCGGACGGGGTCAAGCTGCTGGTGCCGCACGACAAGACGGAGAGCCTGTGGGACGCGGCGCAAGTGCGGCGGAAGACGGGGGTGGCGCCGGGGCAAATTGTGGACTTTTTGAGCCTGGTTGGGGACGCATCGGACAACATACCCGGGGTGCCAGGGATTGGGTTGAAGACGGCGTCCGATTTGTTGGGACAATTCGGTTCGATTGATGTAATGTATGGGCGTCTGCCTGAAGTCCGGTCCGAACGGTTGCGGAGCCGGCTGCAGACGGAGGAGGCGACGGTTCGGCGCAACCAGCAACTGATCAGGCTAGGAGACGTTATGCCGTGTGATTTGCCAGTGGAGGAGTTGGAGGCCGGGGAGAGCGACGTGGGGGAACTGCGGCGGCTTTACTCGGGGTGGGGATTCAAGCACCTGCTTCTGGCGCTGGAAGAAACGGCCCAGCCGGAAACGGAAAGCCTGTTTGACGAGCACGCCCATGCGGGTTGATTTTGCATCCTGATCCTGCTAACATTTGAATAACTTATGACCATGCTTTGCAAATGCCGGAGGGTGTGTCTGACAGCCATTTTACTAGCCGGTGTAACCGCGGGCCGGGGCCAGGGAGTGAGCCGGCTGGGAGGCGAATTCAACATTCTCCCCGTGCCCGTCGGCGACCAGGTTCTCCCGTCCATTTCGCTTACCCCGTCGGGTGGTGTGCTGGGGTTTTATGACCAGGAGAACGGGGTTCGCGCGGCGGTCCTGAACCGCAACTTGGATGCGGCGCAGACCTACTCGACCGTCCACAAGACGGCCACAGCCGAGCAGGTGAAACCCGCGGTCAAATCGCTTCGCAATGGCAGCAGCTTCAACGGCAACGCCATTTTCGTGTGGCAAAGCAAGAAGCTGGGCACTCCGGCCATTTTCGCGCGATTGGCCAAGGGGACGAACTTTTTGACGCCGGACATCCGTGTCAATAACTTCTTGAAGGACCAGAACGTGGATCCGGTGGCGACGGCGACGCTGGACGGCGGAGCGATGGTGGCATGGGCCAGTTACGGGCAGAACGGCGGGAAGTGGGGGATTTACGCGCGGAAAGTGACGGCGAGCGGGACATTGGCCGGGGCGCAGGAGTTTCGGGTGAGTCAATTTATCGGCAACCAGCGGAGGCCGGCGGCTTGCACGCTGGCGAACGGGAACGTTGTTCTCGCCTGGGTGTCCGATGCGGAGCGATCCGGCTTGAGCCGGGATATTTATGCGCGTGTGTTCAACAGCGCGGGGATGGCGGTCACGGGGGAGATACTGGTCAACACACTCACCAACAAATGCACCTATCCGGCTGTGGCGCCGCTGAACAACGGGGGATTCACGGTGGCGTGGACGCAGAAGGACACGATGATGACCAACGGATTGGATGTGTGGGGGAGGGCGTTTTCCGCGAACGGGACGCCGACGGTGGAGCCGTTCAGAATCAACAGTTACCTGTTTGGGGACCAATACCAGCCGAGGCTGGCGAGCTGCGCGAACGGGGTGCTGGCGGTGTGGACGAGCCTAGGGCAGGATGGAGATCGCGAAGGGGTTTTTGGGCGCTTTCTGGCAGGAGGGAACCAAGTGTCCGGCCCTGAATTTCAAGTCAACACAACCACGATCAGCCAGCAATTGGACCCGGAGGTGGAGTGGAACGGGGTGGATCGTTTTCTGGTGGTGTGGAGCAGTTTTGCCAAATCGCCAATGCGGGCCGGTGTGCCGGCGGCATTTGGATTGTTTGGGCAGATGTACTTGTTGAGCCAGTGAACATGGAGAGGTTGAACTTTAACTTACAGAAAATATGTTGCGACACTTAAAAGCCTGGATCGTGGTGCTGTCGTTGATGGGGGTGGTTCCGCTGGCTGGCGCGTTCACCCTTTGGACCTCTCCTGCGGCCGCCTGGCAAACGGCTGCGCTATGCTATGGCAGCCGGTATTGGTACAACTACACCGCCACGTTCATCACCAACAACCAGCCGCCGACCCTTCCGGGCAATGTGGGTTACACCGAGCAAGGAGCGCCGGTGATCAACCTTGCGCAGGGATCGAGGCTCAATGTGGCGATCAGCACCTACGCGTATGATCCGACGTTTATAGCCTACTATGGGCAGGCCGGAGTGAAGGCGGTGGATGCGGCATTTGCCATCTTGAACGGGCTGCCGCCGGCTTCGACCGCGGATCTTTCGCAGTTTGCGACGCAGGGGAACCAGCAGATCAATTACACGGCGCGGGCGTTGAGCATGCTGGACCTGAAGTCCACGGTGCTGCAGCTCATGATCGAGCATCTGGGCCTGCTGGGAGAAACGCACGTATTTGACATGTATGCGCAACAGACCATCAACGCCACGACTTGCGAGTCCGCTTACGTTGTGGGCATTGACAACTTCGACCCGATTACGTGGAACCCGAGCACCTATGTGAACGGCACGCCGTACACCTACGTTATCCAGGACGGCTGCCCGGCGGGTCTGGCCTTTACCGACGCGATGGAAGACGCCGATGACGAACCGGGGATCAACCTTGCCTCGTCGGCGGTCGCGACGCAGGAGGCGCTGCAAATCGGAGGATATTACGTGCGGATCACGAGGGATGACATGGGGGGATTGCGCTATTTGTATAACAAGAATAATTTCCGCTATGAATCCATGTTCACGGATGTCTATGCGTCTGGAGCGACAAGCATAGCGACCTCGCCATTCAACCCCGTGGGTGCAACCAACTCGTCAACGAACTCGACCACGAACAGCCTGCCCATCGTGATGGGGGGGGTGGAGAAGGTCGAGTTTTTGAAGTGGAACAACTACAGTCCGCTGGCGACCAACGTGACCAACGTGCTCAGCTACACCGTCACCTACATCACCAATTACACGATACAGAAAACCGTGCTGTGGCGCTCGAACACGGTGCCGGATATTATCATAACCGCCACGAACCTGCTGACCACCAGCGCAACCTCGATCACGGACACGCCGTACGAACGAACCTACGCATGGATAGCGTCGCCGGAGACGAATTTCCCGTCTGTCGCGTCCCCGACAATGAGCCTGGTGATAAACGACGTTGGTCCGCTGGCCATAAACGAAAGTCCGAATTTTATGCAGGGGTCCGCGCTATTCATCACGCCCTTTTTCCAGTTTGGGTCGTTTGACGGCACGACCAACCCGCCGATTGTGTTTCCGCAGGGGACGAGCCTGAGCGCGGTGACGGCGTCGCTGTTGACGCCGTCGGGGACATCGAGCGTATTCACCTCGCCGTTCAACCCGCTGGTGACGAATACGGTGGCGGCCACGGGATCCACCGGCGTGACGGGGACGACGTTCTCGCCTGCCGAGGCGCGCCGGGGCGCGGTGAATACCAAGTAACATGATTGCACAGATATGAAACGTCATCACTTATGCTGGTTGGTGGTTGTGTGTCTGGCGCGGAGCGCGGCAGCAGGGACGCCGTCGTTTTATTTTAACAACCAAGTAACGACCAACCGAACCAACATTGATGCGACGATATTCCTCAATACCGGGACGCTATTCTTCGATTTGCTATCCGCGGGGACAGTGGACACGGCGATATTTCAAACGAAGGACACCTTGTATTATACCAACAGCGCTTACGCCCTGATGATGGACCAGCCGGGGTTCAACTTTGAGACGGTGACATCCACGGGCACTCGCCCCGCCATCAGTTTTGACAACCGCGGAGTGATCATTGCCGCGGACGCCCCAGTGGAGCAGTTCTATTACACCATAACGACACCCCCCATGCTCATACCGGCTTCCCCATCGTTGGGGCCGGGAAATAACGCATCGGTGGGCGGGCTGCTTTCGGTTTCGGCCGCGACCATCAACAACAGCGGGATGATGCTGGTTGGGGACGGCGGGAAGATGCGATTAAGCGGCACGAAGTTAAACCTGAGTGGCAGCGTGGGGGCCGGGGCTGTTTCGGATTTGGACACAAATTTCAGTCTGGGCACGGGACTTCTTTGGGGACCGCTTTCTGGGGGTGTGCTGTATCCATTTTATGCACCCGTGGCGGGGCAATATGACATCGCCTGGGGAGTTACCAACATCCCTGTCAACAACTACTCCTCGAATGATGTGTTGTATCTGGCCGACTATCTGACCATGAACCCGCCATTGATCGAGTTGCCGTTTCCGACACTTGCCAGCCGCAATGGTGTGCTGGACGGGCTTGTGTTAAACTCGTATCCCGCCATTGATCAGCCGGTCCCGTATGATATATTCCCGTTCAGCTATCTCACGCCGCTGAGCACGGCAGCGCCGGCCATCACCACGCAAACCGTGACCCCGAATTTCGTGTCCTACGTCTATTCTGTCGGGTATTCAAGCTCCACGAATACAAACTCATCGATCACGTATTACTACAATATGGTTTTTGTGAACAGCGCGTTTGCCGATTCCGACATCACTGCGGATGTGAGATTTACGTCGGAGTCGGGGGTGGTAGAGATAGTCACCAACAATGGGGTGGTGACAGAGGAGATCCTTGGGGGAGTAGGGACGATACTAACCAACGGCGACCCGGATGGAATGGAGGCGATAGTGCAGTTCACGGTGCCGGTGAGAGATGTGCTGACCGGGCAGACGGTGAACAACTCCATTTACCTGGTGGATACCGGGGCGATTCAGGTGCCGGCATTTGATGCCGTGAACTGCAACTATCCGTTCGATGAAATGCCGTTCAACTTCCAAATCAGCCTCAGCCAGCCGGTGGAATGGACGAATGCGTCACCTGCCAATGACATATTTGATTCCACGGTCATATATACGGATCAGGAGTTTACCAGCGTAACCGTGCCCATGACCAATTCGTTTTATGCGGTGCAGGTGGGGCGGAATCCGGAAGAGCGGGACGGCCTGTTCCCTTACACCCGGGCGCTTATCGGCTCGACGCAGACGGGGTTTCCGGACATCACCAACGAGGGGGGGCAAATTGAGATCAACGCCACGACCCTGAGCGTGTCCAATCTGAATTTGAGCGCCAACGGTTTTGTGAAGATAACGGCACCCACCGTAGTTGGCACGCCGGCAGGGGTGGATTATGGGAATGCGGAGCTGGCGCTGGGCAACTTGAAGAGTCCGCTGTTGGCCAGCAATCTTTTCCCGGCGGCGTTTCACCGGTTGCGCGGGCCAATCGCGGCGTATTCCGCGACGTGGGTGAACACGCAAACGAATGATTTCCTGGGCACAGCCACAAATGGCATAGACCATGTGACCAACTATTTTCATTACCATGTGCTGGTGGTGGACCAGGCGTTGCGCAGCAGTTTCCAGCCGACGGTGCTGGACGCGTCGTTGAGAGGGAGCAAAGTGGTGCTGGACGATCCCTTGCGCGTGATGGGCAAAGCCCTAATTCAGGCGACCAATCTGACCGTCAATTCCAACCTGAGTTTTACCGGCGCGGCCGGGACGCTGCTGCCGGCCAATGTGCCGCTCATGAAGACGTTGCTCATCGGCACCAATGGGTCGGTCCAGGCGGACACCGAGATTAACCTGTATGTTGCGCCCTCCCTTTCGCACGTCGTTCCGACCGTGGGGAACACGCCGCTCCAGAGCGTCACCAACTTGGGCACGATCAGTTCCGCGCAAACCGAGATTCAATCGCGGTTGCTTGTCAATGGCGGGAACATAATCGCCACCAACAGCGGCCAGATCATTCTGAACACGATCAGCAATTTGCTGGGCGCGGGAACCAATGGGCTGACCAACACGTTGGCCGCCGGCTCCGACATTTACCTGACTTCCACCTCGATCCAGGTCACTAATTCACAGATCCTGGCCGGACAGGCCGGGAATGGGCAGTTGGTGCTGTATGCGTCCGGCGAGTTGACGGACCATTATCCCGGCAAGGTTTCGACGAATGCGTATTCGACCAACTTTTGGCAGGTCACGGGAGGATTTAGCCTGTCGTTGAAGCCGGCGATCGGGGATCTGTTTGCCACGCAGGTCGCTAGCATTGCCTCCAATTACGGCCAGACGATAGCGCATGTGTGGGCTGGACAGGACCGTGGAGTGACAGCGGCCGGGTTCACGAATAACGAGGTGATCGGACATTTGATTCTGGATCGGACAACCAACGGCGCGGTGCTCGAGTTCAGCGCGGCGGGGAAATCCAACGCGATGTATGTGGATTATCTGGAGTTGCGGGACCTGGCGTTCACCGATTATCACAACGGGTTGCGGGTGGATCCCAATTTCAAGATTTACTTTGCCAATGCGAATGTGGACCCGATCAAGATACATGCAGTCTATAGCAACATTGTTTGGGTGACGAATTTCACCGGCCCGAACAGCACCAGCTATGTGGAAGTCGTCACTCCGAGCGGCACCAACCTCGTCCCCGTCAACGCGCTGCTCAGAAACAGCCAGGACTTGTCCACCTTCGTACCCGGCACCGCCAATGCCAATGTGCAGTTCCCCATTTACTACACCAACAGCGGCCCGAATCCAGTCCCGTCCCCAGGTTCGGTGACTTCGACGACGAGTGTGCCGGTTTCGAATACCAATAGTTTGTTCGGCCAGAGTTTCGTGATTTGGACCACGGGCCTGGGGAATGTTACGTCCAGCGGGTCGCTGACCAGTCTGCGGGCCGGACAAAACCTCACGCTGACGGCGGTGCCGGCGTCGAACTGGCTCTTCCTCAACTGGACGTGGCCGGGGCCAGTGAGCGCCGCCGACGTGACCAACGCGACGATCACGTTCCCGGTGCCGACCAACGCGTTTTCATTCGTGACAGCCAATTTCGTAGCCAACCCGGTGGCCAGCCTGGCAGGGTCCTATTACGGACTTTTCACCAACGCCAGCGGCGTGACGGTCAGCAACTCCGGTTTCGTGACGTTCACCTTGAACAGCCAGGCAGTTTTCTCCGGCAAGTTGAGCCTGGGGACGAACAGCTACCCGTTCAGTTCCCACTTCAATAACACCAATTACGCCACCGCGGTGGCGACCAACGGGACAAACAGGCTGGTTGTGTCATTGCAATTGAGTGGATTGGCGGCGTCCGGACAGGCCACGGGGAGCGTGAGCAACGGAGGATTCGAATCGAGCTTGGTGGCCTATCAAACGCCGGGTTGGACGGCGTCGAATTCCGCGCCGCAAGCGGGCAGTTACACGCTGGTGCTGACCAATGCGAACACCGCAGCCGGTCCTGGCGGGGACAGTTACGGCACTGTGACGGTTGACCCGCTGGGGAAATTGACGGCGATTGTGACTTTGGCGGATAACGCGACTGCCAGCCAGGCGGTTCCGTTGTCGAAAGGCGGCCAGTGGCCACTGTATTTGGCCCCATCGGGAGCGCCACAATCGCTGCTGGGGTGGGTTGCATTTGACACCAATGGGGCGGGTGGAAAGGCCGCCGGGATGACTGGAGAGCTGACGTGGGTCAAAGGCGCAGGGCCGGGAACATACTATGGCAAGGGTTTTACAAATAGTTTGGTCTTGCTGGGCAGCGCCTATTCGGCGGCCTATCAACGAATCAACGGGCTGGGGCTGACCAACCCGTCCATTACCTTGAGCGGGGGGAATCTGGCGGCGGAGATCAGCGACATGGTGGAGGCGAGCGGGCTGGAGACTTATACGACGGCGAACAGGACGACTTTGACGCTGACGATCAACCCGACCAACGGGTTATTCAGCGGGAAGTACGCGCCAGCCAGCGGCAAGGCGATATCGCTGGGCGGAGCGGTGTTGCAAAACAGCGGCAAGGCGGGCGGGTTTTTCCTGGGGACCGACCAGAGCGGGGCGGTGTGGTTGCAGGGGAATTAGGAGGAGTAGCGGCAGGCGGGGTTGGCGAATTGCGAGCGAGAGAGACAGAGATGAGTGAGACGTTATGCAAAAAGATACGAATTTGAAGCGCGGGGGAAGGTTCCCGGTTGTATTGTCGCTGCTTGCGGCGCTTGTCGGCTTGATGACGGACGCCCGCGCCCAGTATAATCCGCCGGCCAACGACAACCTGACCAACGCGCAGGGGATCTCCGGGCCGAGCGGATCGGTGCTGGGCAACAACTTCTTTGCCACGACGGAACTGGGCGAACCCGCGCTGGTGGCGGGTGTGCAGTCCGGGGCCAGCATCTGGTACCTGTGGACGGCGCCGAAGAGCCAGTGGATGGATTTTACCACGCGCAACAGCGTGAACTCCAATGGCACCCCCTTGGGCACGGTCATGGCTGTCTATAGCTTGTCGACCCTCAGCGCGACTACGGGCACACTCACTAATCTCGCCCTGAATTATACAAACCTCTCCACCAGCCTGGTGGCGTCGAATGTGAGCGATTTCAACACAAATTCGTGGCCCGGGGTAAGCCGCGTTACTTTTCAGGCCACCCTTGCAAGCACCTATTTAATTCAGGTGGAGGGCCTGATCGCGGCGGGGGTCACCAATGAGGGCTACATCACGCTGAACTGGAATCCCGCGGTGTTTGCCGGTGTCATCCAATTTAGCACCAATCATTTTGTGTTCGGGCAGTTGGACCAGTCCATATACTATGAGGCTAATACGTCTATCGAGCCGAGTTTGATGAATGAGTATGGCTCTGCGAACGTGATAACGAACCCGGGGATCGTGTCGTCGAACTCGGGGGTGATAATTGTCGGGGAGACGAACACGACGACGACCAATTACATCAGCACCGCTTCCACCGGGGAAGGGCGGGTTACCATCACGCGGACGGGCGGGTACAACGGCCGGATGCAGGTGGATTTGATCCCGACCAACGACTGGTACACAAATGTCTATATAACGAACATCTACGTCACGAACATCACTATCGAGACGATCAACACCAACGACTGGCCCGGCGCCACGAATACCCTGGCGCTCACCAATGACGTGATTCTCAACTCGCCCTCCACCAATATCGTTGTCTCGAACATAAACACGGAGTTTTTGCTCCCTTACGACGTGGCTGGAAACGCGACTCTTTACGTCAATGGAATCCTGGACACTTTGAGCACGTATGAGGTGGACGTTTACCAGAAGACGACGACCACGACCACCTACAATAACGGCGTTGCGTCCAAGCCGCAAGTGACCAGCAGCAAGAATTGCAACACACTTGGGACGATTTTTGGGACGCCCTTCGATGTCGCGTCCGTCACGGGGACAAATTACATGTCTTTCACAAACGTCACGATTGGGACCAACGGGAGTACCAACGTGGTTGTCACTAATATTCCGGCATCCTATATCCTGTCCGTGACCAACTACACGGTCCTTAGCCCTCCGCCCTTCACGAATGCCACGCCATCGGCGCTGGCCGGGATAGATTACGACACGAACGATTACCAGACGGTTACTCTGGATGATTTCCAGACTTACAAGGACGTATTTCTGAACATCCTTGACTATGTGGCGAGCACGAATAGTAGCGGGGTCGTCGGCAATACTGTGCTGGGCGGGTCGGGGACTTATGGCACGGGGGGGCCGGACTGGCCGGACAATCTCGGGAACCTGCTCGTTCCGGGAATGCCGCGGAGAATTATTCTCACCCTGGCCAATCCGCGGCTGGATCCGCTGGAGAGCCTGGATGTGGCGCCACCGATCGTCATGACCAACACGAACACCGGCACCGAGGAGGTAATTGTCGTGTCCGGCACCAACGAGATCGTGGAGTACCTCAGCACGGGCATCAGCGCGAGCAACAGCGTGGCGGTCATGAGCATCGTGGATTTCTATAATGCCGCGGTGGATCCGACGTTGGGGCAGCCCTGCTCTTGCACCAACTACACGGTCTATAATTTCGAGCGCCGGACGTTCCGAACCTGGAAACCGCAGGGGGCGGGACACAGCAATACCGTCACTCTCTATGTCTATCGCGAAAACCCGGGGAGCAACGCGGTGACCCTCAATTACAGCATTGATGACAGCGGGGCGAACCAAACACCGGAACCGGCTGCGTACTTGTCCGGTTTGGAAGCGGCAGCCGACAACGCCCTTCTTGCGAGCGGGGGAAACGCGGCTTACGATGTTGTCGGCCCGTTGTACGGCTCGATCACGTTTGCGAAAAACAACGCGGGCCCTGTGGCCATTCCGATTACCATATACAATGACGGGGCGGTGGAATTCGACATGGAATTCTCAATAAGCCTTTCTTTCCCCGCGCAGAACAGCGGGGCGACGGCGCAGGACGTCATCGGCAATCTCGGCACGGCGAACTGCATAATTGAGTATGACAACAGCACGCCCGAACAGCGGCCGGGCGGGGCGGTGGACGAGAGTTGGAATCCAGATTATGAGCCGGACATTGCCTATTCCTATTACTATGGCGGATTTCTGTTCAGTGGATCGTATCCCCTGTACAACAGCCTTCCGGGGGCTGACCAGGAGGTGCTGGCAGCGGTCGTTCAATCGAATGGGTACGCGATTTTTGGCGGCGGCTTCCATGCGTATGACGCCACGAACTTCAATTATCTGGTGCGTACGACGCCCAGCGGACTGCCGGATTTCAGCTTTGGTGCCGGCGCCGGCTTTATCGGCCCGAATGATGTGGTGACCGCGATTGCGCTGGACGCCAATCAAAAAGTCATCATTGGCGGCTACTTTACGTCGTACAACGGGGTCGAGGCCAATCATGTCGCCCGCCTGAATACGGATGGGACTCTGGACACGACCTTTAACACTGGAGCGGGAGCCGATGGGACCGTGTGGGCGGTGGCGGTGGATGCCGCCAACAATGTGATCATCGGCGGCGACTTCGCGACGTTCAATTCGACCAACCGGAACAGGATAGCGCGGCTGCTCGGCAGCGGACCGCAGGCCGGATCATTGGACACGAGCTTTGATCCAGGATCGGGGCCGGACGGCAGTGTCCTGACGGTGGCGGCGGATTCCCTGACCAATGTGCTGCTGGGCGGCTCCTTCGCGAACGTGAATGGCACGAACTGGCCGGGGGTGGCGCGATTGACGCCCACCGGCGCGTTGGACACCAACTTCAATCCGGGCAGCGGCGTGAACGGGACGGTGTACAGCCTGGCGTTGCAGTCGCGGGCGAACCAGATAGTGATTGGGGGGAGTTTTTCACAGGTCAACCATACGAATCTGAATGGCGTTGGCCGCCTTAACTACAATGGTTCGGTGGACTATTCGTTTCAACCTGGCACGGGGGTCAATGGGCCGGTGTATTCGGTGGCGATCCAGCCGTTCGATGGAGAGATTGTGGCGGGAGGGCAGTTTGACACGGTTGCAGGGGTGCGCCGCAAGGACCTTGTGCGTTTTCTGACCAACGGGTGGGTGGACACCAGTTTCATGGACACGGCATACAATCAATTCGCCGGGCTGCCCAACCACTATTACAACCCGTATGCGGTGAATACGAATGACTTGCCGGCGCCGACTGCGTATAACTCGCCCAATTTCATCACCACCGTTGCGGTGCAGCCGCTGAACAGCAATATCCTGATTGGCGGCAGCTTTGTGCGGGTCGGCGGCGGCGGGGCGCGCGACGCCACGAGAATCCGCTGGAACGTGGCGGAGATCGTTGGCCCGCCCACACCGGGGCCGCAGGGAGCTGGCGGCGGATTGGGCAATTGCCCTGGAAACCTCGGCTTTACCTCGAGCCTTTACACCGCCAATGACGCCGCGCCCAACGCTTACATTGAGGTTCAACGCATCAACGGGAGCCTCGGCCCGGCTACCTTGGTCATGGCCACGAATTTGTACCCGCCCGGACCCGGTGCCGCCACGGCCAATGATTTCGGTTTGATCAGCAGCGGCCTTGTGCAATACCCGGAGTTGGGCGGATACATAGTAAATGGTTACGGATGGAGAGAGTCCGAAAGCGACTACGGCCAAACCGTCCTCCAGTTGAGCATCGTTGACAACAAGTTGGCGCAGCAGAACCTCTACGCCGGACTGTCTCTGCCGTACATTTATGCCAACGACACCTTTACGCTGGGCGGGGTGAACATACCCAGCTATCCGGCGCCGGCCAGCACTTTGGCCGTCTTGGAAATCATCAATGACAATTTCCCGGCGGGCACACTCGGATTCACCGCGACCAATTACAGCGTGGTGGAGAGCGCGGGGCATGTCACGATCACGGTGGTGCGCACCAACGGCAGCACGGGGGCGGTGACGGTGGGCTATCAAACCAGAAACGGTTACACCAATGCTCCCGGTGTGCAAACGGCCATTGGAGGCCGTGATTACACCGCCACGAATGGCACGTTGACCTTCGGGGCCGGGGTGAAGAGTGCGAGTTTCAATGTCCCGATCACCGATTTCTCGACCCTGCAACCGAACAAGTTCTTCAATGTGCTGTTGTTCAGTCCGGGCGGGGGCGCGGGTTTTGACACCAACAATCCGCCGGTTCTCTGGACCAACGCGGCGGTGACGATTGTGGACAACCATTTTCAACCGGGCCATCTGAGCCTGACCAGCACGAGCTACAGCGTGACCAAAGGCTCGCCGGCGACCGCCGTGGTCCAGCGCACCGGCGGGGCGCTTGGAACCGTATCGGTTGCGCTGGTTACCTCGGATGGGACAGGCACCAACGGTATCAACTATACCGCGACATCCAATTGGCTGACATGGAATGACAGCGACGTATCGCAGAGGATCGTGAGCATTCCGACCGTGCAGAATAACGTGGTGGAAGGGACCAAGACGTTCAATGTGATACTGACCAACGCGCAGGTGGCCAACAACGGAACGGGGGCGCCGACAAACAAGCTGGTGCTGATTTACCCGAGCAACGCCGTGGTGAGCATCGCGGACAATGATTTTTATGGGCAGCTCAATTTCGCGCCGACGAACATCAATGTGCTGCAGAGCGGCGGGCAGGCGTTGGTGACGGTGGTCCGAAGCGGGGGAGTGGTGGGGACGGAAACGGTGAATTTTTCGACGGCAAACCCCGGCGCCGGCAGCTTGCTGGCGCCATTGGTGCCGGCGCTGGCGGGCACCAACTACGGGGCCACGAACGGGACCCTGACGTTTGGCCCCGGGGTGACGAGCCAGACTTTTGTCGTGCCGATATATTACACGCCGGCGGAAGCCAATGCCGCCACGCGGGTGATCAACCTGACTCTCTCCAATCCCAATCCGCCGACGATCACCAATGGAAGCCCGTTTCCGAAGACCGCGACGATAACCATACTAGACAATCAGTTGGTGACCGCCTCTCCCGGATCGGTGGACCCGACGCTTCAGACGGGGACCGGTTTCAACAACGTGGTCAACTCGCTGAGCCTGCAGCCGGACGGGAGCCTGCTGGCGGGCGGAATGTTCACGGCGGTGAACCAGTACCCGTTCTATTACTTGGCGCGGCTGAATCCGGATGGCTCGGTGGATCTCGGGTTTCTCTCGCAGATGGCGGGGGTGGACGGGCCGGTGCAGGTGGTGCTCAGCCAGACGCCCGCCGTGGGTCAGCTTGATGGCTCGATCATGGTTGGCGGCACCTTTGCGCATTTGGACGGCATTCCGCGCAACAACATTGGGCGCCTGAATCTGAACGGCGGAGTGGACGAAACATTTAACCCCGGATCAGGCGCGGACAACACGGTCTATGCGCTGGTGGAAACAGAACTGGCTCCGGGAAGCACCAATCAATCGCCGATCCCCGCCTATCTTATTGGCGGAGCATTTGCCAATTACAACGGCGTTTCGTGCAGCGGCGTTGCCCGGGTGACCAGTTCGGGGGCTTTGGACCAGAACTTCAATGTCGGATACGGTGTGACCAGCACCAATGGATCTGTTCGCGCGCTGGCAGTGCAGGCGGACGGCAAGGTGATTGTGGGCGGCGATTTCACGTCGTTTAACAACTTTTATTACCACCATTTGGTCCGCCTTAACTTGGACGGCTCGGTGGACCCGACGTTTAACGCGGATACGGGTGACAGTGCGTCCGGCGCGGTGGATGCCATCGTGATCCAACCCGACGGGCGGATCATCATTGGGGGCGTATTTACCAATGTGAACGGCGTGAACTGTAATCATATCGCCCGCCTGAACACGGACGGGAGCGTGGACGCCAGTTTCAATGTGGGGCTGGGGTGCAACGATACGGTCGAGGCGCTGGCCTTGGATTCGCAGGCAAGGATCCTGGTGGGTGGGCAGTTCACGCGAGCCAGCAGGGTGACGCGGAACGGGATGACGCGGCTGAATCCGGACGGGACGGTGGACCCGGACATCAACTTTGGCGCGGGCGCCAACGGGTACGTTCATGCCATGGCTATAATGGCCAATGACGAAATTGACGTGGGTGGATCGTTCAGCAGCTTTGGCGGGTACGTGCAGAACAATTTCACGCGGCTGTTTGGCGGCGAAGTTTCCGGCCCTGGAATTATGAATTTCGTGGCGCCCCTTTTCGGGGTCATGGAAGACGCCTCCAACGCGGTCATCACCCTTCAACGGACTGGCGGGACGGGCAACGCCACTTTCCCGGTGGTCAGCGCGCTTTTCACGACCTCGGACGGCACGGCGTTGAGCGGCGTGGATTACACCGGCGTGACCAACCTGGTGATGCTGCCCATTGGTGAGACGTTCACCAACGTGCTTGTGCCAATCATCAACACTGGGGTGGTGGGCAGCAACACGGTTTTCAATGTCAATTTGTCCCAGCCGGTCGGCGTCACGCTGGGGCTGCAACCCACGGCCGTTGTGGTGATCACGAATGCCAACGCCGCCGTTGCTTTCTCCGCGCAGAGTTACCGGCAGTCGGAAAATGTCCCGGGCGGCGCCGCGGTCATACCCGTTGTGCGCATAGGCGATCCCTATAGCACGGTGACGGTCACGGTCTTTACGGGCACCAACGGCACAGCGACGCCGGGGGTGGATTACCTGGCCGCCAGCAACACGATTGTCTTTTATCCGGGTGTGATGACCAACCTGTTTCTGGTACCTTTGCTTAACAATGTCAACATGCTGAGCGATAGAACCGTAGATCTCGAGTTGACCGATGCAATAGGCGGTTTCCTGGCGACGCCGAGCGAGGCCACGCTGACCATTGCCACCGTCTATGCCGGTCCCGGCATCGTCAGTTTTGCGCAGCCCGGCTACACCGTTAGCGAGGGGGCGGGGTCGGCGCCGATCATGCTTATTCGGACGAACGGCTTGGCGGGTCCGATTTCTGTGACGCTTTCCACCAGCAACGGCACCGCCATCGCCGGAGTGAACTACCAACCGGTGAATCAACTCGTGACTTTTTCCGACAGTCAGTACTCGCAGACCGTCAACATCCCCATTATTCAGCAAACCAATTTTACCGTGGACACCACGGCCTATCTGGTTCTCTCCGCCCCGGTCGGGACCACGATCAGTGGGCCGACGGTAGAAACGCTGACCATTCAGAACGACATTGAGAATTTTACGATTGGCGCCCCGGATTATTTCGTCAGTGAAGGCTCCGGCTCTGTGACTATCAGCGTTCTCCGCAACGGTCCGACCAACGGGACCGTCTCGGTTGGATACACCACCTTCTCCCCGACCAACGCCTACGGGACAAACGGCTATGCCGTTCCCGGCCAGAATTACGGCCCAACCAGCGGCATCCTCACTTTCGGTCCAGGACAGACCTACGAGACTTTCCCGGTCAACATATACCAGCGAACAACCGTGGACGGGTCTGAAACATTCCAGGTGCTGCTGACCAACGCCAGCGCGGGGGCGCAAATCTCCGTTCCGGGCGCGGCAGTGGTCACGATTATTGGCGATGTGACCGGATTTCAAATGGCCACCAATGCCTATGCAGTGGGAGAAAATGGCGGCAGCGTCATGTTGACTGTCAACCGGCTGAACGCCGCGACGGGGGCCGCATCGGTCAATTATTCGACCAGCGACAGCAGCGCGGTGTCGGGGATTGATTACCTGGGCGTTACCAATGGCCTGCTCCAGTTTGCGGACGGGCAGACCAGCACCAATGTGATCATCCCGATCTTAAATCCCGGCATTCTGGAGAACAGCAAGACCTTCAGTTTTGCCCTGTCCAATCCGGTCTCCGCCATCTCCACCAACTGCTATTTGGTGGCGCCCTCCAACGCCGTGGTCACCATCACCAACACCGTCACGCAGATCAGCTTTTCGAGTGCTGCCTATTCGGTCAGCGAGAGCAACGGGCCGGCGCAAATCACGGTTCTGCGCAGTGGCGTGACTACTACGAGCGTGAGCGTCCAGTTTGCGACCGCGGACGGAACGGGACACACCGGGACCAATTACTTCGGCACCAGCGCAACGCTCAACTTCCCTCCCGGTGTGACTTCCACGAATATTGGAATTAATATCATAGACGATCATATCATCACCGCCAACCACACGGTGCTTTTGAACCTGAGCAGCCCGCAGGGAGGGGCGCTCCTTGGCTCGCCCAGCAACGCACTTCTAACCATTCTGGAGGCCGATGGCGCCCTGATTGTTCCGGGGGGCAATTACCTGCTTTCCGGAGGCACGAACGGGGTGATTTCGCCGAACAGCCAGGTTACCATGGACTTCGCCTTGCGGGACGTTGCCGGTGGCAGCACGACCAACCTTGTCGCCACTTTGCTGCCCAGCAGCGCGATTACCCCCGGCCCTTCCAGCACCCAGACCTATGGCGTGCTTGTGCAGGGCGGCCCTGTTGTTTCTGAGCCGTTCACATTCACTGCCAATGGCAGCAACAATCAGGTCATCAACGCGGTTTTGCAGCTTAAGGATGGTTCGCGCAGCCTGAGCAACGTCGTGTTCACATTCACGCTGGGACTGACCACCATGTCGTTCAGCAATTCCCAGTACATTCTCATTACCAACCTGCCCGCCTATGGGAATAACCCGACGCCCTCGTCGCCTTACCCGTCTTCCATCGTCGTGTCGGCCGGACTGGGTACCGCCGTGGCCCAGGTCACGGTTACGATCAACGGCCTGACCCACAGTCTGCCGAGCGATATCGAGATGGTTTTGGTGAGTCCCCAGACCAATGTGCTGTTGATGAATGACGCCGGCGGTGACAGGGGAATGGGGGTGACAAATGCGACGATAACCTTTGCCGACAGCGCCACCAACTACATGCCTTCCAACAACTTGGTCAGCGGCATATCCACCAATTACAAGCCGACTCCTTACATCGGATACAATGGCGCGACCGTCTTCGTGGGAAGCAACTGGGGCTACATGCCGGTCATGCCGTCGAATCCCTCGAATATGTTCCCCGCCAATATCTCCGCGCCGTATGCCACCAACCTCTCCGTGTTCAACGGCACGGCTGCCAACGGTCTATGGCAGCTTTTCCCGGCTGACACGGCGCTCCTGGATTACGGTGCGATCAGCAACGGCTGGAGCTTGAACTTGGGCATTGGCAACCCCGTTCCTCCCTCCACGGATTTGGAGTTGACAGTCGTTCAGTCCTCCGTCGTGGCGACCGTGAGCAACAACTTGATCTACACCATCGGGCTGACCAATTTCGGGCCGGCCCCCGCGACCGGCGTTGTGATCACCGATGTCCTGTCTCCGGGCGTGGCCTACGTCAGCAACAACTTCCCCGGGACGGTGACCAACAACAACGGGGTTTTGACTTTTGGCCCCATCGCCTTGGCGGTCTTCGGAGGCATTTCCTTCAACATCGCTGTCATGCCGGAGGCCGCCACGTCCGTGACCAACGCGTTCCTGGCCGTTGATAATCAGCTTGAAGGCAGCACCAATAACGCCACCAACGTAGTGGCCACAGTCGGCCAGCCGAGCGCCGATCTGGGAGTGACCCTCAATGCCGGTCCCAACCCGGTGGAGGCGGGCAATTCCGAGACGATTACCATCGTCGTTACCAACAACGGCCCTTCCATTGCTTACGGGACAGTGGCCACCAATTTCCTGCCGGCGGGACTTGCTCTCACGGCCACCAACGCTCCCGCGGGGACGACGGTGACCGGTTCGGGCGGAACGAATATCTGGAACATCGGCAATTTGGCCGCCAACGCGAGCGTTACATTGACCCTGACCGCCAACGCCACCTATGCTCCCGGAAACACAGTCCTGGACTCCGTGCAGGTTGGGTCGTCCATTTACGATCCATTCAAGCTGAACAACTTTGCCTCGTTCAAGATTGTCATCAATCCGGCGCCTTCGATTCTCGTGTCCTCCGTGCTGGGCACCAATACGTTCACGTGGAACGCCATCGCGACCAATTACGTGTTGTACGGCGCGACCAACCTGACGCCGCCGGTGGTCTGGGTGAAGGTCACCGATGTTGTGCCCGTCATCGTCAACAACACATTTTCCGTTTCCCTGCCGAACACGACCAACGGCCTCCATTTCTTCATATTGAGAACTCCCTGACAACCCGGTTGCCCTTGGGGCGGCCTATCTAAAAACACCATGAATCGAGTGACTTACCCGCCGGCAAGCGGCAGCCCAAGTGGAACCACCGGCCAGCCATGCCCGGCTTTGACTGGCGACGCGGTCGCACGCGCCTGGTTTTTTCCCGGCAAAGCCTGTTTCCGCTCTCTGGCGTTTCTTTCAGCCCTGGCGGCTGTGTTTGGCCCCGAAAGGGCTGTGGCGGCTGGGAGCCAACTGATCAAGGGCCATGTGCCGGCGGTGGTTCAGCGGATGAATTTGCAAACTACCGGCGAACTTCCTGCGACGAACCGATTGAATCTGGCCATCGGCCTGCCCCTTCGCAATGGCAGGGACTTAACCAATTTTCTTGAGCAGCTTTATGATCCCGCCAGCCCCAATTACAGGAAGTTCATCACGCCGTCTCAATTCTCCGAACGGTTCGGCCCTTCGCAGAAGGATTACAACAAGCTGAAGGACTTTCTCACCGCCCAGGGCGTGACGGTGACAGCCACTCATCCCAACCGGGTCCTGCTGGATGTCAATTTGTCCGTGGCGGACATTCAAAGAGTGTTCCATATCCGCATCCGGACTTATGAGCATCCGGCCGAACACCGCGCTTTTTACGCGCCGGATGCGGAGCCATCCATTGACTTGGATGTGCCCCTCCTGCACGTCAGCGGCCTGGACAACTATCAAATGCCGCGCCCGTTGTTTCATCCGGAAGCCCCGCGCGGCCCAGCCGCGACGAACGGGCCGTTGACGGGTTCGGGACCAGGCGGCTCTTATTTTGGGAGTGACTTTCGAACCGCGTATGTGCCCGGGGTGTCATGGGATGGGGCCGGACAGTCCCTGGCTTTGGTGGAATTCGACAATTATTTTCCTTCGGACATCTCCGACTATGAGACCTTGGCCGGACTGAACCCCGTTCCGCTGGTTAATGTCCCCGTGGACGGCTTTACCAACGCACCCACCGCGGCGGGCGATCCCGAGGTTTCGCTGGACATTGAGATGGCGGTGGCCATGGCGCCGGGGCTTAGTCAGATTCTCGTTTACGAAGAGATAAACAGCACGAACGCCGCGTTTCCCGCGAACGATATCTTGAACAAGATCGCCACGGACGATCTGGCCAAGCAAATCAGTTGTTCCTGGGGCCTTGGCGATGACCCGACGATAGACGTGATATACCAACAGTATGCAACCCAAGGGCAGTCGTTCTTTCAGGCTTCGGGCGACAACGGCAGCTTTAATTGGTCGGCGACAAATCAAGAGCGTACCGACAACCCCTACGTCACGCTGGTAGGCGGAACCACGTTGACAACTACGAATGGTGGCGCGTGGCTGTCCGAAAAAGTCTGGAATTGGAACTACACAGGCGGCGGCGGGACCAATGACGCCAGCGGCGGAGGGATTAGCACCAATTATACCATTCCGACCTGGCAAAGAGGCATCAATATGGGCACCAACAAGGGTTCAACCACTTTTCGAAATGTACCCGATGTGGCGCTTACGGCGGACAATGTGTATGTCACATATATGTCTGGGCAGGCGGATTCCTTTGGCGGAACGAGTTGCGCCGCGCCGTTGTGGGCTGCTTTCTGCGCATTGGTCAATGAGAAGGCTCAAGCAACCGGAAGTGCCGCAATGGGGTTCATCAATCCAGCCATTTATGGGATAGGAAAAGGGGCGCTTTACACCAACTCCTTCCATGACATTACAAACGGCAACAATACCAATATTGATGATCCAACCCAGTTTTTTGCCGTTCCCGGCTACGATCTTTGCACCGGGTGGGGCACCCCTGTGGGCGCGGCGCTGATCAACGCGCTTGTTCCCAGCAACATTCTGACGGCTGATTTGTTGCTGGTGTCCGCCACCCTGTCCGGCGGCAATGGCAATGGCGTTATTGACCCGAATGAGTGCAATAACTTGTCTGTGCAGGTGGAGAATGCGGGAGACGCCACAGCCACCGGTGTCCAAGGTACCCTGAGCAGCCTTACTGCCGGTGTCGTGATTGGCCAGTCCGTGTCTCCCTTCACCAATATCCCGCCGGGTGGGATCGCTGTGAACCAAAGGCTTTATACCATCAGCACCGTACCCAGTTTCGTCTGCGGCACGACTGTAATCTTGCAATTGGTGCTCAATTACAATCAATTGGCAACGACCAATTTGATTGAGTTTGCCACCGGGGGGACGGTTGGGCCACCGGTGCGGTTTGATAATTCGACGCCGATGACCCTTTCAGCCAACAACGGTTACGAGGTCATCTCGCCCATTACGGTCAGCAACATCAATTCGATTGGCAAAGTCACGGTTTCGGTTTATCTCACGACGCCGGTGGATGAATATATGGAGCTTGAATTGGTGAGTCCGGACGGCTCGACTTATTCGCTGCTGGCCGAGTTGGATGGAGGAACGGGGGCCAACTTTGGGTCCGCATGCTCGCCCGATTCCAGGCGCACCACTTTTGACGACGCCGCCACCAATGCCATTTATCTTGGGGTCGCGCCCCTGGCCGGGTCTTACAGCCCCGAAACACCTTTGTCGGCCTTCAACCAGTTGAGCGGCGCCAGTGCGAACGGTACTTGGGAGCTTTATGCCATCAACCTGTATGGTACTACCGCCGCCACTCTTCAATGCTGGTCGCTGTTTATTTCTCCGGAGCAGTGCACCGATGGCGGCGGCCAGTGTCCCGGCTCCGTTCTTTCGGTAACCATGAACGCCAGTCCCATTACGACCCCAACATTCACCCCGGTGACCTATACCCTGACCGTATCCAATGCCGGGCCCAGCCCGGCCCCGGACACAGTGGTCAACCAGACGCTGCCTTCCGGCATCATCTATCAGGGATCAGTCAGCAGCCAGGGAACGGTTTCCCAAACAGGGTCCCTGCTGACTTTTTCCCTCGGCACGCTCGGGATTTACAGCAATGCCACCATTACGGTGACAGCCGAGGCCGTCCAGGCAGGCCTGTGGACCAGCACCGCCATAGTCGGCGCCACCAATGCCAACCCCGACCCTGTCAGCAATACCGCTTCCGCCTCGGTTCTGGTGACCAAGCCGTATGCGGACTTGGCGCTGACCCTGAGCGCGGGTTCCGCCTCCCTGCCGGTCAACGGCCAGGAGATTTTGTCAATAACCGTCACGAATAACGGGCCGGCGACAGCTTTGGGAGTGACCGTGACCAATTCGATCCCCGCCAATGTCAAAGTCGTCGCTGTCGGCGCGTCGCAAGGCAGTGTTTCGCCGGCGGGCACTCTGGTTTCCTTTGGCACTTTGCTTCCCGGTTCCGGCGCGACGGCGACATTGGTGGTGAGTCCAACGATTGTCGGTACATGCACCGTCAGCAGCAGGGCGGGGCTTGACCGTTCCGAGATTGACCCCGTATTGAACAACAATTCAGCCAGCGTCTCCTTCACCGCGCTTCCAGCGGCCGATCTTGGCGTTTCCGTGATTGTGTCGCCCAACCCGGGCATTTCGGGCCAGAATCTTTCCTATCTGGTGACCGTTACCAACAGCGGGCCGGCCACCGCCACAAACGTGTTTCTGAATCAGACCCTGCCGGCGGGCGCAACCTACGTTACCAACAGCCAGACGAATGTGATTGTAAGCGGCGGTTTGGTAACGTGGACCATCAACACCATGCCCAGCGGCACCAGCCAGACGATGACCACCACAGTCCAGGCGCCGACGCTGATCCAGGGCGTCCTTTCCAATGTCCTGGTTTCCACTTTTAACGTCGCGGGACAGCCGGGCGATCCGAACACCAACAACAATTTCGTGTCCGTTAGCACCGTTGTGCTGCGGCCGACTGTCATCATTGCGCCCCTTGGTGACACCTTGACATGGGAGAGTTTGCAACCGCCCAATGGCGCGGTGGCGCCCGGGGAGACGGTGGCGGTGGCATTTCAGTTGGAGAATATCGGCAACATTCCCTCCACCAATCTGGTGGCGACTCTCCAGACCAACGGGTGGGTCATCCCGATGCAGACCAACGCCGGGGGCATTCCGATTCCCGGCCAGAGCAGCGCCAATTATGGCGCCATGGCTCCGGGCGGCGGTGTTGCGACGGGCCAGTTCCTGTTCTCGAACAACGCCACCGACGGCGGCACGGGCATCGCGACGCTTCAATTGCAGGACGGCGCGACCAGCTACGGCACGGTCAGCTTTACATTCGTCATGCCCGTGGTCTCGACTTTTTGGAATGCAAGTGTCATCAGCGTTCCGGCCACCAATTATGTGGCCACCAACCAGGCCATGGGTCCGGCCGGGCCGTTTCCCTCCGGGAATTGGGTTTCCGGCATCAGCAATTATGTCTCGGGTGTGACGATCACCGTTTCAAACTTGGAGCACAGCTATCCGAGCGACATCAGCTTGTGGGTGGTGGGGCCGGGCGGGCAAAGCACGATGTTGATGTCCGGTGCCGCCTCGCAATCATCAGCCTCCATTCCTGTGACCATTACATTTGACCAGAGTGCTTCCAGTATCGTTCCGGAGTTCGGGTCGCTTTACACCGGGAGCTATCAACCCGCGGATTACAGCCCGCCGGTCCTCCCCCCCGGCCTCAACAATATTGTTCCTCCCGGCAACACCAATTTGTCCGTTTTTCAGGGCATCTCGCCCAATGGGTGGTGGCATCTGTACGCCTATGACAGCAAGGCGGGCGACTACGGGACCATCTCCAACGGCTGGGCCGTGGCGGTCACTACGATCACGCCGGTCAACCAGATAACCGACATTGGCGTGACCGTCGCCGCTTCCGCCAATCAGGTCGTCCTGGGAAGCAACGTGACTTACATGGTAACGGTCACCAATCTGGGCACCAACGCGGCGACGGTGTTTTTGACCAATGTGCTGGGCGCGGGTCTGAGCTTCCTTTCCAACACAATCCCGCCCTATGCGCCCTATCTGTTCACCAACTTGACGCCAAGCAATCAGGCGCAGATCTATAATTTGGGATCACTCGCCGGCCAAACCAATCTGACTTTGGGCTTTGTCGCCACCGCCACCGCCACCAACAGCCAGACCAACACGGTCGTGTACGTCGGTTCCACGCTCATAGATCCAAATACGAACAACAATCAGGCCATCGCATCGGTCACGGTGGTTCTGCCCGCAGCGGATGTCTCCGCCGCCATTTCCTCAAGCGCCATTGCCGGCTCTGTAATCGTGGGCAGCAACGTCATCTACACCCTGGTCGTCACCAACAATGGTCCCGGTCTGGCATATAACGTCGTCGGCCTGCTGACCCAGGGCCTCGCCGGCCCGCCCACGCTGGTGTTATCCAATTACTTCGGCGACATCGTCCTCGGCGCCGGCGCATCGGTTTCTTTCACCAACGCCCCCATTCTGACCGGCGCCCTCACGAACATTTGGACTGTTTCCACCGGCTCCACGGACGCCAACGCGGGCAACAACACCGCGACAAACCTTCTGACCGTCAACTATCCCGAACCGGTTATTGTCGCCAATGGGGCCGAGCTGCTTTCCGGAAATTCCCTTCAACCCAACGGGGGGATTGATCCCAACGAAACCGTCACCGTTGCCTTCACCCTCGCCAACATCGGCGTCGCTCCAACCACCAATCTGACGGCGGCGTTGCAGTCCGGTAACGGAGTCATCCCCGTGGCGGTCAGTCAAAACTACGGAACCATCCGTCCTGGAGCGTCAGCAGCGCAAATCTTCTCGTTCACCGCGAGCGCCGCCTCCGGCTCAACCATCACGGCGGTTTTATCGTTGACCAACAACGGGGCTTTTTGGGGAACGGTTTCCTTCCCGTTTGTCCTTTCCACAACCGTGAACTTTGCAAACACGGGGATGATCACGATACCCAATGACAGCCCGGCCTCGCCGTATCCTTCGGTCATTGCGGTTTCCACCACCAACAAGGGCCTCATCGGAAACGTCACGGTCACTTTGCAGGGTTTCACGCATACATTTCCGCATGATGTGAATGTCCTGCTCGCCAGCCCGTCCGGCCAGAGAACGGTGCTCATGGCTCATGTGGGCGGCCCTTACAGCGTGACCAACCTGGTGCTGGCCTTTAGTGGCGCCGCTACAAATTCGTTGACCGCCGGCATGTTGGTTTCGGGAACCTACCTTCCCGCCCAGCTTGCGCCGCTGGATTCCTTCCCTGCCATTTACGGCCAGCCCTCCAACACCGATCTGAGTGTCTTCAACGGCGGCAATCCCAACGGCAATTGGTCGCTTTATGTATATGACGACGCGGCCGGAAACGGCGGTTACATCGCCAACGGCTGGACCTTGAACCTGTCCATCATCAACCCCGTCAATTCTCCCGGCAGTCTGGCTGTGGGCATGACCCACGCGCCGGACCCTGTCTTCACCAACAATATCCTCACTTTCGGGATCACCGTAACCAACCTCGGCCCGTACGGCGCGACCAATGTGCTCCTGACGGACACGCTCCCGGCCAACGCCAGCCTCATTTCGGCCGCCTCCTCCCAAGGCACTGTCAATACCAATGTCACTGGCATCGCAGCCTTCAATTTTGGCGTCCTTGCAAGCCCTGGCGCCACCGCCACCGCCACTCTCAAAGTCCAGCCGTTCCTGGCCGGTTTGGCGGTCAATACCGCCGCCGCCACCGATGCTGCCGGGTCGAGCGCGACCGCTTCCAACACGGTTTCCGTCGCCAGTGCAGCGCTGCCCACAGTGCAGGCCATTTACAACGACAGAATCCTGACGCTGACCCTGAACGGCCAGCCCGGTCAGAGTTACATTCTGCAGGTTTCCACCAACCTCGTCTCTTGGTCCGGCATTTCGACCAATACCGCAAATGCCCAAGGCCAGTTCACTTTCACCAACAACGTGACCAACGCGCCGGAGCGCTTCTTCCGCGCCCTCCATTTGCCCCAGTGATCATTCTCGGTATCACCGGGGGCATCGGCATGGGCAAATCCACCTCCGGCCAACTGCTCATGCAACTGGGTGTGCCGGTCGTTGACACCGACGTCCTCGCCCGCCAGGCTGTCGAGCCGGGGCAAGCCGCCCTGTCGGAAATTCGGGAGAAGTTCGGCCCCGCTGTGTTCCTGCCGGACGGAAGCCTGGACCGCAAGGAACTGGCCCGGCTGGTCTTCGCCAATCCTGCCGCCCGTTCCGATCTGGAAGCCATTCTCCATCCGCGCATCCGGGCGGCGTGGTCTGCTGAAGCGGAGAGCTGGCGCAAAGCTAGTCGCACCTGCGGCGCCGTCATCATTCCCCTCCTTTTTGAAACCGGGGCGGAGCGGCTTGTGGATGCGACGGTCTGTGTGACCTGCTCAGCCGCCATGCAAGCCTCGCGATTGCATGCGCGCGGCTGGGATGCCGTCCAGATTCAACAACGTGTGGAAGCCCAATGGCCGGTCGAGAAGAAGATCGCGCGTTCCGATTTTGTGGTTTGGAGCGGCGCCCCCCTCGAAGTTCACGCCGAACAACTGCGGAAGATTATCGGGTGCTGGATTCCAGGAGCTTCTCGGGAGCACACGTCCCGATGCTGAATCGGGATGTAATTGGTCGGCGCCCTCGCGACCATGTCTCTAAATGCAGGTGTTTGGGGAGCGCGGTCGTCCGAACCGCTTGCGTTCGGCGTCCCGCCGAACGCTCTTCATGAAGGGACGCCTCGCCAGTGCTTCCGGACATATCCATTGGGCCGCTGGATGCGTCACACTGTCCCAGTCTGAATAGTTCACGGGCTGCAGTCGTGGTTCCCGCCCGCGCCGCCGCGTTCAAAGCTACTTCATCAGTAACATTTGGCGGGCGCGCTTGATCGAGCGGTTGAGTTGACGCTGATAATGGGCGGGCAGGCCGGTGTATTTGCGCGGCAGGATGCGGCCCTGGTCGGTCACAAATTGCTTGAGCAGGGCGACGTTCTTGTAGTCCAGCGCATCCACCGTGAAATCAATTTTCGGCTTGGGCCGGGGAGTTCGGACTTCCAGGGAGGCGGTTTTGCCCCGGCTGCCGCGGGCGCCGGGCTTCTCGGTATGTGTTTTGCGGGGCATAGGCTATTTGACTTCGTGGTGGACCGTATGGCGGCGCAGGGCCGGATTATACTTCTTGATTTCCAGTTTGTCGGTCTTCAGTTTCTTGTTCCGGGTGGTGGTGTAGCGGGAAGGGGACTTGCCTTCCTTGCGCGCTTCCGTGCATTCAATGGTGATGATTTCGCGGGGCATGTTATTCCTTCTCTTTGGCGGGTTTCTCTTCGGCCTCTTCTTCTTCGTCCGCTTCCACGTTTCCGGTGGTGTCCACCGTGCCCAGTTGGCCCAAACGGCGCTGCCGCAATGCGCCTTCGCGTTCCAACTGGCTTTGCGCTTCCACGGTGAACCGGGTCCAAGGTATGGCATCCAGCCGGTTCTTCGGGATCTGTTTTCCGCTCAATTCGCAGATGCCATAGGTGTTCTTCTCGATGCGTTTGAGCGCCTCCTCTATCTCGTAAATCGCGTCCTGGTCGGACGAGAGCAGGCTGAGCGCAAAATCGCGGTCAAAATTATCCGTGCCCGAGTCCGCCATGTGCAGGCTGTAGCTGGTCATCTCCTCGGCCGATTCCTTGGCCAGGCCGCTCATCTGCGCGAGCAGGCGCTCCCGCAGCTCAATCAAATGCTCGCGATATTTCACCCATTCCGGCTTGATCTTGACCAGGCCGTCCCGGTTGTCTCTGGGCTTGGAGGCGGGCGTTCCAAGGATGGCGGCTGATGTTGCCGATGTCAGGGCCTTCTTTGCCTTGGCCGGCTTTTCAATTTTCTTCATTGTCTGTTTTTGTCTTCTCACGCGATCCAGCAAATCCCAATCGCCCGGGCGCGGGCGGCCATCCAGCCGCTCTTCGTGCTTGGCGGGCTGGTGAATGTAGCAAAGGGCGCGAAAAATGCCACATCTTTCTTTAAAAAATCGCGCGGCAGCCATCCTCCCCAAAGCCGGACTTCAGGCCGGCGATTTTTCGATGCAGGCGTACGCATTATGGCTGTGGATGCTCTCGTAATTCTCCGCCTCCGCTTTGTACCAGGTCACCTCGGGATTTGCGTTCAATTTCAGCGCCACATTCCGCACCAGGTCTTCCACAAACACCGGGTTTTCGTAGGCCCGTTCCGTCACCGCCTTTTCGTCCTGACGTTTCAGCAGGGAATACAATTCCGAACTGGCCGAGCTTTCCACCAGCGCGATCAAGTCCTCAATCCATATCGCATGACTGGATCGAACCTGTACTGTGACCAACCCCCGCTGGTTGTGCGCCCCATGCTTGCTGATGGCCTTGGAACAGGGGCAAAGCGTCGTCACCCCCACCCTCACGGTCAGCACAAAGTCTATCTTTCCCCCTATCGCCGTGGCATCGAACCGGGCTGTGTAATCCATCACGCTTTCCATCCCCGAGACGGGCGCCTTCTTGACCAGGAAGAACGGGAATTCCATCTCCAAGTGCGCGGCGGCGGATTTCAGCCTGGTCTGCATGGCGCGCAGGATGTCGGTGATGTTCTCCACATGCACCACGCTGCCGTGCGAGTTGAGGACTTCGATGAAGCGGCTCATGTGCGTCCCTTTGAATTCCTGGGGCAAGTCCACGAACATCCCGATGGTGGCGATGGTGTTCTGGAGGGTGCGTTCCTTGTCCCGGATCTGGATGGGGAAGCGCAGCCCGCGCACGCCCACCTTGCCGATGCGCAAGTGGCGCCAGTCGCGCTCGCTCTGTTTGTCCGCAAGCGATTCGGGTTTAGGCCAGTTTTTTAGCCGCAGTGAGCTCTTGGTTCCCATAACAATAGGGTGCCAAACATACCAGCATCGAGGGGGGTTGGCAAAGGGTTTTGCCTCTTTTTTCGGGGTTTTGGCGGGTTTTGGAGGGTTTTGGCAGACGGCGCAGGTGTCGGGGGCGGGATGAGGGGATTTCTCCCGGGAGGGGATAATTTTGGTTAATGGGTGGGGTAAGGTGAAGGAATGCGCAGGGGGGTGTTTTGCGGATTTGTTGGGGGCGGGCTGGGGGGGAGGAGGGGGCGGACGTCAATGGGTTCCATGCCGGCGGCGCGGATGGCTGCCAGGCCAATGTCGGTGTCTTCGTAGGCGCGGCAGTTTGCCGGGGGGACGCCGAGGCGGCGGGCGGCTTCGAGGTAGATGTCGGGAGCGGGTTTTTGGCGGGAGACGTCTTCGGCGGCGACGACGGCCTGGAAGAGGTGGGAAATGCCCATGTGGCGGAGGGTCTCGGTGACGATGTGGCGGGTGCCTCCGGAGGCGACGGCCATGCGGAGTTTGCCGTGGTTGTCGCGGGCGATTTTGGCGATTTGTTCGATGGGGCGGACTTCAGGGATCATTTCCTCGAAGGTGGCGTCTTTCTCCCTGGAAACGGCATCGAAGTCAAGCTTCACCCCCTGTTCTCTGCCGAGTATTTCCAGGATGTCAATGGTTGGGACGCCGCCCAGGGCGTAAAAGCGGTCTTGGGGAAAGTGGAGTCCGTGGCGGTCGGTGACTTTCTGCCAGACGCGCCAGTGGAGGGGCATGGTATCGGCCAGCGTGCCGTCGCAGTCGAAGATAAGAGCTTGGAGGGGCATGGTTTAAATGCAGAATGGAGAGTGCAGAGTGCAGAAAGTAGAAAGCAGAAAGTAGAAAGCTGAAAGCTGAAAGCAGATTGCTCCCATATATTGGGGGTTCGTTGGAGCTATGCACTGCATATTGTGGTTGGGGCGTATGGAGGACGCGCTATATTGGCGGTTACGATTTTGTTGCTGCTGGATGTGGCCTAATCTCACTTAAAAAGAAGCAAAGTATGGGTGGACCCGGCTGCCGGGTCAAGTCCGTATTCTGGAGGCGCCGGGACGGGGGCGCATCTCACCTTTGTCGAGCTTTCCCTTTGGCTCAAAGGCATCTTAGAAAAATAGGACAAATAGGACCAAGAGGACCAATAACCAAACACCAGCTCCAAGCGATCAATCTCGACAAAGG
>Ga0182030_10000709_pt1 | contig 64922 bp, 73 predicted proteins | sample 812S3MmetaG_FD_121299 | JGI IMG/M metagenome (GOLD analysis project Ga0182030, IMG submission 121299) | Permafrost microbial communities from Stordalen Mire, Sweden - 812S3M metaG (Illumina Assembly) | ecosystem: Environmental > Terrestrial > Soil > Wetlands > Permafrost | place: Sweden... | reverse complement strand
TAGTCTCTTGCATTAACTCAACATCTCAGCTACATTAATCAAGATCAAATTCCTCTAGCTTTTCACTTAAAATTAACAAACTAAGTAATAAGGTGTTCCACCTGGGAGACTCATCACCCACCAGTTAAAGTGAGATGGTTATTTCTAGCACTAACACGTCACTCCAGATATTATCTTATGTTGCTTTATGTAGTGCCTCATTCTACGGCACGATTAAATCCAGTAAGAAAGTTAAGACGATGAATGAGCCCTACCATACTCGTAATATGGGTCAGTGAACACTATGACTCAGATGAATATTTCTCGTCTTTAGGCATTGATTCGATAGCTCTAGTTAGCCAAAATACCACAGCGGTCGATGTTGCGAAAAAGCTAATAAAACCACCATCAAATAGTGTCCGGCTATTTTCTATGACGCCAGCACTGGCTAAACCGGCTGATAAACATAGAGCGGCGCTGCCTAAATACACAAGTTTGCGTAAACTCTTGGTTTCTATCTTGTCTAAAGCATCATCTAGATAGGCTGTACCGTCTGCTACTTTAAGGGCATGATCAAAGCGATAATTGTAGCTATCCGGGGATGGCCGATTACCTATTACACCACAGACTGGTATCTTCTTTGATTTATCTGTACTTTCAAAGTCTCTAACTTCAATTGGCCCGGTACAATTATCGATCGAATCAATCAGCGTATCAACGTCTCCGTAAAATAGCTTTGATTGGTTACCGTCCGTATCAGAAAACCTAGTTATTCTTAATTGCTCTCTTTTAGTAAAGTGGCTTTTTTCAATCATCGTTTGGGTATTTTCCAGCGGGCCGGTGCAATCCCCGCGCGAGGGACAAGTTTCACAAAGTTCTGACATATAGTATATTAAAACACGTTCATTATATTTATCAATTTTATTTTGTTCTTTTTGATCATTAAGCCACTTATTTTGGTGTGTTTCTTTACGTAAGTGTCTTAATGCTCAGCTCGATTAATTCCTCAATGGTGAATAAATAATGATTAAATCTTTTTATATTAGTAAAGTTTTTTAGCTAGAAAAATCAGCATTAATCCCATAAAAACTACCTCGACTAGAATTCCCCAAGGACGTTCACACAATTGTATCTTCCGGTGAAAACGGCTAAATACTCCTCCCTTAATAAATTCACCTGTTTTTAGTTCTTTAGGAAATCTTATTAAGTAAACCGCATCTGGAGCAAATGCTGCTAACATACAAGCTAAGACAAGCCACGGATTTACATTAATCCGATGTGCTAATAACGGTAATACTATGAGTGAGGTAATAAAACAAAATGCATCTACTAATACCACAACTCTGCCTAGTAAGCTCTTGTTACGCTCCTTGATGCTTCCAGGAATGCCAAAATGTGGCAATACGTCAATTACATAGTGAGAAAGAAAAGCCACTGGTATAGCCAATACTGGCTCGTTAATGATAAGTGCAATAGCAGCGCCAGTAAGGGCATGATTAGTAGCAGTCACGAGATAATTATATATTAACTTTTACTTTGTTCTTATCGCTTATGATTGGATGAAATACGAGTATTCGAAATAATACAAAATTATATTACTTCTAATGATTTCAACTCTTCCGGTCCGATAACCATTACCTCGTTATTGACATAAACTAGACCGAATTCCTCTAACTGCTCACTTAAAACTGATAAACTAGACAGTAAGGTGTTTCACCTGCGGGACTCATCCCCCACCATTGCTTGACTATCTGATACAATGTAAAACAGGAACCTACTCATGTCATTACCGACACAACCATACAAAGGTAGCCGAGACTTTTATCCTGAAGATAAGCGCTTACAGAAGTACATGTTTTCTGTTATGCGATCAGTAGTCGAACGTTTTGGTTACGAAGAATATGATGCTCCGATACTCGAACCACTTGAGCTATATTTAGCAAAGACCGGCGAGGAGATAGTAAAAGAACAAACGTATACTTTTGAAGATCGCGGAAAACGTAAAGTTGCAATAAGGCCAGAAATGACACCAAGCGTCAGCCGGATGGTTGCTGCCAGACGTCAAGAATTGCCCTATCCCCTCAGGTGGTATTCGATACCTAATCTTTGGCGGTACGAAAGGCCCCAGAAGGGTCGCCTTCGAGAGCACTGGCAGTTGAATGTTGATATATTCGGTGTTGATGATTTAGTGGCCGAAATGGAAATTATTCAGATTGCATATGAAATAATGATGGCCTTTGGCTCTAAAAGCGAAATGTTTACCATTAAACTCAACAGCCGACAAGTCATGGACTTTATTATTAAAGAACATGTCGGTGTTGATCCTGAAAAGTTAAGTGCTGTTAACCATTTAATTGACCGAAAGAATAAGATGGAATCGTCAGAGTTCGAGGCGGCTCTGCAAGATATTCTCGGCGACGGCGACGAGTCTAAGGCCAAAATCGAAAAATTAAAGGGGGTTTTAGGCGCCCGAACTTTAGCCGATCTACCAGCTACCGCTCACGACCTGTCTTACTTCAAAGAGCTGGAAAAGCTGTTTGATTTATTAAGACATCAAGGGATTGTAAATCTCGAGTTTGATCCGACTTTAGTCAGAGGATTTGATTATTACACTGACATTGTTTTTGAAATCTTTGATAATCATCCAGAAAATAACCGTTCAATGTTTGGCGGAGGGAGATATGACGGATTAGTAGGGTTATTCGGCGTTGAGGCAATCCCTACGGTCGGATTCGGTATGGGTGACGTAACTATGCAAAACTTTCTTGAACTTCATAATTTATTGCCAGGCCTTTCAACCGAAACGGACGTCTGCGTTATTATGTTCGAAGACGTTAGAGAGCCGGCCCTGAAAGTCGTAGCCGAGTTACGAAGCAAGGGTATCAGAGTCGCTGTCGACTGGACGGACAGGAAAGCCGACAAGGCGATAAAGTCAGCGCTCAAGAAAAGTATCCCTTATGTATTATTTATCGGCCAGCGAGAAGTCGTCGATAATCGCTACACCCTTAAAGAACTGTCCAGCAGCCATGAAGAAAAACTCGGAGTTGACCAAATAGCGGAACGGATCAAGAAAGGCCGCAGATAATTACAGATAGGCATTTGTCTATCGTAATTAGATCTGTTACTGTCTAAATCTATGAAAGTAAACCGTAAAAATATCAGCGACACCAAAGTTGAGCTTAAAGTAGTTGCCGACAAGGCGGTTCTCGATACCGTAAAATCAGAGACCCTAAAGACGCTTTCTAAAAATGTGACAGTCTCAGGTTTTAGGGCGGGTAAAGCGCCAGCTCATCTAGTTGAGAAGAATATCGACTCAGCACTGCTCCAGCGAGAATTTTTAGACAACGCCATTAACCGTGTCTATCAGGAAGTCGTACGCGATGAAGACTTGCATCCTGTCGATCAGCCAACAGTCAATATCACAAAGTTCGTGCCCTTTTCGGATCTTGAACTGACTATAGAAGTCGACGTGATGGGTCAAATCGAATTGCCGGACTATAAAAATATCAAGCTGAAAAAAACGGAAGTAAAAATTAGCGCCAGCGATGTTGATGAAGTCCTTAATCAGCTTCAGGCCCGTCAGGCTAAACGTAAGCCAGTTACTCGCAAGAGCCAGCTCGGCGACGAAGTTATAATTGATTTCGACGGTACTGATGCGAAAACCAATCAGCCAATCCCGGGCGCCAAAAGCTCAAACTACCAATTAATTTTGGGCAGTAAATCATTTATCCCCGGATTCGAGGAACACTTAGTTGGTCTCAAACCTACCGAAAACCTTGACTTTATTATTACTTTTCCGCAAGACTACGGGGCTGAGTTTTTAAGGAATAAAAGAGTCAAATTTATTGTCAAACTGCATAAAATCAATGAATTGGACCGGCCCGAGCTTAACGATAAATTTGCCGCCGAAATTGGCCCCTTCAAATCATTAGCCGATCTTAAAGCCGACATAAAAAAACAAATAACTAGCGAAAGAGAACTGCAGAGCCTTAGACAGTATCAAAATGAATTAGTCGGATTAGTTGTTGAGCGCTCGAAAGTCGCTTTGCCGGATAGCCTGATTCAGCAGGAAGCTGATCGGGTTGAGCAGGATGAAAAGCAAAGACTTATTTATGAAGGTAAAACTTGGGAAGAACATCTTAGTGATGAGGGTATCGATGAGGCCAATCATCGCAGCCGGGTTATCAAGCAAGCTGGCGACCGCCTGCGAGCCGGCGTCATCATCGGCGAGGTATCCAGAGCTGAGGGTGTTACAGTTACTAAAGAAGAGCTTGAGGCCAGGATTAAATTACTTAAAGGCCAGTATAACGATGCTCAAATGCAAGCCGAACTGGACAAGCCGGAAAACCAGCAGGATGTTGCTAATCGAATATTAACCGAAAAGACAATCGATCGATTAGCCGGATATGCTAGTAAAGCTAATTAGCACTCTTGACTTGAGAGTGCTAAGTCGGTATCATGAATATAGATAATTGAGAGGTAATAATGAGAAATCAAGTATTAGTGCCGACTGTAATTGAAAGCGAAGGCCGTTATGAGCGAGCCTATGACATTTACAGCCGCTTATTAAAAGACCGGATCGTATTTCTCGGCAGCGATGTCAATGAAGCAACTGCCAATTTAATTGTCGCCCAGCTGTTATTTTTGCAAGCCGAAGACCCGAAAAAAGACATTTATCTATATATCAACAGTCCCGGTGGAACTATATATGATGCCCTAGCTATTTATGACACAATGCAATACGTCAATTGCGACGTCCAGACAGTAGGAATAGGTGTCCAAGCTTCAGCAGCAGCATTTTTGTTAAGTTCTGGCGCTATAGGGAAGAGATTTATCCTGCCCAACGCTTCTGTCATGATTCACCAGCCGAGCAGCGGCACTAAAGGTAAAGTAACTGACATGGAAATTGATCTTAAAGAATCGATCCGCATTAAATTGCGCCTGAATGAGATAATGGCCAAAAATACTGGTAAACCCCTCAAAAAAATCCAGGAAGATATGGAAAGAGATTACTGGATGACGGCAGAGGAAGCGAAAAAATACGGCTTAGTTGACGCTGTCATAACCTCCAAATAAAAAACGTTGTATTGCGAGTAAAAAAAGACTTGACAATTAAATTTTTGTCGTTCAAACTTAAACTTAAGAAGTAGTGTAAGCAAGGCCGTGCTATTGTTGTTTAGAAATGGCGCCAAAAACAGCCGCTTAGTAATCTTCACAGCAAAAACTACAACAATTCATTAATCGTTAACGTGCAATAAGATTGCTCAATGGGTAATAAGCTAATTTTTGTCAAAATTAGATAGAGGATATTAAGTCATATATGCCTAAACAAACCACTGCTAGCGGGAACATTAAAACTTCAAATCGACAATACTTCACAAAATCTCACGACGTAATTGACTTACCTAATTTAATCAGTCATCAGAATAAATCATTCCAATGGTTTATCGAAGAAGGCTTGGGTGAGTTACTAGCCGAGATTAGTCCAATCGAAGACTATACCGGCGCCAAACTCAGCTTAAGCTTTAAGGGTTATAGGTTCGAAAACCCGAAGATGTCCGAAGCCGAAGCTCGTGAGAATAACGTATCTTATGAAGCACCGATTAAAGCTACTGTTGAGCTGACAAACAAAGTAACGGGCGAAGTTAAAGAGCAGGAAATTTACCTTGGCGACTATCCTTGGATGACCGACCGCGGGACATTTGTTATTAATGGCGCCGAAAGAGTCGTCGTTAGCCAGTTGATCCGCTCTAGTGGTGTCTTTTTCACTGCCGACCAGCACGGCGTAACAAATTTATATGGCGCCAAGCTGATACCTGGGCGCGGAGCATGGCTGGAATTTGAAACCGCCAGTTCTGGAGCGATCTACGTAAAAATCGACCGCAAACGAAAGATTGCCGTCACTACTCTCCTAAAGGCCTTAGGAATGAACGAAGCCCAAATGCGGGACGCATTTAAGCATGTCGACCAAGGACGTATTAATTATCTTGATGTTACCTTGGAAAAAGATCCTTCAAAAGGCCAAAACGATGCCCTAATTGAAGTTTACCGCCGGTTGAGACCTGGTGATTTAGCGACCGTAGACAATGCCCGTGGACTACTTGAAAACATGTTCTATAACTTTAAAAGATTTGATTTCAGCCGCGTTGGACGCTACAAAATTAATAAACGGTTAGACCTCAAAGTTCCTAATACTATGGAAAACCGGGTTATGAGGCTGGAGGATCTAGTCGCGATAATTGCTGAAATAATTCGTCTCAACAATACGCAAGAACCCGCTGATGATATTGATAGCCTATCCAGCCGCCGCGTAAAACTGGTCGGCGAACTGGTTCAAAGGCAGTTCCGGATCGGTCTGCTTAGAATGGAGCGCAATACTAAAGACCGCATGAGCATGAGTGAGATCGAGACTGTTACTCCTTCTCAATTAATAAATGCCCGCCCAGTTGTTGCTGCCGTCCGTGAGTTTTTTGCCAGCTCGCAGCTAAGTCAGTTCATGGATCAAATCAATCCCTTGAGCGAGCTAGCCCATAAACGTCGTTTAAGCTCCATGGGTCCTGGTGGATTATCCCGCGAAAGAGCCGGCTTTGAGGTTCGTGATGCCCACGCTACTCACTACGGCCGTATCTGTGCAGTTGAAACTCCGGAGGGAGCCAACGTTGGTCTGGTTCTTAATCTAGCGAACTATGCCCGCATAAATGATTACGGCTTTATCGAAACACCCTACCGCAAGATTGTAAATGCTGTTCCCGCTAAAAAGATTGCCGGCCATATCGCCTTCGTCGACTTAGAAAATGAAAAAGGGAAAGTGATTGTAAAAGCTGGAAAGAAAATAACAGCCGGTGATGCCGCCAAGTTAGCTGCCGTTAAAAGCCAGGTCACCTGGCCCGTTAAAGCCAAGGTCACTAACGAAATTGTTTATCTTGATGCCGCCGAAGAAGATGGCGCAATAATTGCCAGCGCCGGCGAAGAACTAGACGATGATGGATATTTCGTTAATGACCGTGTCAGTGCCCGTAAATTTTTGCAATTTGGGCATGTTGATGCTAATGAAGCGACTCATATTGATGCCGCCCGCAATCAAATTATCGGTTCAAGTGCCGGGTTGATCCCATTTATTGAAAAAGATTATGTCTATCGCAGTCTTATGGGTAGCAACCAACAGCGACAAGCAGTGCCCCTAATTCAGCCGGCAGCACCTATCGTCGGAACTGGTGTTGAAGTTGCCGCTGCCCAAAACACCGGGCAATTATTCTTGGCCGAGGGGCCGGGCGAAGTTACTTTGGCGACTGCTGATGAGGTAGTGGTTAAGTATGCTAATGTCACGAAAACCTATCATCCTCAGCATTTCGTCAGAAGTAATGAGGGCACCAGCATAAATCAAAAAGTCGTCGTAAGAAGCGGCACTAAAGTTAAAGTCGGTGATGTTTTATTCGAAGGAATGAGCATTGCCGATGGCGAATTGGCCTTGGGCCGCGATTTGATTGTCGCCTTCATGCCGTGGGCCGGATACAACTTCGAAGACGCAATTATTGTCTCACGCAAACTAGTCGAAGACGATACGCTAACGTCGATCAATATCGTTGATTTTATGATTGAAGTAAGAGAGACGAAATTGGGCCCGGAAGTTGTTACCCGTGACATTCCTAATGTCAGCGAAGAAGCACTCCGGCATCTCGACGAGGACGGAATTGTCAGAATTGGCGCCGAAGTACACCCAGGCGATATCCTAGTCGGAAAAATTACCCCTAAAGGTGAACAAGAATTAAGTTCCGAAGAGCGTTTGCTGCGGGCTATATTTGGCGAAAAAGCCAAGGAAGTTCGCGACACATCTCAAAGAATGAGCAATGGTAAGCATGGAAAAGTTGTCGGAGTCAAAATTTTCAGCAAGTCTACCGGGCATGAGTTAAAAGCTGGCGTATTGATGCAAATTCAGGTATTTGTGGCACAGATGCGTAAAATTGCCGTCGGCGACAAGTTAGGCGGACGACACGGCAACAAGGGTGTAATTGCTCGAATTTTGCCAGTCGAAGACATGCCATTTACGGCCGACGGGGAACCGATTGAGATTATCCTAAACCCGCTCGGCGTCCCTAGCCGCATGAACGTTGGTCAGCTGTTTGAAACGCACCTCGGCATGGCAGCCAGGGCTCTTGGTATAAAAGTTGCCAGTCCGGCGTTTGATGGCGTTCCGGCCGAAAAGATCATGGAATTATTTAAAAAGGCCAATTTACCGGAAGATGGCAAGCAACAGCTATTTGACGGCCGGACCGGAGAAGCTTTTTCTGAACGAACAACCGTCGGGTGCATGTATATGATCAAACTTAACCATATGATTGCCGACAAGATTCATGCCCGCTCGACCGGCCCGTATACAATGGTTACCCAACAGCCATTGGGCGGAAAAGCGCAAAACGGCGGCCAGCGATTCGGAGAAATGGAAGTCTGGGCGCTTGAAGCATATGGTGCCGCTAGCACCCTGCAGGAAATGCTGACCATTAAATCAGATGACGTTTACGGCCGCAGCAAAGCCTATGAGTCGATTATTAAGCGGATTCCTATTGTTGGTCCTAAAGTCCCGGAAAGCTTTAATGTTCTGGTTAAAGAACTGCAAGGATTAGGCTTGAAGGTTGATCTGATTAGTTCTGATAAATTAGTTGATGCCGAGGCGATTCTGGCGGAGAGCATTAAAGATGAAGCTATGCACCAGTCGAAAATAGATGTACCCGAGCCGGAGGAGTCCGATATTGATGTGACCGAGGACGCCGGTGTTGATGGCTTCTCGGAGATTGGTGTTGATGATGAACTTGACAGTCTGACAAAAGTTCCGACAGATGCAACTAACGACGACGCAGATATCACTGTGCTTGAAACTAACGAAAGTGAGGAGTAGCTATGCGTAATTATTCTTACGGTACCGATATTGCCGACTTTGATGCTGTCCGCTTGGCGGTAGCTAGCCCCGATGATGTCTTGGAGTGGAGCTATGGCGAGGTCACCAAACCCGAAACAATTAATTACCGAACTCAAAAACCAGAACGCGACGGACTCTTTTGCGAAAGAATTTTCGGTCCAGTAAAAGATATTAACCCTCATGACGCTAAATATAAGGGCGTCCGCACCCGCGAAGCAGCTGTCGACAAAAAAGGCGAATTAGTAACCAGGAGCATTGTCCGCCGAGAACGCATGGGCCACATCAGCCTGGCGGTCCCGGTTGCGCACATTTGGTTTTTGCGCGGAACTCCATCTGCGATCGGTTTGCTGTTGGGCATGACTGTCAAGAACCTGGAACGAGTGGCATACTTCGCCAGTTATATTATCAAGAATGTAGATACCGATAAGCGCGATCAGCTTTTGGCCGATAAAGAAGCCCAGTTTGAGGCGGCCAAGGAAGCCATCAAAATCCGTTATGAACAAGAAGCCCAAGCAGAAAACGCTGATATTAAGGCTTTGGCTGAGGCGCAAACCAAAGAAATGGAAGAGCTTGTCGACACTTATCAGATGGAGCATGATCAGTTAATTAGCTTCGAAAAACGAAACCTTATCAGTGAAACCGATTACCGTTCATTGCCTGATGAATTCCAAAAGCTAATCCAGGTCGGCATGGGCGGTTCTGCTCTTAGAGATTTACTGGTCGAAGTTGACCTTACGCAGCTGATTAAAGTTTTGACTGAAGACGCAGAAGTAGCTAAAGGCCAACGCAAAAAGAAGATTATGAAACGACTACGCCTGCTAGAAGGCATGCAGCGGGCCGGCATTAAACCTGACTCAACATGCATCTCGGTACTACCGGTAATCCCGCCCGATCTAAGGCCAATGGTACAACTGACCGGTGGCCGATTTGCGACCTCGGACCTCAACGATTTATACCGTCGTGTCATTAACCGCAATAACCGCCTGAAAAAATTGATCGAGCTTAATGCCCCAGAAGTTATCCGGCGCAACGAGCAGAGGATGCTCCAGGAAGCTGTTGATGCCCTAATCGATAATAATAATGCCCGTGGCGGACGAGCTGTCGCAGCCACCGGCCAGCGCCGACGACTGAAATCGCTCAGCGATATGCTCAAAGGCAAACAAGGACGCTTCCGCCAGAACTTGTTGGGTAAGCGCGTTGATTATTCTGGCCGCTCGGTTATTGTCTCAGGCCCGGAACTAAAAATTCATCAATGCGGTATTCCGAAAATGATGGCTCTGGAGTTGTTTAAGCCGTTCGTAATCGGTGAACTCATTATTCGCGATCAAGCCCACAATATCCGGTCCGCTAGTCGTATGATTGAAACCGGCGAAACAGCCGTTTGGGATGCTTTGGATGAAGTTATTCGGGGCAAATACGTATTGCTGAACCGCGCTCCAAGTTTGCACCGTTTAAGCATTCAAGCCTTTCAGCCGGTTCTCATTGAGGGAAGGGCTATCCAGCTCCATCCACTGGTCTGTAAAGGATTTAACGCCGATTTCGATGGCGACCAAATGGCTGTTCACCTACCATTAAGCGACGAGGCACAGCTTGAAGCTAAAGAAATCATGGCCGCCAACCACAATCTTTTGAAGCCAGCCGATGGCTCACCGATTCTTCATATCGAACAAGACATTGTCTTAGGCTGTTACTACCTGACCTATGAACGGACTTCTATCGTCCGACCGGAAAAGCTTAATTCGTATATAAGTATCGACGAAGCCATAATGGCTCTCAACAACGGAGTTATAAAGCTACAAAACTTCATTAGAGTACCTTTCCGCGGCGAAGTCCGTGAAACTACTCTTGGCCGCCTGCTGTTCAACGAGATTTTCCCGGAAGATTTTCATTTTTATAACGAAGTAATGACTAAGAAGCGATTACAGCAAGTAATGGCCCGGGTCTACCAAAAGTACGGTTCGGACATAACCGCCGAAATCGCCGACGACCTTAAAGATTTGGGTTTTGAATATGCTACGATTTCCGGTCTGTCGATTGGTATGTCCGACTTTAGTAAGATTCAGGGTCTGGATGAGCTTATTGCCGAAGGCGAAGCGGCAACAACTGCTATCAGTGAGCAATTTGACCAAGGTTTTATCACCGAAGGCGAACGGTATCGTTTAACAGTTGAAACATGGACTAAAATCGACAGCCGGGTTCAGAACATTCTCGCCAAGCAGATGGAGACTGAAGAGTCATCTATGGCGGTCGCTATCACGTCAGGTGCTCGAGGGAATATCTCGCAAATGAAAATGTGTGTCGGGATGCTCGGTGTTTTCTCTGATGCATCTGGACAGCCCATCGAATTGCCCGTTACATCTGGTTATAGCCATGGGTTAACTCAGCTGGAATACTTTACGGCAACCCGCGGAACCAGGAAGGCTATTATTGATATCGCCCTCAAGACCGCTGATGCCGGCTATCTGACTCGACGGCTGGTTGATGTCGCTCAAGATGTATTTACGATTGATGAAGAGCTTGAGGATCTCGGTTTCGCTATGCTTCGGTCTGATGCTGAAGAAGTCGGTATTCCGTACTCATCGAGACTGGAAGGCCGATTTGCGGCTGAAGACATCGGAAAGTACGTACGTAGAGGCGAATTAATTACGCCGGATGCTGCCCAAAAAATTAACGATGATATGAAAATTGACAACGCTAAAATAATGAGCCTGCTCAGTTCAAGTACTTCCCGCGGAGTCCAGCAGAAAGCCTACGGATTGGATCCGGCAACCGGCTTGCTGGTGGCAAACCACCATCCTATAGGCGTCATTGCTGCCCAGAGTATCGGTGAACCGGGTACTCAGCTCTCGCTTGACTCAAAACACCGTTCAGGCGCCGTTTTGGCCGATGACACAGCTGAAGGTTTGAGCCGTGTCGAAGAGTTATTCGAAGCCCGGACGCCAAAAGGTCAGGCCTATCTTGCCGACATTGCCGGTACGGCTAATGTTTGGGAAGAAGGTGATCACTACGTCGTCCAAATAACTTCTGACAGCAAGAAGAAAATTACGGTACCGCTTGACGGCCGGATAGCGAAAATTGCCAGTGGCACAGATATTGGTGTCGGAGATATTCTGGCTACAGACAAGCACGGCATAAATCAATTACTGGCACCAATTTCCGGGCATGCCGAAATAACCGACAAGGCGATAATCATCGTGCCGGTCAAAGAAAAGAATTCTTTGCGCTACGAGATTCCTGGGTTTAAGCGGCTACTGACTACTGATGGCGATACTGTGATTGCCGGCCAAAGGCTGACAAGCGGATCAATTAATCTTCATGATCTAATGCGACTTCAGGGTGTTGAATCAACCCAGCGTTACATCATGAATGAGATTCTCAAAATTTTTGCATCCCAAGGTCAAAATATTGCCGATAAGCATCTTGAGATAATTGTCCGGCAGATGTTCAGTCGTGTCCAAATTGAAGATCCGGGTGACAGCGAATTCGTTACTGGCGATATTGCTAGCAAGGTTGCTGTCATGGAAGCCAATACGCACATCGTGAAGAATAAGAAACACCCGGCTCAGTTTAGCCAGTTGTTGCTTGGTATTACCAAAGCCAGCCTTAGCACCGACTCATTTTTGAGCGCCGCATCGTTCCAGGATACCACAAGAGTGCTTATAGGTGCTGCCACTAGCGGTAAAATAGACCGTCTTTATGGTTTGAAAGAAAATGTAATACTGGGTCGAAAGATTCCGGTGGGGACAGGCTTCGGCGGCAATCTTCCACGGGCTCTTGACGTACCTGTAATTGACGAAGAATAATAGGGATGTTAAAGTAATCAACCATGCCGACCATTAACCAACTAATACGTAAACCACGGACTAAAGTCACTCACAAAACTAAATCTCCGGCTCTGCTTCGTGTTACTAATAATCTGAAGAATATTAACTATGAAAAGCACTCTCCGTTGAAGAGAGGCGTTTGCATCAAGGTGACTACCAAGACCCCGAAAAAACCGAATTCGGCACTGCGAAAAGTTGCCCGTGTACGTTTGACGAATGGCTATGAGGCCTGGGCGTACATCGGTGGCGAAGGACATAATTTACAGGAGCACGCAGTCGTTTTGGTGCGCGGAGGCCGAGTAAAGGATTTACCGGGCGTTAGATATCACATCGTCCGGGGAAGCCTCGACCTACAAGGTGTTGCCGGTCGCAAAAACGGCCGCTCAAAGTACGGCGCTAAAAAAGGTAGCAAGTAATGCCGCGTAAAAAGACCAAGTCACTAGTTAGGGATATTCCGCCAGACAGGATTTACGACAACGTTCAGGTCCAGAGATTAATTAATCGGGTTATGCTCGACGGCAAGAAGCAACTAGCCGAGCGGATAGTTTACGATGGAATGCAAAAGGCGGCCGATAAACTAAAAGTACAGAATCCGCTGGTAGTTTTTGAGCAGGCATTTAAGAATATTCAGCCGCATCTGGAAACTCGTTCCCGACGTATCGGCGGCGCTAATTATCAGATTCCCTTTGAGGTTAAAGGCCAAAGGCAAAACCACCTTACAACAATGTGGTTTGTCCAGGCTTGCAGAGCAAGGAGTGGTGTAGGTATGGCCGATCGGATTGCAGCTGAGCTGGTTGATGCTTATAACAATCAAGGGTCGGCAGTTAAGAAAAAAGAAGATACCCATAAAATGGCTGAAGCTAACCGAGCGTTTGCTCATTTTGCCCGCTTTTAGAAAATAAATATCATGGCCGAAAATAGATATCCTCTAGAGAAGATTCGTAATATTGGAATTATTGCCCATATTGACGCCGGCAAAACAACCACAACCGAAGGAATTTTATATCGTACTGGCTTAAGGCATAAAATCGGCACGGTCGACGATGGCGAGACCGTAACCGACTGGATGGCACAGGAACGCGAGCGCGGCATAACAATTGTTTCAGCGGCGGTAACTTGTTATTGGAAAAACCACCAAATCAATATTATTGATACACCGGGGCATATCGACTTTACGGTCGAAGTCGAACGTAGTCTTAGAGTTCTTGACGGCGCGGTAGTAGTTTTTGACGGCAAAATGGGTGTCGAGTCGCAGAGCGAAACAGTCTGGCGCCAAGCGGACAAGTATGGCGTACCAAGGCTGTGTTTCATAAATAAAATTAATCAAACCGGCGGCGACTTTTATAAATCGCTTGAGAGTATTCACCACCGATTAAGCAAACAAGCCTTCCCGATTCACTTACCAATAGGATTCGAGCAAAGCGTCAACGGCATCGTCGATCTGGTCAGCCTCAAGGCCTTCACCTATAAGGAATTTACCGATCACGAATTAGTTGAAGCAGAGATTCCGTCCGGAATGATAGATGATGTTAAACGTTACCGAAGTCTGCTGATTGAAAATGCAGTCGCAGAGGACGAAACTGTCCTAGAAAAATATTTCGAAGTAGGCGAAGAGGGTCTAAGCGAAGCAGACATTCGAAAAGCTATCCGGTCAGCTGTGCTGAGCGGGAAGTTTTTTGCTGTTTCGGGCGGCGATGGCCGCGGTGTGATTGTCGAAAAACTACTTGATGATGTTAATGACTATTTGCCCAGTCCGGTGGACCGTGGCTCAACGTGGGGAGTAAATCCTAAGACTGGTGATGAGATTGAACGAAAACCGGACGAAAACGAACCGTTCACCAGCCTGGCCTTTAAAATTGCTACCGACCCGTTTGTCGGTAAATTGGCTTACTTCCGAGTTTATGCTGGTAAGCTGAACGCCGGCAGCTACGTCCTTAATTCCTCGACTGGCGAGAGAGAGCGGGTTGGCCGTATCGTTCGTATGCAGGCTGATAAGCGCGAAGATGTCGTATCGGTCGGAGCCGGCGACATAGCGGCAATTGTCGGACTTAAAGGTACGACCACCGGCAATACAGTTTGTGATATCGGGCACCCAATTGTCTTGGAAAGCATTACTTTTCCCGATCCGCCGGTATCAATCGCAATTGAACCAAAAACTAAAGCCGACCAGGAAAAAATGAGCCTGGCTTTGCAGCGGTTAGCCGAGGAAGATCCGACTTTCCGGATTCGCGTCGATCATGAAACCGGCCAAACTATCATCCGCGGCATGGGCGAATTGCACCTTGAAATAATTGTTGACCGGATGAAGCGCGAATTTAACGTTGAAGCGAATGTCGGTGAGCCGCAAGTAGCTTATCGGGAGACTATCCGCCGAGACGGCGTAGAGGTTCAGGGAAAATTCATTCGTCAAAGTGGCGGCCGCGGTCAATATGGCGACGTCTGGTTACGGCTTAGTCAAAATGAGCCAGGAAAAGGTTTTGAATTTATCAACTCCATCAGGGGCGGTGTCATCCCCAGTGAATTTATTCCAGCCGTCAAAGCCGGTATTGAGGAAGCTATGAGCAACGGTGTTATTGCCGGTTATCCAGTTGTCGATGTTAAGACTGAGTTGTACGACGGCAGCTATCACGATGTCGACTCATCCGAACTGGCCTTTAAGATTGCCGGCTCCATCGCTCTGCAGGACGGAGTTAAAAAGTCCCAGCCGGTTCTGCTGGAGCCTATCATGAAAATTGTCGTAGTAACTCCTGAGAGTTTTATGGGTGATGTTATCGGCGACTTGAATAGTAAGCGCGGCAGGATTGAATCAATGGAAGACCTGAGCCCAGGCATTAAGGAAATAACTGCTTTTGTTCCTCTCGGAGAAATGTTCGGTTATACCACAAATCTTAGAAGTATGACTCAGGGTCGGGCGAGCTCATCCATGGAACTTGATCACTACGCCGATATGCCGGGCAATGTGGCTAACGCAATCATAGCTAAGAACAGCAAGTAGCCATCTTTACAAACTGGGGATAATTCTCTATAATTCTAGGGTAATAAGTGCGGGTATATTATACTCATGCTGATCATCCGATCAATTTAACTAATAGGAGTCACAAGTAAATGGCAGAGAAATTCGACCGAAGTAAACCTCATGTTAATGTTGGAACAATAGGACATGTTGATCATGGGAAAACAACCTTAACGGCTGCCATAACCCACGTCTTGGCTAAAAGGTTGCCGAGCTCAATCAACAAACCTGTTAAATACGACGAAATCGACAAAGCTCCTGAAGAAAAGCAGCGTGGAATTACCATTGCTACTTCTCACCAAGAGTACGAGACCGAAAAAAGACACTATGCCCACGTTGATATGCCTGGTCACGCCGACTACGTCAAAAATATGATTACCGGCGCCGCTCAAATTGATGGCGCGATTTTGGTTGTTTCCGCAGCTGACGGTCCTATGCCTCAGACCCGCGAGCACGTTTTGCTGGCAAGACAAGTCGGTGTACCGTCAATACTAGTCTTCCTAAACAAGATGGACCTCGCTGATCCCGAACTAGTTGAATTAGTTGAAGAGGAAATCAGAGACTTGCTGGCTAAGAACGAATTTGACCGCAATGCCCCTATTATCCGAGGTTCTGCCACCAAAGCCCTTGCTGGCGATGCTGCCAACGAAGATGCCGTCATGGAGCTGCTTAAGGCTATGGATGACTACATTCCCGAGCCGAAGCGAGTTTTAGATAAACCGTTTTTGATGCCGATTGAAGATGTCTTCTCGATTAAAGGCCGCGGAACTGTTGCCACGGGAAGAATCGAACAGGGGATCATAAAGGTTAACGATGACGTTGAGATCGTCGGCATCCGACCGACTACTAAAAGTGTCGTAACCGGCGTAGAAATGTTTAAGAAAAGCCTGGATCAGGGCCAAGCTGGTGATAATGTCGGTATCTTGCTGCGAGGAATTGAACGAGAAGATATCGAGCGCGGACAAGTCGTCGCCAAAACAGGCTCGATAACTCCTCATACTGAATTTGAGTCAGAAGTCTACATCCTCACCAAGGAAGAGGGCGGACGGCACACTCCGTTTTTCAAAGGTTATAAGCCGCAATTCTATTTCCGCACAACTGACGTCACGGGCGAAGTTGAACTGCCAGCCGACAAAGAAATGGTCATGCCTGGCGATACAATTACATTCAAAGTTAAACTACTTGCCCCAATCGCCATGGACCAGGGGTTGCATTTTGCAATCCGCGAAGGCGGCCGAACAGTAGGTGCCGGGGTTGTTACTAAAATAGACAAGTAGCCGGAATTGTTACATAAATTTTTCAGATAAACTACAAATATGCCAGAAAAAATCGCAGCACCTAAGAAAGTTGATAGCAAGCAGCGTATAAGAATTAGATTAAAAGCCTATGACCATAAGGTTATCGACCAAGCTGCCAAGCAAATTATAGATACTGCTCTAAGAACCGGCGCCAGCTTGGCTGGTCCGATTCCATTACCGACTGAAAGAAGCGTTTTCACTGTCGTCAAAAGCCCTCACGTTTACAAGAAGGCACGAGAACAATACGAAATGCGCGTTCATAAACGATTAATTGACGTATTTGACCCGACGCCTAAAACCATTGATTCGCTGATGAGCCTTAGCCTGCCTGCCGGTTGCGATGTTGAAATAAAAATGTAAAAAGCGCGCGCACCAATAAAACGATTCAGAAAATCTCCACCCAAAAAAATATAGTAAAATTTTCAACGCATTGACAGAAGTTATTACTGCGTGATAATCTGTTATGGTACTTTAGTAAAATTTGTCTTGGCATAGTCGCAGGTCTTGACCCAATAAGGAGAGAAACCGCTTCTGGCCAAGTGTTTTTATGTCGACCCGAAGGTTGACGACAGGAATCACTCTATGGTAAAAGCCCTGATTGCCCGCAAGGTTGGGATGACCAGCACCATTAGTAAAGATGGTGTCGTTGAGCCTGTTACTTTGCTTTTGACGGAGCCAAATGTGGTTGCCCAGATTAAGACAACCGAAATTGATGGTTATAACGCCATTCAGCTCGGCTCCGGGAAGTTAAATAAAACGAAAATCGGTAAATCAAAGGCCGGCCATCTAAAAAAATCTAAACACCAGGTCCGATATTTGCGAGAATTTCGAATCAAAGAACATGACTCGGAGCTGAAAGTCGGCGACGAAATAACAGTCAGCGATTTTGAAGTAGGCGAGTTGATCAATGTCACCAGTATCAGTAAAGGTAAGGGTTGGGCGGGCACAATTAAACGACATAATTTCCATCGTGGCCGCAAAACTCACGGTGGACAATCATATCGCCGACCCGGCTCAATTGGTTCGATGTACCCACAGAAGATATTTAAGGGTAAGAAGATGGCCGGACAGATGGGACACACACAAGTCACCGTTCGCAACCTGAAAGTATTGTTAGTCGATGGCGAGAACAATGTTCTTGGAGTCAAGGGGGCCGTACCTGGTCCGCGCCAGTCGATTGTCGAAGTCAGGGGAGCCTAAAACTATGCCCAACAAGACCGCAACGCCAGCAAAAAATACTCCCGCTTCCCCTAAGCTAAATAAGTCAGTTTTTGGAATTATACCCAGCAACCACGAATTGTTAAAACAGGCTTATTTGAGTTATTTGGCAAATGGCCGGCAGAATAATGCCAAGACTAAAACTCGAGGATTGGTAAGAGGCGGCGGCCGGAAGCCGTGGCGCCAAAAAGGTACGGGCCGAGCGAGAGTAGGATCGAGCCGTACTCCTCTTTGGGCCGGTGGCGGCGTCATTTTCGGACCAACCGGCAACGAAAACTATTCCTATCATATTTCTCAAAGCCAACGCAAGTTGGCTCTGCGCCAAGCTCTCAGCTTGGCTGCCAGCGAGAACAGGATTTTAGTCAATGACATTGACTCGAAGCACGGAAAAACCGGGGATCTGGTCAAGGCACTGGTTGCGCTCGGAGCCAAAGGGACAAGTTTGATTGTCGCCGATACTATCAATCGTGAATTAAGCCGTTCGACCAAAAATATCAGCCATAAAGTCAAATTAGTCCGGGAGCTGAATTTGAACGTTTTTGATGTCATGAATGCCGATACGATTATCATCAGCCCCAAATCATTGATAAATATCGACGAATGGCTAGGAAAATAGATATGGACAGCAAAAGCATGATTATCAGGCCGAAAATGAGTGAAAAGTCTTACGCACTGAGCAAGTTGGGTGTTTATGTTTTTGACGTACCGGTTTCAGCTAACAAGAATACAGTGGCGGCCGCAGTGGCAGCTCAGTTTGACGTCAAAGTCATAGAAGTTAATTTATTGAACCATCAGGGCAAAGCCAAAAGGACAATTCGGAATAATGGGCGGAAACTTCACAAGGGTGTTGAACCCGACAAGAAGCGGGCTTATGTTTTGCTGGCTAAGGGACAGTCTTTGCCGATCTTTCAAGCTGTAGAAGAGGAAATTGCTCAGGAAGAAAAAACTCAAGCAACCCTAGCCAAACAAGCCGAAAAAGCCGAGAAAAAACCGCGCAAACACTTAAGGCGAAAGGCTGAGGAATAATATGGCTATCAGGTCTCTCAAGCCAACAACTCCCGGTCAACGCGGAATGACAACTCAGGATTTCAGTTCCGTTACAGCTAAGAAACCTGTCCGTTCGTTGATCGTCGTCAAGGATCGTGACAACGGACGCAATAACCAGGGTCGTATCACCGTTCGTCATCACGGTGGCGGCGCTCGAAGATTTTACCGATTAGTAGATTTCAATTTACCTGTTGGAATGAAAGCTAAAATCGAGCAAATTGAGTATGATCCTAACAGATCCGCTAGAATCGCACGGTTAATAGACGAAGCCGGTGCTTATCACTATGTGCTAGCCGCTGGCGGCATGAAAGTGGGCCAATCTATTGTCTGTAATGAAGAAGTTCCTATTGAAGTCGGAAATCGCCTGCCGCTAAAAAATATTCCTGTCGGCAGTATGGTTCACTCCGTTGAGCTGACGCCGGGGAAAGGTGGCCAGCTGGCTCGCAGCGCCGGAAACAGTGCTCAGTTGGTTGCCAAGGAGGGTGATTATGCCCAAATCCGCCTACCTAGTGGTGAAGTCCGTTTAGTTCGGATTGACTGCCAGGCTAGTTTAGGCGTTGTCGGTAACGAACAACATCAGAACGTCAAAATTGGTAAGGCTGGTCGTAATCGGCACAAAGGCATCAGACCAAGCGTAAGGGGAGTTGTGATGAGCGCATCCGATCACCCGCACGGAGGTGGAGACGGCGGCAAGCATGGTATCGGTGGCGGCAAGAACCACGGTTCATCGCCAAAGACACCATGGGGCCAGAAGACATTAGGTTACAAAACCCGCCGCCGAAAGAGTACCACTAAGTATATCGTTAAGAGCCGTCACGCCGCTAAAAGGAGTTAAATATGAGCCGTTCACTAAAAAAAGGACCATTCATCGATTTTAAGCTCGCCAAAAAGGTTGCTGCCTTGGCGCCTGACGACCGAACTATAATTAAAACTTGGGCTCGGGCATCGACTGTATCACCGGATTTTGTTGGCCACACATTTGCAGTTCACAACGGTAAGGTTCATGTTCCGGTGTTTATCACTGAAAACATGGTTGGGCATAAATTAGGTGAGTTCTCGCCGACCAGGAAATTTAGGGGTCATGGCGGCAAACTCGCCAAAGCTGCCGCGAGCAACGCCTCCGGCTATCAGCAAGGTGGCGGCGGCGGTGAAGGAGTAAAACGTGCCAGTTAAAGCTATAGCCAAAGGTGTTAGGATTAGTCCGCGTAAAGTCAGCGAGGTCGCAGCCTTGGTCCGTGGCCGGACTGTAGCCGATGCTATTACGATCTTGGAGCATACTCCTCGGCGGGCGGCTATTGCTGTCAGTAAAACAATTCAGAGCGCTAAGGCCAATGCCGCTTATAACCATAATTATTTGCCCGATTCATTGTATATTTCCGAAATCAGCATTACGCCTGGTCCTCGCCGCAAAGCTTTCCGCCCAGTTGCCAGGGGCATGGCTCATCCCTACCAACACCGATCATCTCATATTAGAGTTCTTGTTGACGGTGAGATAAGAAAGCCCAAAAAACCGGCCGTAAAAGCCCAGACGAAGGAGAAAAAATAATGGGTCAAAAAGTAAATCCGATTTCGATGCGCCTTCAGGTGAATAAAGACTGGCGCAGCAAATGGTATGTCAACAAGCGTGATTATGCAAAGTATTTGCATAATGATCTTGAGGTTAGGCGCATGATTCAGGAGAAACTGGGCAGCCGGGCAGCTATAAATAAGGTTGATATTGAACGTTCGCCGAATCTGGTCTCGGTTACTATTCACACCGCTAAGGCCGGGGTTGTGATTGGTCGTGGCGGCACCGGGGCGCAAGAGCTCAAAGAGGCCATTGAAAAGATTTATATGACTCCGACCAGAGTTAATATCGAAGAAGTTAAAAAGCCGGAAATGTACGCCAAACTGGTTGCCGAAAACATCGCCCATCAGCTTGAACGGCGAATGTCATTCAGGCGAGCAGTTAAATCATCCGCCGCCGCAACAATGCGGGCAGGGGCTAAAGGCGTCAGAATTCAAGTCGCCGGTCGGCTAAATGGCGCTGAGATGTCACGTCGCGAAAAAGAAGTTCAGGGCAGTGTGCCGCTGCATACGATTCGAGCCGATATTGATTATGCCTATATTCCCGCCAAAACACCTGCCGGAATTGTCGGCGTTAAAGTTTGGATTTGTAAAGGAGAGGTGAGTTAGAAATGCTTCTGCCGAAAAGAACTAAATACCGCAAAGTACGAAAGGGCCGAATCACCGGCGTTGCCACGCGTGGCGAATACATTGCTTTCGGAGAATATGCTCTTCAGGCCGAAGGCCACGGCAGAATTAGCGCCCGCCAAATCGAAGCTGCCAGGCAGGCTATGACCAGATATATCAAGCGCGGTGGCAAAATTTGGATTCGGATATTTCCGCATACGCCAGTTACCAAGAAGCCGCTTGATGTAAAAATGGGCAGCGGCAAAGGTAGTCCGGAGTATTTCGCCGCCAAAGTTAAACCGGGTACGATTTTGTTTGAAATGCAGGGCGTCAGCGAAGCAATAGCACGAGAGGCAATGCGTCTGGCCGGCAATAAGCTGCCGATCAAGACTCGTTTCCTTATCAAGGAGGACGTGTAATGAAAATTGTAGAAGTCCGTAAGCTATCAACGACCGAGCTGGCCACAGAAAGCACCAAACTCAGAGAAGAAATTGCCGAGCTCAAGCGCCGTGTCTATTTAGGGGAAGTCCAAAATGTTCGCCTAATCCGTAATAAACGAAAAGATTTGGCGCGAATGTTTACCGTTCTAAGCGAGCAGCTATTAAAGGAGAAAATGTAATGGCAAAAGAATTTACCGGCGTGGTTTCATCCGCTAAAGCCGACAAGACAATAGTCGTACTCGTCCAGACCCGTAAAACGCATCCGATATATCATAAACAATATCTTGACAGTAAGAAATTCATGGCCCATGACGAAAAAAACGAAGCTAAAGAAGGCGATCGAGTCTTAATTGTCGAGACCCGTCCAATCAGTGCCAAGAAACGTTTTATACTCAGCCAGATTATTACCCGCCCGAAGCTGACAAAAGAGGATACTGTGATTGATCTGCCACAGCCGGAGGAAGCTAAATGATACAGCAAGAAACACGTCTAAATGTCTGCGATAACTCAGGCGCAAAAGAAATATTGTGCATCAGAGTTCTTGGCGGTACACGACGCCGCTACGCCGGTGTTGGCGATGTTATTGTGGCGACGGTTAAGGACGCCAACCCGAACGGAACTGTCCGAAAGAAATCAGTTGTCCGGGCGGTCGTGGTCAGAACTAAAAATACCATTCGCCGTAAAGACGGCTCAACCATTAAGTTTGATGACAATGCAGCAGTCATTATTGGCGACGATAAATTGCCCAGAGCTACCCGGATTTTCGGTCCCGTTCCGCGCGAACTTCGCGAAATGGGTTATGCAAAAATTATTAGCTTAGCCCCAGAGGTTCTATAAAGATGAGTAAATTATTCAAAATAAGACTCAAAAAAGGCGATAAAGTCGTTGTCCGATCCGGTAAATACAAAGGTCAAGTCGGCAAGGTTATCTCGACACACCCAAGCGACAATACTGTAACTGTCGATGGTATCAACATCGTCAAGAAGCATATAAAACCGAATAAAACCTATCCTCAGGGGGGTATTGTCGAGCTTACTAAGCCGATGCCGGTTGGTAAAGTCGGAATTGTCGAGCCGGAATCAAAAAAACCGTCTAAGATAGGATATTCAATTCAAGCCGACGGTACGAAAGTCAGACACTATAAGCTAACCGGAAAGGAGATCAAATAATGGCTCAAGCAACCAAACAACCTACTCAAACCATCATTACCAGCCGTCTTGGTGATCTCTATAAAAATACTTTTGCTGCCGAACTCAAAACAGAGCTTGGTCTATCCAATATTAATCAGGTTCCGAAGCTTGAAAAAATTGTTCTTAATATCGGCCTGGGCCGGTCCAAAGACGATAAGCGGATGATTGAAGCTGCTGCCAATACTCTAAGAAAAATCACCGGCCAACAACCAGTCGATACGATTTCCAAAAAGTCGATTGCTAATTTCAAACTGCGTGAAGGTAATAAGATAGGTTTGAAAGTTACTCTCCACGGGCAGCGGATGTATGAGTTTCTTGATCGTCTGTTAAACCTGGTCTTACCTCGCCTGAGGGATTTTCACGGCCTCAGCCGTAAGTCATTTGATAAAAGCGGTAATTACAGCATCGGCCTGACCGACCAATCAGTTTTCCCAGAACTCAGTTTTGAGGAAACTACGCCTTCTCATGGTATGCAAGTTGTTTTGGTTATCAAAAGCCAGGAGCCTGGGCACTCCCTACAGCTGTTAGAAAAATTAGGCGTCCCATTTGAAAAGGAGAATGCATAAATGGCTAAGCGATCAATAGTAGTTAGAGATTTGAAACGACAGAAAATGATAAAACAGTACGCGGCAAAAAGAGCGGAGCTTAAAGCGTATGGAGATTATGAAGGATTAGCAAAGTTACCCCGAAACTCGTCTCCGACTCGCTGGAAAAACCGCTGTTCTGAAACTTCTCGTCCCCGATCCTATATGCGAACATTCGGACTGAGCCGTCTTTCTTTTCGGGAGCATGCCAGCAAGGGTGAAATACCCGGCGTAACTAAGTCGAGTTGGTAAAGGAGAATAATATATGAGCTATATATCTACAGATCCGATCGCCGATATGCTGACCCGCATTCGAAATGCTATTACTGTCCGTCACAACGAAGTCGTTCTGCCTCACTCCAAGTCGAAAGAAGCCGTGGCGGCACTGCTGAAAAGTAACGGTTATATTGATGATGTTAAAATCAGCCAAGACAAAATCGGGAAAACTATCACCATCATAGTCAATCACCCAAATGAAAATGCCAGAATCACTGAAATAACCCGAATCAGTAAACCGGGCCGAAGAAGTTATGCCGGCGCCAAACAGATACCAGTGATTAAAAATGGACGCGGTATTGTTATAGTTTCTACCAGTAAGGGAGTAATAACGGGTAAGCAAGCCAAAAAACTTGGTGTTGGCGGCGAGCTGATCTGTAAGGTTTATTAGGTTGATTTATGAGTAGAGTCGGACGATCACCAATTAAAGTACCACCAAATGTCACAGTTGATATTGCCAGTGACGGTATTACGGTAAGGGGGCCGAAAGGCGAATTGCGCCAGTCTGGTTTGAGCGGCATTAAAGTGGTACAGGCAGACGGGCAGATTACATTGTCTAGATCTAATGACGAGCGCGTTAACCGTTCTAACCACGGATTGCTGAGATCTTTGATCGACAACATGATCACAGGAGTTGTCAGCGGCTTCAGCAAAAAACTCGAGCTCAACGGCGTCGGTTATAGAGTTGCCTTAGCCGGGTCTGATCTTCGCTTTAATCTGGGATTTTCGCATGACGTGACCTATAAAATTCCAGCCGGTATTACGGCCACTATTGAGCAGAATGTGATTACCGTCAGTGGTATCGATAAACAACAAGTTGGCCTGGTGGCGGCGGGCATCAGGGCGCTGAGAAAACCGGAACCGTATAAGGGTAAAGGAATAAAATATATTGACGAACATGTGGTTCGTAAAAGCGGTAAGTCCGGTAAAGAGAAGGCGGCATAGACATGAATCGATTAACGCATAAGATTAAAAACGCCGAGTTGCGCCGGAACAGGGTCAGGGCAAAAGTCAGCGGCACCGCGAAAAGGCCGAGACTAAGCGTTCATATCAGCAATCGTCACATTATCGGCCAGCTCATTAATGATGAAACAGCGTCGACATTGGTTTATGTATCGACAGTCGGCAAAAAAGAAGTGCCGGCGAAAATGACCGAAAAAGCAGCTTGGGTCGGGGCAGAAGTCGCCAAGGCCGCTAAAGCCGCGAAGATATCCAGTGTTGTCTTCGATCGAGGCAGCCATTTATATCACGGTAGGATTAAAATTTTGGCTGATAATGCACGAACTAACGGATTGGAGTTTTAATGGATTCAAAATCAAGACCCAATAATAGAAAATCTGGTTTTCCGGGCGAAGAAAAACAATTCGACGAACGAGTAGTTCATATCGATCGGGTGGCTCGTGTCGTGAGGGGCGGCCGCCGCTTCCGCTTTAGGGCTTTGGTAGTTGTCGGTGACCGCAAGAATCAAGTCGGCATCGGTCTCGCCAAGGGCGCTGATGTCACAGCGGCAGTTACTAAAGCAACCGACGTCGCCAAGAAGCATTTGATAAAAGTCCCGGTCGCCAACGGAACTATCCCCCACGAAGTTACAGCCAAGGTATCCGGAGCCAAAATTCTGATTATGCCGGCTAGCGCCGGTACTGGGTTAATAGCCGGCGGAGTTGTTAGGACCGTGCTTGAGGTTGCTGGGGTTAAAGATGTTCTGAGCAAATCTTTAGGCTCAAGCAACCAGTCTAATACTGCCTATGCCACGGTTTCCGCCTTGGAGAAGCTAGTCCCGAGAGATAAGTGGCTGATAAATAATCCAAGGGCGAGTGAAAAGCCTGACCCGCCAAAGCCGAAAAAAGCCGAGGCTGATAAAGAGAAAACCAAAGCCTAGACTATGAAATACAATATGCTTAATCTCCAATCTTATAAAAACTCGAAACGAGTCGGGCGTGGTATAGCCGGCGGACAAGGCAAGACAGCGGGCCGTGGAACCAAAGGTCAAAATTCACGGGCCGGCTCCAGCAAGAAACCTGGTTTTGAGGGCGGACAGAATCCGCTGATGCAGCGCTTACCAAAATTGAAGGGCTTTCATTCGGCGGCCATCAAAAATACGGTCGTCTACACGGGCCAGCTTGAGAAGCTTGAAAAACACGAAATCGACACTTCTGTTCTGGCTGAGGCTGGCATTATTCCTAACCCCCATCTTATAGTGAAATTGCTAGTAAAGGGGTCACTTACCAAAAAATTGCACGTCAAATTACCGGCTGCCAGTGCTGCCGCTTGCGCAAATTCAGTCAAAGGACGGAATATTTGAACCGACGCCTCGACTTCCAAGGCCAGTGACTTCAAAGCGGACTGCCAATATAAAAGGCAAGAGGCCTGTAAAAACTTCTATTTAACTAGAATGGATATAAAAATATACTTATAATTTAGAACGAGCTTGAGGGTAATATGAGTTGGAAGGTAATCTGGAGATCACTAAGCAACCACGATATGCAAAAGCGTATCGCGGCGGCACTCGGCATATTGCTGGTCTTTAGAATACTGGCTCACATTCCTGTTCCGTTGTCTAACCCGCAAACACTCAAAGAGATACTGACAAACCTGTTTAATTCAAAAACGTTAGCGAACTCACAGTTCCTGAGCTTTGCTAATGTCTTAAGCGGTGGCGCACTGGCTAATTTTTCAATCATGCTGGCCGGGCTTGGGCCATATATTAACGCTTCAATTATCATGCAGCTGCTTACCAAGGCTATACCAAAGCTTGAGGCTCTGCAAAAAGAAGGCGAGTTTGGCCAGAAGAAGATCAATCAGTATACTCGTATTCTGACTCTGCCCCTGTCGATAATTCAGTCCGTCGGTTCGATATATTTAATCAGAGAGGCTGCTCAGAGCATTGGCGGCATCGGCAACATTACAGCCAACACCTCTATCTTGCAATGGGTATTGATGATAGCAACCCTAACCGGCGGGTCGATGTTGCTGATGTGGTTGGGCGAGCTCATCACCGAACAGGGTATCGGTAACGGCATATCGATTATTATTACAGTCGGCATTGTTAGCCGCCTTCCTGGGACCGTTAAGAGCATCTACACGGCTCTTGCGGGCACAGGCAAGCATCTAGTGCTGTTTGGTCAAAAAATGCCCTTCAGCACCAGGGACATTGTCTATGCATGCATTATTACAGTAGCTGTGGTCGGTCTGACGTGGGTGGTAGTCAAGCTTAATGAAGCCGCCCGGCGTTTGACGATCAATTATGCTAAACGTATTCAAGGTAATCGGGCCTATGGCGATGTTACGACCGTCTTGCCGGTCAAACTGATCACGGCAGGAGTTATTCCGATCATCTTCGCGGTTGCCTTCTTGAGCGTTCCCAGTTTTGCCGGACAATTGATGAGCGGAGCTAAAAGCCAGTATCTGCAAAAAATTGGGACCCATCTTACAACCTGGTTCCAGTCGCCGACCACGACAACATTTTCCACCGAGGGCTGGCACGCCGCTATATATCCGGTTGTTTACTTTCTATTAGTGTTCGTTTTTACGTTTTTCTATACTAATGTCACCTTTAATGCCAAAGAAATTGCTGAAAATCTCCAAAAACAGGGAGGATTTATCGAAGGCGTCAGATCGGGCAGCCATACCGAAAAATATCTGAGCAAAATCGTTAACCGGGTAACCTTATTCGGCGCCATTAGCTTAGGCGCGCTGGCGCTATTGCCAATAATTGCCCAGATCTTCATTAAAGCCAATATCAGTATCGGTGGAACCAGTGTACTAATATTGGTATCTGTTAGTCTTGAGACGCTGCGGGCCGTCGAATCGAGGGCCTTGATGGTTACCTATGACCAATATAGCGAGCCTAATTTCTTTGGAGAAGAGATAAAGGAAGAGGCTCCTCCAAGCAAGATAAGCCGGCTAAAATTCTGGCACCGGCGGAAGAAGAAAGACTAAAAATTTCATGAACGATATAATTCTTGCCGAAAACACTTTACAGAGGGAGTGTTTTACTGATACAATAAATATTCGTTATATTTATGGCAGCTAGTAAAGAAGTAATCGAACTGACAGGGACGGTGAAAGAAACTCTTCCCGGAACTCAGTTTAAGGTTGAACTTGAAAACGGTCATCAAATTATAGCTCACGTTGCAGGTAAGATGCGCAAACATTATATCCGTATCGTGCCAGGCGACAGCGTAACGGTTGAGTTAACCCCGTATGATCTCACAAAGGGAAGAATCACCTATCGCAAGTCATAGTTAATTAAGCAGTGTGTCATTGTCACACCAATAAATGAGGAGCAGTGATCCGCATGAAAGTGCGTGCAAGCGTCAAAAAGATAAGCCCTGATGATCTAATCGTCCGCCGTAAAGGACGAGTTTATATCATTAATAAACTCAAGCCAAAGCACAAGCAAAGGCAGGGTTAGATAGAATATGGCGAGGATTTCAGGCGTAACCATACCAGATAATAAGCAGATAATGTATTCGCTGGCTTATGTTTTTGGAATTGGCTTAAAAACCAGCCAAGATATTCTGAAAGCAGCAAAGGTTAATCCTGAAATTCGCACCAAAAATCTCACAGACGCTGAAATTTCTCAAATCCAGGAAGTGATCAATAAAAGTTACGTCGTCGAAGGAGAATTACAGAGAATAATTTCCGGGAATATTAAGCGCCTTAAGGATATAAAGTCATATCGAGGGATACGCCACCAGGCTAATCTTCCGACTCGCGGCCAGAGGACCAAGACAAATGCCCGTACCAGGCGAGGAAAGAAAGTAACTGTTGGCGGAACCGCTAGGAAGATTGCGGCCAAGACTTAAGGAATTGTATGCCAGAACCAACGATCGTAGAAACACCAGCAGTAGCCCAAGAAAACCAGCCCGTTCTACCTGAGACTGAAGCTGCTATTAAGGCGGCCCCAAAAAGAAAAAAAATCAAAAGAACTGTTAGTACCGGTCAAATGCACGTACTGGCGGCGTTCAATAACACACTGGTATCTTTTACGGACAACAAAGGTAATGTTTTGACAAATTGTAGTGCCGGGGCCTGCGGTTTCAGAGGTTCGAAAAAAGGGACGGCTTATGCTGCCCAGATAGCTACCGAAAAAGCCGGCCAATTAGCTAAACAGAATTTTGGCCTATCCAAAGTGGAAGTTTATGTTAAAGGTATTGGTCTGGGCCGTGATGCTGCCATTCGGACACTGCAGAACCTGAATATTGGTGTTGATAGCGTAAAAGACGTAACGGGTGTACCGCATGGCGGCGTTAGACCCCGTAAAGCTCGAAGGGTTTAGCGGGTAGGACAAAAATATGGCACGAGAATTGCAATCAGTCGTAAAAATGAGTCGGCGTGAAGGTTATGCCCTTCACCCTAAAGCTCATAAAGCCTTGGTTAAAAGATCAACTCCTCCTGGTCAGCAGAACAGAATGGGGCGCGGCAGCAAGCCAAGTCAGTATTCTATCCAGTTAAGGGAGAAGCAGAAGGTCAAGCGGTTATATGGGCTATTGGAGAGGCAATTCCGCAACTTGATGAAGGAAGCTTCCCGTAGCAGCGGTCAATCCGGAGAGGTCTTGCTTAGCTTACTTGAACAGCGGGCCGACAACGTTGTCTACCGGGCTGGTTTCGCATCGTCTAGGGCTGGCGCACGACAACTTGTTACGCACGGCCATTTTCTACTGAATGATCGACGCTTTGATATCCCATCTTTGAGAGTTTCGGTTGGGGATGTATTAGTAGCCAGACCAAAAAGTGAAAAGTCCGAATACTTTAAACGACTTGATGATGTCAGCCCAGCCCCGTCCGTTATACCAGCCTGGCTCAAGGTTAACCGCAAAAAGCTGCAGATTGATATTTCTGGCTTACCAACGCGCGAAGATGCCGAGCCAGATCTAAACGAGAATTTAATAGTCGAATATTACTCACGCTAATAGGAGGTAAAGAGTATGTCAAAAACCATTCACACACCGAGACTTGTCAAAGTCGATGACCACACGTCAAACAGCGCGACGTTTGTTATCGAACCGCTGCACAGCGGCTATGGCATGACGCTGGGCAATAGTCTACGGAGGGTTTTGCTTTCAAGCATAGCTGGTGCGGCAATTACTAGCTTTAAGCTCGAGAGTGTAACTCATGAATTCTCGACAGTACCAGGTGTCAGGGAAGACGTTATTGAAATAATGTTAAACCTTAAAGGTGTCAGGTTCAGGGTTTTTAGCGATGAACCTCAGACACTCCGTCTAACTAAACAAAATAAAGGTGTAATTACTGCCAAAGATATTTCGACCAATGCTGATGTCGAAATCGTTAACCCGCAACACGTTATTGCGACACTAGACGACCCGAAAAAATCTTTTGTTATGGATATGGTAGTCGAATCAGGTCGCGGTTATCGGACAATTGAGGAACAAACCGACCAAAAGCCTAGCGATATGATTGCACTTGATGCAATTTTCAGTCCGGTTCTACGGGTTCGCTATAAAGTTGAAAATACCCGAGTTGGCCAGGCAACAGACCTTGATAAGCTGCTGATTACTATTGACACCGATGAATCAATTTCACCTCGTGACGCCTTTGAAGAGGCGGCTGCGATTCTCGTCAATCAATACACCGCCTTAGCTGGCCAAACAAGAGTCGAGGTTGAGCCTCTGCCTTCAGCTGAAGACGAAACAGACATGTCCGGCATGCATGAAGATGAGCCTAACCATCTGATGACATCTATTGATGATCTCAACCTGTCGGCTCGAACCACCAATGCTTTGATTAATAATGACATTCATACCTTAAATGACCTATTCAGCTTGAATGACGCCGAACTGCGGGACTTAAAAGGTTTTGGCAGTAAGGCGCTGGATGAAGTCAAAGAGAAACTGGCCGAACTGGAGCTTTAATAATGCACAGACACGGATACAAGGGCCGAAAATTTAACAGAGAAACAGACCAAAGAAATGCTCTGGTTAAGAGCCTTGCCGAGTCGTTGATTAAGTATCAAGCTATCGAGACAACCCTGCCAAAGGCCCGCGAACTTGTCCCCTATGTCGAGGATCTGATCACAAAAGCTAAAAAAGCCGATCTGCACAATCGTCGTATGATTATTGCTAAATTGCAGACGACAGCCAGTGCCCATAAGTTGATCGATGAAATCGCTCCACAGCTCAAGAGCCGCAGTAGCGGTCATCTCAGGATCGAAAAAACGGTCAACCGTAGAGGTGATAATGCGCTGCTGGCGAGAGTCAGTTTTGTTGATAAGCTTAGCGCCGCAGTTACCGCCCCAGCGGAAGATGAGGTTGAAGAGAAAGTTGAAGCAGTCGCTGAGGTTAAGGAAAAATAGTCATGGTAAACAAGACATATAGCCCAAAACCAACTGAAGTTTCACGCGTCTGGTACTTAATTGACGCCAGCAATATAGCTTTTGGAAGAGTCGCGACTAAGGCTGCCCGAATACTAATAGGAAAAGATAAACCGATGTTCGCCAGTCATGTTGATTGCGGCGACTATGTCGTGATAATTAATACCGATAAGATAGCAATCACAGGCGATAAGCTCGACCAGAAGATGTATTATCATCACAGCGGGCACGCCGGCGGCTTGAAAGCCATGAGTTTACGTCAAAAAATGGAACGCGACTCGACTGAAGTACTGATGCGGGCTGTCAGGGGTATGCTGCCGGTCAATAAATTACGTCCCGGCCGACTGGCGCGTTTAAAAATCTATCCAACCGAAGATCACGATCAGCGTCCGCAAAAACCAGTTAAATTAGACATGAAAGGGATCAAATAATGCCCACCTCTAAGAATGATTATTTTTATGGTCTGGGACGAAGAAAGAGTTCTACTGCCCGAGTCCGGGTAAAAGGCGGCAACGGCGAGATCGTGATTAACAATAAGCCGGCTGAAGAGTACTTTTCTCAGAGTAAGTATTTGTTAAATAAACTGGCACAGCCTTTTACGTCGCTCGAACACGAAAATAAATATTCTATTTCTGTCAAAGTTGCCGGCGGCGGTCCCGACGGACAGGCCGAAGCTATTCGGCTCGGCATCTCCAAGGCTCTGGTGCTGCTCAACGAGGAATTTAAGGGAACCCTGAAAAGGGCCGGCATGTTGAGCGGAGACTCTCGCGAAAAAGAAAGAAAGAAATTTGGCCTCAAAGGCGCTAGGAAGCAGCGTCAATTTACGAAACGCTAAGCTTTCTTAAGATTAGCTTACTGGGTTATAATTAGTTCGATGAGCAAGGAAGTTATATTAACTGGGATTCGTTCAAATAGCGAACTACACCTAGGTAACTATTTAGGTGCGATATTGCCGGTCATTCATTTGCAAAATAAGCACGCCGGCGATTATCAGTTCAACATGTTTATCCCTGATCTGCACAGCTTAACAACACCGATCAATCACGATAATCTTTTTCAACAAACAGTTGATAATTTAAAAATATTCGTGGCCGCCGGTTTAAATATTGATAACCCAGATAGCTACATCTATCGTCAGAGCTATATTCCTGCGCACAGCGAACTAACCTGGATACTGGATTGTTTTACACATTTTGGCGAAGCATCCAGGATGATACAGTTCAAAGAGAAATCTAAACAGCTTGGCGACGAAGCGGTGAGCGTCGGGTTATTTAACTATCCGGTTTTAATGGCGGCTGATATCTTGCTGTACGGGGCGAATTGGGTTCCGGTTGGCGAAGATCAGAGGCAGCACCTGGAACTGGTCCGGAATCTGGCAGTCCGTATTAATAATAAATTTCAAAAACCGCTATTCGTCGTACCCGGGGAATGGTCTGAGCAGGTGAAATTTATGGGCCAGGATCAAGCCGCTCGTATCAGATCATTGCGTAATCCAGAAGTGAAGATGAGTAAGAGCATCGGTGATCCTGCCGGCACAATTATGTTAAGCGATAATCCCGACGAGGCTTCCAAAAAGGTGATGGCCGCAACAACCGACAGTCAAGCCAAGATTAATTTTGATTTTAAATCTCAGCCCGGAATAAGTAATTTACTCCAGATGCTAGCTCTTCTGACTGATCGGCTGCAGCAGGATGTTAACGGCGAATGGGAGGGTAGGACTGGTTACGGAGAACTAAAAGGAGTGGTTGCGGCGGCCGTGAAAGACTTCCTGGTTAATTTACAGGCTAGATTAACTGAAGTTAGCGCCGATCATATTATGGAAGTTTTGGCTAAAGACGAAGAATACATATCCGGAGTCGCAAATAAAAAATTGTTAGCAGTTCAAGAAGCAGTTGGCCTACGGCCGGCAGTATAGTTTGGCTTGATGCGAATAAAAATCACCCAAAGCGAAGAAAAGACGCGTCTAGATCAAATTATAGCCCGGAGATTTAATCAGTTTAGCCGGTCATATATCCAGAGGTTATTTAAAGTTAATAAAATCAGGATCAAATCCATGCCGGGCGGCATCAAGCCGAGCATTAAACTAAAGCCTGGACAGGTGGTAACGATCGAGGCATTTGACAACACTAAAATAAAAAACGATCTAAAAATACCGATTATCTATGAAGATGATGACTGCGTCGTCATAAATAAACTCAGTGGCATATTGTCTCACGCTAAAGGTGCATTGAACGAAGAAGAGACGGTCGCCAGCTGGCTGGCGCCTAAATTGGCTGGCCTTGACGGCAACCGAGCTGGGATTGTACACCGGCTAGATCGAAATACTAGCGGAGTTATGATCTGTGCGAAAAATAAGACTTCGATGACCTGGCTGCAAAAACAATTTTCTAGTCGCAAGGTTAAAAAAGTATATCGGGCAGTTGTAGCCGGCAGGCCTGAGCACGATGAAGCTATCATAGATATGCCTATCGAGAGAAACCCCAATCGACCTTCAACATTCCGAGTCGGCACCAATGGTAAACCGTCTATCAGCGGCTATAAGGTCTTAATGGCGTCACAGCATTTCAGTCTGCTGGAGCTTAAACCGCAAACCGGACGGACCAATCAGCTAAGGGTTCACCTAAAGGCGATTAATCATCCCATATTGGGCGACAGTATCTACGGCGGACCGCCGGCCGACAGGTTATTTTTACACGCCCTTAGCCTAGAGTTGACATTACCGAGCCGTGAAAGACGAGTTTTTGAGGCGAAGCAACCGACCGAATTTAATAACGTTATTAAAAACGATGAGTAGCATAGTTATTAATCCGCTGACAAAAGCAGAGCTGCAGGATTTTATTAACAGTCAGAACCATGCGCTTGGCATAGTCGGCGGAGCCGGTTTCGGCAAAGCAGCGATTATCGGATGGATGCTCCGGCAATATCTTCCAAAAGCGCCGGCCGATATTACCAATTATCCCTATTTGAAATATATTACCGAGGAAAAGGGCATTATCTCTATCGATGTGATCAGAGACCTGAGAAAATTTTTGAAGCTTAAGATCCCGGGGCAAGTTGCTCTACAGCGGTTTGTCGTTATAGACCATGCCGATAATATAACGCTACCAGCTCAAAATGCCTTATTAAAAACGTTAGAAGATCCGCCGGCCGGTACGCTGCTAATTCTTTCGCTGAATAATGAGCTGAGCGTTATAAGTACTATTAGATCTAGACTCCAGCTTATTCATCTAAAAAGACCGGCTAGGGCAGAAGTTATTAATTACTTCGTTGAGCAGGGTCATCTTAAGCCGGAAATAGATCGGGCATATTTGATGTCTGGTGGCTTAGTCGGGGCATTAGCGGGTTTACTGGAGAATGAAGACAGCGGCATACAATCAATTGTCGAAGAAGCTAAACAAGTATTGAAGTCTAGCCTGTTTGATCGTTTAGCCATGGTTGATGGTATGGCCAAGGATAAGGTCAGATGTCAGACACTTTTTAAAATGATCATACAGATTGCCCAAAGTGGGCTTGAAACAACTGCCGCCCGTGGCGATAAAGCGGCAATTCTGAGGTGGCAAAGAGTTATTAATGCGGCTTACCAGGCGGAAGTGTCATCTACGAACAATGTCCAGCCGAAGCTGGTGTTAACTAACCTGATGTTAAGCTTATAGTTTGTTATAATAGTCTGATATGGTAGAGCTTCTAATTATTGCGGTCTTTGCAGTTCTCGCTTTCCGTAATCTTGCCGTACGTGACGACGAGTTCAATCTTCTCTCCCGGAAATTAAGCGATCGCCTGGGCCGCTTATGGGATATAGCTCACCAGGGCATGCGTGAGAATAGATTTTTAAGAGCCGAAAAAGCTTTGCTGACAATTCTCAAAATAGACGATCGTAATGCAGCTGCCTATAACCGACTGGGAATATTATATGCAAAACAAAAAGAATACCGTGACGCCATTGACTGTTTCGAGATTGCCAGCAGCATCGAGCCGACCCCATCTAGCCTCCATAACCTTGGTCTGATCTACTATGACACCGAGAATTATGAAAAAGCCGGGATTGCCTTTGAGCAAGCACTCAGGCTCGAGGACAATCTTGCCGCCAGGCACGTAGCTTACGCAAAAGTCCAGGAAAAATTAGGCAACGAAAAACTAATGTTTCAGTCACTCGAAAAAGCGGCTGATCTAGAGCCAAACGTGGAAACATATAGTCTGTTGCTCAAAGCCTATAAAAGCCGGGATATGGCACCTGAAGCCGATATTCTTGAAGAAAAATTAAAAAAAATTACTAAGACGGGTAAAAGACCAAAAATGGTCGTCAGACCAAAAAGAGTGGTCATATAAGTTGCCTCAAGGAGTAATCTTTGTTAAAATTCACCCTTGTAATGGTTAATTCGCCGGCATAGCTCAGTTGGCTAGAGCAGCTGTTTTGTAAACAGCAGGTCGTGGGTTCGAGTCCCTCCGCCGGCTCCAAATTGCAGGGGTAGTGAAGCGGTCAAACACTGGTGACTGTAAATCATCCGGCTTCGGCCTTCGGGGGTTCGAATCCCTCCCCCTGCACCACAGATTAGGGCGTCGTGCACGCTAGAACTTTTTTAAGAGTAATATCAGGTTATCAACTAATAAAAGGGCAACATCATGAGCAATAACGTTAAGAAGCCTATAACTAGATGGTTGGGCGTAATATCGCTGATTATCTTCGGTGCGCTTATAGGCTGGGATTTTTCAGCGTTTCAAAGCACGGTAACGGCAGTAATTGTTTCTGTTATCATAGCTATAGTATTTGTTTTAGTTACCAAGCTGGCTAATATTGAACCTGGCTGGCCCAAGGACTAGTTGATAAAACCAAAATCAATCAATATTGCTTTAACTCTGTAGATCACACCGTGCCAATGTTATATAGTAAATGCATTCACTGTTCGCATATTTAATGCCGAGATAGCTCAGGGGTAGAGCACTTCCATGGTAAGGAAGGGGTCACGGGTTCAAATCCCGTCCTCGGCTCCAAATTTGTTTGTTACAAGAGTTTAATTATAACGAGTGATCTGTTAAGATAGATATAATACTAAAGGTGTACATATAATGGCGAGAAAAAGCGATAAACGAAAAATCATTGCTCTAGTGTCAGAAGAGACTAAAGAGCGGATTTATTATACGACTAAAAATACTCAGAATACTCCGGACAAATTGAAGTTAAAAAAATACAGCCCCAAGCTGCGACGACGCGTAATTTTTACTGAGACGAAAAAAAGTCTTGGTCGGAATGAAGTCAAACCGAGAAAACACTAGTTTAGTTGCGCTAGATCTAAGATTGTATTTAGTAATTCTGCATGACTCCATATAAGCGGAGTGACTGATATCGGTGCGCCGTCTGATGGATTGACCTGCTCAGACAGAACCTTGCTTCTCAGGGCATGTTGTTTTGTCCATTCAACATAGTGCCGGGCTTTATCGGGCTGGTTGTTTCGGATATAGTACTGCGCCAGCCACAACGTAGTCACAAACCATGGATTACCCATGTAGGGAGTATTAGATTCGAAATAATGGTCATGTTCGTAACGGGGCGAGCCGCCCGAAGGGCTGATATCGAGTAATTTTTGCTCAATTGCCGTAACGGTATTTTTAAGCATACTGACGTCTATGCTGTTGCCGATATATAGCATCACTCCATACATCGATGATACGTCGAGAGTCTCGTCGAAGTCTAGAACCCCGCCTTCATTGAGTAAGAAACCTTTTCGATAAGACTGGGTCTGCTGGTTATAGAATGTATCGAATTTTGAAAGAATTTTATCTGAGGCGTCCCTCCACGATATAGCGTCATCGGGATATTCGAATTTTTCAGCTAACTCTGCTGCAACTATTAATGCCTGATAAGTAACTGCCGCCGTATAAGTGTTTGTCAAAAACTTTTCTTCCCATAAATCATAGCTGGCATGGGGCAGACCAGTCGATTCATCGATGAATGATGCCATAAATTTTCCAGCCGGTTGGATGAAAGTCGAGTATAGACTAAAGACAAAGTCGACGTCATTAGTGTGGCTGAGGTATTCGCCGATCATATAGACGACAATCGCGGTTTCATCTTCCTGGATAGCCAGCTCTTTCCGCCTTCCATGAAGCAGTGGGTGCCAAGTGCTTCCAATTGCTCGATCCGGCTGATATTTATGCATCAGGTAGCCGTCGGTTGTTAAAATGTCACGGCAAAATTCAAAAAATCTTTTAGCTTCTTCGTGGTAGCCTAATCTTATGAGCGGCCAGATGGCATAAGCACCATCTCTGGGCCAGACATAGCTATAATAGTCCCGGCCGTAATTATAAATTGACGAATCGCAGCTGGCGATTATACCGCCGCGCTTATCTATATGGGCCTTGATTATCATTAATGATTTTTTTGATATTTCAAGATCGTCGCGGCTCAATCCATGCATTTTGTCAGCACCGACACTGAGCCATTCTCTCCAATATTGGCGTGTGTAATCCAGGCGTTTTTCCAACGTGTCCTTTTTAAATAAGTGTTGGATTTTTTCGGCATTATATTGAGAATCAGCAGCTATGATCCAGTAATCTATCTGTGCACTTTCTCCAGAGTTCAGATTAACCGGAAAACGGATAACCGAATCAACGCCCCCATGCTCAACCGGGCTTCCCGACAATTCGCCGTCCTCGGCGTCTTTATAAGTGCCTTCCTTATTTTCAATCGCGTAATTACCGATAGCGAATTGATCAAATGATTTACCATCCGTGTTTTGGCCATAAATTAATAAGCTGTATCGACCTTTGTAATCAAGGATGTAGTTATCATCAGGTACGTATAAGGCAGTATCAGCCCGCCCGGCCCGCGAAATCTCAAATACCTGATGCAGAAAAAGCCGAATCTCCCGCGGTCTATCTGCTTGGTTTGTTATGGTAATACGACGGCAAAAGACATTGTATTGATGGTCAACGAAATCATTTGTCGTTAGCAGGACTTTTAGATTGTCGTTTTGCATTGATGTTTGGCTGACCAAGGCGTCAGATTCGAAATCGATGTCGATTTTCCATTCCCCAGAATCAATCCACGAAAATTGGTTTTCAACCCAAACGCCGATTTTATGGCCGGTTTTTCGAGCATTGGACAGATTCTCCAAGCCGACGTAAGGGTAGTAAAAGTCGTTAACAATACCGCTTTCATTGAGACCAACAGTCAATTGCCCATTACTTAGTATTACTGGTCGCCCCATCTTAAACAGGAACTCCCTTGTCGATCAGCCTGGCTTTAAGGTCATGCCAAACGTTCATGTAGTTAATGACCGCCTCATAGGGCGACTCATAAGGACTGAAGTAGGCATGTATGTCGCCATCGTTAAACCATTTGGTGCACATATAGTAGAAGTGGTCTGAGGTTTGGAGACGGCGCCAGTCGTCGATCAGAGCCAGGTCGCCGGTATCAATAATTTTATTTTCGAGCTCATAAAGAGCGACAATAGCTCGTTGCTGCATGGTGTTGCCTAGCCAAGCCGACAAATCTCGTTCGGTATCGGCCCAGGTTAATGTTTCTGGGACGTCAACCTGATCTTTTGGCTCGAAGTTGTCGATAGTATCGCTGACGGTCATGAAGGTGTGGTCTGGATGCTTGAGCCATTTCTCTGGTAAATCTTTTAAGAATTCGAAAATTCCGGAATGCTCCCACTGATGCTCACCGAAAGTCTCATAATCCATGAACAAATTAAAGTTTGTTGCGTCGCCGGAACTATCGAGCCAGTGAACAAATTTGCCGGCAGTCATCGGCCACTCGCTCCAGTCGTGATCATCAAACCTAAAGGCGATGTCGTCGCTTAGGTGATAATTTTTCAACAGTAAGCGGATATGTTCAGTGTTAACTGGCCGATAAACGAAGTTAGAGTTTCGCCAACCCAGCACTTTGTCCCATCCCTCAGCTAGAATGCCTTTATAGCCGGCTTGATCTGCCCATTGGGCCAGCTCATTGTTATAGGCCAGCTCGGTGTTTCTGAACACGGATGGTTGTTGGTTAAAAACCTGCCGAATTTTTTCTTTATGCATACCGACCTGAATTTCAAACTCAGATTTTGAGTAGAAATAGGCCAAGGTATGGTGGTATGTCTCGCCGACTATTTCGACGCGCCCGGTATCACAGAGCTGTTTGAACAAATCAAGTGCGTCCGGAGCCCATTTTTCTAACTGCTCAATCACAACACCTGACATCGAAAGACTTAATTTAAATTCCGGATATTTTTGTAATAGTTCAAGCAGTATCCGGTTCGTCGGGAGGTAAGACTTTTCAGCCACTTTTCTGATCATTTTCTGATTATTCAAATTCGAATCATCGGAATTATTCTCAAAATAGTTATGGTTATTACCGATATCAAAGACGCTGTAATGCTGAACCCGATAAGGTTGGTGGACATGCAGATAAAGAACTATGGCTTGTTTCATGCCGTTACCAAGGTGCCTTTGCTGTCGTATAGTTCACATATTTTCTGGGCCGACTTATCCCAGTTGATTGAACCCAGTTCTGCCATAGCGTTTTTCGCCATTTCATCTTTTACGGACGGATTTGTAATAATCCCCAATATTTTATTGGCCATTTCTTTGACGTCCCAAAAATCAACCTTAAGGCAGTTTTGAAATACTTCAGTTACACCGGATTGGCGGCTGATCACTGAAGGCAGATTATAGTTGGCTGCTTCAAGCGGTGTTAAACCAAAAGGCTCGGATACCGATGGCATTACAAAAACATCTCCGATACCGAAGGCGTCGCGCCAACTTTTGCCGCGTTGGAATCCGGTAAAGATAACGTTTTTCAGAACACCGCAATCGGCGGCAACTTTGATTAGATCGTTATATTGTTCGCCGCTGCCGACGATTAGCAGTATTGTTCCGGGGCATTTTTCGATCACAGTCGGCATTGCTGAAATAAGATTAGTAAGACCTTTTTGGATGGTCAGTCGGCCGACGCTGACAACGATTTTATGGCCTTTCTTCTTTAAGAGGTCTAGGTAGGTATATATATTGGTATCATCTAGGCAGTCAAGTTCTTCGTGGTCCAAGCTGTTGTGGATGACTTTTACTTTGTCTGGTGGAATGCCATAATCATGGCAAATTGCATCTTTTGTTTTCTGGCTGACAGCGACCACGCAATCGGCTAAATGAAAAGTTAGCTCCTCGATTTCTCGGACTAAGGGATTGCCATAATTACCGCCGGCTCTGTCGGATTCTATTGAATGGACGTGAGCTATAAGTGGTATATTCTTTTGCTGTTTGGCTTTTAATGCTGCCCTGAAAGTCAGCCAATCATGGGCATGAATGACATCATAGTTACCGAGCTCGATTAATTTAAGAACCTTGTCTTCGTAAGTCATTTGTTGCTCAAAAAGACTCCCGAAATCGTGCGTATTGGCTCCGAAATAATTACGGCTGTCATAGGCCGAACCGATAGACAATGCTAATTTACCGTCCATTGGCGAGGTGCCAACAATATTCATAAAATCAGGCTTAGTACTCGGGCTGTAGGGAAGAACGAAATCAATATCGATATTTCGCTTAGCCAGAGCTTTGCATAACTGATAGCATGCCACACCAAGCCCACCACTGTTGTGGGGAGGCAGCTCCCAGCCTAACATTAATATTTTCATTCTTTTCCGGAACTTCTATTTTTGTATATGAGTTATTATAAATGTTTGAAGCGCCTAAACACAACCTTTTTATCTGATTTTGACTTATTTTGTATGATTCTTGGAATTGGACTTAATTAAAGAGGTGAATAGGGACTGGAAGAAGCTTTAAGGGTTTATTCGACATGATCTGATTAAATATACCCTCAAATACGCCATTTATTAAGCTAATAATCCCGCAATATGCGGGGGTTTATCTGTAATTGTAACGTGCTAATCTGATAAAATCTTCGTGGCAGGGGAGACAGGACTTGAACCTGCGACCCTCGGTTTTGGAGACCGATGCTCTACCAACTGAGCTACTCCCCTATGAATTTGCTTCTAATACTAGCAAGTCCAATACCTGATAATCATAAGTCAAATCATCAACTCTGTCATCTCAATTTTAGGTTGTAAACTTTGCGCTGAGGAGTAAAATCTGGTATATTAACATAACATTATGACTAAAATCGCATCTATCAAGCCGATATTTATAATGCTTTATGGTTATCCTGGTTCAGGTAAGACTTATTTCTCCAGACAGCTAACCGATCATCTTCAGGCAGCGCACGTCCAAAGCGATAGGATCAGGCATGAGCTATTTGAAGAACCCCGTTATGATAAACCAGAAAACAGTATCGTTACGCACTTGATGGACTATATGACCGAGGAGTTTTTAAATGCCGGTATCTCTGTTATTTATGACGTAAACGCCATAAGACAGGCTCAGCGCCGGCAGCTTAGAGAGATAGCTCGCCGGGCCGGTGCGGAGCCATTATTGGTTTGGGTGCAAATTGATATCGAGTCAAGCTTTACCCGGGTTGCTCGTAGGGATCGCCGTCGTAGTGATGATAAATACGCCATGACTCTCGACCGGACTACTTTCGATAATCTGGTCAACAACATGCAGAACCCGCAGCGCGAAGAAAGCAACGTAGTTATTAGCGGTAAACACCCGTTCAAGGCTCAACTAAGCGGATTTATGAAAAAGCTTCGTGAAACCGGAATGATAAATTCGGATGATGCCAGTGATAAAGTTACCATGCCCGAATTAGTAAATTTAGTCCCGAGCCCGTCTCATGGGCGTGTCGATTTCAGCCGACGCAATATCTTAATACGATAATTCATCGCCAATATGCCACAGAAGAGCTTCTTAATAGACGGCATAGGTAATGTAGTTGTCCAAAAAAGGCGCAATAACAAATCCTTGCGGCTGAGTATAACAAACGATGGCAACGTTAGGGTCACTCAGCCCTATTGGTTACCCTATCCGGCCGGAATAAATTTTGCAAAATCAAAACAGGCATGGATTAGCAGTAATCTTCCGACGAAAAGACCGCCGTTAATTAGCGGCCAAAAAATAGGTAAATTTCATACACTGGTTTTTGAAAGAAAACCAAGCATAGCCGCAGTTACTTATTCCGTCAGCCGCATTGAAGTTAGGGTTACTTTGCCCGATCATCTGAATGTTTCCGAGCCATCCGTTCAGAAAAAGGCTAACTTGGCCTCTGTCGAGGCACTGAAACAGGAGTCAAAAGAGCTGTTGACAAAGCGCGTTGCAGAGCTGGCGGCTGCAAACGGTTATCACTATAAACAGCTTCGCTATAAAGCTCTGAAAAGCCGCTGGGGCAGCTGCTCAAGGTCTGGGATAATTAATTTAAATCTGTATCTAATTCAATTACCCTGGGAGCTGATAGATTATGTAATCTTGCATGAGTTAGTCCACACGGTTGTCATGAGTCATGATCAAAAATTCTGGGTTGAATTGTCAAAACATGTCAGCGATCCCAAGACAATGAGGCGGCTGCTGAAACCGTATCGTCCGGTATTAAATCCGATAGGACCAACCAAAAAGCTTGTGGCATAATGTATGGAGTATGGTCCATCTAAAAGGATTTGCGACAAGAAACAATCTGCTCGAACATAGACGCCTGTTAAGTCTCATAAACAGCATGGCAGATGGGGTGATAGCGGTTGACGAACACTCCAGGGTCGCACTTTACAACGCTTCAGCCCTGAACTTACTCGACCTGAACACCGATATCCAGAACCAGCCGCTGGTTGACGTTGTGAAAATCTACGATAAAGCCAAAGTCGAGATTGACCTGCAAAAACTAATTGATTCTGCGAAAACACCCGTATCGTCGCGCGATTACTTGCTCCACTACAACGACAGCAGTGAAGCAAATTTATATCTCAGCATCGCCCCGGTACACCTCGGCTATGGCCAGGCCGGGCAGAGAGGCTATGTCTTAGTGCTCAGGGATATAACAAAAGAAAAATCCCTCGAAGAAGAAAAAGACGAATTCATTAGTGTTGTCAGCCACGAACTTAGGACGCCAGTGACGATCGCCGAAGGCAGTGTCAGCAACGTTGAGTTTATACTCGATAAAACTGGCGATATCTCGGATCTCAAGGAGGCATTAAAGCAAGCTCATGTCCAGTTAATCTTCTTGTCTGAACTGATTAATGATTTAGCTACCCTCTCAAGAGCCGAGCGGGGACGCTTAATTGTTGACGTTACGGCTATTAATGCCCATGACATAATCGATGGGTTGGTGAAAAGTTATGAACCCGAAGTCAAAGCTAAAGGACTACAGCTGAACACCGATATTGACCCTCATCTCGAAGTTCTTTATAGCAGCGAACTGTACGTTAAAGAAATTTTACAGAATTTTATTACTAACGCCCTTAAATATACGTCCAAGGGTCAAATTACTATTTGCGCCAAACAGATTAAGGACGGCATCGAATTTCAGGTCAGCGATACGGGTATTGGCATAAGCAAAAGCGATCAGGACAAAATCTTTCAAAAGTTTTACCGGTCTGAAGATTACCGAACCAGAGAAACGAAAGGAACCGGTCTGGGGCTTTATGTCACAAAAAAACTTGCTGATCTAATCAATGCTAAGATAACCCTCGACAGCGAACTCAACAAAGGATCAACCTTTAAGATATCTATTCCGAACATCAAGAAATTACAGAGCTAATTAGGCGGCAGGCTCGGCGTCACGTGCATGACAGGTATACAAACATTTCGCTCTTTCCACTCAATATCTGAAAATTCATATCTGTACATTGAATAATTAGCCAGGAAAGTATCCAAAATTAAAGCCGCCGGCAGCGCCAGTGCCGAAACAAGTGAGTTTTTATAAAAAGTATTTTTAATTGTCCAGCCGTAGCTTATCCAGAGTAGAATTACCGTCGCCATGGCGAGAGCCCAGATATAGTCAACACCGGCCAGCCAGCCGAACAGGACGTATGCAAACGGAACTAGTAATACGGTTGTCTCGAATAGGGTGACTAACATAACCCATTCCGGATGGCGGTGAAGCTGAGGGTAGCGGACCCTGACCGCAGTATCCCATTGCTCGCTGACTACTTTGAATGAAGTGATACCGAGAACTCCGCTGCTGCGGACAAAACTGTAGCCGTTGTTGGCGATGAAGCTATGAGCAAAGAATGCTTCAGGTACTATAGATCGGGTCACAGACGAAAACCCACCTAGTTCGTGCATCCTTGCAGAATTAATAATCCAGCAGGAGCTGAGCACGGGCGGCCGCCGGAAAATCCGGCGCGGCGGAGCTATTTCCCAGAAATAACGCATCGGCTGGATTAAGCGTATCTTACCCCTATCATCAAAATACTCCGGGACGATGCTCATCATTGATTTTTTCTTGCGCATGATTGTTGAAACGATACTGACCAGACTTTTGGGCTCGAAGCGGACGTCGACCCCGCAAAATACTATATATTCGCCGCTAGCTTCCTTGAGCAGCTGTTCGTAAGCCCAATTTTTTGCCAGCCAGTGTTCCTTAGGCGCTGGCTCTCCTTGTAAAAATCTTACTCCGGCATGAGCGAATGATCTTATGACTTCGGCAGTATGCCGATCCTGCGAGCAGTCATCCAGGACCAGGATCTCGAGTTTAGGATAGTTATTGGAAAGCAACGATCTTAAACACGCCTCTAGATCATCGGTCTCGTTTCGAGCTGGTATGCAAACACTGACAGTCGGTACGCGTTCGTAATCTATAGTCTGCCCAAATGGCAGAGCCTCGGTTTTGCGAATATTTCTAAGGGTTACTAGTAGCAACATAGCGGCCAGAACAAAATCAACGATAATGCAAACTTTGATCATATCGCTAAGGCCGACCTTAGTGAAAGTTGACAGGCCAATTTTGAGAAGAATTATCACCGCTTGAAATACTATCAGCAGGATTGCTGTCCGCTGAGCGGTGCGCAGCAAATACTGTTTATGCATGCGAGCCCTTATCAGCCGGGCATAATTGAATATCCGGTAAAGATTGATTAGGTCCAAGACGATAGTCAGACCATTGATACTGGCTGCCAGCGACGCGCCGCTGAAGATTAGGATATCTGCGGCTGCCACTAAGGCTATTAAATTCTTAAATTTATTAGACAGAGGCGGAAGATAGACAAAGGCATCGAACAGAACACTTAAAGCGCCAGTAATAATTGCCAGCTTGAGCATGATCTAAACTATAAACTATTGTGTCGATTAAATACTACTTGACCACGTCTTCAATCTGGTGTAGTCTTGACAATAGTGACCTACATTTATGTAGGTTTATTTATTTTTGAGGAGTTCGCGATGGACAACGGCCAAGACAGAAATAATCGGAAAAGACGAGTGCGCCCAGCAAGTGAGACCATAAGGCAGCAATCTGAGCGCATTAAACAGGAGCATGCTTCTCCGAAAAAGAAAAAGTTCCAGCCGTTTAAGTTTCTGCGCAAGATACTTGGGCCTGTTTTTCGCCCTTTTGTTAGGCCTGTCGGCTGGCTATACCGGCATTTAGTGCCGCGTTATTTACGAGATTCGTTTACGGAGCTGGGTAAAGTTACCTGGCCAACCCGTAAACAGTCCCGCCAATTAACTTTTGCGGTTCTTGTCTTCGCCTGCGTCTTTGCGTTTATGGTAACTATAGTTGATAGTGGGTTCGATAAGATATTTAAGAAGGTATTTTTAAAAGAATGAGTAAACGCTACGACACTACAAAAAAATGGTACGCTATCCACACTTATAGCGGTTATGAGGAAAAAGTTGCCGAAAGTATCAGGCAACGGGCTGACAGTCTTGACATGAAAGATAAAATCTTCCAAGTCTTAGTTCCCAAGGAGAAAATGATCGAGGTAAAAAACGGCAAGCGGAAGGTTGTCGAGAAAAGGATCTTTCAGGGCTACGTCCTGGTGCAGATGAAAATGAGTGAAGACGCCTGGTATATTGTCCGTAATACTCCTAGCGTAACTGGTTTTGTCGGCAGCGGCTCAGAGCCAACTCCGGTTGAGCAGGACGAGATCGAAAAAATAATGAAACGTATGGGCAGGGAAGAACCGAAGCACAAGATCGACTATAAAATCGGTGAAGTTGTGAATATTACTGATGGTCCGTTTAAGGGTTTTGACGGCAGTGTCAATGAGATTGACCCCGCCAAAGGTAAGCTTAAAGTGTTAGTTAATATGTTCGGCCGCGAGACTCCAGTCGAACTAGACAGCTTGCAGGTCAAGCGCGTATAGCAGTGCTGAGTTTATAAAAATATAATTTCAGGATACATAATTATGGCAAAAGCAATTAAAGCAAACTTAAAGATTCGGATCCGCGGCGGTCAGGCGACAGCTGCACCACCCGTTGGCAGTATGCTCGGGCAGTATGGTGTAAATATGATGAACTTTATTAACCCATTCAACGAACAGACAAAAGATCGAATGGGGCAACCAGTTACCGTTCACATTACAATCTACGAAGACAGAACTATGATTTGGCGGATTGTCGGAATGCCCACCGATGAGTTGATTCGTGAGACTCTTAAAATTGATAAAGGCTCAGGCCGCCCTAATAGCGAAAAAATCGATAAAAAACTTTCGCAAACACAGCTAATCGACATCGCAACCACAAAAGCCAAAGATATGAATTCAGATGATATCGAATCCGTTAAACGTATGGTTGCCGGCACAGCCCGCAGTATGGGCGTCGAAATCGAACCATAAAGTAAATTAATTATTGTGGGAGGTTATGACTAACCGCTATTACCACGAAAGGAATATTATGCCTGATAAGGCCAAACCACTCAAAAAGAAAACCGCCAAGGTTACCCCGGTTCCTAAACCCGTTAAAGCTGACATTGCAGAGGAACAGACCGAAGATATTCTACCTGAAGCTGCTGCGAGCGAAGAACCGGCACTAGCGCCTGAAGTATTAGCCAAAGCCGGTAAGCGCAGCGCCAAGTCACTTAAAGAAGTGGCCGCTAAAAAAGAAAAGGAAGCCAAAAAAGCTGTTGCTGATGAAACAGTACCGGAGAAGAAGACGGTTAAGCCGGCCCGGACTCATGTCGAGAGAAAAGGGAAAAAATACCGCGACATGGTAAAAATGATCGATAAAAAAAAGATATATCCGCTGAAGGAAGCCGTTGATTTAGCTACTAAGACCAACCCGGCGAAATTTGATGCTACAGTCGAGCTGCATATTAGGCTGAGAGTGGATTCGCGTCAGGCTGATCAAAATATACGTGATACCATAACACTCCCGTCAGGAACAGGTAAACATGTTCGTATAGCAGTCTTTGCTGAGACTGCTGATGAGAATGAGCTGAAGAAGGCCGGCGCGGAAGTAGTTGGTGTGGAAACGATAATTGCTAAATTAGAGAAGAACCAGATTGACTTCGATGTTCTAATTGCCCCACCTGCTCTAATGCCGCGGTTAGGGAAGTTCGCTAAGCTTCTCGGGCCGCGCGGCTTAATGCCCAGCCCCAAAAGCGGGACGGTAACCAATGATTTTATTAAGGCCGTTACTGAACTGAAACTGGGTCGCGTTGAGTATCGAGTCGACAGTAATGGCATTGTTCACCTTGGAATTGGTCGTGTTAGTTTTGGTACCGATAAATTGCTGGAAAACGCAAACGCAGTCTTGTCTAGCATAAACAGTAATCGCCCTAACTCCATCAAGGGTATCTTTATCCGTTCAGCCTATATAACCACATCTATGGGGCCGTCAATTCAGCTTGAAGCTTCTACAGTTTCGGCCGCCTAAGCTTGTTGCCGGGTTTGCTATAACCTCTCGGTGTTAACCTATTAGTAGAAAGCGCTTCGGCACTCTCATGGCCCGGATTAGCGCATTCATAGTCCGGCTGAACCCTCTTATGCCGCGTACATATATTACATAGCGGCTGCTCCAGCTTGGTTCGTATTTCGCTTTAAATCGGTGCAACCCGCTAAATGAGTAAATCCGGTCGCCATTTGCATAAGCGAACCTCAGGGCGCCGTCGATTATCGCATGATCAGCCTCATGTTTGTCTAACCCGACCAGTGGGCACAGACCCATGTTGATCCGTTTAAAACCGGCCTTGGTCGCATAATCAATAAAATTTAGCAGCAGGAAGTCATTGATATTGCCTGGGCTGTCAGATGTACTCCTCAATAAATCATAATTTGCTTCTTCTTTTTCAAACGAGTATACCTGGTTTAAAAATGCCTTGATCGCTCCAGACTCGTCAGAAACGGTCATAATTGGGCATTGCTGAATATATTGATTTGAAAAATATCCCATCATAAAACCGCGCTCAACGCGGCCGGGCTGAGTTAACCAGTTCGAGGAAACTGATCGGATCTGGCTGACGAAATGTTGAGAGTGGGGCGGCATGTGCAGTTGGGTTGTGTATCCTAGGCGGGTAAACTTATTGTTTATATGCCTGAAATATTTTGTGTCCTTTACGTTTTTATTAAAATGCTCGATTGATAAAATTGCTTCCTCGCCGATCTTTTGAGAAGTAAATCCGTGCTTTTTATAAAACTCGGTGTACTGGGGCGTGGTATGAACAAATGCCGGCAACCAGTCGTTGCCATAGCAGAGCTGCTGAAAGTCTTCGATCAGACCGTCCAATAGATTCATTGGGCCGGCCGGATCACCGGCGCATAGGGCGATACCACGGTGAACGCGTAAGGACAAGCCGGCGGTCCGGTCTTTATTGAAGATGTAGGCCTTGTCTTGCGGCCATAGTTTGAAAAAATCTTCACTGTCCTTAGAATTTTGCGATAATAGCCGCCTCATATGTTGGCGGTTTGTAGTCTGATTAACAAAGCGCGCTTTGAGCGGTTGAACTAACGACACAAAGCCGTATGCTAAAGCGCCGATGCTGATTACGGATAAGGATGTCGTGAAAAGTTTTGCCCGGCGCGAATATGCCCTAACAGAATGCCCGGAAATTAAACCAAATTGATCAATCGTGTTTATGGCCGCGCTGTTAAAACCGATCTCTTGGTGGAAATCATGCTTGTCCATGAGCATAAAGCCGCCGGTGCCGTATAAAAATGCGACGGCTAATATTATTACGATAAATTTGACTGATTGGCCAAAACTCTCTAGATCACTTTTGACCTTAAAGTCATTTCTGTAGTAAGCAAGCCCGCCTACGACAATCAGCGGGAAAAGGATGCTGCGTAGTAGTGTCAAGACAGGAAAATGGTGTCCCGAGGAATATCTTGTCAATTCAGTAATGCCCACACCAAGAATAAAGGCATAGACCGGGATGCATAGCAGCAGGGCGGTAGTTTTCCGTCTTACTAGTAAAAAGCTTAGATAAAGCAGTGTCAGGCCGCTAATTAAGTGTACGTACAATAGCGTCTGACTGGTCCGGGCGTGATGACGCAGAATTACTTCGTCCAATAGAGTAGTGCCGATTAATAATAGGCCATTTATTGCTACCGATAGAATAACTAATCGCAATACATACTTAGAGTGGGATTCTTTTTTCTCTGTCATAATCAAGTCAAACCGTCTTTGCTTAACAACTATTGTACCATTTCAGACAGTTGTAAAATTTGACACTGAGCTTGCATCATCTATTTGACAGACCGTACAATAAGAACGATTGGAGGACGCAGATGGGAGTATATAGTAATACGCAAATCCGACTGGCAATTGAAGAAGGACATATTGTTTGCGTCCCCTTTGACGAAAACCATATTTCGCACGCCAGCCTGGATGTTACCCTCGGTCATTATTATTACCGTACCGAACGAAGCGGCGACCACATGGTGTATAACCCGTTTGATGCCGGAGATGTTAAACGTTATTTCGGTGAAGTAAGACAAGCAATTTCTCACAAAGAGTGGTCTGAGCTCAGTGGCGTAAAACCTGTTGTCGGCATACCGTTAAATCACCCGGTTATACCTATTCGTCCCGGCGAACGGATACTGGCGCATACCCATGAATTTTTCGGTATAAATCCGCCCGGCGCGTATGAGCTGAAATCACGTTCAAGCTGGGGCCGAAACGGAATTGCGGTTTGTTTTGATGCCGGCTGGGTTGACCCCGGCTATATCAACCGTTTAACGCTGGAGATTTTTAATCTAAACCAGCACGAAACAATACTTTTACCGGTAGGAGAGAGAATCGCCCAGGCTGTATTTCATGAGACCGGGCCAGTTGAAGGAAATTATGGTGAAGGCCGTAATGATGGGTTTAGCGGTAAATACCAAAGCGGCACCGACCTGAAGACGTTGATAAAAAACTGGGCACCAGAGCAAATGCTGCCAAGGGCATATTTGGATCAGCGACAGCAGCCGGAGGGCATCCCTGGTTTAAAAGGGTTATAGATAATACTATGGATCAAAAAGGCTATTTCATCGCGATAGAAGGTACGGATGGTTCGGGCAAGGGTACTCAAGTAACTAGATTAGTCGAGAAGCTACGGGCTGCTGGCTATGATGTAGTATCGTTCGATTTTCCTCAGTATAGCCACGAATCAAGCTACTTCGTCAAACAGTACCTTAATGGGCAATATGGTACAGCTAATGATATAGGTCCATATACCGGTTCGCTATTTTATGCTTTGGACCGTTACGAAGCAGCTCCGAAGATTAGACAAGCGCTAAATGACAATAAGATAGTTGTCGCGAACCGTTATACGGGAAGCAATATGGCGCACCAAGGAACGAAGTTTGATTATCCGGAAGAGCGACGCGGTTATTTCATTTGGTTAGATAATTTGGAGTTTGAAATGCTTAAAATACCACGCCCGGACGTAAACCTGGTTTTGCGGGTGCCGGCAGAGATTGCCCAGACGCTGGTTGATCAAAAAGATACACGTTCCTATACCACTCGGACTCGCGATATCCATGAAGCAGACATAAACCATCTTCAACGGTCCGTAGAAGTCTATGATGACTTATGCCAATTATTCCCGAAGGATTTCGTCAGAATAGACTGCGTTCGAAGTGATCAATTGTTAAGTATTGATGATGTCAGCCATTTAATTTGGGAAAGGGTTCAACCTATGCTACCTGCGCGCAACACCCCGCTGCTGCCGGACAACGCCGAACCGGCGCAAACAGAAGCGATGTTAAAAAAGGAAGGCGAACGATTCGTTATAACTCGTGCCGGTCAAGAGTATCTCGAAAAAGCCATCACTGACACGACCGGAAATGTCTATGCTTTTACTAGTTACTTAAGCCCGGTCACTATTGCTGCTGCAATGGCCAGATTAAGCCGGCGCGGTGATGATATGCGCGTTACCTTGCTCGATGAATTTGCCGGAGCTGCCGGGAAAGACGAGAAGTTGCTGGAGCGGGTCATTTCGGCCTACGGAGATGATTCAGTCCAGCAATTAGCCGGAATTCATGTAGTAGTCGAAAATGCCTCGAATTTATTAACTAAAAAACTGGAATGGGGCAGGCTGGCCGCCTATCTCGAACAGTCAACCCGATATATTTATTTCGACACAACAGACAGCAAGGGCAATTATAAATATTACGTACCGACAACTTTTGATGTTCGAACAGCTGAAAACTACAAAAAGACTATGAATCAACTGTTCGAGTTATACTCTAAACTAGTCCATGGTTTGACTGAATATGTGCAGGCTAATTCATCTGTACCCGAGAAGGAGCGAGATGGTGCTTGGAAGGCCGCAACTAGGGCCCAAGCATGCGATGCAGCGCGACCGGTTTTGCCTGTTGCTACTAAGTCCACTGTTGGTATTTTTGCCTCGGGGCAGGCTCTCGAGAGTTTAATCATGCATCTCTTAGGCGACCGCCTAAGCGAGGCCAGCCAAACAGGCGAGGATATTCTAGTTAATGCCCGTAAAGTCGTGCCGGCTTTTCTCGAACGCGCTGATAAACCCGATCGGGGCGGAGCGATTATTGCTTATCGCGCCAATACCTATAGCGGCGTAGATAAATTAGTTAAAGAGTATCTCAAGGAAACCTATACCCAAGATCAGCCAGCAGTTACTCTAAGTGATTATTGGCCGAAAAATGAGCTGGATATAATCGCCGACATAATTTATGAACATAGCAATTTGTCGTTATCGGAAATCCATAAACTAGTCAACCAATGGCCCTATGATCGCAAAATCGAAATGTTTAATGCTTATATGGGCGAGAGACTAAATCGTCGGCACCGGCCCGGTCGAGCACTCGAAAAAGTCCATTATAGCTGGGATTTGATCTGTGATTATGGTATCTTCCGCGATTTGCAACGACACCGAATAGTCGATGATCTAGAGTGGCAGATGCTAACTCCGAGGTACGGCTATGATGTACCTGATTTAGTCGAGAAGGCAGACCTTTCTGAATTATTTGAACAGTGCTTTGATATCAGCCTAAAACTACACGGCCAGCTGCAAAACGCCGGTTACGAACTAGAATCACAATACGCTACGCTGCTTGGGCATAAAATGCGCTGGAAAGTTACCTATAATGCCCGAGAAGCGTTTCATTTGCACGAGTTACGAACCAGTCCGCAGGGGCACCCCGGTTATCGAAAACTAATACAGCAGATGCATGACAAGTTAGCTGAAGTCCACCCTTTAATGGCTGAATCGATGAATTTCGTTAACCAAGGCGAGGATCCGGAATTAACGAGGTTGGCAGCTGAACGCTATACCCAGTTTAAACTGACAGGTCTCCAGTAATTTGGGTTCTCAGCAGCAGCAGTTCGATCCTTCGTTTAGAGTGCGTGATTAAGCCTTGTACAACTAATTCCGGCATTGTTCTCGGGTCAAGCACTTGCTCTCCTTCGGCTAATGCACCGATCATTCTTCCGTTAATATCAAGTTCTTCGTCTATTTGTCTAACATCAATAACTCCGCCTAATTCAGCGCAGGGCGCAGGGGGCATGATCACCCCACTGGGTGTTTGGTTAAAATTATTTGTCATCTGTTGTCTCTCACTACCTATAAAAAGACCGAAGGATAGTATTACTGATTTATGATATAAAAGCAAGTAATATTTCATCATCAATTGACTTATAGCGCCAATAACAGTAGTATATTAAGTAATACACCAAAGACAGTAGCTGCGGCATCGCTTAATTTGCTACCGAGGTAAGCAGTCTTATTTCAGGTCTTTGGTAGTAGCAAAGACCTTTTTTGTTCATTAACAGCACGATATTTTAATAAAACATTAACTTAATCAAAGGAAGAGATTATGGCTTTAACGAAAGATCAAAAATCAGCCATCGTATCTGACACTGCGAAATTACTAGCTGACTCAAAACTGACAGTTATTGCGGGCTATCCGGGAACGAGTGTTAGCTCAATGCAACAGCTCCGTCGGGAAGCGGCAGCAACCGGGACTACGGTCAAAGTTATTAAGAATAGGCTGGTAATTAAGGCACTCGAGCAAACCGAAAAGTTCAAGAATATGGACAAATCAGTTTTTAACGGACAATTGCTGTATGCATTTAACTCCGACGACGACAGTGTCCCCGCTCAGATACTGGCAAAATTTTCGAAAACCACCAGTTCACTCGAGTTTGTTGCCGGTATCACTGCAGACGGAGTACTTATGAGTGCCGATGATATCAAGAGTCTGGCTGACTTACCATCTAAGGATCAGCTCCGGGCCCAGCTAGCTGGACTGCTAAACGCACCAGTCAGTTCGTTTGTTCGGGTACTGAACGGCAATTTGAGCAGTGTTTTGCATGCATTAAACGCGAGAAGTGAATCAATATAAATTTATAAATCTATAAGGAGATTGTAATGGCAGAAGAAGAAAAGAAAGTTGAAACACCAAAAGAATTCGAAAAGTTAGTTGCCGAGCTCGATAAAATGTCAGCTCTGGACATCAGTAAGTTTGTTAAGTTTCTCGAAGAGCACTGGGGAGTAAGCGCAGCTGCCCCGGCTATGGCTATGGCAGCCGGTCCAACTGCCAGCGACCAGCCGGTTGCTGAAGAAAAAAGCGAATATGATCTAGTGCTAAAAGATGCCGGATCGCAGAAAGTAGCCGTTATTAAAGCCGTAAAAGATATAACAGGACTCGGATTGGGCGAAGCTAAGGCGCTTGTTGATGGTGCGCCGAAGACATTGCTTGAAAGCGCCAAAAAAGAAGATGCCGAAGCTGCCAAAAAATCACTCGAAGAGGCCGGCGCGACAGCTGAACTTGCCTAAGCTAAATAAACAACACCCTTGACCTCGGTTTTATTCGCTTATATAGACACAAGTTTTCCACAATTTTTGCAGTCGCTTTTGACATGGATGTTAAAAAATGATAACTTGATGTTGAAGTGTCCCCAAACAAACACTGAACGGTAGGAGTTGACAATTATGGCAGATGTAGCAGAGAAGCAGATTAAACGACTGAGATCGTTGATCGAAGAAGCTGAAACTAATTTAGCGGCAGCTTCTGAATTGCTAGTGAGTTTAGTCGGTGAAGATCCGAAAGCTATTAAATTAGCTAAAGACGAGGTTCTGGGTAAGATTATTGAGGGAGTTTTTGATGGCCAAAATATGGTCGGATCTGACGGAAAAACCTATCCAGTTCCGGCTAACTATGCCAGCAAGTCAAAACTTGTTCAAGGTGATATTCTGAAACTGACAATCGCTGAAGACGGAGCCTTTCTCTATAAACAAATTGGCCCGGTACCCAGAAAACAGGTTGTCGGCAGTCTTAAGCTTGAAAATGGTCATTACTTTGTTGACGTTAATGGTAAGAATTTCCGCGTACTGCTGGCAAGCGTTACATATTTTAAAGCAAAACCGGGTGATCAGGTCAGCGTTAACGTACCTGAGGATGATTCAAGTTCCGAGTGGGCAGCCTTAGAAGCGGCACTTTAGAATAGTTTAGGCGATCCTAGAAATATCGCTCGGTCTTCCGAGTAAAGGGTATAATAGTAGTAAATGGGACAAGCACTGTATCGTGTATACCGTTCAAAGTCGCTCGATGAGGTCGTAGGCCAAAATCATATAGTGACTATTCTTCAGCAGGCTCTTAAAACCAACACCATTAGCCATGCTTATTTGTTTACCGGGCCGCGTGGCGTCGGCAAGACAAGTGTGGCCAGAATACTAGCCTATTCTTTAAATAACTCCCCCTACAGCGACCCTACGACTGCCATAGATATAATTGAGATCGACGCCGCCAGCCACCGCGGGATCGATAAAATTAGAGAGCTAAGGGAGCAGGTTCATGTAGCTCCGACTAACAGTAAATATAAGATTTATATTATCGATGAAGTTCACATGCTGACACCTGAATCTTTCAATGCCCTGCTAAAGACTCTCGAAGAACCGCCTCAACATGTGATTTTTATATTAGCCACTACAGAAGCATATAAATTGCCCGAGACAATCATCAGTCGGACGCAGCGTTTTAATTTCAAGCCAATCGATAAAGCCAGCATAATTGAGCACCTTAAAAAGATAAGTCAAAGCGAAAAAATATCTATCGACGAGGAGGCACTGGATTTAATTGCTGACCATAGCCAGGGAAGCCTTCGTGATGCGCTCAGTTTACTTGATCAGGTTAGAAATATGTCAAATCCAGTTAAAGCTGAAGGCGTATTAAATCTACTAGGCCTGGCATCGGCAGATTCCATCAATAAAATTGTTTCCTCGCTTGTTGATCAGGACCTAGCGGCTGTAATTGCCGCTCTTAGGACTATGCACGATCAAGGGATCGAGCCCCCAATCATCGCTAAACAGCTTGGGATAAGGCTGAGAAGCGATCTGATAGACAATAAAGCCGAATTACCGTCCCAACAGATCACCAAATTACTGGGTCAGCTAATTGATGTACCGGCATCAATTGAGCCGGACGTGGCCCTGGAAACACTGCTTCTATCGACAATAGTGAATTCTGCGGAGCAGCATAATCCTGAAAAGTTCATTCCGACAGTAAAATCGGCTGCCGAGGAACAGACTTCACCGAAAATTATGCCCGAAATCGCCAAACCGCCGGTCAATAAAGCTACAAAAGCAGATGAAAAAATCTGGGAGGAAGTTCTAGCCGCAATTAAGGACCAGCACAACACCCTCTATGGGATTATCCGGATGGCAAAACCAGTTTGGAACGGTGATAAGTTAACACTGCTATTCAGGTTTGTCTTTCATCAAAAAAGGATGAAAGAAGCAAGGAATGTATCACAAATTACTGAGTTAATTGAGAAATTATCCGGACGCCAGGTTGTGATTAACTGTATTGTCGATCAATCAGTCGAGATTTCAAGCCCAGCTGAAGCTGTTTCTGGAAATGAAAGCCCGGACATTGAAAACATAAGTAATATTTTTGGAAGCGCTGAACTGCTAGAATCATAACAAATGGCTAGCACAACCACCCAGCAACAACCGCAGAATGCCGAAGCCGAAGCCTCCCTGCTCGGAGCTATTCTGATTGATAGCGACGCAATTGTTAAGATTGCCGACATTATCAACCCCGAAGACTTCTTCGACGCCAAAAATAAACGAATATATGAAGCCGCACTTGTTCTCTATGAAAGCCATAGGGCAATTGATGTTCTGACTTTGTCGGATCAATTAAAAAATTCAGGTCTCCTGGAGATGATCGGCGGGCCGAGTTATTTGACTGAATTAACTAATTTTGTTCCAACCGCCTCACACGTCGAGCAATATGCAGAAATTGTCGCCCAAAAAGCCTTGCGTCGTCGTTTAATCAAGGCGTCGCATGATATGTCTGATTTGGGATTTGACGAGGCTAAGGATTTGCAGGAGTTGGTAGAAGAGGCGGAAACTAAATTATTTGAAGTCAGCCAACACAATATAAAACACGGAATAGTTAGCTTAGAGTCGATTTTAACAGAAAGCTTCGACCGGTTAGACGAACTGCATAAAGATAAAAATCAGATGCGGGGTATACCGACCGGTTTTGTCGATCTGGATAAGATGCTGGCGGGCTTGCAACGATCTGACTTAATCGTTTTAGCGGCACGACCAAGCTTGGGCAAAACGGCCCTAGCGTTAAATATCGCCCATAAAATTACAACTGAAGCTAAACAACCGGTATTGATATTCAGCTTAGAAATGAGTAAAGAGCAGCTGGTTGATCGTCTATTGGCGATCGAGTCGGGCGTCGACGCGTGGTCGCTGAGGACGGGCAATTTAAATGATAGTGACTTCGAAAAAATAGGTCAGGCAATGGGAGCTTTAAGCGAAGCTCAAATGTTCATTGACGATACGCCTAGTATCTCGGTCAGCGAGCTTCGGACAAAAGCCAGGCGAGAAGGCCATAAACGTCAACTGGGACTAATTATCGTCGACTACTTGCAATTAATGAGCGGCGGTCACAAGTTTGGTTCTGATGTCAACAGAGTCCAGGAAGTATCAGAAATATCGAGAGGTTTGAAGGGTGTTGCTAGAGAGTTGAATGTCCCAGTTCTAGCGTTATCACAGCTGAGCCGTTCAGTTGAAAGCCGAAACCCGCAGATTCCACAACTGGCAGACTTAAGAGAGTCCGGCTCAATCGAACAGGATGCCGACGTTGTGGCTTTTATTTACCGCGAAGATTTTTATAATCCTGATACAGACCGCAAAAACATCACAGACATCATCGTCAAAAAGCACAGAAATGGTCCGACTGGGGCGATTGAGCTCTACTTTGATCGAGAAAAACAGCGGTTTCGTTCGCTTGAGTCTCGGCAGGGCGAAGCAACGTTTGATTAATAGTCGCCATCCGAGGCTAATATCGGTGTTATACTGAATCTAAATTCTTATGCAAAAGTTCAAGATTATATTGGTAAAGAATTGGCAAAAGTCAGCCATCTTGGCGGCCGTCTGCGCTATAGCTTACGGACTAGTTTTTTTCCGGCTTAATCGGCCGGCACTACTGAGCAGCCAAGAGCTATCAACATACATAGGCAGCCACTTTATAAAATCCATATTTCACTATCCGTTAAATGCTCCCTATAATCTTGTCGAGAATTTGATATTAAGATTACACTATTCCTTGGTTTTTATCAGAGCCACCAGTGCCATTTATGCGATCATCATTATCCTGCTGCTGTTTTACATCTTGAAATCCTGGTTAGGAATAATCTATGCCGCTAGCGGCAGTGTAGTTTTCGCATCTAGCAGTTGGTTCTTGCAGGCTGCTCGCTTTAATAGCCCTAATATTATGTTATTGGGATTCTTGGCGCCTGTGGCGTGTGGAATATGGATAAAGCGCGCCCATAATCGTAGTCTCGCAATTGCCATAAGCGGTCTGGCGGTTGGCCTTGTTTTCTATATACCCGGCTTGATATGGTTTATTTTAGCCGGGATTATTAGTGAAAGGAAGACACTGCTAAGAGCGCTTAAGCGCTGTAGCGTCAGGTTATTAATCTTAACCGTAGTACTTATATTGATCATCTTGTCGCCTCTTATATGGTCATTCGTTCAACATCCGTCTACTGTCAGGCAGTTTTTTGCTATTCCCTACGATCTCCACTGGTATAGGGGAGTCCTGTTCAATTTAATTCGCATACCTGGCGAGATTTTCTGGCGAGGACCTTTTAGCCCCGTACATTGGCTGGGCCGCCTGCCTATTCTAAATGTATTTGAAGCAGTCATGCTGCTCTTGGGAGTGTTAGCTTTTTGGCAAAACCGCAAATTAGACCGAACCAGAATTCTTCTGATAGGTTTATTGTTGGGCTGTTGGCTTGTAGCTCTCAATGGCCCTGCGGAGTTGACGGTCATATTGCCGTTTCTGTACGTTTTAATCGCTACTGGCTTTGTCTACGTCTGGGAATTATGGCGCAGCGTATTTCCGGTCAATCCTTTCGCCAAAGCCGCGGGAGCGCTAATTCTAACTGTCGCAATTCTGTTTAGTTGTAACTATCATACTAGAGAATACTTTGTCGCTTGGCAGAATAATGCAGACACCAAAGCGGTATACACGCAAAAATTACCTGAGATTTGATACAATAATAGTAGTAGATAAGGAGTTAGAATGAGCCGTATAGACCAGGCAAAGATGCTGATGAAGGTTAAAAAAATACAGAAGGACTTAGAGAAGGAGACTATAACCGTCGAAAAAGGCGACGGAGCAGTTTCTGTAGAAATTAATGGCGAGCAGAAAATTAAAAAAATCAATTTAAATGCAGAGATGATAGACCTTGACGACATTTCTCAGCTCGAACGCTGGCTTGAGGATGCCGTTAAGGATGCGATTCAGCAAAGCCAGAAACTAGCAGCCGAAAAAATGCAGCCAATGATGGGATCGCTCGGGAGCCTCGGCCTATAACTAACAAGGAGTTAAAATGCAGGTGCTACCGCCAGCATTAAATGATTTAATTGAAGATCTGGGCCGCCTGCCGGGAATCGGACCACGTACCGCCGAAAGGCTGGCCTATTATCTAGTCAGGCACGATAAAACCCAGGCTCTACACCTGGCGCTTTCCCTGGATAAGCTACACGATAATATCGGCTACTGCAAGAAGACATATGCCTTAATATCAGCCGATAAACAATTATCTGACCTCTATACTGATCCTCGACGAGACAAACAGACAGTTGCTGTTGTTGCTGAACCGTTTGACATAGTCGCCATCGAGAAGACTGGTCAATTCGAAGGTACTTATCACGTACTTGGCGGCCTGGTGTCACCAATTGATGGCATCGGACCTGATCAGCTGCATATTAATGAACTAATCAAACGGGTCAAAGCAGACAAGGTCAAGGAAGTTATCTTAGCAACTAACGCCAGCGTCGAGGGTGAAACGACTGCGCTGTATATTAATCAGGAGTTAGAAAAGATACCGGTTAAGGTTACGCGGCTAGCAAGAGGGCTGCCAATCGGCGTCGACCTAGAGTATGCCGATCAAATAACACTCGGCCGAGCCCTAGAAGGAAGAACGTTGCTATGAACCAAACCTACCCCGAGGCCCAGAGAATTAATGAATTAATCGGTGCCGCCGATAATATTGTGATAATCCAAGCCGACAACCCCGATACTGACAGCTTGGGTAGCGCCCTAGCACTCGAACAGATATTGTCTGATATGGGTAAGACTGTTGAAATGTACTGCGCTGTTAATATCCCGTCCTATTTGAGATACATCAGTGGTTGGGATCGGGTACAAATTGATTTTCCCAAAAATTTTGAACTTTCGATTATCGTTGATACCGGAGCATCTAACTTATTGGAATTTTTGAATAAATCCGATGCTATCGATTGGGTTAAGCATAAGCCGGTTATCGTAATCGATCATCACCCGGTCGAGTCGACGATTAATTTCGCCACAATTGTTTGTAATTATCCGGTTTGTGCTACGGGCGAGGCGATTTACGAAATTGCCCAACAATTGAACTGGCCCGTGAATTTAACGGCAAAAAACATGATAGTCAGTGCAATTATGTCTGATAGCCTGGGATTAACTACCGAATCGACCAGCTCCCGGAGTATTGAGATAATCTCTAAGCTGGTGGCCGGCGGAGTTAAAATTGCCGACCTAGAAAGCAAACGACGAGATTCGCTGCGTAAAAAACCTGAGGTAGTCCATTATAAAGGTCAGCTGTTGCAGCGTGTTGAATACTACGCCGATGATCGTATAGCAATCGTAACCATCCCCTGGCCGGAAATAGAGACCTACAGCCATGACTACAACCCGTCAATGCTGGTTCTCGATGATATGAGGTTGACTATAAATACCGACATCGCCATTGCCCTAAAAGATTATCCGGCTAAGCGCGTCACAGGCAAAATTAAGTGTAACTATGGAAAAGGTATCGCCAATCAGTTGGCTCAACTATTTGGCGGCGGTGGCCATGAGTACGCCAGCGGCTTTAAGGTTACTGACGGTCGGTCAGTCGATCAAATTAAACAAGAATGCATAGAAAAGGCTACAATGCTTTTGGACAATATATCAACCGACGATCATGAAACTCTATAACACCCTTACAAGAAAAATCGAAGAAATTGGGCCAGAAGATAGAACAGCCGTTAAGGTCTATACCTGCGGACCGACAGTATATGACTATCCGCATATCGGTAATTGGTTTACTTTCATCAGATATGATTTATTAATTCGTGTGCTTCAGATGCGTAATTATTCTCCGCTGTGGGTCCTTAATATTACTGACGTTGGTCACCTGGTTAGCGATGCTGACGAAGGACAGGATAAATTAGAAAAAGGGGCAGAGCGCGAAGGGAAAAATGCATGGGAAATAGCAAATTTCTATACAGACTATTTTATTAGCGGCCTAAAGTGTCTCGACATAGTCCAGCCCAACCAAATACCAAGGGCGACAGACCACATTGATGATCAGATAGTCTTAATCAAAAAACTCGAGAATGCTGGCTATACCTACATAATTAGTGATGGCGTATATTACGATACTTCCAAGTTTCCTCGTTACCGTGACTTCGCCCGTCTCGATAGTGATGATCAGTCATCTTCCAGGATTGAAAGCAACACCGAAAAACGCAGTTCAAGAGATTTTGCTCTTTGGAAATTTTCACCCAAAGATAAACAGCGTGATATGGAATGGGACAGTCCTTGGGGTATGGGGTTTCCGGGGTGGCACATAGAATGTTCAGCTATGGCATTAAAATACTTGGGCGAAACTGTCGATATTCACTGCGGCGGCATCGACCACATCCCGACTCACCACACCAACGAGATTGCGCAGTCTGAAGTCATAACAGGGAAGCCGTTAGCGAAAGTTTGGATGCACACTAATCACATAACTATCGATGACCAAAAGATATCAAAAAGTTTAGCCAACGGATTGACGCTTGAAGATATCAAAAATAAAGGTTTCAGCCTACGGGCTTTTCGCTTACATGTTCTAGAATCTCATTATAGAAATCAATCTAAATTTAGCTGGGATAGTTTAAGAGCAGCCGATGCCAGACTCAAATCTTTATATAATTTAGCAGTTCTACGCTGGCAAACAATTGAATCTAGCGAAAGTCATATTGATTTCGATCAAGCAGTCCGAGATGACCTGATAACCCCGCTAGCTGATGATCTTAACACACCGCTGGCACTCGCTCATCTTAGCCACCGCGAAGCTATCGTCAGCGATGATCTCATCCCGGATAAAGACCTTGAGCAGTTTGAAAAATATTTGGAGTCTATTGATAAATTATTTGGACTTGACCTACTCAGTCGAACAGACATAAGCACCGGCCAAAAAAACATAATCGCTCAACGGGAAGTAGCTAGAGGTCAACAAAATTGGGCTCAAGCCGATGAGCTAAGAAACAAACTATCCAAAGATGGTATCGGCATAAGAGACACGGCCAAGAGACCTATTTGGTACTATTTATAGTTTCGTTATGAACTAGGTGTTTAGTCTCTAAATAGTCGATAATTAATACTCTTAAGCAACCGGCTATGGGAATCGCTATAAGACCACCGAATAAGCCATCAAAGCTTATACCGATCACAATAGCCATAAAGACCAGTAGCGGCGAAAGGTCAGTGGTGTTAGCTTGGATCCTCGGTTGAATGACATAATTTTCAACTTGTTGATAAAACAAGTAGTAGACAAGAATAATTATCGCTGCGATAGGAGAATGGAACAGGGCGACAATTGAGATGACTATTGCGCCGAGAGTATGACCGACCATTGGGATCAAGCCGAAAATAAATATTAAGACCGCTAAAGCAAGCGGATATCCTATATGTAAGATAAATAAGGCCGGGGTAATTAATAGGGCAGCCAGAGCCGCCAGAACAACCTGACCGTTGACGTAGCCCTTAATAACTTTGTACATTTCATTGGCTAGGCGAGATAGATGTTCTTGATACTGATTAGGTATAAGTTCTTGGTTGATTTTTTGAGTCCAACGAGGGCCCTCGACAAGCATCATAAAGGTTAGAACCAATATCGCAACAACGCTAAAAACACTCGTCGTTAGATGGCCAATTGTTGATACTGCGGAACTAGCTATGGTATGTAGACGGCTTTTTAACTCGCCGCCCAGATTATTAACCTGACTGGTTAAATGATAGTGGGTTATTACTTTGCCGAAGTTACTGTTTTTGTCATGAACCTCACGAATAATGTGCGGGATCGCCGAAATAAAATCATTTGTTTGTCTTGCTAGTGGCGGAATAATACTGGCGAAAAATGAAGCCAATAATATAAACACAATAACAGTTGAGATCGTCGTCGCTAACGCCCTGCTGCCCCGTTTTTTACCGGGTATTGCCTGAGCCAGCCAGTGGACTGGTGCGTTTAATGCTAACGCCAGAAAGAAGGCTGTAAAAATTAATATTAAAGCATGAGAGGTACGGCGCAATATGATCCAAAGCAAGATAGAAGCAGCCACCATAATAATCACTCTTAGGATGGTGCGGCTAGAAATATTAACCCAAACTTCTTTTTCTTTATTTCTTTTAAACATATCGAACATACGTTTATTATCGCATGATTGGTATTCTGTGCAATGGCTGATTGATAGAGTTAGGTAACTATTAGCTTTGGCTGAGTAATCGTTTAAGTTTTCGGGATAAAATAGCTTCAAGCATTGCCGCACTAATCTTGTAATTATTTTTCTTGATATTTAATTCTTTTATTATGATGCCCGGGTAGGCTACGTGAAGATGCTGGTTGAGCGAATGACGGATAAAGTATCGTGGGTTAAAAATAATATTCCACGTCGGAACCTTAAGCTGACTCTGGCAATTATCAAGGCTCAGTAAAGCCTTGACGGTAAAGGCGTGAGTACGTAAATCATTAACTTTCCATAAATGAATGTCGTTTTCGAGGCTTTTATTAAAAGCATTAGCCGTTAAACGGTTTAGTAAAAGTCCGCGGTTTGACTGCTTATGTGTTTGCCTGATCACTGTTTGGTTAATCAATAATAGCCTGGATGCGACCGATAATATCCTCGTACTGATGATTTTCACTGTAATTTTGAACATAAATTGTTGAAAATGAGAAAAGTTAAGATCATCATACCTCGCAAAACCATCTATGCCGACTAGTAATTTAATTTTTCTGGCAATTTCCGGGTACTGCTGAAGCATTCTCGTAACGACCACAAACCCTAAATCGGCCGCAAAAATAGTAATTCTCCGCCGTTTGTACTTGAGTTTAATAAAAGAGGCTAGGTAACCGGCCAAATTATCAACTGTAGGTTTTTCGTTGACCCTAAAGATACTTTGCATACCCCCAAAACCCGGTAAGTCGGGCATCGTAACGTTTCCATATTGGCTTAAACCGATTAGGAATTCGAACCATTCTTCGATGACTGAATGATTCCCATAAACAAAAAGTATCTCATTATTAGAACGCTTTACTGCCGGCAAATTCAGCATTCGTCCTTTCAGGCCGTTCATGTTAAGAGTAACAATATAATCAGCTGGATCTTGCTTTGGAATCTGTTTCATGTCCTAGTATAACTTTACGTCAAATCAAACAGATCCACAAGATCAATATTCACATTTATGATATACACTATATAATTTGTGGGTTAAGATTGAGGGGGCTAGAGTAGATTATTACTAACTCATAGTTCTAATTGGGGCGTAGCCAAGTGGTAAGGCAACGGGTTTTGGTCCCGTGATTCGGGGGTTCGAATCCCTCCGCCCCAGCCAAAGCACTAAGAGGGTACAGCTTAAGCTAACAGAGCCTTTATTCTTGTCATTGACGAGGGGTCAATAGCAAGACTAATAGTTCGAAGATCCGACCATAGCCCCAGCCAAGCAAAACAGAAGATTCTAGAAAACTTATTACTTTTTACGATAGACTTCTCTGCGATGTTCTATCATTAATATGATAATTTTATTTTTATTAAGATCAAAAACTACTCTATAATCTC
>Ga0182030_10000708_pt1 | contig 64934 bp, 42 predicted proteins | sample 812S3MmetaG_FD_121299 | JGI IMG/M metagenome (GOLD analysis project Ga0182030, IMG submission 121299) | Permafrost microbial communities from Stordalen Mire, Sweden - 812S3M metaG (Illumina Assembly) | ecosystem: Environmental > Terrestrial > Soil > Wetlands > Permafrost | place: Sweden... | reverse complement strand
GGTGTAGTTGCTCGCCGCCAGAGTGCCGGCTGCCGCTGTAATTGCATACGTTCCAACTCCCGACGCCGCCGTGGCCGTCGTCGTCAACGAGGCCGTGCCCGTGACAACCGCGCTCGTGTCCCCGTTTACAAAACCAGTAATCGTGTCCGTCAACGCAGGGTTGGCCGCACCATAAACTTTACTGAGGTTGGTTGCCGTCACCGTCAACGCAGCCTTGCCGACCGTCAACGTGCCAGGCGTGACCGTCGGCGTGTAGTTGGCCGCGGCGGCGCCTGAAACTGTCGCTGTAATCGAATAGGTTCCAACCGGCGAGGCGGCGGTGGCCGTCGAACTGTAGGTCGCCGTTACCGCGTCGCTGTTCAGAACACCGGTGATCGTACCGCTGAAGGCTGGGTTAGCCGTGCCGTAAACCTTACTGGCGCTGTTCACCGTCACCGTCAGTGGAGCCGTCGCAACCGTAAAGCTTTGCGTCACGGGAGTCGCCGCATTGTAATCAACATTGCCTGTTTGATCCGCCTCCACCACGACCGTGCCTGCTCCCGTGATCTTGAGCGTGCCGCTGGTGATGGTTGCCGGGCCAGAGTTGACCTTGAACGTTACAGCCAATCCCGAGGTTGCCGTGGCGGAAAGCGTGGAGGAAGCAACCCCGTAAGTCACGTTGGGTAGCGTCGCAAAGGAAATCGTCTGCGACGCCTTCGTGATCGTGAGGGCCAGAGATTGCGCGGCAAGAGTGGTGTAGAACCCGTCGCCGCCGTAGCTGACGGCAATGCTGTGCGCGCCCACGCTGAGTTGGCTCAGCGGAATGGTGACCGCACCGCTGGCGAGGGTGGCCGTCTGGGTCGTGCCACCGTCGATAGCATAGCTCACGATGCCCGTAGGCGCCGGGACGAAGGATAGCGGCCCGGTCAAATTCACGCTCACGCTGAGCGCCTGGCCCCAGGCTACCGTTGCAGCAGGCAGCCCTGCCAACTGCATCGTCGGAGTTACGAGGCTGGCGGCAAGTTGCAGCGTGTTCGAGGTGCTGGATACGAAGTTTGTATCACCCGCGTAGGCTCCGGTGACTGGGTGCGTTCCGGTGCCGGGGACGACAGCATTATTCAGCGTAGCCGTCTGCGTGACTTGGTTGAGCAGAACGGTAGCCGTCTGGTCGGACCAATTTGCCACGACGATATCGGATCTACCGTCATTGTTCAAGTCGGCAAATGCAACGCCGAACGGGCCTGCTCCGGTCGGATAGGAGGTGGCACTCTGGAACGTGCCATCCCCGTTGCCAAGCAATAGGTTTACGACATTTGTGCTGTAGTTTGTGACCGCCAGATCCAGCTTGCCGTCGCCGTTGATATCGCGTACGGCTATGCCGTTGTACGCCCCCACCCCAGTCAGAATGATCTGATCTGCCTGGAAGGTACCGTTGCCATTGCCGAGTGATATACCAACGGAATTCTGGCCCTCGATTGTTATGAGGTCAAGCTTGCCGATGCCGCGCAAGTCCGCGAGGAGCATATATTCTGGAAGACTCTGAGTAGCGAAGGTCTGAGCGGCCTGAAAAGTGCCGTTTCCGTTCCCCAGCAGGATGCTCGCATCGCTGGTCGCTCCATTCCCAACCACCACATCCAGCTTGCCGTCGCCGTTCAAGTCTCCGACGACGAGTGAATACGGTGCGCCAACGGGGAACGACACTGGCTCCTGGAAGGTGCCGTCGCCATTGCCAAGAAGCAGGTCGACAGTCGCATTGCCACTGTCATTAGCCGCGACGATGTCCAGGATTCCGTCGCCATTGAAGTCGCCGACTGCTACCGCTTTGAAATACCCGCTGTCGTAGTAGGCCTCTTTCTGGAAGGTGCCATCGCCATTGCCCAGCATGACAACGATCGAGTAATTCGTGACGAGAGCAATGTCCAGCTTGCCATCGCCGTTGAAATCACCGAAGGCGATACCCGGGACCGCTCCGCTCAGGAAGTTCTTCGGTGCCTGGAACGTACCGTCGCCGTTTCCAAGCTGAACCAGTATCCCGTTGTTGTATGTGCCGTATACCAAGTCAGGCTTTCCATCGCCATTCAGGTCTGCCATGGCAACAACCTGCGGATTGGACAATCCGGTAACCGTGGGGGCAGCAACGAACGCCTGCGCCAATGTCGCCGGATTCAGGGCCACCGTACCCAGATCAAAACCCGTAGTGCCATCATTGAAGGCAACATTGCCTGTGGGAACAACCGGCCCAGCGCCGAGCAACGTCCCAGTAAAGGTGTAGTCCCCTGCAGTTCCCGCAGAGGCGAACGAAAGGGTAGACGGATACTGGCCGGTTACGGTCGCCATGGTGGCAGCAGAGGTACTCGTGACATCGCCGCCAACATATTTTGCCGTGATGCTATTGGCTCCAAGAGGCACGAGGATGGTTTTCAGGGTTGCCGTGCCCACCGTAGCGCCACCGGAAGTTGTGCTAACGACTTGTACGGTCCCTAGCGCTGTAGTGCCATCGAAGAACGTAACTCTGCCGTTGGTGAGTGGTTTGCTGTTCTGGTCCACCACCGTCGCGGTGAGCGTGAAGAGGCTGCCATACGCAGCACTCGCCGGACTTGCCGTTAAGCTAACACTGCTGGTGAGTTCCGTGACTCCGGTACCGCTCACTGTCAACTTCTGTGGTGAACCCGTAGCGTTGTCGGTAATGTTGATGGTCGCTGAATGACTCGCGGCCGAGGAGGGCGCAAACAGCACGCCAATCGTGCAGGAAGTGCCCGTCGTCAGGGTCACGCCGGTGCAACCGTTCTGTGTCACGGGAAATTCCACCGCATCCGTCGACGCAACGGCGGTAATGTTGAGGTTGTTCACTCCGGGATTGGTGACCGTGAAGAACTGCACCACGCTTCCCTCCCCAACCGGCTGCTGCGAGCTGAATGTCAGCGAGGTTGGATAGAAGACCACCGCCGGGGAATCGTTGGTGCCGGTTCCGGTAAGCGTGACCGACAGTGAATAAAAGCCTAGGGTTGCGGTAAGCTTCGCGCTCCTGGCTCCCGTCGAGGTCAGAGTTGGAGCGAAATTGAGGTTGATCGTGCAGTAAGAGTTTGCGCCGATACTGCCGCCCGCGCAACCGTCCGACTCGATCCAGTCGGCGGCATTGAACTGGGCAGGAATCGTGCCTGCCGCTACCAGGATGCTCGTAATCGGGATCGCCGCGGAGCTCTGGTTGATGAGCAGGAGTTGCACCTGGGAGCTGCTGGTACCTACCGGCTGGTTGCCAAATGCAACCGGACTCTGGGAGAAGACCAGGTTGCTGGCCGCCGCGATTCCGGTGCCGGAAAGCGTCGCCGTGAAGTTGACGGCGCTCGTGGCCCCGGGATACGTGACGGGGAAGACCAGGGTGCCGGAACGCGCCCCGGCTGCGGAAGGTGTGAACACAACTAAGAGATAACAACTCGAACCGGGCGTAACCGTCGTACCGCTGCAACTGTCGTATGCACTGTTCGCGCTATAGAGCCAAAACTCCTTCGTCGAACCGTAGTTGGTTCCGTTCACCGAACCAACCGTGAAAGCCGCAGTGCCGTTGTTGGTCAAATAAATATACTGATAGCTAGAGGATGTGGTGCCTACACTCTGGTCACCAAAATTGACGGCCGCAGGCGACAGCACCGGCTGATTGCCGACAGCAATTCCGTTGCCTGACAGGGTTGCCGTGACGTTAACGGCACTTGTGGCTTTGTAGTAAGTGACCGGGAAGTTCAGCGTTCCAGAGCGAGCCCCCGCGACGGAGGGCTTGAACACAACTAAGAGATAACAACTTGAACCGGGCGTAACCGTCGTACCGCTGCAACTGTTGTATGCACTGTTCGCGCTATAGAGCCAGAAATCACTCGACGCGCCGTAGTTGGTGCCGGTCACCGAGCCAACCGTGAACGGAGCGTTGCCGTTGTTGTACAAATAAATCTGCTGATAGGAAGGGGACGTGGTGCCAACCACCTGGTCGGTAAACGCGAGGACCGACGGCTGAACCACTGCCCTATTGTATTGGGCAATGCCGGTTCCCGTAAGCGTCGCGGTCTGCGATCCCGTGGTGCCATCACCGTAGGTAAAGGGGAAGACCAACGTGCCTGAGCGCGTCCCTGCCGCCGAAGGCGTGAACACAACTAAGAGATAACAACTCGAACCGGGCGACAGGGTAGTTCCGCTGCAATAGTCGTATGCAGCACTCGCGTTATAGAGCCAATACTCACTCGACGCGCCGTAGTTGGTTCCGGCAACGGTACCCATCGTGACGGTGCCATTGCTCGTATTGTTGAAATAGATTTGCTGGTACGAAGGCGATGTAGTCCCCACCACCTGCTGCGTAAAGACCAGATTCGCCGGAGAGAGATAGGAAGTATCCGATGCCGCCAGAGCATAGCCGGCAACCGAAGCCGTGTAGCTTCCGTTGCTCGTGGCAAAGGTGACCACGCCGGTGTCATATCCCGCCACCGTCGGCGCAAAGTCGAGGGTGATGGTGCAAGAGTTGCCAGCCCCTGCGAGCACTTGGCCCGTGCAGCTGTCTCCGCCCGAGGGGATCACGAAGTTGGCACTGCCGGTGCTCACCTTGACCGAGGTGACCGTCAGGTTGGTCAGGCCGTTATTCAGCAGGGTGATCGTCTGCGGACTCGAGCTGGTATTTACCAGTTGCTGAGTGAAAGCCTGAGCGGATGGAACCGCCAGCGCGGGCGAAACATTCGCAGCTCCAACACCAGAGAGCGTGAGCTTTTGCGTCCCCGCTGAATCCGTCAGCGTCAGCGTGCCGGTCTGTGTGCCATTCCCAACCGGGGTGAAGGAAAGATTGATCTGGCAGCTCGATCCCGCGGCAAGCTGTTGGCCCGATCCGCCGTAGGTACAGTAGTCATACTGGATAGCAAAGTTCCCCGTGATCGCCGATGCCACGGAGAAGGTGACTGGCTCGTTCCCGGTGTTGCGAACGTAGATCGGATAGGTGTAGCTGGTCGTTCCGTTCACGATCGAACCGAAATTTACCGACGAGGGTGTGAAGCCAATCGCCTGGCTGGCTGCCACTCCGGTACCTGAGAGAGAAACCGTTTGGTTCCCCGCCGAGGATCCGATTACGAGAGTTCCCGTCAGCGGCGTGGCCGGAGTCGTCGTCGGCGTGAAGGTGACGTAGACATAGTAGTTACTGGCGCCTGGGCTCAGCGTGTATGGGAGACTTCCGTAGGGCCACGTTTCGGCGAAATTGCCGGTCGTGGTCAGGCTGTTCACAGTGATCGGGGTGTTTCCGGGATTCGACAGGTACACATACTGTTCCGTGCTGGTGGTGCCCTTGATCTGCGCCGGAAAGACAAGCGCCGTCGGATCAGCCACCAAGGTGCCGGTCTGAGCGATACCATTGCCGGCCAGGTTCAGCACCTGCGGTGTTCCCGTCGCAGAATCGATCAAGGTCAGCGTGCCCGTCCGTGCCCCAAGCACCGTGGGCGTAAATGTCACATAGATATAGCAATAGCTACCCGTGTTACCCGGTATAGTCGTCCCTGTGATGGTTCTGCCAGAGCACTCATCAGTGCTCAGTTGGAAGTCGCCGCTCACAAGCGCGCGGTCGATGGTCACTGGAGCGGTGCCGGTACTGTACACATAAAACATCTGCGTCCCGCTCGGTATTCCCACGGGCTGATCCGTAAACACCATGTTTCCCGGCAGGAACTCCAGCACCTGTGTGGCGGCGACTCCAATGCCGGAGAGCGTAACTGTGTGCGGGCTTGCGGAGGTCGTGTCGTTGATCGAGAGCGTCGCCGTCTCAGTGCCGGCAGCCGAGGGCGTAAAGTTCACATAGACATAGCACGAGGACTGCGGCGAAATGGTACTGCAACTGTTGGTAGTGACCGCAAAATCGCTTGCCTTCCCCAGCGTCCCAGTCAATGTCACGGTCGTCGAATTGACCGTCACCGGTACGGTTCCGGTGTTGGTGACGTAGAACACTTGTGTACCGCTGGCTGTGTTGATCAACTGAGTATTGAAATTCAGCGCAGTGTCAGTCAACGTGAGGCTGCCGCTTCCTCCCGTGCCGCTGACCACACCCTGGCCAGTGAGCGCTACAGTGTTACTGCCGGAGGAGGTGCTCGTGTAAAGGTAGGCTTGGAACAAGCCGGGCTGATAAGGAGCAAACTGAATCGCGGCCTGGCAGCTCTGGGACGGCTGAAGCTGCGGCTGGCAATTATTCTGCACCGTAAAACCCGAATTGGTCTGACCGAAGTAGAAGGAACTGATGGCGGCCGGCTCATTCCCCACATTGGTGAACGTCACCGTCTGTGCAGCGCTCGATGTGCCCACCACCTGATCGGCGAAGGAGAGACCGGCTGCGGAGGCCACCACGTAGGCGATGTCCTGCCCAGTGCCACTCAACGCAACCGTCGCCAGCGCCGTCGTGCCTGATAAAACCGTCAGCGTTCCGCTCTGGAGTCCCGACGATGTGGGTGTAAATGTCAGATTCAAGGTGCACATGGCACCGCCCGCAATCGCCCCATTGCAGTTGTCCGTCTCGGCAAACTCCGTCGGCGGATTCAACTGGAACGGCTGAAGCGTCACCGCCTGCGTTCCCATGTTGCGCAGAACGATTGTGTTCGGGGTCGTGGGGTAATACGTTGCGGAGCTGACGCCAACAGGGATGCTTCCGCTAAATGTATAGCTGCCCGGCGTTGCCAAGACATTGGCGGCATTGACGGGGCCAAGCTTTGCGAGGTATGCATTCGAAGGCGTCGCGGGCGCGGTGGGGCTGGCCGTAACCGGGTAGTCGGTATCCGCATTCAGGTTGCCCGCGATATACAGATCTCCGGCACCGTCCAACGCCGCCTGCGGGGATGCCGTATAGCCGTAGTAACCGAAATATGGCTGTGCCTCAGAAGAGGTAATGCCACCAAGGTATGTTGAAAAAATGGCGGTACTTCCGCTTCCATTCAACTCCACCGCAAAGGCGGTCGGGTTTGCTCCCTGATAGGACTGGATCGCGTTGATGGCCGGAAAATCCGGGGCGGAGGTAACTCCGGCAACATACACATTGCAAGCCGATACGCATCCGGCGGGAATCGCGAGGCTGTTTGGAGTCACTGTCGAATAACTTGTTGCGTTGCTCGGCCCGCCCAGGAATGTGGAGTAGATCAGCGCCGTGCCGGCGGGATTCAACTCACTGACGAAGGCTCCGGGGTAGCTGGTCTGGTAGGCGCCTGCTGTGGTTGGGAAATCTTGCGCTGCGGCTATGCCGGTGACGTATGCGTCTCCGCTCCCATCCACGGCAACAGCCAGATCACGATAGGCATAGTTGTCACCCTGCTGCGGCCCCAGGTAGGACGAGTACGCGAGCGCGGTCGCAGCCGGATTCAGTTTCGTAACATACACACCTGTTGTGTTTGTATCGACCCCGGCATAGCTGAGGGCTCCGGAAGTCACCGGAAATCCGCTTGGAGCATAGCTGGCCAAGTAAGCATTTCCCGATCCGTCCACTGCAACCGAGCCACTGACCGTGTCTGCTCCCCCCAGCAACGTCGAATAGACGAGAGAACTTGTCCCGCTCAGGGAGGGATTGAATTTGGCAACGAATCCCGCTGACGTTGTATTCGGCAGATAGTTGGCTTGGTAGACGCCGGTGGTCGTCGGGAACCCGTCGGATTGAGCCAAGCCACTGATGTAGGCATTCCCCGAAGAATCGACAGCGAGGCCGTAACCGTAGTCCGAGCCGTAATTTCCGTTCGCGACCCCACCCAGGTAGCTTAAATAGCTGAGCGACAGTGCCGATCCGCTCGGCTGGAAGACCGCAAGAAAGACATTCAACGCTGTGGTGTTACTGTTCCGGTTGGTCGCCTGATACGCGTTCGAGGTGGTGGGCAGCCCCGGAGTGGCTGAACCCACAACATACACCGCACCGGTACTACTCACCGCAATCTTGCTGGGAACAACAGCGTAGCTGCCGGAGGTGGTGGTTACCGTAGCGGTTAGCAAAAGATTGCCGTTGGGATCGAATTTCACCACGGTAAAGGCGGTCGAATAACCGTAGTTATTTGGGATCGCCGTCGTCAGATAGCTATTTCCCGCTGCGTCAACCGCTACGTTCGTTACAGAGTAATACGTGCTGCTCAAGTAGGTAGCATAGTCCAGCACCGGATCGATCACCAGCGTCTTGCCGTGGTCGTAGTCGCCGACCGCGAAGCTGACCAAGGCACTATCCCGCCCGCGCTCCACCGTATACTGCACCTCTACCGGACGCCGCGCACCGCCTGCGATCTCTTGCTGATATGCGACCGGCTTCAGAAACCGAACATCCCTTCCACCAACGTGCAATGCAAGGTTGCCCTCGCCATCAACCCGGACCTCTTCCGCACCTTTGAACTTGAGCCGAACCTTGCTCGTGTCCGCGTATGCACCCACCAGGAAGTCATATTCCAGGCGATTTCCCCGCCCGTAGAAATCCAGGTCGATGTTGGGATAGATGTTGTCGTACTGCACCCGGCCATAGTTTGGAATGCCGGTCTTCGAGCTATTCTCGTCTCCCGTAAAGTAGCTGGAAGTGGCCCGAAGCTTTTCGCTGGGGACGATGCTGGCGTTGCGCTTCGCCCCGCGCAGCTCCATGGTTAGCGAGCGGTGCTTCTCTTCCTGCTGTCGTGTGTCAGCTCCCGCGTCTTTGGCTGCGGCTGATTTTCTTCCTTCGCGCAGTTCAAGTATCGCGTCGCGCGGATCGAGGCGCAGAAGATACCCCGGACCATGGGCGACAAAGCGGGCGCTCGATGCGTCCTGCCCGAGGTTGGGCTCAAAGCTAAGCGGCATCTGCGCATAGGATAGCTGCAACTTCGACGCGGCCCCGGCGTTATCGGACGCCTGCTTAGTCCCAGTTACCCCCCCGCCTAAAGACACACTTTGCCCATGCAGCGCCGGGTTGAACCCCAAAGCGCCACAAATCACGAGGAGTACTGGCAAAGACTTACGGAAGGCAGAGATGGACACAAGGGGGCGATGCAGGGTCTGGCGCAGAGACATACGTTCCTCACCAATACGCAAATTGAACAAAAGACAGCAGGTTCTTACTTTGTATGGCGTTACGCTTTCCCACTCCCCCGCCAACTGACTAAGCGCGTGGGGAATCGGCGTGACGGCCTGCCAGTTTCGCGAGGCGCATACTGGCCCCGTACGCGCTCGAAACCCAGCAATAGCCCGATAGACTTGAGCAAACACAGACGGGGTGTTCGACTGGCCATGTCCAGATGGGCAGAGTACGTTGGGCCAGAATAATCCAGAGTACATGGAATAGCAACACTGAAATTGTGAATGTTTTATGAACAGTCGTAACTCGTGCCGATAGGATTGAAAGCTTGGGGCAATATAGGCGAGATTGACGATGATCCATCGTTCGCCTGATCCGGATTCGCTAACGTGACCTTTGTTGGTAGCTGGTCCGACTACAGCCCGAGCGATTAAGCGCCGTTGTTAAACAACCGCATGCTGCCATTCCTCGCCGTCCCACTCCCAATGAGCAGATGCGATAGGATATATCGCTAGTATATCGACGGGAGAATTCGGACCATGAATACTAGCTTAGAGCTGTTTGTTCTCGCGATGGTGCGGCAAGGCCTTGCGACTCCATATGAGTTAAAGACCAAAGCCGGTCTGTCGCTGGGCAGCACGGTGCCGGTTTTGGCTCGGCTTGAAAAGGATGGCCTCGTAAAAGCATCGGAAGAAGGCGCTCGCCGAAGCCGGAAGTTCTCGATTACCGCTAAAGGCACCAAGTCGCTAACGCAAGGCTGGGCAGAGCAGTTAGCAACCGAACACACCGACCTCGATTCGATCCTCCGCGTTGCTTGTCTCGCCTGGCTGCACGGCGATACGAAGGCCTGCCAGGAATTCATGAAGCGCTCCGCCGCAGGCTTGCGTGGCTGGGCCGGGAGCCTTCGCGCCGAAGCTGACCGGCTCGCTGCCAAGATAGGGGAGAGTCCGGACGGCGATACCTTCGTTTGGCTGCGGACGCATTGTGAAGCGGCCCGGGCCGGTACCGACGCTGCGGCGCTGGTTGAATTGTCAGATCGAATCAGCAAGAAGGTAGAAAAGAAAACACGAACGACAACACCCCGAAAGCAGACCCGCTGACCAGCATTCCAGGGTATCTCTGCCTAGCCCAAAAGGCTTAGCAAGCCCTTTGAGGTCTAGTCGTCCGGTGCGATTCCAGGGTGATGCGTTCATCTCTCGTAGCAGGAGGCCAAGGTTTCACCAAGAAAATCGATACGCAAAAACGGCATGCCACGCCGCAATTGCAAGCTCTGGAGTAGACGTCGCCTTTGAGAATAGATCTCTACTTCGTTTTGCTCACCGCAAATGCGCCGGGATTGGTGACCGCACCCTGCGATGCCGAGGCCACCAAGGCGGTGTACTTGGCATACACGCCACTGCGATAGATCGCCGGCTTTGATACGCACTGACCCAAACGTTGCTTCAGGGTTGCGGAATCGAGATCGACATCGATCTTGCGGCTGCCCGCGTCGATGTGGATGATGTCGCCGTCGCGAATTGCGGCGATTGGACCGCCTAGCGCCGCCTCAGGCGAGACGTGGCCCATCATGAGGCCCCGGGTTGCGCCGCTGAAACGTCCGTCGGTGATCAGAGCCACGCTGCCACCGAGACCTTCGCCGACGATGGCGGCGGTAACTCCGAGCATCTCTCTCATGCCCGGCCCGCCCTTGGGCCCCTCATTGCGGATGACCACTACGTCGCCGGAATGGATGGCCTTGGAGGTCACGGCGTTCATCGCCTCCTCCTCACTTTCAAAGACGCGCGCTGGACCGGTGTGGCTCAGCCGCTCGTGGCCACTGATTTTGGCGACACAGCCCTCAGGCGCAATGTTGCCGCGCAGGATGACGAGGCCGCCGGATTTCTTCAGCGGTTTGTCTGCGGCAACGATCACCTCTTGACCGGGAGTTTCCTGCGCGGCAGCAGCTTCTTCGGCAATGGTTTTGCCCGAGACGGTGATAGCGGCGCCGTGGAGCAGCCCAAGGCCGAGCAGACGGCTGGCAAGAAGCCGAATCCCACCCGCTTCATGCACGTCGGCGGCAACAAAGCGCCCCGAGGGTTTCAGGTCGGCGAGAATCGGAGTGCGCTCGCTGACGGTTTGGAAATCATCGATCTCCAGCGCCACCCCGGCCTCGCGCGCGATGGCCAGCAGGTGCAGCACGGCGTTGGTGGAACCGCTGGTGGCGGCCACCGAAGCGATGGCATTTTCAAATGCGTCGGGGGTCAGAATGTCGAGCGGACGCACGCCGCCGCGCAGCAGGCTCATCACCACTTCACCGCACTGCAGGGCAACCCTGTCTTTCTCGGGAGAGAGCGCAGGCACGCTGTTAAAGCCCATAGGCGATAGTCCAATCAGTTCCATAACGGTGGACATGGTATTGGCCGTGTACTGGCCGGCGCAGGCTCCCGCACCGGGGCAGGCGACGTTTTCCAGCGCCTTCAACTCGTCATCGCCCATCTTGCCTGCGGCGTTTGCGCCCACCGCCTCGAAGACATCCTGAATCGTGACGTCTTTGCCCTTGTACTTGCCGGCGGCGATGGTGCCGCCGTAGAGAATAAAACCAGGAATATTGAGGCGAGCCAGAGCCATGGCAGCGGCGGGAATCGTCTTGTCGCAGCCGACAATGCAGACCACGGCGTCAAAGAGTTGGCCGCGGCAGACCAGTTCGATGGAGTCGGCAATGATCTCGCGGCTTACCAAAGAGGCGCGCATCCCCTCCGTACCCATCGTCTCGCCGTCGCTGATGGCGATGGTGTTGAACTCCATCGGGGTGCCGCCCGCCAGACGGATACCCTGCTTCACCTTTGCCCCGAGCTCCCGCAGATGGGAGTTGCAGGGCATGGTTTCAATCCAGGTATTGGCAACTCCGATAATCGGCTTTGCCAGGTCGGAATCCGTGTAGCCCACCGCCTTGAACATGGCGCGGGCCGGAGCCCGGTCGCGCCCCTCGGTGATATTGCGGCTGCGATGCTTCAGATCCATGCAGAGTTCCATTCCAGAGAAGATGCGGGACACGTCAGCGGAGCTACGAGAATGCCGTAGTGGTGTGAGATGCGCGGCGCCGAATATGGGTGGGAAGCCATGCCCGAGGCCAAACCGTGGAGGCGCGATAAGGTCGCGGAACAACTTGCTTCATGGCAGATGGCATCGTGGCAAGGTGGAAGAAAGAGGGAGCATCCGCACGTTGAAGAGTTCGGTCTCGCCCTGACCTCTGCAAGAGAACCAGCAACTCCGGCCCTCATCGATTGTGGCAGAAGCGAAGCTTTTATTCCCGAGGGTAAGGCCATGTTTCACCAAATCCTGGCACCCACCGGAAATCTGTGGTAACTCCACTAAACAGCGGAACTGGAACTCCGTCGCGCCCCGAAAGTGACCTCTTGAGCGTCGTCGCGCCAGATGTCGGACAGGTGCTCGCTCACGATGAGCAGTTTGCCGTCCGGGTTGAGGACAAATACCTGGGTGGCGCGACCGTCGCGAACCGCTTTGTCGAATTTCTTACCCAGAATCTTTTGCTCCATATTGCTGGCCTCCCAGTGGAACTGGTAGTTTGCCACTGCGATCGTCTCCGCCAGCAATTGAACGTTAATGGGCCCGGTGATTTCAGCGCGGAACTTAGTTTGTGGCGAGAAGTATTCCCGCTCCTTACGGGCAGCCGATACCCGTCCCGGTTCCATTCGCGGCGAGAAGGGGTTGAAAACCACCGCGTCGTAGCTGTAGAAGCTCGTCATCTCGGTGCTCAACTTTTCCATCAGTATCCGCCAATAGCGACGTGCTGCGTCCTCGACCTGGGACGCCGAAATCCTGGCTGCCGTCATATACATCCACCTGATGTTGCAATAGTTTACGAAAATGGGAAGCGATGTAACTTTCTATCACTAATCCGCCCACCAAACAAGCCCAAAACGCCCGAGGCTCTTCACGGCTGGGTCTTCATGGCTGGGTCTCCACCACAGACGCTACGGCTGCTGGGTTGCAACCTGCGCGGGCGCCGGAAGTTGCCCCGCCTGCCAACCGCCCCCCAGCGCCTGGACGAGTTGAACCGCCGCCGTCATCTCGTTCATCCGCAGAGTCACCTCCGTCTGCTGATCGCTCAGCAGGGCATTCTCCGCCGTGATCACGTTGAGGTAGGGATCGAGGCCGGTCTGATAGCGGGCGGTGGCAATGTCGAGATATCGCTGCGCGGCTTCCACCGCTGCTTGCTGGCGCGAGATCTGCTGCGAGAGCACGCGCAGGCTCGCAACGTAGTCCTCCACCTGCTGAAACGCAGTGAGCACGGTTTGTTTGTAGGCAGCGACATCGGCGTTATAGGTCGCGGTGTATTGTGCAACCGTAGCCTTGCGCAAACCCGCGTCGAAGATCGTCTCCGATGCCGAGGCCCCGAGCGACCAAAACAGCGCCGGAGCCGAGAACAGCTTACTGATTGCCGACGATTCAAGCCCGCCGCTCCCCGTCAGGCTCAGCGTCGGGTAGTAGGCTGCCTTCTCGACTCCGATGATCGCATTCGCCTGCGCCATGGTCCGTTCGGCGGCGGCGATATCCGGACGCCTTTGCAACAGTTGCGAAGGAATGCCCACCGGAATCGCGGGAACCGGAGTCGCCAGCATCTTCACCGGCATGGAGAACTCCGAAGCGGGTTTGCCGATCAGGGTGGCGATGGCATGTTCGTACAAGGCCCGGTTCTCGGCAATGCCGGTTCCCGCCGCCTCCGCGCCCCGCAGCGTCACCTCCGCCTGGGCTACGGCCTCGTCGTTGTCAATGCCGGTTTCAAACAGGACGCGGGTAAGTTCCAATGCTTTTCGATCGGCCTCGACGGTGCGGTTATACAAATCCTGCAATGCATCCTGCCCGCGCAGTTGGAAGTAATACACCGCCAGGTTGGCTTGCTCGGTGAGGCGCTCGTTTTCAAGATCCGCCGCGCTCACCTGCGCCGCGTACTGGTATTCGCGAACGGTGTTGCGAACGCGCCCCCACAGGTCGGGCTCCCAGGAGACGTCGAAGGGCAGGGCCAGTTCGGTGGTGGTGAATGCTTGCTTGGTCGGCGCGACAACCGTTCCCGCCCCGCCCGCTGCGGGGGTCGAGACGGCTGCGCCGCTCACCGTGCCGGGGGTTCGAGTTCTGCCGTACGATGGGTCCGCCGTCACCGTCGGGAAGTAGCTGGCACGGGCCTCGCGTACCTGCGCGCGGGCCGCCATAAAGTTCTGGAAGTACTGCGCGATGTTCTGATTATTAATGTTCAATTGATCTTCCAGCGCGTTCAGTTCCGGCTCGTTGAATATCTCCCACCATTTGCCCTTGAGCGCCGAGTCCTGCGGCTGCGCCGGCTGCCACGCGCCCGGCACGGCCCCACTATAAGCTGGAGGAGCCGACTCCTTGTAAGCGGGCGGCCGGACAATCTGGGGAGCCTTGTATCTGGGGCCGACCGTGCAGCCGCTGAGCAGTAGAAGCCCAATCGCCGCGGCACGATAAACACGACCAACTGCATCGCGGGTTGCATCGCGGGTCGTGACCGGAATGGAGGGTTTCGCGTTCAGCATTATCCTGCCCTGCCTCATTTTTATGTGGCAGGCTCTCTCCGCGTGAACAATCGCGCCCGCTTGTCTCCTTGCACCTTCAACCGCAGATTATCCATGAATAGATAGATCACCGGGGTAGAGTACAGCGTAAGAACCTGGCTGACAATCAGTCCGCCAATAATCGAAATCCCCAACGGCCGCCGCAGCTCCGAGCCCATGCCCGTCCCAATCGCCAGGGGAACGGCGCCGAACAACGCTGCCATCGTCGTCATCATAATCGGACGGAAGCGCAGCATCGAAGCTTCAAAGATCGAATCCCTGGTGTTCTTGCCCTCGTTCCGCTCCGCGTTGAGCGCGAAATCGATCATCATGATCGCGTTCTTTTTAACGATGCCAATCAAAAGTACGATGCCGATGATCGACATCACGTCCAGTTGCGTCTTTGTAATCATCATGGCCAGAATGGCTCCCAGGCTCGCCGGAGGCAGCGTGGAAAGAATCGTGATGGGGTGAATGAGGCTCTCGTAAAGAATTCCAAGCACGATATACACCGCAAAAACAGCAGTCATGATCAGGTACGGCTCGGTTGTGAGCGACTGATTATAGGCCTGCAGGGTTCCCGAGTACTGGCCGTGAATGGTGTGCGGCATGCCGAGTTTCTGCTGGATCTGCTGGATCTGTCTGGTTGCCTGGTCCAGCGAGACCCCCGGCGCAAGATTGAACGACACCGTGACGGAAGGAAACAGCCCGGTGTGATTGACCGCCAGCGGTGACGTGGATGGAACGTAGCTGACCACCGAATCCAGAGGGATCGCACCTCCGCCGGTGTTCGGAATCAGGTAGGTATCCTTGAGTCCCTCCGGCGACTGCCAGTACTTCGGCGCCACCTCCATCACCACGTAATACTGGTTCAGTTGGGTATAGATGGTGGAGACCTCGGACTGACCGAAGGCATGATACAAGGTGTTGTCAATCACCTGCGGGGTCAGGCCGAGCCGAGCCGCGGTCGGGCGGTCGTAGGTAAGCAGCGCCTGCAGGCCGCGATTTTGCTGGTCCGTGCTCACGTCTGCAAATCCCGGCGTATGGCGCATCTGCGACAGCAGCAGCGGACCGTACTTCTGCAGATCCTCGGTGGTCTCGGCCTGGAGCGTGTACTGGTACTGCGCGTTGGATTGCCGGCCTCCGATGCGTATGTCCTGAATCGGCTGCAAATACGTGGCCGCACCGGGCACGCGCGCCAGTTTGGGCCGCAGCCGGTCGATGATCTGCTGCGCGCTTTCTTTGCGCTCATTCAGTGGCTTCAGGGCGACAAACGTGAAGCCGGCATTGGTGGCGCCGTTGCCGCCGGTAAATCCCATCGCGTTCTGCACGCCAGGGTCGGCCTTGAGGATGTCGATCGACTGCCGCACCGCATTCTCCATCGCGTAGAACGAGGCATCCTGCGGCCCCTGCATCCCTCCCGATATCACTCCCGTATCCTGCTGCGGGAAGAAGCCCTTGGGTATCCTCTCGATCAGGAAAATGTTCAGCCCCAGCGTGAACAGGAAGATGGCCAGCAACAGCGCCGGATGATCGAGCACCCAGGTCAGGCTGCGCCGGTATCCGTCCAGCACCCTGTTGAACATCCGCTCGCTCCAGCCATAGAGCCTGCCGTGTTTCACGTCTTTCTCCGAGACCAGAACCCGCGCGCACATCATCGGCGTGGTGGTAAGCGAGATGACCATCGACACCAGAATTGCGCTGGACAGCGTAATCGCGAATTCCCGGAAGAGACGCCCGATGATGCCGCCCATAAAGAGCAGCGGAATGAATACGGCGATCAGCGAGATACTGATCGAGAACACCGTGAAGCCAATCTCCTTCGCTCCCAACAGCGTCGCCTGCATCGGTGTCATTCCCGCTTCAAGATGCCGGGTGATGTTCTCCATCACCACGATCGCATCGTCCACCACAAAGCCGCTGGCGATCGCCAACGCCATCAAGGAAAGATTGTCCAGGGAATAGCCGCAAAGATACATCACCGCAAAGGTACCGATCAGAGAGACAGGAACCGCCACGGCCGGAATCAACGTTGCATGGACGTTGCGCAGAAAAAAGAAGACGACCAGAATGACCAGCACCACCGAGATGACGAGGGTGCGCTCGATATCGGAGACCGAAGCCCGGATCGTCAACGTCCGGTCAAGAATGGTGACCAGGTGCTCGCCGCTGGGAATCGTAGCCTGCAACGATGGCACCGCGGCCTTCACCGCGTCCACGGTGGTAATGATGTTGGCGCCCGGTTGGCGGAAGATCAACATGGTGACTGATCGCTTGCCGTTGAGGTAGCCGGCCTGCCGCACCGTTTGCTGGGAGTCGATCACATCGGCCACGTCCTGCAGACGCACCGCTCCCCCGTTGTGGTAGCCCACCACCAGCGGCATGTAATCGGCTGCCTTGGAGATTTGGTCGTTGGCGAGAATATCGGCCGTAACATTGCCGTCGGCGATCTGGCCCTTCGCCAGGTTTGAGTTCTGCCCCGCCACCACCTGCTGCACTGCGGGCAGGCTGATTCCGTAACTGGCAAGCTGGTTGGGATTCAGATCGATGCGCACCGCCGGCAGCGACGCGCCGACCACCGAGACCTGACCGACTCCCGAGATCTGCGAAATGCGCTGGGCAATCACCGTCGAAGCTTCGTCGTAAAGCGTCGGAACGTCGTAGATATCCGACTGCAGGCCGAGCAAAAGAATCGGTGAGTCGGCCGGGTTCACCTTGCGATAGCTCGGGTTGGCCGGCAGATTCGCAGGCAGATACGTCCGCGCCGCATTGATCCCCGCTTCCACGTCTCGCGCCGCGCCGTTGATGTCGCGGTTCAGATCGAACTGCATCGTGATGCTGGTGGTCCCCAGTGTGCTCGCCGAGGTCATCTCGGTGATGCCGGAAATATGGCCGAACTCCCGCTCCAGAGGCGTGGCCACCGAAGACGCCATGATGTCTGGACTGGCGCCCGGCAGCGTCGCCGCCACCGTGATTGTGGGGAAATCCACCTGCGGCAGCGGAGAGACCGGCAGCACCACGAATGCAATCGCTCCCGCCAGGGTGACAGCGAACGTCAGCAGCGTAGTGGCCACCGGGCGTTGGACGAAGATCCGCGACGGGTTCATGGCTGCTCCGTCTCGGGCCGCTGCATGTTGACCCTGCTGGGCCGGTGCGAGAAGCGCGCGCCCAGGTTGTCAAAGAAGATGTAGATGACCGGCGTGGTGTACAGCGTAAGTACCTGGCTGAAGATCAATCCGCCTACCATCGCAACGCCTAGCGGCTTTCTAAGTTCCGAGCCGATGCCCGAACCAAAGGCCAATGGAATGCCGCTCAGCAGCGCCGCCATCGTCGTCATCATGATCGGGCGGAAGCGCAGCAGCGACGCCTGGTAAATCGCTTCGGTGGCTTCCAAGCCTCCCTTGCGCTCGGCTTCCAAGGCAAAGTCCACCATCATGATGCCGTTTTTCTTCACGATGCCGATCAGAAGGATGATGCCGATGATCGCCACGATGTCGAGGTCCAGATGAAACAACTCGAGCGCAAGCAGGGCTCCGACCCCCGCCGACGGCAACGTGGAAAGAATGGTGATGGGATGGACGAAGCTTTCGTACAGCACGCCTAGCACGATGTAGACGGTCACCAGCGCCGCCAGGATCAGCAGCCCTTCGTTGGTCAGCGAGCCCTCGAAGGCGGCCGCCGTTCCCTGGTAGTTCTTGACCACGCTGGAGGGAATCTTCGACTGCGCAATCGCCTTATTGATCGACTCCAGCGCCTCCCCAAGCGAGTATCCAGGCGCCAGATTGAATGAGATCGTCACTGCCGGGAACTGCCCTTGGTGATTGATCGAGAGCGACTCGCTTCGCCGCTGAAAGTGACTGAACGCGCTCAACGGAACCGGCGTGGCGACCACTGCGCCGCTGACGCCACCACCGCTGCCTCCACCGCCTGAGGAACCTTGTCCGGATGTGCCCGTTGACCGCGAAGTTCCGCTCAGCGACGTATTCGCGCTCGACGAGATGCTGCTGCTGGTGCTCGTGTTCGACAGCACGGTCGAACTTGCGCTCGCCGTCGAAGTGGGCGACAGCGCGGAGCCCGAGTTGACGCTTGATACGCCGATTGCCGTACCCTTGTTGGCCGAGGCCAGCGCCGATGTTGATGACGTGGCAGAAGCCGCGGAATACGAAATCGCGCCGCCGGAGGAAGGCGTCAACAGTGCATTGCCGGGGGATGCCGATGCTCCCGCGCCCGCGCCCGACGACGAACCCGCGGTATTCCCCCCGCCACCACCCGACGCCGCCGAGGAAGAGCTGCCGCTCAAAGCAGACTGAATGTAGATATCTTGCAGCGTCCGCGGATCGAGCTGGAACTTTGGCTCTGCCTCCAGAATGACGTGATACTGATTCAACTGCGTGTACAGAGTGTTGATCTGGCGCTGCCCGAAAGCGTCATAGAGCGTGTTGTCGATGGTCTGCGGCGTGATGCCGAAGCGCGAAGCCGTGGCTCGATCGATCACCAGCGACTCGGCCATGCCGTTCAGTTGCTGGTCGGTCACCACATCGGCCAGTTCGGGGAGTTGCGTGAGCGTTGCGACCAGGTCGTGCGTCACGCTGTTCAACTCGTCCGGATTCGGATCTTCGATCGTGTACTGGTACTGCGTGCGGCTCACCCGGTCATCGACCGTGAGATCCTGCACCGGCTGCATGTAAAGCTTGATGCCCTCGACCTTCGCCAGCTTTGGGTTAAGCCGGCTGATCACCCCACTGGCGGAGATCCGGCGCTGATCCAGCGCCTTCAGGTTGATCTGGATACGGCCGCTGTTCAGCGTCGTATTCGTCCCATCGGCACCGATGAATGAGGAAATGCTATCCACCGCCGGATCGGCCAGCAGCACCTTCGCCAGCTCCTGCTGCTTCTCGGTCATGGCGTCAAAGGAGGTGGAAGCGGCGGCCTGTGAGATACCCTGAATAATCCCCGTGTCCTGGGTTGGGAAGAAGCCCTTGGGAATGGTGATATACAGAACCGCGGTCAGCACCAGAGTCGCGACTGCAACCAGCAGAGTGATCGTCTGATAGCCAAGCACGAACCTAAGCGTGCGCCCATAGAAGGCAATGATGTTCGCGAACGCCCGCTCCGAGGCACGATAAAGACGGCCCTGCTTCTCCGGAGGCGTGTGGCGCAGTAGACGCGCCGACATCATCGGCGTCAGAGTAAGAGAAACGAACGCCGAGAAAATAATGGTCACCGCCAGCGTCACCGCAAACTGGCGGAAGAGCCGTCCGGCGACATCCCCCATGAACAGCAGCGGGATCAGCACGGCAATCAGCGATACCGTCAGCGAGAGAATGGTGAAGCCGATCTGCTCGGCGCCCTTCAACGCCGCTTCCATCGGCTCGTCGCCCTCTTCAATGTAGCGAGAGATGTTCTCGATCATGACGATGGCGTCGTCCACCACAAACCCGGTGGAGATCGTCAGCGCCATCATGGTGAGGTTGTTGAGACTGTATCCCGCCAGATACATCACCCCGAAGGTGCCCACCAGCGAGATTGGAACCGCAATGCTGGGAATGACAGTCGCCGACAGGCTGCGCAAAAACAAGAAGATCACCATCACCACCAGCGCAATAACCAGCAGCAACTCGAACTCGACGTCTTGCACCGAAGCGCGAATCGAAGTCGTGCGGTCGGTGACGATCTGTACATGCACCGCTTTGGGAAGCGTGTTGACGAGCTGCGGCAGAACCTTCTGAATGCTGTCAACCACCTGGATCGTATTCGCTCCGGGCTGGCGCTGAATGTTCAAGATCACCGCCGGGGTATAGTTCACCCATGCCGCTAGGCGGGCATTCTCCACTCCGTCGATGGCATGAGCCACGTCGGTGAGCATGACCGGCGCGCCATTCCGGTAGGCAACCACCACCGACTTATAGTCGCTGCTGCTCAGCAACTGGTCGTTGGCGTTGATGGTGTAATCCTGCGCCGGCCCGTCGAAGCTTCCCTTGGCCGAGTTCAGGCTGTTGCCCGTGAGCGCGTTACGCAGGTCTTCCAGATTGATTCCGTAAGACGCCAGCGCCGTGGGGTTGGCCTGGATGCGCACCGCAGGCTTCTGTCCGCCAGAGATGCTCACCAGCCCAACTCCGGAGATCTGCGAGATCTTGGGCGCCAGCCGCGTGTCCGCCAGATCCTCAACCGCCGAGAGCGGCATCTCGCTGGAGGTCATGGCCAGGGTCAGTACCGGAGCGTCAGCCGGATTGGACTTGCTGTAAATCGGCGGCGTCGGCAGATTGGCTGGCAGATAGCTCTGCCCCGCATTGATCGCCGCCTGCACCTCCTGCTCCGCCACATCGATATTCAGGCTGAGCTGGAACTGCATCACGATGACCGATACGCCTCCGGCGCTCGTCGATGTCATCTGGCTGAGTCCGGCAACCTGTCCAAACTGCCGTTCCAGAGGAGCCGTCACCGCCGAAGCCACTACATCCGGACTCGCTCCAGGATAGAAGGTGAGTACCTGAATCGTCGGATAATCCACCTCCGGCAGCGCCGACACCGGAAGCTGCAGGAACGCCACCCCGCCCGCCAGAAAGATCGCAACCATCAGCAGAGACGTTGCAACCGGACGAAGAATGAATGGCCGGGAGGGACTCACTTGCCTGCTCCACCAGACTGGGCTGCACCACCCGCTGCACCACCTGCCGCACCACCGCCCTGCTGCGCGCTCTGGCCGCGCACCGTCACCGCCGCGCCGTTTTCCAGACGATCGAATCCGCTAGTCGCCAGATTGACGCCCGAATTGACTCCCTCCACCGCCGTGACCTGTTCGTCGCTGCTCAGCATGGTAATCGGCTGCACGCTAACCGTGTTGTTGGCTTGCACGATGTACACAAACGCCTTGGTGCCGTTGTGCTGCACGGCGGCCGACGGAATCAGGGTGACACCGCGCAACGTGCTCACCAGCAGCCGCGCGTTCACAAACTGATTCGGAAACAGCGCCAGTGTCTTGTTGGGGAATTCGGCGCGGAACTTAATCGTCCCGGTCGTCGTGTCCACCTGGTTATCCAAAGAGGTCAGCTTTCCGGATTCGATCTGCTTGTCGTTGGCGCGATTGAAGGCGTCAACCGTCAGCTTTTGTTTGCCGCCTAACTGCGCCTTGATCTGGGCCAGATTGTCCTCTGACACGTTGAACACCACCGTAATCGGTTGCAGTTGCGCAATCACCACCAGCACCGAACTGCTGCCCGAGAAGACGGTGTTCCCCGCGTCCACCAAGCGTAGCCCAACCTGTCCGCCGATGGGGGCAACGATATGGCAGTACTCCAATTGCACCTGATCGTAAGCCACCGTACCCTGATCCGATTTGACCGTGCCCTCGCTCTGCACCACGGCCTGTTCCTGGTCGTCGAGCTGCTGTTTGGCGATCGCGTTTCTGGAGTAGGCGTCCTTGTACCGTTGCAGATCGATGCGCGCCTGCGCCAGCCCCCCTTGATCGCGCTCCAGGGTTCCTTGGGCTTGCGTCAGCATCGCCTGATAGGGGCGAGGGTCGATGTCGATCAGCGCAGCCCCCTTGCGCACCATCTGGCCTTCGCGGTAGTGGACGGCCATCACCCGTCCCGTAATCTGGCTGTACACCGTGACCGTGTAGGTCGGCGTCACCGTCCCCAGGGCGGTCACATAGATGTTCATATCGCCGCTCTGGGACTGGCCCATCGTGATCGCCGCCGGGGCCTGCGCGGCCTTCGCTTTGGCTGCGCTCGCGCTCGCCGCCGAGTCTTTGCTGGAGCGATGAACCAGGTAGAGCGCCAGAACCACCACTACGGCCACGACGATCCAGATGGTTCTGCGTCGCCGCCGGCGTCGCTTGATCTCCTCTTCGCTGGTGGGTTCGTTCGGCTCTGGCTGAATGGAGTGATGCGCGTCATGTGGGGAGCCCAGATGGGAGCCCAGATGGGAGCCCAGATCCTCATCGCCCGGCTGGCCGCCAGGCTTCTTTTCCTCGCCCATCCCTTTCCCTTTCAGTACCTCAAGCGGCGTTCAGACGAATAAATGCGGGTCCGGCGCTTGGCGCCCGACATCATGCCATAGATGCCGAATTTGGGTAAAAGTTTTGCAGAGCCGGCGCATCAAGGCTCACAATTTACACAACTTAATCATTTTTGAACTATGAGTAATCCCTGCTTAAGGCGGATGCAGCAGCAGCGTTGAAACGGATTCAGAGGCCCCACCAACGCCCCCGGCCATTTTCTGCGCCTGCGGAACAGCACGTCGAACGGCACCACCCCGGTCTGGTCGCGCACCGCCCCGATGGCCACGTCCTTGTTCACGTTGTCCTCAAACTGAATGATCTCCTTTGCCGATGGGCTTGCTGTTCGGCGATGGCCGCCGCGCTTACCTCCGTGACGCGCTAGTGATACGATTCGAGTGCCATGAGAACCATCCTGCTTCTAATCTGTTCCAACATCTTCATGACCATTGCATGGTACGGTCACTTGAAGTACCCCAAGGTTCCGCTTCTCACCGCAATCATCGTGAGTTGGCTCATTGCGTTCGCCGAATACTGTTTTCAAGTGCCCGCGAATCGGCTCGGCTATGGTGAATTCACCGCATTTCAGCTAAAAATCATTCAGGAGGTAATCACGCTCTGCGTGTTTGTCGTCTTTGCATGGGCGTATCTCGGTGAAAGCGTCAAATGGAATCATGCAGTCTCGTTTCTGTTTCTGATGGGTGCTGTGACGTTCGCTTTCTGGGGAAAGCTGTAGCCCTTCGGAGGGAAGGACGGTCCGGCTCACGTCGCGGCAGCTCTGTGGATTGCGCTGATTGAATCGCACCACGTTTTTCCACGCGGTGAACGGCCGTTCACCCCGGCCGCGCATTCAGCGCGGCTTATTGCCTCCGAACTTGGCCGGGCATCTCCCCATCCCGCTCGTCCATCCAAATTCACATGCCGCGTACCACCCTGATGGTCGCGCTCCCGCTTGCATGCGCGCTATGGCTCGCCGCGCCGCTCTTGGCTCAAAACTCCGGCGCCTACACTACTCCGGTGGGTCCAGGCATTGTCTACGCCCCTGAGATTCACCTCGGCTCGGCCGCCCAGCCATCCACCATCACCGCGCCGTCCATTCAAGAAGTCCCTGCCAATCCTCCCGAGCCCTACATCAGCAACAGCAACGCTCCACCCGCCAGCACCGCCCTGCTTGCCACGCGTCATTTCGACTACATCACTTCCCCGCTCGACGGAGTCGTACCCGGCAGCATGGCAGACACCTCGATCAGCCTTGGCGAGTACGCCCGCCAGCTCCGCGCCGAGAAGCAAAAGCCGCTCTCGCCCGCCGTTCCCAACGCCATCGCCAGCCCCACCAACTCCCCCGATTGGAAGTAGCGCATAGAAGCAGCGCGCTAGCGGCCTATCCCCGGTCCCTGCTACATTCACCTGTGACCGAACTCGGCTGACCAAACTTAACCCCAGAGAGGTTCCCGCATGTCCCAGCAAATTCCCACAGCCGAGCCCAGCAAGCTCTATCGCTGGTTGGTTCTGCTCTGGCTCAGCATCACCATGTTCGGCAACTACTACTTTTACGACGCGCTCGAGCCTCTCGCCGACGTCCTCCAGAAGCAGCTTCACTACACCGATCAGAACATCGGTCTGCTCAATTCCTTCTACTCCATCGCGCCCATCGCCACCGTTCTCATCGGCGGAATCCTCATCGACCGCCTTGGCGTGCGCCGCGCCCTGTTGCTCTTCGGCTGCATCTGTCTTGCAGGCTCCATGCTCACCGCCTTCAGTCCGCGCTTTGAGGTCATGGCCGCCGGACGCTTTGTCTTCGGCATGGGCGCCGAGTCGCTCATCGTTGCCATCACCGCCGCGGTCGCCAAGTGGTTCAAAGGCAAGGAGCTCAGCTTCGCCCTCGGCCTCAACCTCATGCTCGCCCGCTTCGGCAGTTGGCTGGCGCAGAACTCCCCAACCTGGGCGCACTCCGCCTACAACACCTGGCAAGCCCCCTGGCTCATCGGCGTCGCCTTCGTCTCGCTGTGTGTCCTCGGACCCATCGCCTACTGGATCATGGAGGCCCGCGCCGAGCGTCACTACGCTCTAGGCCGGGCGGGCGAGGCCGACAAAATCGTCCTTCAGGATGTAAAGAATTTTAGCCTCTCCTACTGGTATCTCGTAGGCCTCTGCGTCATCTTCTACTCCGCCATCTTTCCCTTTGAAACCTTCGCCGTGAAGTACTTCATCGACGCCCACGGCACCACCCGCGCGCAAGGCGGATTCCTGCTCAGCGTCCTCACCGCATTCACCATGATCGGAACCCCCATCGTCGGCCTCTTCTCCGACAAGATGGGACGCCGCGCCACCATCATGTGCCTCGGCGTTCTGCTCCTCATCCCCGTCTTCCTCATGATGGGATACACCAACCTCTCGCTCTACCTTCCCATGGCGATGCTCGGCTTTGCTTTCACCTTCGTCCCGGCCATCATCTGGCCCTCGGTTGCCTACATCGTCCCCAGCCGCACTCTCGGCACCGCCCTCGGACTGATGACCATGATCCAGAACATGGGCATGGCCGGCATGAACTGGGGCCTGGGCAAAGCCAACGACGTCGCAGGAGCCAGCGCCGCCCATCCCGCCGGATATCGGCCCATGCTCCAGATCCTCACTCTCATGGGAATCCTCGGCGCCGTTCTCGCCTTCCTCCTGCGCGAGCGCGAGATCGGCCCCCACGGTCACGGCCTGGAAACCATCACCGCCGGATAGCCAGCCCTTCCAAATTGAAAGAGGGCGGGAACCAGTGTCCCCGCCCGTAACAATCCGCGCTAGAGCACTTCCCTACTCTGACGCGACCAGTCGTCGGGTTGTTGCTCTTGCACTTGCGCTTGCCTTTGTCCCGTCATTCGGATCACTCCGGCTCTGGCAACCGCACGTCTGTAACCTCAAGGGCAGGCGCATACGTCTCGTCCACCGGCGTCACAGGCAGAGCGGCCGCTAGCGGGAGCAATGCAACCCAACGCGCGCTGGCCGCTTTCATCCACAGCCGCGAAGCGATCTGCGTAATCGTCACCAGTTCCAGGACCAGAAAACTTCTGCCCATTGCCGCATGCGGCAGATACACCCATACGCCCACGCCGGCGCCGAAGGTCACAACCGCGAACCATCCGATTCCGACGTAGCTCGCAAACAGCTTGCCGGAGCGCAATGCAACTCTCAAGCTGCGTGCCAGTCCTCGGATAATCTTGTACTCGTTCTCCCGCACCACCCAGACCTGCGCCAGGTCGAACCACATGCGCACCCACAGCGTCGCGATAACAATCACCACCTTGCCCGCAACGTTGACGAAGAATCCCAACCGCTCCTGCGGAGCATCGCTTGAAAGCGTTCCCGCATAGCCGGAGATTTCTCCCCCGGCCGCCATCAGCAAGCCGAACGCCGCCGCCGAATACAGCGCCAGCCGCACCATCCGCCAGAAGAACAGCCCGGCGTTCTCAAAGAACTCCGCGCGGCTCAGCTCTCTGTCTTCCAGAAATACCGTCAGCGCGCCGCCGTCGATGAACAACAGGTAAACCAGAAATATCAGCGCCGCTCCAGCCGCGCCCGGAGCCAGCGTCCGCGCCGAAACATCCGGGCGCTCCAGCAGCAGCGCCAGTGTGCCAACGTCAAACCCCGTGACCAGCTTTGCCGATTCCATGCTGTGGTCCAGCACCGCGCTCAGCGTCGCGCGCGTGGATAACGAGCTGAGCCACGCAATCACCAGGTTCACCGCAAAGATCCACCACATTAGGCGCTGATGACGCCACACCAATCCTGCTGAACTGCGAACACTTCCGTTCATCGCGTCTTTCTCCTGGTCAACCCTAAGCCAGCCAGCTCAACGCCTGCTCCAGCCATTGCGTCAGCAGCGTCCAGTATCCGGCGAGTTTGCCGCTTGCCCTGCGATCCGCCTTCTCGGTCCAGCTATTGTTGAAGGGATCGCGATCCAGCAGATAGCCGTGATCCGGATCGACCTCCGCCGAGACCAGCTTTGCCTTACGCTCCCACGTAAACCGGTGCCAGCTATCCATGCCGTCCCAGCGCTCGCGCACCGTCGAGCCATCATCGAACTTCGCCTCCAGCACCACCGGCAAAGCGAAGTTGCCGCGGCGCAGCACGACCACTTCGTCGCGATAAACCGTGACTCCCTTCTTCTCATCCTGCTTGCTGTACCAGTCCCGCCGCTCGGAACTCGCCGACAGAATGCGATCGTCCAGCGTATCGGTCCCGTAGATGGACTGCTTCCAGTACCAGTCCAGGTCTTGTCCCACCGCCTCATTCATGGTCGCGGTAAAATCCTCCGGCCTGGGATGTTTGAACTTGTAGCGATCAAAGTAAACCCGCAATCCATGCAGCACCGCCTTCTCGCCGACCAGGCTCTCCAGCGTCAGCATCATCAGCGCCGTCTTCGAATAGGTCGTGGACCCATACGAGCCCCCATCCAAAAACAGCCACGCCGGACGCGACAACGGATCGCGGTCGGCCAAGGGTACGTAGCTCAAGCGGTCCATGCCGCGCTCGCCCAGCGTACCCAGTCGCGAGTTCACGCTCGACGTGTCGCGACCATAAAGCGCGTCCATGATCTTGGCTTCCATGTACTGGTTGATGCCCTCATCCATCCACGCATCTTCGAATTCGTTAGTGGCCACCATGCCGTACCAGTACTGGTGTCCGAACTCGTGCTCCACCACGCTCTCCGGCTCCAGCATCGATTTCGGCATCCACCACGCCGTCCCCGCCGTTATCAGCGTCGGATACTCCATCCCTCCCGCCGCGCCTCCACCGTGTGGCGGATCGACCACCGTGATCTGCGGATATGGATACGGCCCGATCCACTCGTCAAACTTTCGCATCGTGCCCTTCAGCGCCTGCAAATAGCGTGGCGCGCTGGCCATGTGTCCCGACTGCATCAGCATCCGGATCTTCACCGTGCCGCCGCTCAACTCGATCGAGTCTTCCACAACCTTGGTGCTTGGGTCGGCCGTCCAGGCAACGTCATGTACGTCCTCGGCGTGGAAGCTCACCGTTTGCGTGCCGTTGCCATTGTCCTTGGCGCCGCTCTGCACTCCGCTGGAGCCCACATTCCATTTCGCCGGCAGCGTCAGCTTCACGTCGAAGGTGCCGAAGTCCGCAAAGAACTCGGTGGATGCGTGAAACTGATGACAATTCCATCCGCCGTTCCACCACACTCCCACCTTTGGAAACCACTGTCCCGCCATCAGAAAGTCTCGCTTGTAGCCGGTGCGCGCCAGCACCTCTGGGAACTTAGCCACAAAGTGAATCCGGAATTGCACCCGCTCATTCGGCGGCAGCGGCTTGGGCAGCGCAATCTCAAACACCGTGCGATCGTCCGCATTGCCGTCGTCGGGCGAAACAAACTTCATCTGCTTGGTCACGTCTTTGGCTGCTTCGCCGCCGCTCCCCAGAATTTCCAGCGACTTCACCTCGTTCGAGCCAAAGTGCTTGTCATCCCAGCCCGCTCCCGTCTCCGAGTCGCGCTCGCCGCCCCGCTCCGCCTCCGTCATCCAACTCGATTTCGGCTGAAACGCATTCAGATACAGATGGAAGGGAAACTTATCCAGCGTGGTGCCGGTGCGGTTGGTGTAGGTGAGAACCTCGGTGGCATCCAGCGTATGCGTCTTTGGGTTGTAAGCTCCCTCGATCTGGTAGGCCACCACGCGTTCGCTCAGCGGTTTGCTTTGGGCGGCGCCACTCGCCGTCAGAAACATCGCTACTGCGATCAGGCAACTGCGCCAGCAACGAATCTCCATCAGTTCTCCTGGACTGCACTACGGCAAATCCCGCTACGTGTGCTGTTGACCGTAGGGGGGTGCCCCACATCCGCCTACTTTTGGCGAATGTGCGGAGGAGTACGCCGTACCGCACAAGTCACACAGCATACCAAGCTTCTGCAAAACGGATGTCGTGGGCGGAGACTTTGTTGCTAGCCGAGCGCCCGCGGCCGCTTTCGGCTAAACTTCTCTCATGCGAGTGCTAGGTGTCGATTGTGGCGGTGAATACACCGGTTTCGGCGTGGTGCAGGGCGACGGACGCTCGCTGACCTGCCTCACCACCGGAGCCATCCGGCTCAACCCGCACGAAGCCCTGGAACTCCGCCTCAAAAAAGTATTTGACGGCCTCTCTGAGTTAATCGTGCAACATCAGCCCGAGGTCGTCGCCATCGAGGATGTCTTCTATTCCGTCAATGCCAAGAGCGCGCTGAAGCTGGGCCACGTCCGTGGAGTTGCCATGATGGCGGCGGCGCAGAACGGTCTTTCCGTCGTTGCCTATGCGCCGCTGGCCATCAAGTCCGCCGTGGTCGGCTACGGCCGGGCCGAGAAGTCGCAGGTGCAGGTCATGGTGGCCCGTCTCCTCCACCTCGACCAAATCCCCCAGCCCGCCGATGCCGCCGACGCCCTGGCCATTGCCATCTGCCACATCCACACCGCCGCCACCCTGCTGCGCCAATCTGCATCGCCCGCCCCGCGAGGCGGAGGACGAACGTCCGTACCCGTCACCGACGCGCCCCGCGCGGCTGAGGACACAAGTTTCCACCCCGGCTTATCCAGCAATCTCCATCCCTCGGCCAAGCCGAAATAATCTCGCCAAAAACCGCACCTTCCTTCCCGCGATGGAGTTCATACTGTTTGGAGTAGTAGAGGTGCAGCCATGACCACCACCCGAGTTCGGCTGGTTTGCTTCTGCTTCGCGCTCTTTCTTTTTTCAGCCTTACCGGCCTTTGCCTCCGGCGTCCGCGTGGTCCGTCTCAGCCTCGTCCAGGGAGACGTGCAGATCGACCGCAACGCCGGCGATGGCTGGGAGCAGGCCATCGTCAACATGCCTGTCATTGGCGGAGCGCGCATCTACGCCGCCGAGAACTCCAAAGCCGAACTTGAGTTCGAAGATGGCAGCAACGTCCGTCTCGCCGGCCCGGCGCAAATCTCCCTGATCGAGCTTTCCTCCAACCCAAATGGCGCTCCGGTGAACGCGATCCAAATCGATTCCGGAGAGGTCTACGTCAACGCGCACTTTCATAACCACGATGACTTCCGCATCTCTGCCTACAGCGGCGAGTCCTTTGCCATCACCAAGCCCTCGCATCTTCGCTTTATCGTGAACGAGCAGACGGCATCGCTGGCCATGATCGACGGCGAGGCGATAGCCCAGGATGCCCCCGACAACGCCACCATCCGCAGCGGCGAAACCTACAACTACATCCACGGGCAGCCCGCCAGCGCGGCTCGTTTAGAGAACGTTCCCGCCAAACCGGAAGACGCATGGAATCAGCAGCGCGACGGTTACAACGATCAGAACGCCGCCGCCGGAGCGCAGTACTCCGGCACCCAAGACGCCAACGCTCCCGGCGTAGCCGACCTCGGCAACTACGGCAATTACGCCGACATCCCCGGCTACGGCGAAAGCTGGCAGCCAAACGACGTTGGCCCCGACTGGGACCCCTTCGACAACGGTGCCTGGAGCTACTATCCCGACTGGGGTTGGACCTTTGTCTCCGCTTACCCGTGGGGCTGGGCGCCATTTTATTGCGGCAACTGGTTCTACCTTCACGGACGTGGCTGGTGGTGGCATCCTGGCCCCTGGCATGGTCCCAGCGGGCATCCGCGGCCCCTTTTGGCTGGAGGCCCGAAGGGCTTCACCGCACCTCACCCTCCCGTCGGCTCAGCCCACGGCACGGTAGCCGTCGCAGGCTCGCATCTCCGCGTCGGACCCATCGGCGTGACCCACGCCTCCGCCACGGCTAGCGGTTTCGCCAGGGGCAGATCTGCCCCTGCTTCACCAGCAGGCGCAACTTCCAGCCTCGTCCATCCGCCGGCCATGTCGAACTTCGGCGTTGTGTCCATCACCGGCCAGAAGGGATCGTACACCCTCCGCGGTTCCAGCCCTGCCCGCAACGGCTATGAAGTCCATCGCCCACCCGCCAGCGTTTCGGTTCCCCATAGCGTTTCGATTCCCCATGGCTACGCCTACAATGGCAGTGCCTATACCGGCAGCTCCGCTCCGCACATCTACAATGTTCCGATGGCCCCGCTCGCGCGCGCGCCGAGCCCACCTCCCACCAGCGCTGCGCCGCACGGCAGCAGCAGCGGCGGCGCTGTCTCTCATGGCGGTGGGTACAGCGGTGGAGGCGGAGGTTCCCACGGCGGTAGCTCTGGCGGAGGCGGCCGTCGTTAAGTCGAGCCCGCAACAAGAAGGCGTCCTCTTTTACCTGGCCGCCTTCTTCTATATCAGAATCAGACGAAAAGCTGCCCCACCTTCGACGCGCGGTTTTCGCGCGGCCAACGTGGGAAGCGATGCCCGCCAACTCCGCAGTGGTGTTGCTCTTTGGTTGTAGTTGCGGGTACCGGCTGCTACATGCATGGGTACACTGCGGAATAAGGCGCTTTTGTGCCCGCCGCAGCGACTACGGTAATACCGTAAAGTGAAAGTTATTCACGCGAAAAACCAAAGACCTTGGATCAGAGGGCGCGAGCACAGGCTTCGCGTCTGAGCTGAATGCAAACGCGTATTCTCCCGGAGGGACGGTGAGCGATAGCTGAACCGGCGTTCCGTCCGCCCTGTAATCCTCCGCGGCCCAAGGCGTCACGATTCGCACGTTGGTGGCGTCCTTGTAACCTGTTAAGAAATTCATGTCAAAGGTAACTCTCTTCGATGCCGGGGAAATATTTGAAACCAACCACTTTCCCCGTTCTGGACACCAAGTCCAGTGATTGTCCTGCGTTCCCTCCAACGGCCAACAGCTCGGCTCCCATGTAACCAAAATCGAAGGCAATACCAGCGCAGCATCATGGAGGGCTTGCCATTCCGCGCTCGTGTATTTAGACCGCAACCTGGCAGTCGCTGTACCCAGATTGAAAAACAATAATCTGTCGTCGCTGCTGGCAATCGGCGTCACGCCCAGTGCCTGCCTGAGCTGTGATTCCAGACTGACGGACTCTTCCCCATACCCGAAGCGGTCGAAATAAATACCGCTGAAGCCTGCGAACACCAGTGCGTTCACCATTTGATCAACCGGTTTACCTGCAACCTCCCCTTCCCAAGCGTCCGTAGCACGGCCGCGAATCGAGGCGTAACTCCAGCGCAACGTCCGGGAATGCAGGTAACCAAGCAGATGATCGTAGTTGGACAGCCTGTGGATTGGATCATTCTCCGGAAAAGGCATGTAGGGCAACTGGAAGATCATCGCGTTCGTGGGAACCGACGTCTCAATACGCTTTATGAACTCCGCATTTTTTTCGAACTGGGCCTTGATCGCCGCGTGAGGCGGAGCGAACGATCGCGTGGTTTGGTCGAACACTCCCGCCGCCAGCAGCAGGGCGAGTCCGCTATACCACGCCATCATTCCGATACGGCCTCGGGCACGATCACGGACATGATCTGCCACGAGAGCGACTGCAAACAGGGAGAGGAATGCGATAAAGACAGAAATGCGATTGAGGCTGCGAATATTAGGCGAAACCAATAGCGCGAACAGCGAGCCCAGCCCGCCAATCGTTCCCAGCAGGAGCGCCGCCAGATTTAATTCGCTTAACCCGTTCAGCCGTTGCGCGGCGATACTCCGTCCACGGCCTAAAAAAACCCACGACAGCAATAGTAGGAACCCGCAACTGCCGATCAAGCCCAGGCTGGAGCAGTTGTTCTCATTCACCAGCGGCGCGGAATTGTATCTGCTCTTCAGGCGGGCCAGCGCGGGCAGTCGATGTCCCGTGACCGGCAGCACAAGCTGAGATATCTTCAACCCGTAGAACTCTGCCTCCGCCGGACGGCGCACGGCAGCGCTGGAATTGTGACCATGAGTATGGAAGTAGATGAAGTTGGGCAGAAGAACAAGCGCAAACGTCACTGCAACCACAATCAGCAAGATTGCCGCTCCCGACACTGCGCCCCGGCGGTCGTATCGAAACTTGGCAAGCGCCGCTGAGACAATCAAAAGCCAAGCGCCAAAAAACGCGTAGTACACACTATCCATCGTCATGAGCGCACAAATGGCGATCGCAGCTATGCCTTTGCGGCTCACAAACCATTGTCCGGGCGCACGCTGAAAACGAAACAGTTCCTCGCCCCCGCCGACCCACAAGGCCACAAGGACTGCAAGCGGCACAACGTAATACACCGAAAGGAAGTCTCCACCGTGGAGGAAGTGGTAAGGAAGCAGTGCAAATAGTAAGCTCGCCAGGAGCGCAGCCGGATCGGAAACACCAAACCGGCGTAGTACGAACAAACTGGTCACCGTCGACAATGGAAACGAAAGCAGAAAATACAGGTTCAGTACGACCGCGAAATCGCCGGTGAAAAGTGACAGGAACTTCAGCGCCAGCAGATGATCCAAGCCAAAAGAGGGAAAGTCGTACGCCTCCAACTCGCCGGGGGCCCCTAGGAACCTGTTCGTATACCAACGGCCGTTTTCAACTAGGTTTTTCACTCCCGCCGCGACGGCATGGGAATCCGGATCTCCGTACAGGGGAACACTCAAGTCGGCGTGCCGCAGTTTCATCACGAAGCATAGGAGCAGTAGGCACAGCAAACTGCTGCCCACATAAACCGCGGCCGATCGCAGATAACTTCCCATGCGCCGACCGGCTCTAGCCGCCTCGCGCCGCGTCTCGGAAGCCGTCAGTAACTGCACTTCGCTCATTCCCTGCTTGCTCCTTATTGCTCACCGCAGCTAACCTGCCGACACCGGCTCAGCTTGTCTTTCAGCGTGCGCCATCTCTCGCCGGGGCGAGCCCACGGGGATGCCCCAAGCCGCCACCCCCAGCCAGATCGATTGCGCAATCAGGAAGTAGTAATTGATAAATGCCTGCTTATTCAGACATACAAAGAGAAGGAGCACGAACCCATAGCAACTGGCGAACAGCGCTGGGTGCCGCTTCGCCACAATAAGAGCCCATAACGTAGCTCCCGCCAGAATAATGCCCACCATCTTCAGCAGGACCGGGAACAACACCGCGAAGCTCAGAGAGTCCGCCCGGAATGGACTCGATATCTGGAACAAGACCGTGTCATGAATGAAGTGGTGAATGTTCCAAAGCGCAAACGGAGCTGTCACCGCGACACTGACGCCCAGGGCCTGTATCAACAATTTCAGAGAGCGCTTCCAGTCTGGCTCCAGCAGCAATACGAACGGAATCCCCAGCACCGCGTATTGTTTGGACGCAAAGAAGATTCCCAATGCCACCGGCAGCCACCAGCGGCGCTTTACCGCCGCATACAAAGTGGCACACAGCGGCAGAAGTACAAACGGATCAACCCAACTGAACCGCTCAATCATAAAGGTAAGAGGGTTCAACAAAAGCACGCACGCTACCCCAGCGGTAACTCGCGTTACCCTCATACTTACCATGAAATACGCGCTGAGTAGAATCGCCGCAATGCTGGAGTAACGCACATCTCCCAGCAGGTAACCGGGTATGACAGCCAGCAAACAAACCGGCGGATAAGGATATCCAACCTGCAGGCGTGAGTTCACCAGGATACCCGGCGGGTAGAAGCGTTTCGTGTCATGATCATTGTAAATATTGATCTGAGTGATCGTGTAGGGATTTGTTCCGTGCAACAGAGCCTGCGCGGCTGCCCTGTCCATGGTGAATACATCGATAACGTTGCCCGGCATCCGTCCGGCTACCACCACCGCCGTCACCAGGTGAAAAGCCATCACAACCAAAACGATTTTCTTCAGCCAAGGAGTTTCCCCAGCCTCGCTCGCCGAGTCGTCAGTCTGCAACGACGAGCGCAGAATGCCGATGACAGAGGCAATCAGAGCGGCCAGAACGAATACAAGGCTGTATCCAGGCCTGTCTCCCTCGGCAAAGTATCGGTAATACACCGCTCCAAAAAGTGAAAGAGCGGAAACGATCATCCAAAAGAGAGCAGAGATAAATAATTGAGGTCGTCTGAAACGCGGGCTGTCCATCGAAATTCCTTTTTTGTACTAGAGACCGGTTAGCGGTCGCGCATCTGAACTTCATAGACAACCCTTGCGTTGTCCATATCGTTGTCCTCATCGTCCAAATCCCAAAGACTTATCGTCACATCCCCCTTCGTCCGCTGCCGCTCCAATAGGTATTCAGGCAGCCATGTGTAATTTCGGCGGACCCTCTTCGCGATGACTAAAAAATGGGGGTAAGTCTTCACGAAAGCTTCCACGTCCATCGTACGAATCGGAAGTTTCCGGGAGAAGAGTGTGAAGTTCATCTGGTCCGTCATCGCACCATTGTACTTAGCGGCCTCGGGAAGGTCGGTCAACCCATAGACTCGCGTCCATAACTCAGGAGTGCTGTAGAAGTCCAGAAGCATGTAGGTGTCGTTATCGGTTGCAATCGGCACTGCATCGGAAAGCATCCGCTTCACCCATTTGCAGCCCATAACGTCGTTCTGCATTTGCTTGTGGGCATGGCCTGCATCGGGCAGTGAGGTGATTCCATCCATCAAATCCCCGCCGTTGTCGTAAACCGTGAGAATCGCAACCAGAGCGAATAGCACGAGACCGGCGGCCGCGCTGCGGCGAGCCAGTTCCGCCATCCCCGCCAGCACACAGATCACGAGTCCAATGCTGAAGGTGAACACATAGGTGTCACGAAAAATACCCAGCAGTAAAGACGCAACCCACGCATACACCGGCAAAAGAGCCAGTGCGATGGCAAAGACAAATTCGGCCTTGGACAATCCCTCTCCCGGCCCCTTCTCCAATGCCGAGCCCTTCCAGGCTTGGTAAGCAGCCAGTCCGAAGATAAAGGTGGCCAGGACCGCAACCAGCGGCCAACTTGTCGAGAGAGGCCGGCCCAGTACACCCGTGAGGTTGCCCAGATCAGGTCTGGACCAAAAATGCGGTGCGTAGTACTTGTGCGCAAGCAGTGAGCCCCGCACAGTCGGTAACCATCCGACAGGAAAGAGAAATATGGCCACCCATACCGGCAAATCCAGCTTTTCTCGGCCTAAGTCATGAACCAGTTGCCCTAACGCAAACGGAACGAATAAGAAGATGGCATAGAAGTTCGCACTAATCGCAAGCGTTAGAGCGCACCACAATCCAATCACCGTCCACGGACGCGCAGTCCGCGCGTTAGCCAACTTCCAAAAGTGCGCGGCCAGGCCCGCCCCACCCAGCAGAAACGCATATCCGCGCGCCTCTGTCAAATAAAAAGAGATGAGCGGTATCTCCAGTGGCAGAAGAAGAGCGGTAAGCGCATAACCAGCAGGATACCTCCCTCGCAGGAATCCAAACATGCCGAAGCCCATGCCCAAAAACGCAAGGGTAAAAGGAAGTCGCGAAGCAAGTTCCGGACTTCCCAGGATCGAACGGCAGCCATGCACGATAAGAGAAGAGAGCGGGCCCGTCGTGTCCAATCCCACTGCAAAAAAGTCCCAAACGTCGCGCACATGGGGCAGAGTCGCGGCCCGGTAGGTGGCCAGTTCATCGTATGTAAACCGCTTGTGTGTCGAGTGGCCAAGAGCGGCCAGAAAGGTGGCGAAGAGAATCGCGGCTGCGACCCAGCCGGCGTACCGCTCCGTTAAGTGAACGATACGGCCGACCAAGTCCGCACCCTTCACGCGAGCGATAAATACGGTCGCCTTCGATACGGTTTCGTTTTGCATAATAACCAGCAATCCCTGTCCTGCATCACGGCTTGGCCGGCGTCCTCGGGACGTAAATGGCGCCGTCCTTGGTCCGTAATCCCAACCTGTAGTTTTTGTCGGTCGCTTCCACTATTGGATCCACGAACCGCTCCTCCGACAACACTGGCTTCTCGCTCGATAGCGACGGAGGTGTGGAGAATTGGATTGCCCCATACTCTTTAGCCTGAAGACCGGCCACTATCAAGCTTCCATCTAGCTTTCCCTTAAGAATCAGGCTGGTGCTGTTAAAGGGGTCATACACATAGGGCTTCCCCGCAAAATAACAGTTCAGCAAGCTCTCGCATAAGGCGGGCCCTGGCTGCGCGCGCAAAAACGCCACCTGCTGAACAAATCGCGCCCGCTCCCAATGAAGCCTCTCGCAGTAATCAAATGGCGACAGGATGTCATTACAGATCAGAGCTATGAAAAGAGAGGCGAAACACACCAGCGGCACTCCCGCCCGCAACAGAACTCGTTGCCGTGGCCATTGATCCGATGCCGCTCGTACCTGCTCGAAAAAGATCCCCAAGAGAATCGACATCGCCACGGTATTGCTAAAAAAAACGTTAATGGAAACCCCACGTCCGCCGCTGAAACCCATCCCCATCACCAGCGATATCCAGAACAGCAAGGAGATGATCCGCAACGAAGGGGTTTTGACAATCCTCATGGCTGTAACGCCAGCAGCAAGAAACGGTAGGAGGATCGGGGGGTAATACAGATTCCAGATTCTCCAAATCCGCGCCACCGAATACAGCCTGGGCGTCAGGATTTGCGCGATGAAGTACGGTCCTCCCATCCTGATGTTCAGCATGATGGCGATGGCGACCAAAGCCGCGCCCATGACACTGAATTGAAACAGGCGCCTGCGCGAGACCAGAGCCAGATCCAGCATGACCGCAAAAGGAATATCGATCATGTTGTGCTTGATATTCCCGCCCAGTACAAACAGGAACGCGACCGCCGCCAACGCAACTAAGCTCTGCCGGCGCGAGACATAAAGCAGCAGCCCCGCAACGAAAAAAACCTGTGCAAACAATTGCGGATCATTGGCTCCGACGTAAAAATTCGCATTCGCGCAAAAGACCCCGATCAAAAAGAAGCCCGCGAGGATGGACGGAAGCACCGCTCCCGTCAGTTTGCGGACCGTCATGCCAACCAGCAGTCCCGAAATCGCGAGACTAAGCAGCGAGATCACTCGCCCGGTAAAAAGGAAATCGTGGGTAAAGCGAGACAGTTGCGCGATCACATAGAATGAGAGGATCGGATAGTTCACCGTCGTCCAAGCATAGCGAGCAGTGTACAGAAACAAATGATGCGCCAAAGCTTCTGCGTTGTAAGCATTCCAGCCCTCGTTGTAGCTCACCTCAACCATTAAAAAGGCGCGATACACAGGCAGAATTGCCGTATACAAGGCGATGGCGATACATACTGCCGCCGACGCAATCTCCCACCGCCAGGCAGTCGAGGACGGGGGAGTCTTGCGACCGGTTTCCTCCGTGATCAATACTTCGCCCGGTGCCGAGGATACACTGACGGTCTTGGTAGGGACAGAAAAGGACGAGTCCGCTCCCGTGGTGATCTTGGCCATAAGGGTATCTTTCGTGCCGGAAGATGGCACAAACTTGGTTTAGGATAAAAACAGGGCTGCTTAGTTTTTACAAAAGAAGTGTAGTGAAAGGCAAGAGCTTAGGGTTAAATATTGAGCTGGGGCGCTGGGGTCGTCCGCAGAAATTACCACCTCCCTTACCAGTGGTGGCTTGACGGCTTGCCAAGCCGAAAAGCAACTAGACATTAACATTTGGCATCGTACTTTTTACACACCTTGCACGCGCCTGGCTAGGCGGAAAGGATACACCGTGGCAATTCGCAAGCCGGTACCTGTAGAAAATCTACAAGTGGTGCAAAACGCGAGCTCCGCGGCTCCGCAACTCGCGCACGAATCCGTTGGCTACGAATCCGCTGGCAATGCAACGACGTTCCCCGTGACCACCCCCAAGAAAATGCTCGCGTCGGGTATGCCGGAAGCCGAAGCCATTGAGCGCGCCCAGCAAGGCGATGGGGAGTGCTTCGAATCCCTCTACGGCATGCACAAACGGCGTGTATACTCGCTTTGTCTGCGCATGACTGGCAACACCGCCGAGGCCGAGGATCTCACTCAGGAGGCTTTTCTTCAGCTTTATCGTAAGATTGCCACATTCCGGGGAGAGTCCGCTTTTTCCACTTGGCTGCATCGCCTCGCGGTCAACGTCGTCCTGATGCACCTGCGCAAGAAGGGACTTCCGGAGGTTTCGCTCCAGGAAACCTTGGAACCGACCGAGGAGGATGGCCCCAAAAAGGACATCGGCGCCCACGATCAGGTGCTGGCTGGCTCCATCGACCGCGTCAATTTGGAACGCGCCGTGGAAAGTCTTCCGCCGGGGTACCGCATCATATTCGTGCTGCATGACATCGAAGGGTATGAGCACAACGAGATTGCCGAGATGATGGGCTGTTCTATCGGCAACAGCAAGTCTCAACTGCACAAGGCGCGTATGAAGTTGCGTGACCTGCTGAAAATCACTCGCGCGGAAAGGGCCGGTGCAAGACGATGAAAACTGGGCAGAATGTAATTATGGCAGACCAACCTAATGTCAGCGCTGCGGCCACTGCGGCCGTCGAGCCCCCGGGGAGAAATAAACAAATGAATTGTGCCGATTTCCAGCACGACCTACCGCTCATCATCGACTCGGGTGGAACCCAGGAGCAGGATGAACACCTGCAAACCTGTGCTGTCTGCCGTGACTTGGTCAGCGATCTCCGTTATATCGCCGAGCAGGCCAAGCTGCTGGTACCCATGCACGAGCCCAGTCCAAAAGTCTGGGACGGCATCGAAGAGAAGCTCAAGCTCGAAGGTCTCATGAAGCCCGCCCAGGCGCGACGAACTCTTTAAGCCGTTCTTTTCGATAGCATTTCGGAGAGGGCCTCGCTTGCCGACGCGCTCTCCATATCCGCTCCCCTGTGGCCGCGACGTGATCGCGGCCATTTTCTTCCACTCCACTCTGGCGCCGCGCGCGGACCTCATTCCGCCTCTCCTGCTACAATCCCCCTCAATGCCTCGCGATTCTCCAGCCCCGTTGCTGGTCCTCATTGGATTCATGGGGGCTGGCAAGAGCACCATCGGACGCCTCCTCGCGCTCCAACTTGCCTGCCCGTTCGTCGACCTCGATGTCGAGATTGCGCGCACCCACGGCTCCATTCCCGATCTGTTTTCTTCCCGTGGCGAAAGCGGCTTCCGCGCCATCGAGCACCATCACCTCGACCTCATCCTGCCCTGCCTCCCGCATCCCACGGTGCTGGCCCTGGGTGGCGGCGCCTTCCTCCAGCCCGCCAATCGCGAACTCCTCGCCCGCCACTCCGCCGCCGTCATTTTTCTCGATGCCTCCTATGAGGTCGTGCGCACCCGCATCGCCGACAGCGGTCAACAGCGTCCCCTCGCCCGCGATCCCGAGCAACTCCGCAAACTCTTCGAGCTCCGCCGTCCCACCTATCTTCTCGCCCACCACACCCTCGACGCCTCGGGCAATGAGCCCTCTGAACTGCTGGCCTCTCTGCTTCGACTTGCCAATCGCCTTGGCGTCTCCGGCCCTACTCGCGATAAACTCTAGCGGGGAACTCTCAGATATGATCCGCCGGACTTCCATCGCTGCGTTGTTTTTTGCCACCGCGCTGTTTTTCGTGCTCACCTCGTCTGCCCTCGCCGAAGGCAAGCCGGCTGCCGCCAAGTCCGCCACCGTCGTCGATCAGGGCTCGCTCGGCATCTTCCAGGGCGGCCAGCGGGTAGGCACTGAAAACTTCACCATCCGGCAGTACCCGGACTCCAGCGTCACCTCGTCGGAGCTGCACGTCGAAGCCGGACCGGCGGGCGCCAACCTCGACCAGAGCAGCGAACTCACCCTCTTTCCCAACGGCAGCCTCTCCCGCTACGAGTGGAAGCAATTGGGTCCGCCCCACAACTCCGCCACCGTCGAACTCAAGGACCAGTTCCTTACCATGCATGTGGTCACCGATGGCAAGTCCGCCGAGCAGCCATTTTTCCTGACTGCGGAAACCTTCGTTCTCGACGACTACTTCTTCTCCACCCGTGAAGTTCTTCTATGGCGCTACCTCGCCTCCGCCTGCAAGCCGCGCCCCGGCGGAGACGGCTGCGACCTCACCCGCGTCCGCTTTCCCGTCCTGATTCCACGCCGCCGCACCTCCTCCGAGGTCTACATCGAATTCAAAGGATACGATGACACCCCCCTGAACGGACGGCCCCAGCATCTCCGTCATTTCGTCATGCAAACCGACGGCCCCGAGTGGCACCTCTGGCTGGACGCCGACCACAAACTCCTCCGCATCTCCATCCCGGACAGTCATACCGAAATCCTCCGACAGGAAAAATAGCCGAAATCAAAAAAGTCGGGCACCCCACCTTGGACGCGCCGCTCCTGCGCGGCCAAGGTGGGAAGCAACGCCCTCCACCTCTCCAGCCTTTCGTACTTGCTCTTGCGTTTGTTCTTCCACACCCGCCGGTCTTAAGATGTCATCTTGAATTCGCTCCCGTCGATCTTTCGGTCCACGTAATCCCGGACACGCACAAAATACGAGTCCTCCGGTAATATGTATGAAAGCCATGTGAACTCCCTGAACTTTGGTGGGACTCGCCCTCCGCGTCCTGGCGTCTCCGACCGGCAGCACCGCGTGAGAATGAAAGCAGTTCACAGTGGTATAAGAATTAGAAACCCCGAGATCCCGGCGCAGCCGGAAAGAGAGAGAGTCGGCCTGATGGCGAAGACGGCAAAGATCCCTGTAGGCATCATCGGTGCCACCGGAATGGTGGGCCAGAGATTTATTCAACTGCTTGAGCGGCATCCCTGGTTTGAAGTGGCCTGGATTGCGGCCAGCGAGCGTTCCTTCGGCAAGACCTACGCCGAGGCGGCCAAGTGGAAGATGAAGACGCCCATCCCGGCGCGTATCGCCTCCATGGAGCTTTCCGCCGCCGAGCCCAAGGACGCGCCCAAAGTCATCTTTGCCGCCCTGGACGCCGATCTCGCGCGCGAGATGGAGCCCGCCTTTGCCGACGCCGGCTGTGCCGTCATCTCCAACTCCTCGGCCTTCCGCATGCATCCCCAGGTGCCGCTCGTCATTCCTGAGATCAACGCCGATCACATCAAGCTCATCGAGCAGCAAACCTGGCGCAAGCAATCCGGCGGTTTCATGGTCACCAACTCCAACTGCTCGGTGATGGGCTTGGCCCTGGCGCTGGCTCCCTTGCAGAAGGCCTTCGGCATCGAGGCCGTCTTTGCCGTAACCATGCAGGCCGTTAGCGGCGCGGGCTATCCCGGCGTCGCCTCGCTGGATATCCTCGGCAACGTCGTGCCCTTCATCAAGAACGAAGAAGAAAAGATGCAGGAAGAGGCCGGCAAGCTCCTCGGCAAACTCAAGGGCGGCGAGATCGTCTCCGCCGACTTCGCCATCAGCGCCCACTGCAATCGCGTCGCGGTCGAGGACGGTCACACCGAATCGATCTCCATCAAGTTGAAGAAGCGCGCAACTCCGGAGAAGATCATCGCCGCATGGCGCTCGTATCGCGGCATGGTCGACGATCTCAAGCTCCCGTTCTCCCCGGCGGACCCGATCTTCTACGACGAGCGCCCCGACCGTCCCCAGCCCCGTCTGGATATCGAGCGTGGCCACGGCATGACCGTCTCCTGCGGACGCCTCCGCCCCTGCTCGCTGCTCGACTGGAAGTTCACCATGCTCTCGCACAACACCATCCGCGGCGCCGCCGGTGCCGCGCTGCTCAACGCGGAACTGCTCAAGGTCAAGGGTTATCTGGAGTAAGGCTGTTGCTAGTTGAACGGGTGGCCCACTCAAGCCCTCTTTTGGCTTGAGTGGGGCTGTTCCCCCATGTTTTTGTTTTTAAGCTTCTCCCCGTGGCGTTGTTCCGAAGGCAGCGAGGAATCTCCGGACTGCTCAAATCGGCGGTGACGCCACAGAGGCATTTCAGCCAGCCAACCACCCCTTTCCGAGAGTGGTGCACCCTTCGAGGAGCTGGCGGCAGCAACAAGACTAAGGGTCTGCGCTCATGATCGTGATGAAGTTTGGCGGAACCTCGGTGGCCGACGCCGCGGCGATTGAACGCACGGCGCAGATCGTAAAGGGCCGATTGCAGCGCCGTCCCATGGTCGTCGTCTCCGCCATGGCCCGCGTCACCGATGCCCTGCTCGCCGCCGGAAGAGCCGCGGGCGAAGGCCATCGCGAGCAAGCTCTCGAAATCGCACAAGCTCTACGCCAGCGTCATCGCGCCACCGCCAAGGAGCTGGTCAGCGCCGCTCAGTACGCCGCGCTTGGCCCCGAGATCGAGCGCGAGTTCGATGTCCTGAATGAGTTGCTCGTGGGCATCGCCGCCGTCGGCGAACTCTCTCCACGCAGCTCGGACTACGTGGTCAGCTACGGCGAGCGTCTCAACAGCAAAGTCGTCACCGAGGCCTACCAGGCTCGCGGCATTCGCTCCGTCCTGGTGGATGCCCGCAAGGTCATGATCACCGATGCGCAGCATGGCAAGGCGATCCCCCAGGCCGACGAAATCGAGCATCGCGCCAAGAACCTGGTGCGTCCTCTGCTCGACGCCGCGCAGGTTCCCGTCATGGGCGGATTCATCGGCGCAACCGAACAGGGCGCGCAAACCACCATTGGCCGTGGCGGCTCCGATTTTTCCGCCGCCCTCATCGGCTCCGGCCTCGATGCCGAAGCCATCGAGATCTGGACCGACGTCGATGGCATGATGACCACCGACCCGCGCATCTGCCCCGAGGCGCGCCGCATCCGCGTCATCTCCTTCGAGGAGGCCGCCGAGCTCGCCTACTTCGGAGCCAAGGTTCTGCATCCGGCCACCGTGCTTCCCGCCGTGCACAAGGATATTCCCGTACTCGTGCTCAACTCCTTGAACCCAGGCAACGAAGGCACTCTGATCGTGGGCCGCGCCCCGAAATCGAAGTCCATGTTCAAGGCCATTGCCGCCAAAAAGCGCATCACCATCGTCGAGGTCGTAGCCGTCCGAATGCTGGGCGCCCACGGATTCCTCAAGGCCATCTTTGATGTCTTTGACCGCCATCGTTGCGCCATCGACGTGGTTGCCACCTCCGAGGTCAGCGTCTCCCTCACCGTGGACTCCAATGAGGCGATTCCCGCGATTGCTGCTGACCTGGAGAAGATTGCTGACGTAAAATACGCCGGACGCAACGCCATCGTCTGCATGGTCGGCGAGAACATTCGCGAGACCCCGCAGGTCGCCGCCCGCGTCTTCACCGCTCTCGGAGACATCAACGTGCGCATGATTTCCCAAGGCGCATCCGAGATCAACATCACCTTCGTCATCGGCGAAGACGACGTGCCCGAGGCCACCCGCCGCCTGCACAAAGCCTTCTTCACCGAAGTCGATCCTGAGATTTTCGACTAGCGGCTAAGAGGAAACGCGGAGGGTGGCCCACATCCGCCTTCTTTTGGCGAATCTGGGGACCAGACCAGCGCAAACAACGAACCATGATCATCGCGGAGAGAAACGGATGAAGTTCATACTGACAGGCGCGGGCAAGACCGGTGCGCTGGTGGCCGAGATTGCGACCATGCGCGGCCACACCGTCGAAATCATTGAAGTGAACGAGAACCGCAACGGCGTTGCCCTGACCAAGTCGCGTCTGGCCGGCGTCGATGCCGTCATCGACTTCACCACCCCCGACGCGGTCATGGCCAACATCGACGCCACCATCCGCGCCGGCGTCAACTTGGTCGTCGGCACCACCGGCTGGTATGCCGAGATGCCCCACGTGCGCAACCAGGTCGAGCGCTCCAATACCGGATTCATCTGGGCTTCCAACTTCTCCATCGGCGTCAATCTCTTCTTCGCCATCGTGCGCGAGGGCGCCAAGGCCCTCAAGTATGGATACGAGGCCCGAATCACCGAGACCCACCACATCCACAAGCTCGACGCGCCCAGCGGCACCGCCGTCTCCCTGGCCAAAACCCTGGAAACCTTCGGCGGCAAGAAAGCTCCCATCGCCAGCATCCGCGAGGGCGAGGTCGTCGGCACCCACTCAATTCAGTTGAACTCGGCGGCGGATGCGATTACGCTGACTCACGAAGCTCATAACCGCCGGGGCTTTGCCGAAGGCGCCGTGCGCGCCGCCGAATGGGTCAAGGGCAAACGCGGGTTTTACGAATTCCAAGAAGTGTTCTCTGAACTGAAGGGCTAAGCCGCAATGATTAAATTACGTGGATGCGGAACGGCGATTGTGACTCCGTTCCTTGCCGATGGATCGATCGACGACAAAGCGCTGCGCTCGCTCGTAGCCTGGCAGATCGAATCCGGAATCGACTTCCTGGTTCCCTGCGGAACCACCGGAGAAACTCCCACCCTCTCGCACGACGAATGGCGCAAGGTCATCGAGACCACCATCGAGGTCGCCGCCGGGCGCGTCCCCATCATCGCCGGAGCCACCTCCTATTCCACCGCCGAAGCCGTCCACAAAGCCGCCGAGGCCGCCAAAATCAAGGGTGTGGACGCGATCCTCTCCGCCTCGCCCTACTACAACAAGCCCACTCAGGAGGGCCAGTACCAGCACTTCAAGGCCATCGCCGAAGCCGTCGATAAGCCCGTCGTACTCTACAACGTCCCTGGCCGCACCGGCGTCAACATCGAGCCCAATACCTTGGCGCGTCTCTCCGAGCTGCCCAACATCGCCGCCGTCAAGGAAGCCAGCGGAAACATCACCCAGATCGCCGAAATCTGCGGCAAGCTCCCCGGCTTCACCGTTTTCAGCGGCGACGATGCCTTGACCCTCCCGGTGATCTCGGTCGGCGGCGTCGGCGTCATCTCTGTAGCCTCCAACGCCTTCCCCAAGGAAATGACCGCGCTCACCCGCGCCGCCCTCGACAACAACTGGACCGGTGCCCGCGAGCTCTATCACAAGTACCTCCCGCTCATGCAGGCCAACTTCATCGAGAGCAACCCCATGCCGGTCAAAGCCGTGCTCGCCATGATGGGCCGCATCGAAGAAAACTACCGCCTCCCCATGTGCAAGATGCAACCCACCCTCCGCGCCAAGCTCGAAGCCGTAGCCCGCGCCGCCGGAGTGGTGAAGTAAGTAGATAAGTAGATAAGTGTCAGGTTGCGGCAATCGCTTTTGATTGGGTGCCCACGTTCGCCAGCTTTTGGCTAACGTGGGGTCTTTGACTTTGCCGGCCGACGGGTGGCCCGCATCCGCCATCCTTGGGCGAATGTGGGATCTTCGACCAAATTCACTATATCCGCGTGGAGTATTCAGCCGCGATCTGGAACGAAACCTCTGTCCCGCAAAAATCGCAATTGGCAGTCTGCTCGCCCTCGGGGAGCGGGAGCGGAACCGGGAAGGTTCTCAAACAGGAAGTACACGTCACGGCAATGTAGTCCGCATTGCCCTTGATCGGAACCCAAACGGCTGGCTTGGGGTGACGGGCAACCCGTGCGCGCGCCGGCATTTCTTGGAGCAGGGCAATAATTTTCTGAAACAGGTCTTCTGGGGAATACTCGCCCTTTTCAAAGAAGGCATCAGCCAAGACGCTTTCGGGCACATCGATGCCGGAAAACTCCCCACTGATTGCGATGACGGCGATCTGGGGAAATCGGGTGCGCACCACCGACAGGAACTCAAACCCATTCATATTGGGCATTCGCAAATCGGAGATGACCACGTCGGGCAGCGATTGCTTCAACTTTGTGAGCCCATCGAACCCGTCAACCGCGCAAAGCACCTCGTAGCCTTGCGAGCGAAGAATCGCCTCGGCCACCGTACGAAGTCTCTCCTCGTCGTCGACCACCAGAATTCTGTAGCGGAACATGACCAAAACCGCCTCAACACCAGCTCTTTTGGCCTGGTTCAGAAAAGTAATCTGATCCATTGTATACACCAGATGAAGACATAAAGACACATTTTCTCTGACAACCCGCGAACCGTGGAATGCAGTCTATCCTGCACGAAAGGAGAGCATCCCGTGCCCTCAAAATCCATCTGTGTCAGCCTCCTCGCCGTCCTCCTAGCGCTGTGCAGTGTAAACCTCGTCGCCCAAATGCCCAATCCCTACGGTGCGCCAATCACTCTGGAGGAGGCAAAGAAAGCCGCCACCGCCGCCCTGGCCGAGGCCGCCAAAAACAAATGGAACATGGTGGCCGCCGTCGTCGATCCAAGCGGCAATCTCGTCTATTACGAAAAGATGGACAACACCCAGTTAGCCAGCGCCAACGTCGCCATCGACAAAGCCCGCTCGGCGGCGCTCTACAAGCGTCCCACCAAGGCCATGCAAGACGCACTGGCCGCCGGCGGCGCCGGTCTCCGCATCCTCCGCCTCCAAGGCGCCATGCCCGTCGAGGGCGGCATTCCTCTCCTCGCCGACGGCAAAATCATCGGCGCCATCGGCCTCTCGGGAGACACCAGCGAACACGACAATCAATGCGCCGGGGTGGGCGCAGCGATGGTCAAGTGACGGATTGTCCTTTTTCGTTCTGCGCTTTTTTGTCCTCAAGGTACAACTCTGCTGCAAGTAGCAGCCTCTATCTATGCGGAAAACGAGAGTAGCAGGCGTGAATTTCTGGAGGGACAAACGATGGATACCGTGTATTTCGGTGGTCGCCTAAAACCCAGCCTCACCCGAATGTTAGACAAAGAGGGACACACGATCCTCCACGCCCGATACAAGAAAGGCATTCTGGCTTCGCTCTCAACCTGCGCCGCCGTCGTGCTTCAGTGGAAGTCGAAAAAGGACCAGCGTGTCATCGAGGAAGCCCAGGCTGCTGGCTTGCCAGTCATGGTGATCACCGCCAAGTTGGTCGACGCCTATTCCGCGGCAGATCCGCTCGCCGACCTCTATCTTGAGGAACCAGCCAGCGATGAGGACGTAGCCGCGCTGTTAATCGACATGATTACCTCGGAGCGGGACACTAGCCTGGCTGCCACCAACAGCCGGGGAATGGGACTTGCAGCCTAGCCTCGCCGCTCCGCCCAGCGCTTCTGTTCTTCCAGGTTGGCGATCAGAGCCTCGTATCCATCCGTCATCGCCCCCGCCGAGTACTCCCGCGCCACCCACTCGCGGCAGTCCAGTGCGCGAATTTCGCTCACCCTGCCGCAAGCCGCGGCCATCTCCTCCACGCTGCCTACGATAAAGCCGGTTCCCTTCGGCACCACCTCGCTCAGCGCTCCGCCGCCAAACGCAATCACCGGAGTCCCGCTCGCCAGCGCCTCCAGAGCCACCAGCGAAGTGGTCTCGGCCACCTGCGAAGTCACCAGCAGCGCCCGCGCCTCCCGCAGCAGCCTCGTCTTTTCCGTAAACGATGGCAGCCGAACCCACTGCACCTGGTCGCCGTCGATCAGCGGCTTCACCTTCTGCTCCCAATAGTCCTCATGCCAGCGGAAGGGATACACCTGCCCCGCCACCTTGATCCGCACTCCCGCAAGCTTTGCCGCCTCAATCGCCAGGTGCGGAGCCTTTTCCGGGCAAACTCTCCCCAGCCACAGCACATAGTCGGACCTGCGCCCGCCCAGCGGAAACCGCTCCACGGCGATCCCGTTCCGCACCACTCCCAGCACCCGCGCCATTACCTGCGGAAGCCCCATGAATTCGGCTCGCTGCGAATCGCTCACGCAGTTAAAGCAAACATTCTCCGCCAGCCCCTCGAACGCATCCTCACCATACAGCGCGCGCGGCAGATGCAAGGTCGCCAGCACGCATCCCCTGATCCTTGCCGCGTGGCGATAGAAGTGCCCGCTGTGGTCCAGCACCATGGCAAACTCTGAATTTGCGCACGCCTCCACCACTCGCTCCGTGTGCTCCCGCTCGCGCTCGGCAAAGCCGTCCAGCTCCTGCGGAGCTTCGCCCGTCACCATCAACTCCCCGCTCACCACCGAACCCGCGCAGGCTGCCACCACCGTCTCCCAGCCGCGCGCCGCCAGTCCGCGCTCCAGCGTACACAGAATCTGTTCGGCGCCGCCCGCGCTTGCCTCGCTCACCGGCAGCAGCGGATAGGCGACCAGTAACAATCGCTTGCTCAACTCGCGCTCTCCAGAAACTCCTGAAATTTCGCGCTCACGTCCCGCGCACTCATCCACCACTGCCAGCGCTCGTAATTCGTCTGTCCCTGGTGCGGAGCCCGCCCGTACTCGTACCTCGCCTGCCGGCGCAGCACCTCCCGCCGTGCATCGAAGATCCCCAAAAAATCCCCCTGCGACGCATATTGCGCGCACATCGTCCGCTTTCGCTCCAACTCCTCCGCGCCGATCTCCGCCACCACCTCGCCCCCCGTCTCGCAAACAAATTGCTGCACCCGCATCACCCCTTGGGTGGCCGAAGTCTCGCCAAATGTGGGGTCAGCAGGCTTGTCGCCCGCAGTATGGAGAACTGGTGCCCCATATCTGCCTTCTTTTGGCAGATGTGGGGTAGTTGAAACGGCGTGCAAGTCTCCGTTCGACTCCAAGTCGCCGAGAGTTTCCGCATTCGCCCAGTGATACAGCGGGGCCTCCCACACCGGCAGCGCGAAGCGCTCTCCCAGCCGAGCCCCCAGCAGGCTGCAACTGTCGTGATCAGGATGCCCACCCTCATAAGCCAGCGTCGCAATCGCCTCCGGCCTCACCCGCTCCACCAGCTTTTCCAGCCGCCCGTAGGCCGCCGCCAGGTTCAAAAACAAGCGCTGATCCTCCAGCCGCGAATCCTCTTCGGCCAGCAGCACCAGCTCCCGCACCCCCGCCACCTGCATCGCCCGCCGAGCCTCATCCCGCCGCACCGCCGCATAGCTATCCCGCGACCCAAAGCGCTCCCAGAAGTAAGAATCGCGCGGCGCCCCGTCGGTGGCAATCACCACCACCGCCTCGCGCATCCTCTGCAGCAGCGCCCCGTACCCCACGCTCTCATCATCGGCATGGGCCACCAGAACCATCACCCGCCCCGTCAGCTCCGTCTCCCAATCGCTCATCTAGCCGTCCATTCACCGCACCGCTAAACCTCGGGTGGCCCATTCAAGCCTTCTTTTGGCTTGAGTGGGGTGGTTGACTTTGCCGGGTGCCCCACCTTCGACGCGCCGTCTTTGCGCGGCTAAGGTGCAAGCAAAACCCTCCACCTCACGCGCCTTTGCTCTTGCTCTTAACTTTGAAACCTTAAAACCTCGTCCCTACTCCGGCTCCGCCTCTTCTTTTTCCACGACCTTCCGCGTAGGATCGGCGACCCGCGTCGGCTCTCCCACCTGCTGCGCCGCAATCGCCAAGAAGTACCCATGCCAGAACGGGTCTTCGATCGCATTCAACTGCGTCACTATCGTCATCGGAGCCGCATAGGCCGCCAGCGAAACCAGCGCCCACGACTGTACGTCAGGTGACGTGCACTCTGCGCAGCCGCCGCCCTTGTACCGCGCGTTCACCAGTTGCAGACCCTGTGCGATCACCGCGTGCATCTCTTCCGGCGTGCGCCGCTCCCGCATCGCCTCCGCCAGTTCGTGAAAAGCCGCTTGCAGCCCCACGTCCACCTTCGGAATCTCCACCTTCACCGCGACCTTCTCGACGCGAAGCGCCAGCAGCCCCGGCACATTTTTCTCCGCCTCTTCAAATGCCTTCGGAGCCGAGACGCGCACATCGTTCAGCGCCGCCACCACCTGCCTCTTCTGCTCGTCGCTCCATGGCTCCTGATTTTCCCCCTCCGCCAGCTTCCGCAACTGTCCCACGATGTTGCGTCCGGCCTCTTCGGCGGCATCCTCCGAGATTGCTTCCATCGCCGCCGCCCGCTCCAGCAGCCCGGCAAAATCGCACACCCCGTACAGTCCCTCCTGTCCGCGCTCAAACGTCACCAGCACCTCACGGAAAAAATACTCCGGCGCGTCCTCATTGCTTCGCAGCCTGCCCAGCACCATCGCGCTGGCGCCATAGGGAAAGCCTCCGTGCTCGCCCCACCGCCGCCCATGTGCCAGCAGCGTCTGTGCTCCCTGTACTCCCGGCGCGTGATGCTGCATATACTCTGCAAACACCAACCGCGACGCCATCGTCCGCGCATCCTCCCTCCGTCCGCCCTGCGAGGGCAGCGAGTCCAGCAACTCCAGCGCCCTGTCCGCGTCATACACCGCCAGCCGCGCCGTCGCCGTCGCGATTGCCGCATCAGCGACCTCGCCGGGCGGCAACTGCTGCGCCAGCCCAAACACTTCCTCGGCCCATTCTCTCTTTTCCGCCGCCATCACCTCGGGACGCATCGTGTACAGAAGCCGGATCATCAGCGCCACCCGCTGCCTCGTCTCCAGCCCGTGCCCCAGCAAGTAGGCAGTGCGCACCATCTGATGCGATAGCTCCATCTGCGCCTGCGAAACCGACACCACCGGCTTCGCCTTCGCGTGCTTCGCCTTCCGCGACACCCGCACCAGCCGCGCCGCCTGCTCTCCGTTTCCCGCCTCGGCAAGTAGACTTCCCGCCGCTGGCAGCGCCAGCACCAACCCCAGCGCGCCCGCCCACCACTTCGATCTCAATTCCATACACCTCACAAAAACCAGCTCTCCTGCAAATGCTACAATCCGGCCATGTCAAAGCCTCGTGCAAAGAAGATAAAGCTCCTGTTGCTGGATGTCGATGGGGTCATGACCGACGGAAAGATTTTCCTCATCCCAACCGGCGGCGATGTCCAAATCGAGGTCAAGGGCTTCAACGCCCACGACGGTGCCGCCTTTTCGCTCGCCCGCCTCGGAGGCCTCAAAACCGGAATCATCACCAAGCGCGTCTCGGAAACCGTCCGCCTCCGTGCCCGCGATCTCAAGATCGAGCACGTCTACCAGGGTGTCGGCGATAAACTCAGCGCCTTCCGTGAAATTCTGGCCAAAGAAAATCTCAAGCCCGAAGAAGCCGCCTACGTCGGCGATGACATCATCGACCTGCCCGTCATGCGCCACTGCGGCCTCGCCTTCGCCGTCGCCAACGCCCGCGAAGATGTTAAGGACGAAGCCCACGTCATCACCGACCACTGCGGAGGCGAGGGTGCCGTCCGCGACGCCGTCGAGTACATCCTCAAGGCTCAGGAGTCGCTCACCCGCTGCGTCGACGCCTACATCTCCGACCAAACCCCCTCCGAAGACAAGCACCAGTAAACGCCGCAGCAAAAAAATCCCACCGGCTTGGTTGAGCCGGTGGGTCACCGTTTCCCCTGAGAACGTTCGTTTCAGAACGTGTCCGTCTCGAGAGGCTCTGAAATCCTTAGACTCACGCCACGCAAAAAAGGTTTGTCTCCCAAAAATAATTTTTGCCGCCCCATCGATAAAGTCGGGTGCCCCACCTTCGACGCGCTTCTTTTGCGCGGCTAAGGCGGGAATCGACCCAGCCCTTTGGGCGGGTGCCCATCAATTCAAGCCCTCGGTTGGCTTTGAGTGGGGAATTTGCTCTTGCCTTACCGATGCCGATGCTTTCGACCGGGTTACGGTCTATCACCCGCCGTTGGCGCATGCGTTGCCTGTTGGCGTGAAGGAACAGCAGACGAACCCGCAGCCCGCTTCGCTCGTTGCAAGCTTTGCAATTTTCGCCATTGCTCCACTGTGAGGACGCGGCGCGGAGAGACGGCAATTTCGCCGGCATCCTGAACAAGTTTTCCGGCTGCAATCGCGAGATTATTCAGTTGTTGCTTATAGGCCGCATCGTCCAGTTGATCGGCTTCCAGGAGGGCCGATAATCGGGCAAGCGCTTTTAGGGCATCGGCGCCACCATCAATGAGCGACAAGCGCTGGGTCAACGCAGCATCTTGCAATTGCTTCCGCTGCACGTCGGTGAGGTGCAATTCGGCAGCGCAAGCCGGATCGGTCCAGAACTGGTCGAAAAGTCCCGCTGGATTAAAGCCACCCGGAAACGGAAATCCCGGAGCGGTGATGCCCGCCGCAGGCGTGCCTTGTGGAGTCGTCCGTGGAGCAACAGTGACGTTCGTTTGTGCCGCCACCATCAAGGGAAATACCAAAACCGCCGTAGCGATGAAAGCAAGCTTCATCCATCCCTCCGCATTCTTCTGGGACAGCAACACCAAACACTTCATGGACCAGCAGTGCCCAGCCAGGTGCCCCACCTTCGACGCGCCGACGTTGCGCGGCAAGGTGGGAGGCAATCTCTACCCTCGGCGCGGTGGTGAAAGCTAGTCCTTCTCTACCGCAGCAAGTCCTCCAACTCCACGCCCTTGTCCGTCTTCTCGTCGCGATATTTGATAATCACCGGCGTGTACACGCTCAGCCCCCACTCGGCGGCCTTGCCCTTGCTGATCGCCCGCGCCCCTGCCACCACCACCGCATTCTCGGGAACCACCAGCGACCCGTACTCGTTAGCGCGATAAATTTCTCCTCGCACCGTGTCGAACAGCGGCGTCGAGCGCGTCAGGATTACACCCGACCCCAGCACTGCCCGCCGCAACACCTGCGTCCCCTCGTAAATACCGCAGTTGCCGCCCACCAGCACGTCGTCTTCAATCACCACCGGAGACGCATTGACCGGCTCCAGCACGCCACCAATCTGCGACGCCGCGCTGACGTGCACCCGCTTGCCGATCTGCGCGCACGACCCTACCAGTGCATGGGAGTCCACCATCGACCCCTCGTCCACATACGCCCCCGTGTTGATGTACATCGGAGGCATGCAGATCACGCCCTTGGCCACGTACGCCCCAGCGCGCACCGTCGAGCCGCCAGGAACCATCCGCACCCCGTCTTCGCACTTAAAATGCCGCACCGGATACGTATTCCGATCAACGAATGTGAATGCATCTCCGGCATGACTCTCCTCGGGCGCGCCCAGACGGAAGCCCAGCAGAATCCCCTGCTTCACCCAGACGTTGGCTTGCCAGCGCCCATCGCACTTCTCCGCCGCCCTCAGTTCGCCCCGTGACAGCGCCTCGCGAAACGACAGGAACGTCTCCAGCGCCCCGCACTCGTTCTTTGCATCCATTCCCAACCCAAACAACCGCTCAATCTCAATTCGTAAGTTGTCCATGATGAAGCAGTATAAGTCACGAGCAAGCCACAGCATAACGATCCGCCCAGGCCATTCACTACTCAGGAACTCAGCACCCGCTCACCGTTGGCGAGGAAGTGAATCGTTCAGCGCCTGCTCAACGATTGCCGCAAAGGTAAACCCCACCTCCGAAACGATTATCCAAAGCGTCAATCGTTTCCTTCCGCCGGAGGCTCTATGGAAGCGTGCCCCATGCGCATTCCCCCCGGTTGCCGCAACTCTCCCTGCCGAGGAAAACTCTTTTGCGGAGCAGGAAACATGCGGGGATGCAGGCATTTGACTTAACAGCCCTCACTAAGTGAGAATGAATGAGTCGCAAGCAATTGCGACCCCAACCAGAGTGGGCCTGTGGCGCAGCTGGGAGCGCGCTTCCATGGCATGGAAGAGGTCGTCGGTTCGATCCCGACCAGGTCCACCATTATTACCTACAATAAAATCAATACCTTATAAGCGGATAGTCCGCCCATTTGCACCATCGCAGAGCTAATCGGACAGTCAGCTTCACCACCAGCACATTGGCGGAGACCTGGGCGTTGCAGCTTCTGTTTATAGCATCGAACTAATAGCGAGCCAAGGAATCCACATCATGAGCGCTTTTCGCGTTGGCTATGAATTAGTCTACGAATGTCCGCAACCGACACCCATGATTTTGATGTTGAACATCCATCGTACCCGCGTCGCCGACATCATTGTGCCCGACCTTTTGACGACCACTCCCTCTACGCCGATTGCCGTCTATGATGATGCCTTCGGCAATCGGTGCAGCCGAATCGTCGCTCCGATTGGTGAGATTCGTATTTCGGCCGATGGCGTCGTAAGGGATACAGGCGTCCCGGATATCGTTCCCAACTGGGCGCAGCAGCAGTTAGTACAGGATTTGCCACAAGAGGTTCTGGTATTTCTTTTGGGCAGCCGGTATTGCGAAACGGATCGGCTTTCTCAAATGGCATGGAATCTCTTCGGTCAATCCCCGACCGGGTGGGGACGGGTTCAGGCTATCTGTGATTTCGTCCATCGCCATGTTGCCTTTGGCTACGAGTACGCCAACTCCACGAAATCCGCATGGGAGGTGTTCAACCAAGGCCAAGGCGTTTGCCGCGACTACGCACATCTTGCGATCACCTTCTGTCGATGCATGAACATTCCGGCGCGCTATTGCACCGGGTACCTGAGCGACATCGGGACGCCGCCGCCATACGTGGGGGATTTTGCCGGCTGGTTCGAAGCGTATCTGGGCGGCCAATGGTACACGTTTGACCCTCGGAACAATGTGCCGCGCGTAGGCCGGGTGTTGATGGCCCGAGGCCGCGATGCAGCCGATGTTCCGCTCAGCAACACGTTCGGCCTTAATACGCTGAAAAGCTTCAAGGTCTGGACGGACGAAGTGCAGGAAGCTCCTCTGTAGCACAGCCCAGAGAACGAGCGTTCTTCGATCAGCTCTCCATGAATGGCGCGGAGCGCGCAACTTTGGATTCTTGGCTGAACCTTGTGTAACGCCGGTTTGCGACCCTAACCGGAAAGCAGAACTGGCGTGGCGTTCACCGCCGCACTGTAAGGCCGTCGGCCAATCCTCGAGTCCGTCGCCCGCTTTGAGGATTAGACTCAACACGCTCTCTTCCGATTATCAAACCTATAAGTTCTTTGAATAAGGGGCGCGCCGGAGACCGTGAGAACATGGCTTACAGGGAACTGGGTGCGCATTGCGATTCGACTCCTATCAAGTTGAGGGATTTCACGACGAGATGTTCGCTGCTGATGGCAAACCACGCGCGGAATCGCGCGTGCTGCTCGATACCATCGAATCACTCGACGAAGGTCAATTGCTGCTGTGCCAAAGTGCTGCGGAGCGGTTGCTCTTGCACCTTGGCATCACCTTCAACGTCTACGGCCAATCTGCCGGAACGGAGCGGATTTTCCCCTTCGACCTGATCCCGCGCATCGTATGCGCCAAAGAGTGGGAATGGATCGAGCGCGGGCTCAAGCAGCGTATCCACGCTCTCAACGAATTCATCGATGACATCTATCACGAACAGAAGATTCTGAAGGATGGAATCATCCCTGTAGAAGTCATCCGCTCGGCTGCCTTCTACCGTCCCAAGTGTCACGGAATCAATCCTCCACAGCGGGTCTGGTGTCACATCACCGGCTCCGATTTGGTGCGCCATAGCGACGGCCAGATGTATGTTCTCGAAGACAACCTGCGCGTGCCTTCCGGGGTCTCCTACGTGCTGGAAAACCGGGCCATCATGAAGCGCACGTTTCCGCGTGTCTTCGAGGGCCTGCGGGTGCGTCCGGTGGACGATTACCCCAGCAAACTGCTGGAGACTTTGGAAGCGATTGCCCCGCCCGGCGCCTCAGATCAGCCAACCGTGGTTCTGCTCACCCCGGGAATATACAACTCGGCCTACTTCGAGCACAGCTTTCTAGCTCGCCAGATGGGGATTCAACTGGTAGAAGGAAGTGACCTGGTGGTGCAGGAGGACGCGGTGTGGATGCGCACCACCAAAGGCTTGCGCAAGGTGGATGTGATTTATCGCCGCATCGATGACGACTTCCTGGACCCAACGGCGTTCCGCCCGGACTCGGTGCTGGGCGTACCGGGCCTGATGGAAACTTACCGGGCTGGCCGGGTGGCGCTGGCGAATGCGCCCGGCAACGGTGTTGCCGACGACAAGGTGGTCTACTCCTACGTGCCCGAAATCATCCGCTACTACGAAGGTGAAGATGCCATTCTGCCCAATGTGCCCACCTTCCAGTGCTGGCGGAAACCAGACCTGAACCACGTGCTTCAGAATCTCGACACGCTGGTGGTCAAGGCCGCCAACGAATCCGGCGGATACGGCATGCTCGTCGGCCCTCACTCGACCATCCAAGAGCGTGAGGAATTCGCGGCGAAGATTGCAGCGAATCCACGGAATTACATCGCTCAACCCACCCTTTCGCTCTCCAGGGTTCCGACGCTGGTGGAGGATCACTTCGAAGGACGCCACGTCGATCTCCGGCCATACGTTCTATACGGCAAGGATATTAATGTCATGCCGGGAGGGCTTACCCGGGTGGCGTTGCGCAAGGGCTCGCTGGTGGTGAATTCATCCCAGGGCGGAGGCAGTAAGGACACTTGGGTTCTGGAGCCCTCGGAGCAGGAAGGTACGGCATGATCGATGAACCCCAGCCGTTGCTGAGCCGCGTGGCGAATTCGCTCTACTGGATGGCGCGCTACATTGAACGCGCCGTAAACGTCGCCCGCTTCATCGGGGTGAACCTTCACCTGCAACTAGACCTTCCGCTTGAACCGGCGAACCAGTGGCAGCCCTTGATTGACACCAGCGGAGACACTGCGGCTTTCCAGCAGAGTTACGGCGAGGCCACACAGGACAACGTCATCAGATTTTTGACCGTGGACGCGGATAACCCCAATTCGATTTGCTCTTGTCTGCGGGCCGCGCGGGAAAATGCCCGGTCGGTTCGCGAGACAATTTCATCGGAGATGTGGGAACAAATCAATCGTACATACCTCCATTTCCAGCCGTACCCGCCGCTGTGGGAGGCCGAGAAATTGGCGGAGCGGTTGCGCCACCTCCAATTTAGCTGCCATTTAATCCATGGCATTTCCGACACTACCATGAGCCACAATGAGGCATGGCAGTTCATGCGTCTGGGCGGCAGTATCGAGCGTGCCGAAAAGATCTCGCGCATCCTGGACGTAAAGTACTTCATTCTGCTCCCCTCGGCCACTTTTGTAGGAACACCTTATGACGACATTCATTGGTCGGCCGTACTCAAGTCTGTCAGCGGCTTTGAAATGTACCGCAAGAAGCACGGGCGGATCGCTCCCCGCGACATCGTCGATTTCCTGGTGTTAGACCGCAACTTTCCGCGCGCGATACATCATTGCATCCATGGCGCGGACGAATGCTTGCATGCCATCACCGGCACTCCCATGGGGTATTTCCGCTATCGTTCCGAGCAACTCATGGGCTCGCTTCGTGCCGAGTTGGACTTTACCTCGGTGGACCGCATTATGAACGACGGCCTTCACGAGTATCTCGACGATTTACAGGTGAAAATGAACGCAATCGGCGACAACCTTCTGCTTGACTTTTTTGCGTTGCGCCGGCAGAGCCAGGGCTCTTCGGCCTTAGGGGATCGCTGATGGGGATTCGCGTCGCTCTTCATCACAAGACAATTTACGAATACGACCGTCTGGTTGCGCTTTCGCCGCAGATCGTGCGCCTTCGTCCCGCGCCGCACAGCCGAACCCAAGTATCGAGTTACTCGCTACGCGTAGAACCGGAAGACCATTTCATCAACTGGCAGCAGGATCCGCACGGCAACTTTCTGGCCCGCCTGGTCTTCCCCAACCAGACACGCTATTTCTCCTTGGAAGTAGATCTGGTGGCGGAGATGGGAGTCATCAACCCGTTCGATTTTTTCCTCGAACCTTACGCTGAGAAGTATCCCTTCAGCTACGAGTCCTTGGAGCAGCGGGAACTGGGTTCATTCCTCGGGGCTCTGCCCGCTGGACCACACCTAAAAACATTTCTATCTTCGATTGACCGTCGCGAGACTCGGACCATCGACTTTTTGGTCAATCTCAATTCCCGCTTAAATCGCGAAATCCGCTACTCGCTTCGAATGGCGCCCGGAGTTCAGAGCGCGGAAGAAACGCTCGAACTGGCAAGCGGTTCCTGCCGTGATTCAGCGTGGCTGCTGGTACAGATCCTGCGCCACCTGGGGCTGGCGGCGCGTTTTGTTTCCGGATACTTGATCCAGCTTAAACCGGACGTGAAGCCACTCGAAGGCCCTGTGGGTCCGGAGGCGGACTTTACCGACCTGCATGCCTGGGCCGAAGTTTACCTGCCTGGGGCCGGGTGGATCGGGCTCGATCCGACTTCGGGACTGCTGACGGGCGAAGGACACATTCCGCTGGCGGGAACTCCCGAACCTGCATCTGCAGCGCCGGTCTCCGGCTTGGTTGGTCCGTCAGAAGTGGAGTTTCACCACGAGATGCGCATCACCCGCATCCATGAAGACCCGCGAGTCACCAAGCCATACAGCGAAGAGCAGTGGCGCAGCATTTACGAACTCGGCGACCGCATCGACGCAGAACTTACCAGTGGCGATGTCCGTCTTACGATGGGTGGCGAGCCTACATTTGTCTCCATCGATGATATGGATGGCGACGAGTGGAACACCACCGCTCTCGGTCCTGCCAAGAGCCGCCTTGCCGGTGACTTGTTGCGGCGCTTGCGCGATAAGTTCGCCCCCGGCGGCCTTCTGCACTTCGGGCAAGGCAAATGGTACCCAGGCGAATCTTTGCCGCGTTGGGCCTTAGCATGTTACTGGCGTACCGATGGGATTCCGCTCTGGCGCGATCCCCAGTTGAGCGCCGATTCAGATCGAAACTATGGCTTCGGTAACGGCGAGGCGCTGCAATTCGCCGAAGCGTTGGCGCAGAGGTTGGCGGTAGATACCGAAGCAGTAATCGCGGCTTACGAGGATCCGCTCGCCTACATACATAAAGAGCGCCAACTTCCGGTAAACGTGGACCCCGTGGACAATAAACTGGACGATCCCGAGGAACGCGAGCGGCTCCGCCGCGTATTTGAGCGCGGTCTCGGCCAGCCCACCGGCTTCGTGCTGCCCTTGCTGCGCGTGCACGGTAAGAGCGGCCCCGAGTGGCAGACGGGGTTGTGGATGCTCCGCGCCCGGCATTTGTTTCTGATTCCAGGCGATTCGCCCGTGGGGTTCCGCCTCCCCTTGGAATCGCTGCTCTGGGAGGTGCCCGAGCGGAGGCAACAGGTATGGACGCTGGACCCTATGGCCCCTGCCGCTCCCCTGCCTGTACCGCACCGTCTATTTCACGAAGGCGCTCGGCGAAACGAAATCGAGCGGAGACAGCGCAGCCTGGAAACCGTTTCATCCTCTCCCGGCGCTCGGCTGGGGCCTGTGGTGCGCACTGCGTTGGCGATCGAAGCACGACAGGGGCGTCTCTGCATATTTCTTCCTCCGGTAAGTTCCGCAGAAGATTATGTGGAACTGGTGACCGCCATCGAGGACACTGCGGCAAAGCTCAACATGCCCGTAGCGATTGAAGGCTACCCGCCTCCGAACGACGTGCGATTGCGCGTATTCAAGGTCACGCCGGATCCTGGTGTCATCGAGGTGAACGTACAGCCCGCCGCGAGTTGGCGCCAACTGGTTGACAATACCGTCACGCTATACGAGCAGGCGCGCCTAAGCCGCCTCGGCACCGAAAAGTTTATGCTGGATGGCCGCCATAGCGGCACCGGCGGCGGCAACCACATCGTGCTTGGTGGCCCTACGCCTGCCGATAGCCCTTTTCTCCGCCGTCCCGATCTCTTGAAAAGCCTCATCGGGTACTGGCTGAATCACCCCTCGCTCTCCTATCTCTTTTCGAGTTTGTTCATTGGCCCCACCAGCCAAGCTCCGCGAGTGGATGAAACCCGCGCCGACGCGATCTATGAACTGGAGATTGCTTTCAACCAGATCAGCCGCGCCAACCCAGACGAGCTTCCCCTGTGGCTGGTGGACCGCATTTTCCGCAACCTTCTCGTCGATGTCACCGGCAATACTCATCGTGCCGAGTTCTGTATTGACAAACTCTATTCTCCCGACAGCGCCTCGGGAAGATTGGGACTTCTCGAACTGCGCGCCTTTGAAATGCCTCCGCATGCGCGCATGAGCCTGGCGCAACAATTGTTGGTTCGTGCGCTGGTGGCGCGTTTCTGGCGCCAGCCTTACGAGGAATCGCCGATCCGCTGGGGCACCCGCCTGCACGATCGCTTCTTGCTTCCCTACTTTGTTGAGCAGGATTTCACTCGGGTAATTGCCGAGTTGCGGCAGGCAGGCTATCCGCTCGAAGCTGATTGGTTTGCCCCTCATCGGGAGTTCCGATTCCCTGTCTTCGGGCTGGTGTGCTATGAGGGCATGGAGGTCGAACTCCGCCAAGCCATTGAACCTTGGTATGTGCTGGGCGAGGAACCTGGCGCCAGTGGGACAACCCGTTACGTGGATTCGTCGCTCGAGCGCATGCAGGTGCGGGTGCGAGGTCTGATCGGCGAGCGCTTTGCGCTATCATGCAACAATCGGCGACTGCCACTCCATCCGACAGGTATACATGGTGAGTTCGTTTGCGGCGTTCGATACCGTGCGTGGCAGCCGCCGCACTGCTTGCATCCCACGATCCCGGTTCACGTGCCGCTTGTCTTCGATGTGATCAATCTTGCGGCTGGACGCTCCATCGGAGGATGCACATACCACGTGGCGCATCCCGGAGGGCGAAGCTATGATACGCTTCCGGTAAACTCAAACGAGGCCGAAGCGCGGCGCATGGCACGTTTTTTTGCCTTCGGGCATACGCCGGGTCCAATGGTTGTGCCACCGCTTGATCAGAACGCTGAGTTTCCCGTAACTTTGGATCTCCGGCGCGCATCAATGTAGGAGCATGTATTGGGGACTCCACTGCCGAACAGCCATGCGAAGGGAAGATTCGTGAAATCGGCAGAGACCCACCGCAATGAATGGCACTATGCCTGCGTCGAGGGACATTGGGACGAGGCGTTGCTACCCTCCGGCTTTCCGCGCCGCCACTGGAGAGACCTCGCAGTCGCCATCGGGCGAATGGGGCCGAACGCACTTGGCCGCGCCTGGCAAAACGGTCAACAACTCATTCAAGCCAATGGTACCTCGTATAACGTAAGCGACGAACTGCACGGTAGCGAACGTCGTTGGCCGCTGGACCCCATTCCGCTGGTTATCGCCGAAAACGAATGGATTGAAATAGAACGGGCAGTTATTCAGCGAGCCACCTTGCTCAATGCCGTGCTGGCCGACCTTTATGGGCCGCAGCAACTCCTCCATCGAGGATGGATTCCTCCGGCGCTGGTCTTTGCAAACCCGCATTTCTTGCGACCCTGCCATGGCATTAATCCCTGCGGTGGCGTGCACCTGCACTCGTATGCAGCGGATCTTGCCCGTTCCCCCGACGGACGCTGGTGGGTGACATCCGATCGAACGCAGGCCCCCTCGGGAATTGGCTACACGTTGGAAAATAGGTTAGTAAGCGCCCGAACTCTGTGCAACGTCTTCAGCACGTGCCGCATCCGCCAACTGGCTAGCTTTTTCGATATGAGAAGAAATTCCCTGCTTGGCCTGGCAGCCACTCTGCGGCCGAATCCTCGTATTGTGCTACTGACGTCTGGGCCGCATAGCGAGACTTATTTCGAGCATTCGTTTCTCGCCGGCCACTGGGGCTTTGCTCTGGTGGAAGGCGCCGACCTGGCGGTGCGCGACAACCGCGTCTATCTACGAACACTGACGGGGCTTGAGCAGGTGGATTTGATTGTGCGCCGTCTTGACGACAGCTTCTGCGATCCGCTTGAATTGCGCAGCGATTCGACGCTAGGCGTGCCGGGGTTGGTGCAGGCGGTGCGAAGTGGCACAGTGGCGATCGACAACGCGCTGGGTAGCGGATTGTTGGAAACCCTTGCACTCATGGCGTTCCTCCCCGGGCTCTGCCGCCATCTGCTCGGCGAGGATCTGCTGATGCCGTCCGTAGCTACATGGTGGTGTGGGCAGGCGGAGTCCCGGCGCTACGTCCTCGAACACCTCGACGACTTGGTGATTATGCCTGCCTTTCCCAGCTTCGGACGGAATCCAGAGTTTCCTGCGTCCATGAATGCCGCGACTCGCGAGAGACTGATTGGTAATATCGAAGCGCACCCGGAGCAGTTTGTGGCTCAGGAACAGTTTGCTATTTCCACGGCACCGGTTTACACCGACACCGGACTTGCTTCCGGCCGCGTCTTGCTCCGCGTCTTTGCCGCATGGGATGGACAGTCCTACACGGTGCTGCCCGGAGGACTGACTCGCGTTTCGACCAAAGAAACGTCCCAAGCGGTTTCCATTCACCGCGGAGCTGGGAGCAAGGACACCTGGGTGCCCGGCGGCTCAGGAGAGCCATTCGTGGCCCCGCCCCCGGCATTCGGGCCGCTACACCCGAGCTGGGCGAATCTGCCCAGCAGGGTTGCCGACAACCTCTTCTGGCTAGGCCGCTATGCTGAGCGCCTAGAGAACCGCGTACGCCTTCTACGAGCACTGCTACCTGCGCTCTCAGGCGAAGAGGATTTTGGACGCACCGCTTCCGTGGAGACGGTCGTGCGTCTGCTGACTGGGTTAGAGTATCTCCCGCCAGAAGTCTCCGATGCTTCGCTTGGTGAACAACTGTGGCGAGTGCAGCACCTGCTGACCGATATGATTCGGGACGAGAGCGGGTCCACTGGCCTGGGATGGAATCTCAGGCAGATGCACCGGGTCGCCCTGCAATTGAAAGAGCGTCTTTCCACCGATACATGGCGAGTGCTTCAGCAGATTGAGGGAGATTTTTCGAAGAGTATCCCCACAAATCCCGACCAGCGTTATCTTTCCGAGATGAACTTGCTCGACGGCGCCATCGTCACGCTCTCTGCTTTTGTCGGCTTGGTGATGGAGAACACGACCAGGGGACACGGATGGCATTTTCTTGAGATCGGGCGACGCCTGGAGCGCGCCCGGCATATGGCGGCACTGCTGCAAGCCGGCGTGGCCGAAGCTCCCGAGGAAATCGAACCATACCTTCAAATATTGCTTCACATTGCGGATAGCTCCATCACCTACCGCACTCGCTATCTCACCGCTCTGCGCACCGACCTTGTACTTGACCTTCTACTGGTTGACGAGTCTAATCCTCGCTCAGTTGCTTTTCAGTTCGCCGCTCTTCTCGGCCACATGGAGAAATTGCCGCTGCATGACGACACCGTTTGTCTTCTCGAACAAGGATTAGTATCCAGAGCCCTGCAAGCAGTACGCGCTACGCCAATGGCGGAACTGTCACAGAGGAGCGACGAGGGTCATCTCGTGGCATTGGTTGAGTTGCTCCAACAACTGAGAGGGAATATGTATGATCTCTCCGATGCACTGGCTGCTCACTATCTGAGCCCTGTCGTCTCCTCACGCTTCGTATCGTCCCAGTGAGAACCGTATGATCTACTCTGTCACCCATATCACCCGCCACTTATATCAATCGCCGGTTTCTCAATCTCTCAACGAGTTGCGACTCACTCCGCGCTCGCTCCCAGGCCAACGAGTCCGCGAGCTTGATCTCTGCATCCAACCCGAACCGGCAACCTTGGATCGCAGGAAAGATTATTTCGGGAATGACGTTACTACGGTCGCGATTCTTGAAACACATGATCTCTTCGTGATCAAAGCCAGCAGTGTTGTGGAACTTCAGTCACCATCCTCGGAATCCGTTTCTACCTCCGCTTGGGAGGAGGTTCGCGATCAGATCGCCTTGCACCCCGATGACGAGTGTCTTGAGGCGCTCGAATTCGTATTCGATTCTCCGTTCGTTTCTAGCGAACCTGAGCTTGCGGAGTTCGCGCGGCCAACCTTTACTCCCGGGCGCCCGTTGATCGATGCTCTAAAGGAACTTTCTCACCGTATCCACGGCGAATTCCGCTACCGGCCCAAGTCGACTTCAATCCATATGCCCCTCCTCGAAGTGCTGCGCAACCGGCAGGGCGTGTGTCAAGATTTCGCTCACGTGATGATCGGCGCGCTTCGGTCGTTGCGATTGGCGGCTCGATACACCAGTGGATATCTACGCAGCAGCCCCGGAAGCATGGGAGCCGAAGCCTCCCATGCTTGGGTGTCAGCTTTCGTCCCAGGTAGCGGATGGTTGAGTTTCGATCCTACTAACGACGTAATGCCTTCGGATGGCCACGTGACCCTGGCTTGGGGCCGGGACTACGGCGACGTAACGCCGGTAAGTGGTATCGCGGTCGGAGGTGGCTCCCACGGCGTAGAAGTCGAGGTTTCGGTACAGCCGGTTGGAACCACGTGAGTGGAAAAACACCTGCGCCGCCAGCCATGACCGTTTAGTAAGCGCCGCACCCCAATTTTCGTGCATCGCGCCAATTGGTTTTTGCGCCCTCGTTGCTGCTCAAGTCGCCATAGGCGGACACGAGCCGTATAGTTCCGGCGGGCGCGGCGACCAAGCCAGCCGCCCCAGCGCAATCACGGCTCCACCACCACTACTGACACTGGTGCGCCGAGGGGCATATATTTGCGGAACTGGACCATTCCTCCGTGATCACCGCAACGGGGATGTGAAGGACTATGACGTCAGGGAATTCGATCTCCTGCATGATCTGCTGGTTAAGCTAGGCCGCCCCGACAGCGAAGTTGACATCGTATGCGGTTATCGCACCCCGGGGAGCAATAGCTATCTCCGCAAACACGGCCCCGGCGTTGCGCTGCACAGCCAACACATGGAAGCCAAAGCCATTGATATTCGCATTCCAGGAGTGCCTACAGTCGAGGTTCGCGATGCGGCCCTGTCCTTGCAGCGTGGGGGCGTGGGCTATTACGAGAAATCTGATTTTGTTCATGTGGATGCAGGCCCAGTACGCCGTTGGTAGTGTCCATTCGCAATTATTGATACGGCGATCCCTTTGCAAGCGTCGCATTCAGCGAACGATCATGCCCATAGATGTCGTCCCTCGGTGGTCACTTCAAAACCGGCCACGCATGGACGTCTCAAAACCGGCCACGCTAGATCCAAGACAGGTGTTGTTTTACCTTGCCGAAGTGGTCTTTGGCAAGGTCGGATTCGATCTAGC